>Ga0193752_1003847_pt1 | contig 10053 bp, 6 predicted proteins | sample H1c1metaG_FD_144924 | JGI IMG/M metagenome (GOLD analysis project Ga0193752, IMG submission 144924) | Soil microbial communities from a riparian zone of the East river system, Colorado, United States - H1c1 | ecosystem: Environmental > Terrestrial > Soil > Riparian zone | place: USA: East River...
TGCGCAAAGCAAGGGGAGCCAGCGTAAAACCCTGGATCACGGGTAGTGACAGCGGCATCGGCGCGGCAGTGCAGGCCAGCTATGATGGGGAAGAAGCCACCACTCAGGCAAATGTGACCATTACGAATATCGGCAATTCCGGTATTTCGGACAGTGCGGCCTCAGAGGCATTTGATGAACCTTTGAGTTTTGACGAGGTCGTTGCAATTGTGACTCCATTCTTCGCGGTGTAAGTATTAACGATAGTTACCTAAAACAAGAAAAGCCGCAGTAGAACGCGGCTTTTTTGATAAGTTTCACCTTAATAACAATTGGTTTTTTTTAAGGAGAATAAGTTCTTGATACGGTCGTCGGGTTGGTTTTTCTTAAGACTGGATAATTGGTTTTTTCAAAGGTTCGGATCGGACGGTCAATTCATGAATTGGATAACTGGTTTTTTCAAAGGTTCGGATCGAATGGTCATTTCACGGATTGGATAACTGGTTTTTTCAAGGTCTGGATCGGATGGTCATTTCATGGATTGGATACTTGGACGGCGCTCATTGGATATTAGAATGGTGCAGTTACTGACTTTGAAATCTTTCTGTGTTATTCTCTGCTTTTCTGTTCGTCTCTCTTGCTGATACAAAGATGTAAAAAGCATTCGCCTCCTGCACCTTTATTAGATGATTGATCGCTTTGGTTCGGTGAATGGGTGAAAAATGCCGTTAAAGGCTTGTTGAGAGAAAGAGAAAGAGAGAACAACCTGTTTATCAAGAGGATGGAGATCCCAACCTCAAGGCCACAAGGCCGAAATACTTCGGAAACCAAATACTCTATAGTTCCCTAAAACAAGAAAAGCCGCAGTGGACGCGGCTTTTTTGATAAGTTTCACCTCAATAACAGATGGTTTCTCTCAAGGAGATTAAGTTCTTGATACGGTCGTCGGGTTGGTTTTTCTTAAGACTGGATAACTGGTTTTTTCAAAGGTTCGGATCGGATGGTCAATTCATGGATTGGATAACTGGTTTTTTCAAAGGTTCGGATCGGATGGTCAATTCATGGATTGGATAACTGGCTTTTTCAAAGGTTCGGATAGGATGGTCATTTCACGGATTGGATAACTGGTTTTTTCAAAGGTTCGGATCGAATGGTCATTTCACGGATTGGATATCAGGACGGAATTCATTGGATATTAGGATGGTGCAGTTACTGACTTTGAAATCTTTCTATGTTATTCTCTGCTTTTCTGTTCGTCTTTCTTGCTGATACAAAGATGTAAAAAGCATTCGCCTCCTGCACCTTTATTAGATGATTGATCGCTTTGGTTCGGTGAATGGGTGAAAAATGCCGTTAAAGGCTTGTTGAGAGAAAAAGAAAGAGAACAATCTGTTTATCAAGGGAATAGAGATCCCAATCCCAAGGCCGAAATACTCCGGAAACCGAATACTCTATAGTTCCCTAAAACAAGAAAAGCCGCAGTGGACGCGGCTTTTTTGATAAGTTTCACCTTAATAACAGATGGTTTTTCTCAAGGAGATTAAGTTCTTGATACGGTCGTCGGGTTGGTTTTTCTTAAGGTTGGATAACTGGTTTTTTCAAAGGGTCTGGATCGGATGGTGGTCATTCATGGATTGGATAACTGGACGGTCTTCATTGGATAAACGGACGGTGACATTGGACAATTGGACGGCGAACATTGGATAATTGGACGGTGCTCATAGGACAAAAGGACAGTGACATTGGATAATTGGACGGCGAACATTGGATAATTGGACGGTGCTCATTGGATATTAGGACGGAATTCATTGGATATCAGGACGGTTATTCATTGGATTTGGGCGGAAAAGGACCAGGACTTTAAGAAAACCGAACCCCCGGAAAGGGGTCCGGCACCGAAATCGAAAATCCTTAATAAATCAACATAATGAAAAGAGCTGCAACTGTCAGAACCTTTTCAAAATCAATGAAACAGGTTTAGGGTTTAATAATCATAACCTTTCGGTTACTGTCTTTAATATCTTTTGTGTTGTTTTCATCTTCTGTGTTATTCTCTGCTTTTGTGTTCGTCTCTCTTGCTGATACAAAGATGTAAAATGCATTCGCCTCCTGCACCTTTATTAGATGACTGATAGCATTGCTTCGATGAATGGATGAAAAATGCCGTTAAAGGCTTGTTAACGAGCTAAAGTATAGTCAGCTTCCGGAGGATATCGGCCTTGTGGGCCTTGCTGATTGGGATCTCTATTCCCTTGATAAACAGGTCGTTCTCTCTGATATCGTCGATTTTTCGTAGGTTGATGATGTAAGAACGGTGCACCTTCATGAAGTGGTCACTGCTGATCTTTTCCTCGAGGTTCTTGAGGGTATTGTGTGTGATGTACTTCTTGTCATTGGTTACGAAGCGGACATAGTCTCCCATGCTTTCAATAAAGAGGATGTCATCGTAATCAAGCCTGATCAGCTTGCCCTCGCATTTAATAAACAGATGTGAAACGGTTTCTGTGGCCGATTTCCGGCTTTCTTTCTCAAGCACTTTATCGAGAGCCTCCAGGAAGCGCTGGTAGGTAAAAGGCTTTTTGAGAAAGTCCGACACCTTATATTGAAAGGCATTGTAGGCATATTCTTCTTTGGACGTAGTCAGGATCACGCTGGGATGATAGGCGATATTATCAAGTAGATCGAAACCTGTGGCCCCCGGCATCTCCACGTCCAGGAACAGCAGGTCTACTGTTTCCTCATTCAGAAATTTCAGTGCGGGCTCAACTCCGGGAAATATTCCCCTGACCTCAACCAACCCGCTTTTCTTGCAGCAGTTGTTGATGTAGTCGGCGGCGACCTTCAGATCTTCTATGATGACGCAGGATAAACTCATATAAGTGAGGCAGCATAGGCTGCCAATCGCTGATGTTCTTTTTCAATTATAGCTTTCGCATTCAATAGTTCGGCAATCACCTTCTCATACTGGGGTTTCACCACTACAAACTCCGGGGCCGAACCACAATACTGCTCAAAGTTGTTCAACATTTCCTGAACGCCAAGCAATCCCGTAAACCCGAAAACAGGTTTTAATTTGTGCGCCGCCTTTTTCAACCCCAAGGTATCCTCTTTCTCGAAGGCCGTTCTCAGGAACTGCAGGTCCGCGTCAAAATGCTCCAACGTAGTCTGAAAGATCTCGGTGATGTACGAATATTCATCCTCGTAAAGGCTCCGGATGTATTCCTCATCAATTTTATCATTAAAAATGAATTTCTTGGGCCGAGGTTCGTTATTCATAGTACTATTTTGAGCTATTCGCCGTTTTACAAAAGGCTACTTATCCAATAACTCTATGAAACAGAAATTATTATATCTCGGCTCCTTAATTTACCGGGATATACTTCATTCAGGATTGCAGGGCGTTACCGCCAAGGAACAGCGCAAGAAGATCCTCCGGCTCAACCAGTTCGTCATCCTGGCGCTGTTCATGAACTTCCTTTCTGTATTACTTTATTTTGTTAATGGTCTGTATATCAGTGCGTTGATTAATATCACCTCTGCCTATTTCTTCCTGATCGCCTATTACTTCAACTCAAGGAAAAAACTCGAGGTCGGCAGGATCATATCGGTTCTGAACCTAAGTGCCTACCTGATTATCATTTCCTATGTGGAAGGGCTGCGTGCCGGCGCCTACCTATATTATTTTCCCTACTTCCTGGTACTGACCTTTGTGGTAAGCATCGGCAGCCATTTCAAGGGCTGGATACTCGTTTATTCCATCACGGTAGTTTCTGCTGTAGTCTGCCTGCACATCAGTCCCGAGACCAATAATATAGAAGTGATCACCGAAGCTCTTTACGGGAAACTCTATGCGGGTAACCTCGCCATTGGCATGGGCCTCACCCTTATATTTTCTTATGCGATACTCAGGGTAAACAAGGACCATGAAGACCTGATCCTGCAGGAAAACTCCAACCTGAAAATGACGGAGTATGAATTGCTCAAAGCTAAGAAGAAGGCGGAAATTGCATCCAACACAAAATCCAGATTTCTTTCCAACATGAGCCATGAGCTGAGAACGCCGCTGAATGGCATTATCGGAGCATCCAACTTGCTTTTGCAGGAAGATCATCTTCAAGAACAAAAATCGAGTCTCGACATACTCAAGTTTTCCTCCGAGCACATGATGGTGCTCATCAATGATATTCTCGACTATCATAAGATTGAAGCCGGTAAGCTGGAGTTGGTGGAACGTCCGGTGAACCTGATGGAATTCATGAACAGCATGATCAGCCAGTTCTCCCCACAGATACAGGCAAAGGGCCTGGTTTTCAGAACTTCGATCGATCCGAACCTCGACAATGAACTGGTCATGGACGACACCAGGCTGAATCAGATCCTGAGCAACCTCTTGTCGAATGCAATCAAGTTCACACAGAGGGGCAGCATCAGTTTAACAGCGAAGCAGGTTTTTTCATCAAGCCACATGGCTACCGTAATGATCATGGTGAAGGACACGGGCATCGGAATTCCAACTGACAAGCATACAGAAATCTTCAGGAGTTTCACGCAGGCCGACATCAACACCACGCGCAAATTCGGCGGCACAGGTCTTGGACTGACTATCAGCAAGAAGCTGATCAATATGTTCAACAGTGAACTCCTGCTGGAAAGTGTAGAGGGGAAAGGGAGTGAATTCTACTTTACCATTGAATTGAAGATCAACCAGGACAGGAAGCTATATATCAACGAGGCGAAAACCAGGCAGCTCTCTCCGTTGGAAGGAGTGAGGGTATTGATTGCCGAGGACAACAAGGTGAACCTCTCCGTTGCCAAAAGGTTTATGTCTAAATGGGGGATCACGGTTACGGAAGCCGTAAATGGAAGAGAGGCTGTTGAATTATTCTCTCAAGGGAATTTCGACCTGATGCTGATCGACCTGGAAATGCCCGAAATGGACGGCCCCACTGCACTCAGAGAGATCCGGAAGATAAATAATTCAGTGCCTGCGATGGCATTTACTGCTGCTGTGTACGACAATATGCAGCTGGATCTGCTGAGCAAAGGTTTTGTCAATTATGTGCACAAGCCCTTCCGCCCGGAAGACCTGCATCAGAAAATTTCTGAGCTCGTTTACAAACCCGCGGTATAACCACTAAGTGTTTGCCTAATCATCAGCTAAATATTTCAGGTATTTTATTGAAGATCATGGAGGTTGCGGACCGCAGTCCGAAAAATAGGCGCAGATTTGTTCTGCTGACGTCTAAACCATCACAACCCCGACCTTAAAGAATCCAGAGACCCTTTCTGAGTAAGAGAGGGTTTTTTCTTTCAGGGATGTCCGGGTTGTCCCTGATCCTTCACCCGCCCTTGGCGATATCCCTGAATAAATTTATTTCTGATCACCTGCTGCACGGGTATCCCACTAATCTTGCTCTCCAGCCAGGATACGATATCCAGGTAACTGAAGGCGCGGGTCTCGAGCGGATTATTTTCGTGTTGTTTCAGCTTGTGGAGCAGATCGCGGAAGGCGGCTTTCACCTCGGATGTAGACATGCGCAGCGAACCTCTCAGGAATCCCAGTATGTATTTTTCAACGGTACTCAGGTTTTCCATTTTGGCCATGAAGCGATACACCGATTTTGCCAGATATTCCATCAGCTCAAAATTTCCCAGCTCGTAATGCGAGATGAGGTGGAGCAGCCTGGCGTAACACTGCAGATCCGTTCGCAGGTCTACCTTCCAGTTGATGATCGTGTTTAGGTGTTCAATGGCTTTTTCGGGGTCTCCACTTCCGAAATACATCGAGGCGATCTTGTACTGAAATACCAGCACCCTGTGCCTGTCGAGATAAAGGCCATATTCTTCCAGTTTAACTTCGATCTCACGGGCCAGACCCAGGCCTTCGGTGAAACTGCCTTCAAGGAAGTGTTTGTTGATCTCTGCGAGGTTTAGGTAGACAAAGGTCTGGATCCGATTATTCTGCGACTGCATTCCGAGGGGTGAGGAGGCGAAATCCCGGAATTCCTGCAGCGTTTCATTAAAACGGTCGTGGTTCTTCAGGCCGAAATGCGCATGAAGGAGATTGTGCATTCCTTTGATGAAATGCGCGGTCTCAATGCTCTTCATCTCTTCATCACTGCGGAACAGATCTACCCACTTGCTGGTGTAGCGGTAATACATGAGCCAGTCCTGGCGGATATAAGTGTACCAGCAGTAACACTGGTAGAGATAGAGCCTTTCATAAAACCCCTTGACCTGGGCGGCATTTTTGGGCAAATGATCCGTGAAAAAGGTCTTTATCGCCTCTTCATCCTGGGCATTCCGGGCGTGGCCGTTTTTGATGTACCAACTGTAGAGCAGCAGGGAGAGGTTTGATAACCTGCTGATCCTCACAAGCTTCTGGTTGGCCAGCTCCGCTTCCTGGGTCAGGCGTTCGGCGCGGTCCTGCATACTGCGGGTGATGTGGAGGCTTTCAATTTTCTTTTCAAAGAACAGGGCCTGCATCAGGTAACTAAACTGGTTGGTGGAACGAGCCAATTCCTTCATTCTGTCAAGCACCCGGAGGCTCTGCAGGTAGAGACCTTTGTTGTAAAGTATCCGGGCATAATCCATCTGTTCGTGAAGCTGAAGGTCGATATTATCAGTATCTTTAAGGATACGCAGGCTCGACAGAATAGTACGGTAAAGGTGCGACTGGATGTTGGGAAGTTGCTGTTTTCTCAGGCTTTTGTTCTTAAGTAGCTGATTTTCATCATATTCATGCATTTTATCCAGGGCATCGAATAGCTGTACAATCTTAAGATCCTCACTTCCTGAATTGCGATTCACATACAATTTGAAATTCCGCTTTTCTGCTTTTTCCAGGGATTTTATCAGCTGAAAAAGAGATTCGCTGGTTCTGTTGGGCATCGTAGTTAAAAATCTTTAAATCCTTATCTGGCGGGTGTTCTATCGAGACTAACGGAGTTTTACAAGTGTAAAAATCCTTCAAAAATGATTTAAAACCCTGATTTAATATGGTATTTTCGGGATTGGAAATCAATCCAACCTAAGTCCTCTACCCTCTGTAATCAACTGCAAATTTAACCTCTTTAAATATGTCAGATAAAAAGATCCTGATTTTTGACACCACCCTTCGCGATGGCGAACAGGTGCCTGGCTGCAAACTCAACACCCGGGAAAAGATTGACCTGGCCCTTCGGCTGGAGGAATTGGGGGTAGACATACTTGAAGCAGGTTTCCCGATTTCCAGCCCCGGGGATTTCAGTTCGGTTCAGGAGATCTCCGCCATCATCACCCGTGCGTCAGTCTGCGCCCTGAGCCGGGCGGTGCAAAAAGACATCGAAGTGGCCGGAGAAGCTATAAAAAAAGCAAAACGCCCCCGGATCCATACCGGAATCGGCACCTCCGACTTTCACATCAAAAGCAAATTCAATTCAAACCGTGAGGATATCCTGCAAAGGGCTGTGCAATGTGTCAAATGGGCTAGAAATTATACCGATGATGTTGAATTCTACGCAGAGGACGCGGGAAGATCAGACAATGCTTTTCTGGCCAGGGTGATCGAAGCAGTCATCGCGGCGGGAGCAACAACAGTGAATATTCCTGACACGACCGGTTACTGTTTGCCTCATCAATATGGTGAAAAAATAGCCTACCTCGTTGAACATGTTTCAAATATTGACAAGGCCGTCATCTCCTGCCATTGCCATAATGATCTTGGTTTGGCTACGGCCAACTCCATCGCGGGCATTATGAACGGGGCAAGGCAGATCGAGTGCACCATTAATGGTCTTGGCGAACGCGCGGGCAACACTGCGCTGGAAGAGGTGGTGATGATCATTAAGCAGCATACAAGCATGGGTTTCTACACCGACATCAATGCAAAAATGCTTAATCCGATGAGCCGACTGGTGAGTGACACTATGCGCATGCCGGTGCAGTCGAACAAAGCCATTGTCGGCGCCAATGCGTTCTCACATTCTTCGGGCATCCACCAGGATGGATTTTTGAAAGACGCACTGACTTATGAGATCATCAATCCCGAGGACGTGGGCGCTGAACTGTCAAAGATCGTACTGACAGCAAGAAGCGGCAGGAGCGCGCTGGCCCACCGCTTTCATAAACTCGGATATGAATACACCAGGGACGACATCGATGTGCTTTACCCAAGGTTCCTTGAGGTTGCCGACCAGAGAAAAGAAGTGATGGAAGAAGACCTCCGGACACTTGCCAATGAATACGTGAAAAAAACAGTAAATGCCTGAACCATCCAGCGCATTTTTATAAAAGAATTCATTTCATCATGCCAAAAACATTATTTGATAAGATCTGGGAAAAGCATATTGTGAAATCCATTCCCAATGGCCCTTCTGTGCTTTACATCGACAAACACTTCATCCATGAAGTGACCAGTCCCCAGGCGTTTAAAGGAATTGAGAATAGGGGATTGGAAGTCTTCCGTCCTCAGCAGGTGGTGGCCACGGCCGACCACAATGTGCCAACCATCGACCAGCACCTTCCCATCAAGGATGAGCTTTCGCGGCACCAGGTGAACAAACTAATTGAAAATTGCAAGAACCATAATATCGAACTCTATGGCCTGGGTCATCCTTTCCAGGGGATAGTGCACGTGATCGGACCCGAACTGGGCATCACACAGCCGGGAATGACCATTGTTTGCGGCGACAGCCATACATCAACTCACGGAGCCTTTGGTTCTATTGCCTTTGGAATAGGCACCAGTGAAGTAGAAATGGTATTTGCGAGCCAGTGCCTGCTACAAAGCAAGCCAAAACAAATGCGCATCAACATCGACGGCGAGCTTCCGAAAGGCGTAGTTTCCAAAGACATCATTCTATACATAATTGCGAAAATATCAGCCAGTGGGGCCACGGGTTATTTTGTTGAGTATGCGGGTTCGGCGATCCGGAACCTCAGTATGGAATCGAGGATGACCATCTGTAACATGAGTATTGAGATGGGCGCACGCGGTGGAATGATCGCGCCGGACCAGACTACTTTTGATTACATGAAGGGACGGCTGTTCTCGCCCTCTCATGAACAGCTCGACAGAAAAATGAAGGGCTGGAAAGAATTGTATTCCGACGAAGGAGTCCAGTTTGACGTGGAGATCAATATCGACGCCGCCGAAATCCAACCCATGATTACCTATGGTACCAATCCGGGTCTTGGCATTGCGATCAATGGCCTGATTCCCGAAACGGACAAGATACCTGATGAAGGGGAGCGTAGGAATATCGTCAAGGCGCTCGAGTACATGGGACTGCAGTCTGGAAAACCATTACTGGGCATGCCGGTTAAACATATTTTCATTGGCAGCTGTACGAATTCAAGGATTGAAGACCTGCGCCTGGTTGCCTCCATTGTAAAAGGAAAGAAAAAATCCAGCAACGTGGAAGTGATGATCGTGCCCGGTTCACAACAGGTTGCACTCCAGGTGGTAAAGGAAGGCCTGGATAAAATATTCCAGGAGGCTGGTTTTGCCATCCGCCAGCCTGGATGCAGCGCCTGCCTGGGCATGAATGAAGACAAGATACCAGCAGGAGAATACTGTATCTCAACATCCAACAGAAATTTTGAGGGACGACAGGGAGCAGGAGCGAGAACGCTGCTCGCCAGCCCATTGACTGCAGCGGCCTCGGCGCTGACAGGAGTGGTCACCGACGTTCGCGAAATTCAATAATCAGAAACGCATGAAAGCATTCACCATATTAACATCCACATTTGTTCCACTGCCCATCGAAAACGTGGATACGGATCAGATCATTCCCGCACGCTTTCTTAAGGCGACAACCCGGGACGGTTTTGGTAAGAACCTCTTCAGGGACTGGCGGTACATCAATAACGACGAGGCACAGCCGAAAAAAGATTTTGTTCTGAATCAGCCCCGGTACCATGGCGAGATCCTGGTGGCAGGCAAAAACTTTGGTTCCGGATCATCGCGTGAACATGCTGCCTGGTCACTGACCGATTATGGATTCCGGGCGGTGGTATCCAGCTTCTATGCCGACATATTCAAGAACAATGCGCTCAACAACGGACTTCTCCCTGTGCGGGTTTCCGATGCAT
>Ga0193752_1003848_pt1 | contig 10052 bp, 10 predicted proteins | sample H1c1metaG_FD_144924 | JGI IMG/M metagenome (GOLD analysis project Ga0193752, IMG submission 144924) | Soil microbial communities from a riparian zone of the East river system, Colorado, United States - H1c1 | ecosystem: Environmental > Terrestrial > Soil > Riparian zone | place: USA: East River...
ATCCCTCGTGCGGATGGTGAAGTAGACCTGCGAGACTGGCAACAGCTTCCGCACGTCGTACTCGATCTCGATGCTGAACGACTTGCCGACATCGAGGGTGTCCGCTGGTACGCCGGCGGCGTTCCGGATGCGCACCGCCCGGAGGCGAGCCTTGTCACTTCCCGGCTGGTGCGCGCCGTTCTCGTCACTCCACGTGCGCTCTCCCGAGGCCACGGCGCTGTCGGACAGATACGCCTCGATGACGGACGCCGTGTCACCGGACAGTCGCAGACGTCCACGGTCGAGCCAGAGTGCCCGCGTGCACATGTGGCTCACGGCCGCCATGTGATGGCTGACGAACAGCACCGTGCGGCCATGATGCGCCACGTCATCGATCTTGGCGAGACACTTCTTCTGGAACGCGGTGTCACCCACCGCGAGCACTTCGTCGATGAGGAGGATCTCCGCCTCGAGAAATGCCGCCACCGCAAAGCCCAGTCGCATCTGCATCCCCGACGAATAGTACTTGATCGGCGTGTCGATGAACTTCTCCACTTCGGCGAACGCGACGATCTCGTCGAACTTGGAGCGGATGTAATTCCCCGGCATGCCGAGCACCGACCCGTTGAGAAAGACGTTGTCGCGTCCGCTCAGCTCGGGATGAAAGCCCGTGCCCACCGACAACAATGCCGATGCGGTGCCCGAGAGCACCGCACGTCCTTTCGTCGGCACGGTGATCCGCGACAGGATCCGCAGCAGCGTGGTCTTCCCCGCCCCGTTGCGTCCGACGATGCCGAGCGCAGTGCCGCGCTCCACCTCGAACGAGAGATCGTCGAGCGCCCAGATGTACTGGTCCGATCGGCGGCCGCCTCCGGCCAGTCGAGCAGCCACATTGGACACACTCCGGGAAAGCGCGCTGCGAATCGTCTCGTAGGGCTCCCGCACACTGTCGATGCGGTATTGCTTTCCGAGTCCTTCGACGCGGATGGCGAGATTCGATTCGCTCACGCCAGGTCCGCGAAGCTGCGCTCGGCGCCACGAAAGTAGACGACGCCGGCGACGAAGATGAGCACCGACGTCAGTGCCGCGCCAGCGAGATGCGACCACTCGAGCGGTGAATTCGGCAGCAGCGCGCTGCGATAGCCCTCGATGATTCCTGCCAGCGGATTCAAGAGGAAGAGTGTGCGATACTTGTCCGGCAGCGACGACAGCGCGTACGCAATGGGTGACCCGAAGAACCACAGTTGCAGTGCGAAGGGGATCGTGTAGCGCGCATCACGAAAGCGAAGATTCACGGCGGAGAGCAGAATGCCGATCCCCGCGGTGGCGAGCACGAGCATCACCGTGATGGGAACGACGAGCAGAACACGCGGGAAGGGAGGGACGATGCGATAGTAGAGCAGCCCGAGCACAAGGAGCACCGACGAGACCGCGAAGTCGAGCAGTCCGGCCCCCACGGGAGCGAGCGGGATGGCGAGTCGCGGGAAGTAGACCTTGGTGATCAACGTCGGGTTGGCGATGAGGCTCTCCGCCGAACCGGCGACCGCGCCCGCGACGTACGTCCACGCGACGAGCCCGATCAGCGCGAAGATGGGATAGGGCACGCCCACGGGGGCGACGTTCGTCAGCCGGCTGAAGATCACGGTGAACAGGGCCATGGTGGCGAGTGGCTGGAGCACCGTCCACAGGACGCCTAGCACTGTGTGTGCATAGCGAACACGGATCTCGCGCCAGATGAGGAAGAGGAGCAGTTCGCGCGCCTCGACCAACTCGCGCACGCCGAGGCCTCCGTTTCCTTCCGCGTCGATGACGACTTCGTTCAATCAGGTCCTCCGCTCGTCGTTACCGGTGGGCATATTCCCTCTCGTCACGCACACTATTCTATGCACGTTGGCGTATCAACGTACCACACGAATCCAGACGACGGAGGAATCGCGCAGTACACGCTCAGCGTGCTGCGCGCGCTTGCGCAGCGACCGAGCGACTTCCGCGAGGACCGACTGGAGCTGTTCGGTACGGAGGCGGCGAGGGCGGCGGCAGTTGCTTTCGGCGCCGACTTCGACGCCATGGAGGTGCCGCCTCCGCAGTCGACGGCGGTCTCGTTGGGGCGGCGTGTGCTGGGCAATGGCCGGCTGCGACAGGCCGCAACGGCGCTGCATCAGTATCGGCATCGGTCCCATCGTCGGGATCCGTCGGCGCTAGCGCGGAGCAATTCCGCGGGTGCGTGGCTGCGCGACCACGGCGTCGGGTTGCTGTATGCTCCGGCGAACAGCGATCTCCTCATCGAGAGTGGCATTCCTGCGGTCATCACCGTGCATGACGTCCAGCACATTCGCCAGCCGCACTTCCAGGAACACATCGACGACGGCTACTGGGAGCGCGTGGAGTACATCCTCCGCAACGCGGCCCGCAGCGCGACGATGATCATCGCGGAAAGCGAGACGGGCAAGGCCGACCTGCTCGAGTGTTACGCCGAGCACGGCCTGACGCCGGATCGCGTGGCGATCGTGCCGTACACGGTGCCGCCACACGTTCGCGCCGATCGGCGCGATCAGGAGGCGACGCGGGTTCGAGGCGCGTTTGGCTTGCCAGAACGGTATGTGTTCTATCCCGCGCAATTCCAGCCGCACAAGAATCACATCCGCCTCGTCGAGGCGCTCGGTCTCATCAGGATGCGCACGGGTCTGCGCGTGCCGCTCGTCCTATCGGGCGCACAGAACTGGTCGCTCGCGGCCGACACCTGGCGTACACTGATGACGACGGCGACGCGCATGGGGATCGCGGAACAGATCCACTACGTGGGCGTCGTGAAGAACGAGGACATGACGGGCCTGTACGCGGCCGCCACTGCGCTCGTGATGCCGAGCTACTTCGGACCGACCAACATCCCACTCATCGAAGCGTGGTCACTCGGCTGCCCTGTCATCACGTCCGACATTCGTGGTATCCGCGAGATGTGCGGTGACGCGGCACTGCTCGTGCCGCCCAGCTCGGCGGACGATATCGCGAACGCGATACTCGCTGTCTGGAACGACGACTCATTTGCGTCGGCGCTGGCGGCGCGTGGCGCCGCGCGTGCGGAGCTCTTTTCGCCTGATCGATTCGCCGACGCGCTCTGGGCGGCGCTCAGACGAGCCAAGGCCAGCGTTTGATGCACATCGGCATCTATACCGACGTGAGTCCCAAGCATGGTGGCGTGGCGCAGTATACGGGGCTGGTGATCGAAGGCATCGCAGAGTGGAAGCGCCGCAGACCGGGTGACGAGATCACACTCTTCGCACCATCGCAGATGCACAAGCCCGGACTCGACCACCTGACGCTCGCACACCAGGCGCCGCAGCAGCGCGTCGTCGCCTGGATGCGCGCCAATGCCCAGGTACCGGTCGTGCGCCGAGCGTTGCAGAAGGCTTACGGGTGGCGCCGTGCGTCGACACATGATGTCGCGCCGGTGGTGAACCGGCGGGTATCACGATGGCTTCGCGCACGCGGCGTCGAGCTGCTCTACTTTCCATCGGTGACACGTCTTGCCGTGGAGACGGACATTCCGTCGATCGTGGCGGTGCACGACACGCAGCATCGGCTTCAGCCGCACTTTCCGGAGTACGCGCCGAACGGGCTGTGGCACGAGATCGAGAACACGCTGCGGGTGGCGGCGAAACGGAGCGTGCTGATGGTGGCGGAGTCGGAGATCGGGCGGGAAGACTTGCTGCAGGCTTATTCCAGTTTTGGACTGACGCCCGACCGCGTCATGGTCATCCCCTACACCGCGCCGTCGTACATCCGAGAGTGCGATCTCGCCACGGCCCCCATGCGCGCGCGCGCGAAGTTCAACCTTCCCGCGCGCTACCTGTTCTATCCGGCCAACTTCCTGCCGCACAAGAACCATGTCGCGCTCATCGAGGCGCTCGGCATCCTGCGCCGCCGATATGGGATCTCGCCCTTGTAGGCGACCGCGGGCCGGGCCTGCGCGAGCGCACGTATGCCGAGCTCATGGAAGCCGCGAGGCGCGTCGGTGTCACGGATCAACTGCACTATCTCGGCTTCGTCGACGACGACGACCTCGCCACACTGTACGCGGCGGCTGATCTTATCGTCATGCCCAGTTACTTCGGTCCGACCAACCTTCCGCTCGTCGAAGCGTGGACGGCGCGTTGCCCGGTGATCACAGCGAACATTCGTGGCATTCGCGAGATGTGCCAGGACGCCGCAGTGCTCGTCGATCCGGGTTCGGTGGACGACATTGCGGACGCGATTTTTCCCCTGTGGACCGACGCGGACGCACGCGCCGCATTGATTGGCCGCGCCGACGAACGACTGAAGGCGTTCTCACCCGAAATCTTTCGCAACGCACTATGCGACGTGCTGGAAGAAGGCGTCCGACGGCTATGATGGGCTGGATCTTCACCGCAATCAGGATCGCGCAGCGACAGCAGGCATTTCACGCCATCGGCCGCAACGAAGCGCGACTACCGAAGGGCGAGCTGTATCGCATGCCGACGCTCGGCAGCGGCCTCGCGCTCTGGGGCCGAGCGGGGACTACGGATCGCCTGGTGTTCGAGGAAGTCTTCATGCGGAAGGATTACGAGGTATTTCGCGAAGGCGAGACGCCGAACACCATCATCGACGTCGGCGCGAACGTCGGCTATGCGTCCGCCTTCCTCCTGTCGCGATTCCCCGCGGCACGCGTGCTCGCGATCGAGCCAGATGCGGCGAACATCGCTGTCGCGCGTCGTAACCTTGCGGCCTTTGGTGATCGAGTCACCCTCGTGGAAGGCGCCGTGTGGTCGCACCGCACCGGGCTATGCGTCGTTCGCGACGCTGCGGCGGGCGAGTGGGGTATCACGATGCGCGAGTGCCGGAAAGGAGAGACGGCGGATCTTGTCGCGATGGACATGACCGACGTCATCGCGCGCGCGGGCGACACCGAGATCGACCTGCTCAAGATCGACATCGAAGGCGGCGAGACAGCGCTGTTCGCATCCGGCACGGGCCAGTGGCTGCCGCGGGTGCGCATGATGATCGTCGAGCTGCACGACGCGGCCGCGCGTACGGCCTTCGACTCGGCAACGCGTGGTGCGTCGGTGAACATGACCACGCACGGCGACGTCGTCGTGGCGCGTCGATGATCACGTTCTTCATGCTCGTCACGGACCGCGACATGGTGATCGCGGACTACAGCGTGCGCAGCTACGCGAAGATCACGGCCTTCCCGTTCAAGCTGGTGATCTACAGCAACTGGGTGCTGTCGTCGCTGCGAGAGCGCTACTTCACCGAGTGGCGCAAGCTGCCCTACGTGGAGATATGGGAAGATCCCGAGCAGGCGGACGATCGCAAGCCGAGCGACCGGCAGCTCTGGGGTCCGTTCGAGCTCTGTTATACGATCTGGGATCGCGAGCTCAAGAAGCTCACGGCGACTCCATATCACGCCACCGTGGACGCCGACTTCGAGATCCTCGATCCGGATTTCATCTCGGCGATGCTGGCCCGTCTCGAAGCCGATCCGAAGCTCATTGCGATGTCCGCTGAGTACAACCCGAAGACGCCGAAGTACTTCGACACGTACTCGCACGAGATCATCACGCTGAACGAGCGGTGGCAAACGCAGTTCTGCATCTACAAGCGCGAAGCGCTGCAGTGCCCTGTTTCGCACATGTACCACGTGGAGCTACAGCCCGGGCCTGTGCCGCGCAGCGTGTGGGACGACGCGGGCTACTTCCAGCGGGGTCTCAAGCAGATGGGCTACGAGCTCGACGCAGTGGATCCGAAGTACGCGCGGTCGTTCATCCACTACGGCGCGTTCGGACAGAACCGCCACATTGACGAGCACAACATCGCGCGATATCGCCGCGTGCAGCTGGCGCTGCAGCGCGCGCAACTGGTGGTGCCGGCGTTCATCATGAATCGCGTCGGATGGCGGGTGAACAGGCTGCTCTTCCCGAAGGTGGACCGCGCGACTTTCGCTCCGGGTTGGGGCGCAGATGGCCCAGGGAGGTATCGCGGCCATCCGGACGTGGTGAAGGACTAGGGGACGACCCGCTCGCCCCAAATTTTCCCCAGCCCCGCCAGCAGCGCCGCGTACGTCTCGATGCCGTCCCACAGATTCTGCACGCGAAGATTCTCGTCGGCTGCGTGCTGGTTGTCGTCGTAGTTGGCGATGGGCAGCGAGATCATCGGAATGCCGAGGACCTGCTCGAACATGTACGTCGGGCCCGTGCCACCCGAGGTGGGAATGGCCAGGGGCGCCTCGCGCGTGCCATCGCGAAGGGTCGCGAAGATCGCCTTGCCGAACGGCCCGTCGAGCGGTGCGCGAGAGGCGGGATAGCCCTCGAGCCACTCCACGCGCGCGACCTTCGGATGCGCGAGACGCACCTCGAGTGACGCGCTGTCGCGCGTGATGAAGTAGCCCTGTTTCCTGATGTGCGCCTCGACGAGCTTCTGTATCTTCATCGGATCCTGCGCGGGCACGAGGCGCAGGTCGAACGACGCATACGCCACCGGCGAAATCGTGTTCGAGCCCGTCTCGCGCACGCCGCCGACTCGAATGCCCCGCAGATTGAACGCGGGCAGCATGATCCGCTCGGCGAGGAGTGCGTCGTTCGCCTCCGTGTGCGCCATGCCGAGTGCCTTGCGAAGCTCACCGTCGAACTTCGGCAACGCCGCTATGGCGCGACGTTCCGTCGCCGTAATCGGCTTCACCTGGTCGTAATAGCCGGCGATCTTGATGCGTCCGTCGTCATCGCGCATGCTCGCAATGAGGCTCGACAGCATCACGCCGGGATTGGGCGCCCAGTTGCCATAGTGTCCGCTGTGCAGTGCGCGGGCCGGTCCGTAAATCGTGAGCTCGAAGGTCGTGATGCCGCGATTGCCGTACACGAGTTGCTGACGTCCGCTCTGATGCACCGGTCCGTCGCAGAAGAGCCAGCCATCCGATGCGAGGAGCGGTGCGTACTTCACGAGGATTTCGCGCAGGTGCCGCGAGCCTGCTTCCTCCTCGCCTTCGAAGAACACTTTCAGGTTCACCGACTGCGCCGTCTTCGACGCGCGCATCGCGTCGACGGCGGCGAGGATCGCCATGATCGAAGCCTTGTCGTCACCGGCCGATCGGCCGTAGATGCGCGATTCAGGATCGACGCGACCGCTGCCGGTCGGAATCGGGATGACCTTGCCGCCGACGAGAAGATCCTTGTCGCGCAGCACCGGCGACCACGGTGGCGTTGTCCACTGTTTCGGGTCGAGCGACTGCCCATCGTAGTGCGCGTAAAGCACGAGCGTGCGCGTCGCGCCAGGCGCCTTGAGCTCACCGTAGACAGCGGGCGGACCACCCGGCACCGTGAGCAGCTGCGTGTTCGTGAAGCCACGCTTGCCAAGCATGCCGATCAGGTGATCGGCGTTGCGGCGAATCCCGACCGAGTCGCTGGCGAGATTGGGCAGCGAGAGGAGGCCGGCGAATTCGGTGAGGATGGCGCCTTCGTTGGCCTGCCGATACTCGCGCGCCGCGGCACGCGAGGTGGCGCCGGTGCCCTGCTGCGCGGAAAGCGTGGTCGTGCAGAGGAGACAGGCGGCGAAGATGCGTGCAGGAATCATTCTTGTTTTCGAGGGACGGCTCGTCCGATGATGATGCTGACGTTGTCGGTTCCACCGTCGGCGAGAGCATCGCGGAGCAACTGCTCACAGCCCTCCTTCGCGGAGTGCATGCTGCCGAGCACTTCGGCGATGCGTTCGTCGGACACGTGCTTCGTCAGTCCGTCGGTGCACAGCAGGTGGATGTTGTTCCAGTCGGCGCGCATGCGGGTGATGACGGGCAACGCGGCTTCGCCGCCGAGCGCGCTGGAGAGGACATTCGAGTACTGCGACCGCTGCGCCATGGTGCGCGTGAACACGCCTTGATCGAGCAGGTCCTGTGCGATCGTCTGGTCGCGCGAGACCTGCGTGAGTGAGCCTTTGCGGTAGAGGTAGTAGCGCGAGTCGCCCACCTGGAGGAGATAGAACCAGGGCCACACGCCCATCCAGAGCGTGAGTGTCGTGGCCATCATGCGCCCCTCGGCCACTTCGCGCGACTTGGCGAGGACGGCCTGGTGGCTGAGCATCGCCGCGGCCTGGAGTGCGTTGATGAACTGCTCGTCGGTGCCGTCGGCGCGGTAGTAGCACTCCGTGCTGCGCGCGAGGTAGTGCATCGCGGTCTCGAGGGCCGTGGCGCTCGCCTCTTCACCCCCTTCCGCGCCACCGACACCGTCCGCCACCATGGCGACGAAAGCGAGCCGCTCGTCCTCCATGGGCAGCTGCGCCTGGGGCGAGAGGTTGGTCTGGATGATCTGGACGCGCTTGTGGATCGTGGCGAGGAGGAAGTGGTCCTGATTCTCCGCGCGGACGTTTCCTGGGTGCGACAGACCGAAGACGTCGATCTCGTCGTCGTGCGGCTTGGGAGAAACGGCGAAGGAAGCCTGATCCGGCGTGCGCATGAGGTGAAGCTACGGCGGCATTCCGGCGGCGCCAGCCGATGCCCTCAGGCAACTCCCAGCAAGACGAAACGCGGACAGTGAGTCCGCGTTTCGCTTTGCTACGGCCCGTACGGGCGAAGAGCTAGAAGATCGTATAGATGAACGGTGCCAGCGCGGACCCCTGCGCGAACACGAGCAGCGCGCCGAGCGTCAACAGCACGATCAGGATGGGCAGCAGCCACCACTTCTTGCGTACACGCATGAACGCCCACAACTCACCAACCAATCCACTCTGTGCCATCGAGATCTCTCCTCTAGAATTGGCGTTCCATGCGCTCGGGCACGGACGCGGATGTCAAATGCGGCTCCCAGCGCGACGCAGCAGGCTTCGGCTTGAGCATGGAGTTGCCGCCCATACGCCGCAAGATTCCCGTCGGCGTGAGGACGAGGAAATAGACGATGCTCATGAAGATCGGCGTCGTCACCTTCGAGATCATGTGCGAGAGCGCCATCCATGCGCGCTCCACCGGACCGAGCATCGTCGGCACCACCAACCCGGCGAGCACGAGCACGCCGCCGAGCGTGAAGAGCACCATCGACGTGCGCTGCTTGCCGCGCCACATCGCGACGCCACCGAACACGATGAACGCAATGCCGACGGTCAGCCCGAACTTGCGGCCCTCGGCCGCTGTCAATCGAGCTGGAATTCCTGCTGCCATGCCGAGTCCTCCGTCGTTTGTGCCTGGTTGACCTTCTCGAGCAGGAATGGTCCGAGCACGAGGGTGTCGATGTGCGTGCGCATGAAGCAGCGGTACGCGTCCTCGGGCGTACAGACGATCGGCTCGCCGCGCACGTTGAACGATGTGTTGACCACGACCGCGCATCCCGTCATGTCCCGGAACGCGCTGATCAGGTCATAGTAATCGGGATTCGTCTCGCGACTCACCGTCTGCACGCGCGCCGAGTAGTCGATGTGCGTGATGGCGGGAATATCGGAGCGCAGCAGGTTGAGCTGCTCGATGCCCCACACCTTGCTGCCGCCATCGGGCATCGGGATCTGCCGCTCCTTCTTCACGGGCGCGACGAGCAACATGTACGGCGAGTCGCAATCCATCTCGAAGTACTCGCTCACGTGCTCGCGCAGCACACTCGGCGCAAAGGGACGGAACCCTTCGCGGAACTTGATCTTGAGGTTCATCTGCGACTGCATGCGCGGGCTGCGCGGGTCGCCAAGGATGCTGCGGCAGCCGAGCGAGCGGGGGCCGAACTCGAGTCGGCCGTTGAACCAGCCGATGATCTTCTCGTCGGCGATGTTGCGCGCCGTGCGCTCCAGCAATTCGTCACGCTCGAGACGCTCGTACACGGCGCCGGTCTTCTCGAGAAAAGCCTCGATCTCCTCGGGGGAGAAGGCGGGTCCGAGGTACGCGCCCTTCATGCTGTCCTTGCCCGGTGTGACCTTGCGCGGCTGCTTCCGGTAGCGGTGATGAATGAGCTGCGCCACGCCGAGCGAACCGCCGGCGTCGCCGGCGGCGGGCTGGATCCAGATGTTCTTGAACGGCCCGTCGCGCAACAGCTTGCCGTTGCTGACGCAGTTGAGCGCCACGCCGCCGGCGAGACAGAGGTTCTCGGAACCCG
>Ga0193752_1003849_pt1 | contig 10049 bp, 7 predicted proteins | sample H1c1metaG_FD_144924 | JGI IMG/M metagenome (GOLD analysis project Ga0193752, IMG submission 144924) | Soil microbial communities from a riparian zone of the East river system, Colorado, United States - H1c1 | ecosystem: Environmental > Terrestrial > Soil > Riparian zone | place: USA: East River...
GTCCACGTCGACGTACACAGCCCACAGCCTGCTCCTCATCAACCCCCAGCGGCCCGCCGGGGCCGACCAGGCCATCGTGGGGTCGTTCGTGGACGTGCCCGGGCTCGACTCGCGGAAGGTGCTGAACCAGGCGCTCATCCTCCAGCAGGCCCCCGCCATCGCCGAGCGGACGGCGCAGCGCATCCTCGCGCGCCCCGACGCCGCCGGCTTCCCCGTCGTGCAGACGCTCGGCGGCGCCCCCACCGTCGAGGAACTCGCCGAGTACCTCCAGAACGAGGTCGTGCAGGTGAGCCAGGAGGGCAACGAGACCGACGCCGTCCGCGTCGAGGCCAGCAGCAGCAGCGCCGAGGAGGCCGCCACGCTGGCGCGCGTCTACACCGAGGAGTACGTGGCCCTCACGAGCGAGTCCAGCCGCGCCCACATCACCCGCCTCCGCACGTTCCTGGAGGAGCAGGTGGCGCTCCGCCGCGGCGAACTCGACGAGACGGAGCAGCAGCTCGCCACCTACCAGGCGAGCGCGCAGGCCGTCGCGCTCGACGTGCAGACGGCCAGCACCGTCCAGCAGATCGCCACGCTCCAGGCCGCGCTCGACGGCGCCCGCGTGGACGCCCAGATGCGCGCGGCGAGCCTGGCCTCGCTGGAGCGTGAGGCGACGGCGATCCAGCCGCGCATGGCGGCGAGCGCCGCGGCGACGGCGGCGCCCGAGCTGGCCGGCATCGAGACGCAGATCGACGCGCTGGAGCGGCAGCTCGACCAGATCTACCTCCGCAACCCCGAGTTCCGCGGCAACCCCGACGCGCACCCCGACCTCCGCACGCTCACCGACCGCCTCGCTTCGCTCCAGCGCGAGAAGCAGCGGCTGGCAAGCCAGGCCGCGGCCGACGTGATGAGCGCGGGGGGCCTCGACCCCACGTCCACGGGCTCCAACGGCCCCGGCTACGTGGCCGACCTCCGGCGCCAGATCGCCGAGCAGCGGGCCGCCCTCAACGGCGCGAACGCGTCGGCGGGCGCCCTCGCGTCCCGCCTCGGCGAGGCCAGCGGGGCGCTGACGAGCGTGCCCGAGCGGGCGCGCCGGCTGGCCGGGCTGGAGCGGAACCGCTCGGCCACGGCTCAGCTCCTCGCCTCGCTCATGGGGCAGCTGGAGCAGGCGCGGGTGGCCGAGGAGAGCGACTTCGGGCTCGTGCAGGTCGTCCGCGAGGCGCGCACCCCGCTCGTCCCGTCGAGCCCGAACATCCCGCTGCTGCTGGCCGTCGGCGGTCTTTTAGGTTTGCTGGCCGGGCTCGGCGGCGCCGTCGGGCGCCACCGCCTCGACGCCCGCACCCACACCCCGGCCGACCTCGGGGAGTCCGGCTTCACCGTGCTCGGCACGATCCCCGACCTCGGCGACCGCGCCGGCCGCCCGCGCGTGCCGGCCGACGGCGCCCGGGTGCCGGCGACGCTCGTCGCGCTCACGGAGCCGTTCTCGCCCGAGGCCGAGGCGTTCCGCCACCTCCACGCCGCCGTGCTGGGGGCGGGCGGCCCCGGCGGCACGGGCCCGCAGGTGCTGCTCATCGCCGGGCCCGAGGTGAGCACCGGCAAGAGCCTCGTCTCGGCCAACCTCGCCGTCGTGGCCGCGCAGGCGGGCCGCCGCGTGCTGCTCCTCGACGCCGACCTCCGCTGCCCCGCCGTCCCGCTCTACCTCGGGCTGGGCGACGGGCCGCCGCTGGGCGAGGGCCCCGAGGGCGCCAACGTGGTCTACTGGAACACCGTCGTGCCGGGCCTCTTCGCCGTGACGGCGCGCGAGGCGGCCGACCAGCCGGAGGCGCTCTGGAGTTCGGAGCAGGCCGCGCGCCTGCTGGCCCACCTCCGCGAGAGCTTCGACCTCGTCATCGTGGACGCCCCCGCCGCCCTCGTCGCCGCCGACGCCGCCGTGCTGGCGCCGCACTGCGACGCGGCGCTGCTCGTCGCCGAGGCCGGCCGCACCGACGCCGACGCGCTCGGGCAGGTCGCCGCCGAACTCGCAGGCACGGGGCTGCGGCAGATCGCCGCCGTGCTCAACCGCTTCGACGCCCGCCGCGCCGTGGGCTATCGCAAGACGTTCGGCTACCGCCACGCCACGCGCTACGCGTCGGCGCCGCGCAAGCCCGTGGCTCCGGCGGTCACGCCGGCCGCCACCCCCGCCATCCCCCCTCCCGCCGCCTAGGTCCCCCTGCCATGCGCGTCCTCTTTTCCACACTGCCCGCCGTGCGCGCCCTCGGGGCGTTGATGCTGGGCCTCTGGCTCGTCCCCGTTCAGGCGCAGACCGCCGTGAACCGCGTCCCCGCCATCCAGACCCGTGTCCCCGCCGTGCCGGTGGGCGGTGGCACCGCCGCGACCCCCCAGCGGGGGAGCGCCCGCCCTGCGGCCACGCCGCAGCGCACGGCTGCTGCCCCGACGCGGACGGCCGCCGCTCCGACGCAGACGGCTGCTGCCCCGACGCGCACCGCTGCGCCGACGCGGACTGCTCCGGTGCAGGCCGCGCCCGTGCCGCGCGCGGCGGCGGCCCCCGCGGGGTACAACCCCTGCCAGGGCCGCCTCATCCGGCCCGACGCCGAGACGACCCCCTCGGCGTCCTACCACCGCTTCTTCGAGCCCGGCGAGGCCACCGTCCAGGTGTCGGTCGTCGGCGCGGTGCAGCAGCCGGGGCTCTACGAGATCGCCGTCGGCACCGACATCGGGCACCTGCTCGCGCTCTCGGGCGGGCCGCGCTATGAGGCCCGCGAGAGCGGGCGCCACCGCCGCGTCGAACTCCGGTTGTTCCGCCCCGAGGCGGGCACCGAGCCCATCTACGCGACGACGATGGAGGACGCCGCCACCAACACCACGGTCTACCCCCCGCTTTGCGAGGGCGACACGTTCCTCGTGGACGTGGTCGAGCGCCGCGCCTTCGGGCTGTCGGAGCTCGCCACCATCGCCGGCGGCGTCTCGGCCGTCGCGATCCTCGTCGGCGTGCTCGTCGGCGGCGGCGGCGGGAACTAGGCACGTGCGCGAAGAGGCCCCGGCGCAGGCGATGCGGCGAGGCCGGGCATGGCTCGGCCGCGGCGTGTGGACCGTTGCGGACCAGGCGCTCTACGCCGGGGCCAACTTCGCCCTGAACGTCGTGCTGGCCCGCGAACTCACGCCCGCGGCCTACGGCGCGTTCACGACGGGCTTCATCACGTTCCTCCTGCTGGGCGCCATCCACGGCGGGCTGCTGGTGGAGCCCGTGCTGGTGTTCGGCGCCGGGCGCTTCCGCAGCCGCTGGGCGCTCTACCTCCGCTGGGCCGTCGGGGCGCACGTGCGGCTGGCGCTCGCGGCGGGCGGCGCGCTGGCGCTGGGGGCCGCCGGGGCGCTCCTGATGGGGCAGGTCGTGCTCGCCGAGGCGCTCGCAGGCTTCGCGATCGCGCAGGGCGGCGTGCTCGCCCTCTGGCTCCTCCGCCGCGCCTGCCACGTCGTCGCGCGCCCGCAGTGGGCCGCCGCCGCGGGCGCCGTCTACCTCGTGTTGCTGCTCGGGACGGGCTACGCCCTCGACCTCGGCCACCACCTCAACGCGCTCTCAGCCCCGCTGCTCATGGGCGGCGCCGCGCTCGTGACGGCCGCGGCGCTCGCCGTGCCGCTGGGGCTGCGCCCGGGGCGCGTGCCCGAAGAACTCGGGCGGGAAGCCCGCGAGGCGCACCACGGCTACGGCCGGTTCTCGGCGTGGACGGGCGTGCTGGAGTGGGTGCAGGGCTCGATGGCCTTCCTCATCGTCCCGTTCTTCGCCGGGCTGGAGGGGACCGCGCTCCTCCGGGCCGCCTACAACCTCGCCATGCCGGCGCTCCAGGCGGCCTCGGCGCTGACGGTGATGAGCATCCCCATCCTCGTGCGTGCCGGGGCGCGGGGCACGCTCAAGAGCACGGCTGTCCGGCTCGGGGGTCTCCTCGTCGGTGGGGCCGTGCTCTACGGGGTGCTGGCGGGGCTCTTCGGCGGGCCGGTGATGGAATGGCTCTACCGCGGCGTCTACACCGCCGGGCCGGGGCTGCGCTGGGCGCTGGCCGTGTTGCCGGCGGCGAGCGTGCTCGCGGGCGTGCTGGCCGCCGTGCTGCGGGCGCAGGAGCGCCCCCGCGCCGTCCTCGCCGCGCGCGGCGTGTCGGTGGTGGGCGGCGCCGCACTCACGGCCGGGCTCTCGGCCGTGGCCGGGGTGCCGGGCGCGCTCGTGGCCGAGTCGCTCACGCTCGGCGTGGAGGCCGCCGGCCTCGCCGTCGCCCTTCACCGCGGCGTCCCCGCTACGCCCGCGCCGCCGCTTACGCCCGCCGCCGTGTCGGCCGATCACTTCTCCGTCCTCCCGGTGCTCGAACCCGTCGCCTGATGGCTTCCCCCCGTCCCCCTGTGTCGCCTCTCCGCCGCGATCCGGGCCGCCTCCGCGTGCTCCTCTCGGCTTACGCCTGCATCCCCGGCTGGGGCACCGAGCCGGGCGTGGGGTGGAACACCGTGCGCCTGATGGCGGAGCACCACGACGTGTGGGTGCTCACGTACGCCGGGTTCCGACGCGCCATCGAGGCCGAACTGGCCGAGCGTCCTGTGCCGGGCCTCCACTTCGTCTACCACCAGCTCCCGCGAGAGAGCCCGCGCCACGCCGAGGACGGCGAGTTCCGGAGCGGGCTGATGGAGCAGGCGCACTACTACGCGTGGCAGGTGAGCGCGGCCCGCGTGGCGCGCCGTCTCCACGCCGAGGTCGGGTTCGACGTGGCGCACCACGTCACGTTCGTGAAGTACTGGGCCCCGAGCGCGCTCGCCGGGCTCAACGTGCCGTACATCTGGGGCCCCGTCGGCGGCGGCGAGAGCGCGCCGCACCCGTTCTACGCCGCCTTCAGCGCTTCGGGCCTCCGCTACGAGCGCCAGCGCGACGTGGCCCGCGGTATCGCCGACCACGACCCCCTCGTCCGCCGCACGGCCCGCCGCGCCACGCTCGCCTTCGCGACGACGGAGGAGACCCGTGCGCGGATGGAGGCGATCGGCGCACGCGGCGTCGAGGTGCGGAGCGCCATCGGGCTCTCGGAGGCCGAGGTCGCTTCGCTGGCCCGGACGCCGCCGCCCCCCGCGGGCCCCATCCGCTTCCTCGCCATCGGGCGTCTCATCGCGTTCAAGGGCTACCGTTTCGGCCTACAGGCCTTCGCCCGCGCTCTCCGCGACGCCGACGTGGCGGGCGAGCGTGCGCTCAACGGCGCCGAGTTCTGGATGCTGGGCGAGGGCCCTGAGCGGGCGTCGCTGCAAGAACTCGCGCGCGAGCTGGGGCTGGGCGAGCACGTCCGGTTCCTCGGCCACGTGCCGCGCCCCGAGGCGCTGCGGCTGGTGGGCGAGAGCCACATGCTCGTGCACCCCAGCCTCCACGAGTCGGGCGGCGGGGTCTGCCTGGAGGCGATGGGCGCCGGGCGCCCCGTGGTGTGCTTCGACCTCGGCGGCTCGGCCGTCCACGTCAGCCCCGCCGCGGGCGTCCGCGTGCTGGCCGACCGCCCCGACGACGCCGTGACCCGCATGGCGGGCGTGCTCCGCGGCCTCGCCGCCGACCCCGAGCGCCGCGCCGCGATGGGCCGGGCCGGGCAGGCGACGGTCCGCGAGCGGTTCGTGTGGGAGCGGAAGGTGGCCGACATGGCCGCGCGCTACCACGAACTCGTCGACGGTCCGCGGCCCGGGGGCGACGGCGCCCTCCACGCCGCCCCGTCCGCCGTCCGCCTCGCCGGGCGCGCCGCCGACCCCCAGCCCATCGCCTGAGCCTGCCGCCCGCGATGTCCGCCCCCGCCCGCTCCTGGTCCTGGCCCGCCGCCACCCCCGTCCCGCTCGGGATGGAGGGCTCGGCGCTGGCTGACCGCTGGGTGTGGCTCCTCGGGATCGCCGTGTTCGGCTACGCCCTCGCCGGGCGCGGCTTCGCCTACCTCGGCGTGCCGCCGATCTTCATCGGCGAGGTGGTGCTGGCGCTGGGGCTGGGCGTGGCGCTGTGGGAGGGGAGCCTGACGCGGGCGTTCGCCTCGGGCACGCTGAAGCTGCTCGCCGGCCTCATGGCGTGGGTGGCGTTCCGGACGGTCTCCTACCTCGACACCTACGGCATCGACGCCCTGCGCGACGCGATGCTCGTCGGGTACGGGCTCTACGCCGTCGCCATCGTGGCCGTGCTGACGGCGCGGCCGGAGCGTCTGCTCCTGCTCGTGCGCGGCTACCGCGCCTTCGTCGTCGTCATCCCCGTGGTGGGGTGGGTGATCTACCTCATCGTGCGGCAGGCGCCCGACCTCCTGCCGACGTGGCCCTGGTCGCTCAACACCCACATCATCGAGGTGAAGCCAGGCGACCTCCAGGTGCACCTCGCCGCCGTCACGGCGTTCCTCGTCCTCGGCTTCCGCAAGGCGAAGCCGATGCTGCTCGTGCTGCTCATCCTCAGCCTCGCCATCGGGATGATCGGCAACCGCGGCGGCATGGTGGGCTTCTTCCTCGCCATGACGGCGCTGACGATCATGAAGCCGAAGACCGCGCGATTCGGGAAGATGGGCGTGACGGCCCTCGTCCTCGTCGCGCTGGCGCTGCTCGTGGACACGACGGGGATCGAGACGAGCGAGGGGTCGCGGACGATCTCCGTCGAGCAGATCTGGGAGAACGTGGCGAGCATCTTCGGCCACAGCCGCTCCAACGCCCTCAACACGACCACGGAGTGGCGCATGCAGTGGTGGACGGAGATCGTCGACTACACCATCAAGGGCCCCTACTTCTGGGAGGGGAAGGGGTTCGGGATCAACCTCGCCACCGACGACGGCTTCCGGGTGGATGAGGACGAGTCGCTGCGGAGCCCGCACAACGTCCACCTCACGCTGCTCGCGCGGGGGGGCGTGCCGGCGTTCGTGCTGTGGCTGTCGATGCTGGCGGCGTGGTACCTCGCCGTGATGCGGTCGTGGTGGGCGGCGAAACAGGCGCGGCAGGCGCGGTGGATGGGGCTCCTCGCCGTCTGCGTGGCCTACTGCACCGCGGCGCTCGTGAACGCCTCCTTCGACGTGCACCTCGAAGGGCCGATGGGCGGCATCCCGTTCTGGACCTTCTTCGGCGTCGGCCTCGCCGCCGCGCGCATCCGCGCCCACCGCCCCGACCTCCTCGACACGCTCCCGGAGGGCCCGCCCGAGATCCCGCCGCCGCCGCCGCCCGCGTACGGGTGGATCGGCACGGTGCCCGCGTGGCACGCCGATCCGGCGCCCTCGTCGGCCGGCCCCGCCGCCCCGACCAGCCCCGTAGCCCCATGAAGCTCGCGCCCATCAAGCGGGTGTGGCAGGCGGCCTACCGCCGCTACGCCGTCCGCCGCAACGTCCGCTTCGGCCGCAACCTTCACCTCGGCCTCGGCACCATCGTCGATGCGACGGTGGGGCTGGAGATCGGGGACGACGTGTACGTCGGGAAGGGGTGCACGCTGGAGTGCAACGGGCGGATCGGGAGCGGCGTGCTCATCGCGAACCGCGTCGGGCTCGTCGGGCGACACGACCACGACTACCGCGCCATCGGCCGCTCGATGCGGAACGCCCCGTGGATCGGGGAGCCGGACTACGACCCCGCCTACCGCGCCGAGCAACTCGTCGTGGAGGATGACGTGTGGCTGGGCTACGGCGTCGTCGTGCTCTCGGGCGTGACCGTCGGCCGCGGCGCCGTCATCGCTGCGGGCGCCCTCGTCACGCGCGACGTGCCGCCGTACAGCATCGCCGCGGGTGTGCCCGCCCGCGTCGTCGGCGCCCGCTTCACCGACGCTGAGATCGAGGCCCACGAGCAGGCGCTCTACGGGCGCCGTCTCACGCCTTCCGCGTCTCGCGCGGACTCTGGGGGCGACGGCGCGGAACGTCTGCACGTCGTTACTGCCTCCTGATTCCGGGCTTACGCCCTCCGGCACGGCATCCGCAGGGAGCCGGATACCCTGTCCCCCACGCCATGCCCGCCGTCGCCCTCGCCCCCGCGCGCCGCGCCCGCCGCGCACCCCTCTCGCTCGTCGAGCAGCCCGCGCCGTCGCGCGAGGTGATGGGCGTGCGCGTCCACGCGCTCCCGATGGCCGAGGCCGTGCGCCGCATGATCGGGTGGGCGCAGCGGGGAGAAGGGCGGACCGTCTACCCGACGGGCGCCCACGGCGTCATCGAGGCGCAGGACCGCGCCGACTTCCGCGCCGTGCTCAACCGCGCCGACCTCATCGTGCCCGACGGGCAGCCGGTGGCGTGGACGGTCGGGGCGCTGGGGCTCCCGGGCACCGAGCGCATTTACGGTCCCGACCTCACGCTCGCGCTCTGCCGCGCCGCCGCTGAGGCGGGCCTCCCCATCGGGCTCTACGGCTCGACGCCGGAGACGCTCGCGCTCCTTCAGGAGCGGCTCCCGCAGCTTGCGCCGGGACTCAACATTGCCTGCGCGATCTCGCCGCCGTTCCGGCCGCTCTCCGACGAAGAAGACGCGGAATACGTCGAGCAGATCAGGGCCTCCGGCGCGCGGATCGTCTTCGTCGGGCTGGGCTGCCCGCGCCAGGAAGTCTGGTGCGATGCCCACCGGGAACGCATTCCGGCCGTATTGGTGGCCGTCGGGGCCGCCTTCGACTTCCACGCGGGGAGCCTCCGGCAGGCCCCGGCGCTCCTCCAGCGGGCCGGCCTGGAGTGGGCCTTCCGCCTCGCGACGGAGCCGAAGCGGCTCTGGCGACGCTATTTTCGCATCGTGCCCCGCTTCGCAGTTGGTGCCGCGGGCCAGGTGCTTCGTGCCCGGCGCCACCCGGCGCCCCTCGCCTGACCTAACCCTTTACAAGCACACGACACGTCCATGCCTACGCGCGTTCTCGTCACCGGTGCCGGCGGCTTCATCGGCCACCACCTCGTGAAGTACCTCAAGGAGAAGGGCTACTGGGTCCGCGGCGTCGACCTCAAGTACCCCGAGTACGAGGAGTCGGCCGCCGATGAGTTCGAGATCCTCGACCTCCGCCGCTGGGACGCGTGTCTCCAGGCCACGCGCGGCGTCGAGGAGGTGTTCGCCCTCGCCGCCGACATGGGCGGGATGGGCTTCATCTCGAAGTACCACGCCGAGATCCTCCACAACAACCTCCTCATCTCGACGCACACGATGGAGGCGGCGCGCGTCAACGGCGCGAAGCGCTACCTCTACACGTCGTCGGCCTGCATCTACCCCGAGTACAAGCAGCTCGAGGCCGACGTGGAGCCGCTGAAGGAGGAGGACGCCTACCCGGCGCAGCCGCAGGACGCCTACGGCTGGGAGAAGCTGATCACGGAGCAGATGGCCTACCACTACCGGAAGCAGTACGGGCTGGAGACCCGCACCGTCCGCTTCCACAACATCTTCGGCCCGCTGGGCACGTGGGAGGGCGGCCGGGAGAAGGCGCCCGCGGCGATGTGCCGCAAGGTGGCGACGGCCAAGCTCACGGGCAACCCCGAGGTCGAGATCTGGGGCGACGGCGAGCAGACGCGCTCGTTCTGCTACATCGACGACTGCGTCGAGGGGATCTACCGCCTCATGCAGAGCGACTACAGCGAGCCGCTGAACCTCGGGCAGGACCGCCTCATCTCGATCAACGAGCTGGCCGACGTGGTGGCCGGGCAGGCGGGCGCGACCATCGAGAAGAAGCACATCGACGGGCCGCAGGGCGTCCGCGGGCGGAACTCGAACAACGACCGCCTCCGCGAGGTGCTCGGGTGGGAGCCGCAGATCTCGCTGGAGGACGGCCTCGGCCGCACCTACCGCTGGATCGAGGCGCAGCTCACGGAGAAGCTCGTTGCCGAGGGCAGGATCCCGGCGGGCGACGGCGCCCCGGCCGCGGCCACGCTGGCGGGCGCGTAGCGCCCGCGACCGCTGACCGCCGACGGCCGACCGCCGTTCAGGTTGAAGCAAAACGTGAAGGGCCGCCTCCTCATCGGGGGCGGCCCTTCCGTTATTCGAGAGGCCCTTCGCGATTCTGCCTCGACCTTCCAATATTGTCGTCCTGAACTTGATTCAGGACTGCTCTGTTGAAAGGATGGGGCGGCGTAGCCGAGCTTCCCGCCCACGCCGCCGTGACGACCGATGAC
>Ga0193752_1003850_pt1 | contig 10048 bp, 9 predicted proteins | sample H1c1metaG_FD_144924 | JGI IMG/M metagenome (GOLD analysis project Ga0193752, IMG submission 144924) | Soil microbial communities from a riparian zone of the East river system, Colorado, United States - H1c1 | ecosystem: Environmental > Terrestrial > Soil > Riparian zone | place: USA: East River...
GAAGAGCCAGTCGCCGATCAGCAGCGTCGGGATCATGGACCCCGAGGGAATGCGATAGGCGGCGATGAGGAACGTGTTGATGACGAGATAGATGAGGATCGCGCCGGCGAGAGACTTGATGTTCTCCCACAGCGAAATGGTGCGCGAGGTTTTCGTGGCTTTCTTGCCGCGAGCATTCGCGACGACGTTTGCGGCCATGGACGACAGAAGGGTCGGAGAGGTGAAGGACTGCATGAAATCTCCCTACGTACCGTCTCCGGGCAAGGGTTTCCCGTGGTAAGATGCGCCGAGGGGGCGTGCCGACGAATCGACACGCCCCCTCGCTACTGCGGTGAAAACTGCGCTGCGGACTACTTGAGGTGCTTGTTGACGAGCTTCGTCATCTCGAACATCGAGACGTTCGCCTTGCCGCCGAACACCGGCTTCAGGTTCTCGTCGGCGTTGATCTGGCGACGATTCTTGGCGTCCTGCAGGCCCTTCCGCTTGATATACGCCCACAACTTCTTGGTGACTTCAGTGCGCGGGAGCGGTGCCGTGCCGACCACCGCGCCGAGCTGCGCGCTTGGAGTCATCGGCTTCATGAACGCAGCATTCGGCGTGCGCTTGGCGCCACTCTTCTTGGCTGCCTTCTTCGCGGGCTTCGCCGCCTTCTTGGCGCCGCCCTTCTTCGCTGCTGCCTTCTTCGCAGGTGCCTTCTTGGCGGCGCCCTTCTTCGCTGCGCCTTTCTTCGCTCCCGTCTTCTTCGCGGCCATGCTCGTCTCCTGGGATAATGAACAGGTTCTCGCTATGAGCGAAACGCTGTACGACGGGGCGCAAGATACAATGCCCAGTGGGGTGCGCAATAGGGAATGCGTAAAATCTCCCCATGAAAATTCAAAATCTCCCCATGAGAATCATGATTTTCTCCCATGACGGAGGTCATCGCTGTGTGCGCAGCGTCACGTTGCGCACGCCGAAACCGCCTTACTTCTCGCCTGTGAGGCCGTTCAACAACGCCATCATCCGCACGTCGTAGGCGTCGGGAGAATCGTCGTCCTCGGCGATTTCGTAGTTCTGCTGCGGCGTCTCGAGGATGATTGGAATGTCTCGTGAGCGCGCGTCGGCGAGGATCCAGCCGAACGGGTCCACACCGATCAATCCTTCGCCGATGAGCATGTGGCGATCCCTGTTCGATGCGAGTGCCCCCTCGCTGTCGTTGAAGTGGAAGAAACCCGGCGCCTCGCCCGTCGCTTCCTCGAACTTGTCGAGCAGCGCGGAGACATCGGCCGGCCCTGTGCGCAGGTCGAACCCACTCGCGAAGAGGTGACAGGTGTCGAGTCCGTATCCCGTGCGCGAGCGCAATTCCTTCGGCACATGCCGGAGAATCGCGCCCACTTCCTCGGGCGTGCGACCCATCGTTCTCCCTGCGCCGGCGGTGTTTTCGACGAGCAGGCGTGTGTCGCCCTTCACCTGTTTCAGCGCGTGGATGATGGCCGTCGCGATGCGTTCGGCGGATGCTTCGCGGTTGTCGTCGGTCGCGGCGCCGGGGTGAAAGCACACGGCGCCGACGCCGAGCGTGGTGGAGCGCTCGAGCTCCTTGGCCAGTCCGTCGCGAGCGCGGATCCACTTCGCGTCGTCGGGGGTGGCGGTGTTGAGCACGTATGCCGCGTGCACGACGACGCGTTCGAGCGGGATGTTCGTCGCGGCGAGCGTCTCGCGAAAGCGCACGACGCGCTCGGGACGAATCGTGACCTTGTCGTTGTAGTACTTCGGGATGGCGCTGAAGATCTGGAGCGCGCGCATGCCGGCGCTGGCGGCACGCCGGGCGGCCATGTGGATACCGCCGTTGTCCACGGTGTGCGCACCGATGAAGTGGGTCACGCGTTCTCCTTCGGGGTAAGGGCTATTCGCTCTTGCCTGTGCGCGACGACAGGTCGAGCATGAGTGCGCCGGCGAGATACTCCACCGACTGCGGGTTCTTGAGCTTGGCGAGGCGGCGCACCACCTGTGCAATGCGTGCCGCCTGCTCCTGGATGATGCGCAGCTGTTCCTGCTGGTCCTCGTTGAGACCGTTGTCCATCATCAACAGCTCGGCATGGCCGAGCAGCGCAGAGAGCGGATTGTTGATCTCGTGCTCGAGGGCGATGGTCGTCTCGCCGATGCCGGCGAGCCAGCGGGAGCGCGCGAGCTCCTCTTCGGCGGTGCGCCGCACCATGTCCTGCGCGATGCGGCGCTTGGCGATCTCGAGTCGCGCACGGAGATTTTCCGGCGACGTGGGCTTGGTGACGTAGTCGTCGGCGCCGGCCTCGAGCACGCGTGTGAGGTCGTCGCGTCCGTCGCGCGCGGTGACGATGAGGACGAAGACGTCGCGTCCTGCTTCGTGTTGGCGAATGCGCCGGCAGACCTCGAGGCCGTCGAGGCCGGGCATGTTGATGTCCAACACCACGAGGGGCGTCGGGTCGCGCTGGAACGCCTCCCATGCCGCTTCGCCGTTTTCCGCCATGGACACCTCGTGGTCGAGGTCAGCGAGGACCGCGGCCATGAGTGTTCGGGCGATGACGTCGTCATCAGCGAAGAGAACGCGCATTAGTGGGCGCGAGGATGCGTCAGTGAAGGTTGCCCGAGCGGAGACGAAGACCGGCTTGTCCGTTGGCGCCGGCGCGCTGCCGCCACACAACGGTGAGACGACGACCCTGCACCGCGACGAGCGGATGCGAGGCCGCTCCATTGTCGTCCGAGACGGGAAGCAGTCGGTCCTCGAAAATGTGTCCCATGGTTCGTGACAGCGCGAGACCGACACGAGGCGTCCCGCTGTTCGGATCCTCGAAGGCAACGGCGACATGGTCTCCGTCGGCCGCCACGCTCGTGATACCGAGTCGCTCCCCGTAAAGTATCGGCACGGGAGCGTGAAAGCTGACGCCGCCGTCCATGGAATGCGAGAAAAAGAGTCCGGCGCCCTCGGGGGCGACCAAGCCATAGGTGACGTGCACGTACCCACTCACCGAGTCGGCGGCGATGGAGGCGGCGGGACGACCGCAGCCACCCATGCCGCGATCCAGCGTATCCACAGGGGCAATCGCGCTCCACGTCGCACCATCGTCGCCAGAGTGCGCAGAGAGCAGCCGAGCGCCGCTGTCGGGCCGGGGTGACCACCAGACAGCGTAGAGCGTTTTGCGCGCCCTGGCGAGCCGTAGAGAGCCACTGCAGGCCGTCGACGGCGGCACCACGTGCGTCGCTAACGCTGTGAGACCGTCGTCGCCGGGCAGCATCCCAAAAGCGACGACACCCGGCCCCGCGATGGTGCGGTCGTCTACCCATTCCACAGGGTCCGCGGAACACGCCGGCACGGCGAGCAGGACGATCAGGGCGAGACAGCGAGCGCGTTCGAGCATTGTTGAGCTTAGTCCTGCTGCAACGGCTGGAGAAGCGTGAAGAGCGGGTCCCTCGACTTCGCTCGGGACGACACCCTTAATTGTCGTCCCGACAGGAGCGCTCAAGCGCGACCGAGGGACCTGCTTTTGTCGTCCATGCAACGACGGAAGAGCAGGTCCCTCGACTTCGCTCGGGACGACACCTTTAATGTCGTCCCGACCGAGGGACCTGCTCTTGTCGTCCCCAATTATCTTTCAACCCGATCCGCGCTCCGTCACCCGATCCCGGTTCTCTCATGGCCGCCCCTATCGTTTCCGACACCACCGCGCCCGCGCGCGCTGCCGCAGAGTCGCTCCAGGCTTTCGAGGCGATCTCACCGCCCGACGCACCGCTCGCAGGATTTTCCGGAACGCGCCGCGTCCCACCGCCGGTGAATGAGCCGGTGAAGACCTATGCGCCCGGCTCGCCCGAGAAGCTCGCGCTCAAGGCGCGGCTCGCGAGCATGGCGAAGGAGCGAGTCGACATCCCGATCATCATCGGTGGAAAGGAGATTCGCACCGGGGAGCTGACGCAGGTGGTGATGCCGCACGACCACGCACACGTCCTCGGCGACTGGCACCGCGCCACGACGGCGCACGTGCAGCAGGCGATCGCAGCATCGAAGGCCGCCGGCGCGGACTGGGCGAACTGGGCGTGGGAGGATCGCGCTGCGGTATTCCTGCGCGCCGCGGAGCTGCTGACGACGTCGTGGCGCCAGACGATCAACGCGTCCACGATGCTCGGCCAATCGAAGACCGCGTTTCAGGCGGAGATCGACTCTGCATGCGAGCTGATCGACTTCTGGCGGTTCAACCCGTACTACGCGCAGCAGCTGTACGACGAGCAGCCCATCAGCAACAACGTGATGTGGAACCAGCTCGACTATCGGCCGCTCGAAGGGTTCGTCTACGCGGTGACGCCGTTCAACTTCACGTCGATCGCGGGGAACCTCCCCACGGCGCCGGCGCTGATGGGCAACACCGTCGTCTGGAAGCCGGCAGGAACCGCGATCCTCTCGTCGTACTACCTGATGAAGCTGCTCGAGGAGGCAGGGCTGCCGCCGGGCGTGATCAACTTCGTGCCGGGTGATCCAGTTGCCATCTCGAACGTCGCGCTCGCGCATCGCGACCTGGCCGGCGTGCATTTCACCGGCAGCACCGGCGTGTTCAACAACATGTGGGAGACGATCGGCTCCGACATGTCGCGCTATGCGTCGTATCCGCGCATCGTCGGCGAGACGGGTGGCAAGGACTTCATCGTCGCGCATTCGTCGGCCGATCCAAAGGCACTCGCGGTGGCCATCGCGCGCGGCGGATTCGAGTATCAGGGACAGAAGTGCTCAGCGGCGAGCCGAGTGTACGTGCCGCGGTCGATCTGGAAGGAAGTGAAGGAGCGGACCGTCGCGATCATCGAGGAGCTCAAGGTCGGCGACATCACCGACTTCCGGAACTTCATGGGCGCCGTGATCGACAAGAAGGCGTTCACGAAAATCTCCGAGTACGTCGAAGACGCGAAGAAGAACGCGAAGGTCTTAGCTGGTGGAAGGGTCGAAGGTAAGGAAGGATACTTCATCCATCCGACGCTCGTCGAGACGACCGATCCGGGCTATCGCCTGCTGTGCGAGGAGATCTTTGGACCAGTGGTGACAGTCCATGTCTACGACGACGCGAAGTGGGCGGAGACGCTCACGATCGTGGACAAGACGTCGCCCTATGCACTCACGGGCGCCGTGTTCGCCAACGACCGCCGAGCGGTGCGCGAGGCGATGATGGCGCTGCGCAACGCGGCGGGAAATTTCTACGTCAACGACAAGCCGACGGGCGCTGTGGTCGGACAACAGCCGTTCGGCGGCGCACGTGGATCGGGCACGAACGACAAGGCGGGCTCGAAGCTCAACCTCGTGCGCTGGGTGAGTGCGCGCAGCATCAAGGAAACCTTCTCGCCGCCGACGGACTATCGCTATCCGTTCATGGACGAGAAATAAGCTCGACGCCGCGTCGCCTCTTGGTCCAGATGAGGATGAGTCCGCAGTCGGACTTGAAGGCGCTCGGCGCACCCATCGACGTCGGGTAGAACTCCAACCCGGCAACTTCGGCCGGGTTCACGAGACCCGGCTCGAGGTTCTGGTTGCCGTCGATGACGACGTTCGCTGCGCAGTTGTTGCTGCCGACGTATTCCATCCGGCGCGTGGAATAGACGCGGGCCTCCACGCCAGTGCCCTGCACGCGGAAGCCGGGGATCATGCGCGCCAGTGAGGCGAGATCTGCGACGCCGCTCGCCTTGATCTCCGTCTCACGCATGAAGCGGCCGAAACCCATCTTCGCCCGCACCTCGAAGTCGCCGAAGTGTGCACGTTCGGCGACGACGCGCACCGAGTCGAGGATGATGACGCGCGACAGCTCGACTGTCTGGCTGACGCTCTGGCCATTGCGCAACTGCACCGGCACCTGGCTGACGCCGTAGCCGAGCCGGCGCACCTCGAGCAACTGCGTGCCCGGCGGGAGGTTGACCAGCGTGAACGTTCCGCTGGAATCGGTGCGGACGGCGGACGCAGCGTCGGCGAGACGCACGAGTGCGTCGGCGAGGGGAAGTCCCTGCGGACCAACGACGCGCCCGACGATCACCGCCGTACCCTCGAGCAGCGGCTGTAGCGCGGTATCAGGTGCGACGGTGGCATCGACCTTCACGACACGATACGACGCCGCCGGAGTGAAACTGAAATTGAAGACGGCGATACCGATGCTGTCCTGGATCATCGTGCGAATCACACTGCTGGCGCGCTCGTCGCTCTGCACCTGGATCTCCAGCCAGGTGTCGGTCGGCAGGTCGCAGTAGCGATACTCGCCGAGGGCGTTGGCGAAGACGCGGCCCGTCTGAGCCATGAAGAGATGCGTGATGTCGCGATACGTCGGCAGGTCGGTCCACGCCACGACGATGGATGCGCGCTCGATGGGCTTGTCGTCTTCGGGCCGCGTGAGCTGGCCGACGAGCACACCGCGACCTTCAGCGCGCGGCGGCCCCGGACACACAGCACCGAACAGCGAGTGCGTCGAGGGAATCGCGAGATCCGCGTGTGCAATTCCTCCGTCGGATAGCCTGACGGCGATGGGCGGAATGTTCAGTGCGAGCGAGTCGGCGAAGGGATGCGTGAAGTCCACCGAGTAGGCGCCCGCGCCGAGGCTGTCGACGACGTAGCGACCGCGATCGTCGGAGACGGCACTGCGAATGGCGCCGCTGCGTGCACCAATCGGTGCAACGAACACGAGGGCGCCGACGAGCGGCCGAGAATGCACGCTGTCGGTGACGACGCCGTCGATGCGACCCGTCGGTCGCTGTCCCTCGAGATTGCTCGCACCGCAGAGCAGCATCGTGAGCAGGAGGGAGCGCATCGTCCCCTATGGTGCGACGAATTCCTCGGGCTCGCCAGATGCCGAGCTGGTGAATTCGTGTCATCTTCACGTATGCCAAAGTTCAGATATCTCACAGCAGACGTCTTCACCGACGTTCCCTTCGGCGGAAACCAGCTGGCGATCTTCCCCGACGCGCGGGGAATTCCCGAGCACCGGCTGCTGGACGTGACGCGCGAATTCAACTTCTCGGAGACGACGTTCGTCTATCCGCCTGAGGACCCGGCGAACACACGACGGGTGCGCATCTTCACACCGGGCGGAGAGATTCCCTTCGCCGGACATCCGACGGTGGGCACCGCACACGTGCTCGCTGCCATCGGCGAAATCCCCCTGACCGGCGACGTCACGAAGATCGTGTTCGAGGAGAAGGTGGGATTGGTGCCCGTGGAAATCCGCACGAAAAACGGCGCCCCTGTATTCGCGCAATTGACGACGGCCGTGCTTCCGGAAAAGGGACCACCTGCCCCGGACCGTGCGACGCTGGCACGAGTACTCGGCCTCGATGCCGCGGATCTGCGTGACGATGCGTGGGCGCCGGAGGCTTACTCGACCGGACTGCCCTTCCTCTTCGTGCCACTCACGAGCCTCGACGCAGTGGCGCGCGCGCGCGTGCACCTGGATGCGTGGGAGTCGGCGTTCCAGGGTGCGTGGGCGAAGGACATCTTCATCTTCGCGATGGGCGGCGAGCGGGCCGGATCGGACGTCCACGCGCGAATGTTCGGGCCTGGCGTGAACGTCCCCGAGGATCCCGCGACGGGCAGTGCCTGCGCCTCACTCGCCGGCTACCTCGCCCCGCGCGACGGACGACGGGACGGCACACTACGCTGGATGGTCGAGCAGGGCTTCGAGATGGGGCGCCCCAGCATGCTCGAAGTGGAGGCGGACGTCGCGGCCGGCGAGGTGACTTCGGTGCGCGTCGGCGGGAGTACAGTCCTGGTCTGCGAAGGGCAGATGTCGATCTCGGCGTGAGCAGAATTGTCATCCCGCAGGCGCGCCAGCGCCTGTCGGGACCTACTGTCCGTGCCCAATAGCCGGCTATAATCGCAGCGACAGTAGGTCCCGACACTCGTTCGCTTCGCTCACTCCTGCGGGATGACAACCCGCTCTGCTGCCTTCCGTCGCGACAGCATGACCGTCCCCGTCACCCCGACGACGCACCCTGCCACGATGATCGCCACACCCGCGTACGCCAGGTAGCGTGCGCGGTCCGCCGCGGCCAGTGCCGACTGGCTCGGCGGACCGGGATTCTTGAACGACAACTTGCCGATCTCGGTCATCTGGCTGTTCGACACGAGGCAGAAGGCCGCCCCGAGCAGGATGCATCCGAGGGCGGCAAGATCGAGAAAACGGGCGCGTCGCGAGACGGTTGGCATGGACCCGAATATGCCCTTTGTGCCGGTCGCTGCCTATGGGTTGCCCGCGACCCGTCGTCCCGCGAGCTTGCGCTTACCCGCTCCCTCTACGCCCGACACGTGTCCTACCGTATTCTCGTCACCGACGACATCGACGCCGACGGCGTCGCCCTGCTCCGCGCCGAACCGTCGTTCATCGTCGACGAGGAGCCCACGCTGCCTCCCGCCGAGTTGCTGGAGCGGATCGGCGACTACGACGCATTCGTCGGCCGCAGCGCCACGCGCATCACCGAAGCGCTGCTCAAGCGCGCCACCAAGCTGCGTGTTGTCGGTCGCGCCGGCGTTGGCGTGGACAACATCGCCATCGAGGCAGCCACGGCCCTCGGTGTGGCGGTCATCAACGCGCCCGCCGGCAATACCGTCGCGGTCGCCGAACTGTTTTTCGGCACGCTGATCGGACTACTGCGCCACCTGCCGCAGGCCGCCACCTCGATGCGCGATGGCAAGTGGGATCGCTCACAGCTCCTCGGCACGGAGCTCAAGGGCAAGACGCTCGTGATCGTCGGCGTCGGCCGCATCGGTGGCGAGATCGCCACGCGCGCCCTCGCGTTCGGCATGGACGTCGCCGGCTACGATCCATATGTCGGTGAAGAGCGGTTCCGCGCGCTCAAGATTCGGCGTCTCGCGACGCTCGAAGAAGGGCTCGACGACGCCGACATCATCACGGTGCACACGCCCCTCACCGAAGAGACCGAGGGCATGATCGGCCGGCGCGAGCTCGCGCGCCTCAAGAGCGGCGCGATTGCGGTGAACATGGCGCGCGGCGGCATCATCGAGGAAGCTGCGCTCGTTCAGGCGCTCGATAGCGGACAGCTTCGCGGAGCTATTGTCGATGCGTTCGACAAGGAGCCACTCGCCGCCGACCATCCGCTCCGTCGCGCGTCGAACACGCTGCTCACGCCGCACATCGGTGCCTCGAGCGCCGAGGCGCAGCGCAACGTTGCCGTCGACGCCTGTGCGGCGGTGCGCGACGCCCTGTTGCACAACGAGCTGTCTCGCTCGATCAACGTGGCCGGCGCCGGAATGGGCGACTGGCGCGAGCTGCAGCCGGCGCTCTTCGTCGCGCGTCGCGCGGCAGCCGTAGCGCGCGCCATTCTCGCCGACCGCGGTGTGCGTGCGGTGCAGCGGCTCGCGTTGCGTTGCGCGCCGGAGCTTGCCGGTGCATCGGCGGCGCTGCTCGCGAGTGCGGCGGCTGGCGTACTCGAAGGCGCCGTCGAAGTGGAGCGACTCAATCTCATCAACGCCCGCTCGCTCGCTGAAGCGCGCGGGATGGAGTTGTCGTGCTCGGAGTCGCGTGAGCTCGGGCCGTCTGGTGTACAGATCAGCCTCAGTGGAGGCATGCAGGAGATCGCTGTCGCCGGTGTGGCGCCGGAGGGATCGCCGGGTCGTCTCACGCGCATCGGCGGATTCCACGTCGACGTCGCGCCGCGCGACACGCTCATCATCCTCACGAACAACGATGTGCCAGGCGTCATCGGGCGCGTCGGAACGCTGCTGGGCGACGCCGGCGTCAACATCGCCGAGTATCACCAGGCACGACTCGCGCAGGGTGGCGAAGCGCTCGCCGCAATCAGCGTCGACGGCACGGTAGGAGCCGGCGTGCGCGAGAACCTCCTCAACCTGCCCGACATCAGCTCGGCGACGGTCGTCCACTTTCGCGGGGCGTAGTGGAACGAGCACCGATGCCGGAGATCACGCGCGACGAGGAAGTGCGTCGCGCCTACGCCGCCGACGCGTCGGGACTGCTGCTCGTCCCCGATGGCGTCGCGCGTCCGACGTCGGCCGACGAGATCGCCGCGCTGCTCGCGGAGTCGACGTCGTCGGGCACTGCAGTTA
>Ga0193752_1003851_pt1 | contig 10046 bp, 11 predicted proteins | sample H1c1metaG_FD_144924 | JGI IMG/M metagenome (GOLD analysis project Ga0193752, IMG submission 144924) | Soil microbial communities from a riparian zone of the East river system, Colorado, United States - H1c1 | ecosystem: Environmental > Terrestrial > Soil > Riparian zone | place: USA: East River...
AGTGACGCGCCGACAGAGGAGCCGCCGCCGTACGAGCTCGACTGCGGTGCGGACGCGATCGTGCTCGAAGGCCACGGGCCGCCCGCGAACCGCATCAACTACATCATCGTCGGTGACGGCTACAACGAAGCCGACCTCGACACGACCTATGTCGAGCACCTGGAAGAGATGTTGAGCACCCGCTTCACGCCGGAGTTCGAGCCGTATCTTCGCTATCGACGCTTCATCAACATCTGCGCGCTCAAGGTCGCGAGCGCGCAGTCGGGTATCAACGAGTCGGCCGGCGACACGGCGTTCGATGGCTACGGCAACGACGAGTCGCGCCTCGGCTACATCAACGACGATAAGGTCTACGACAAGATCGACGAGCTGCTACCGGCGGCGATCGAGGTCGATTGGACCGGCGTGGTGCTCAACGACGATCGCTGGTGGAACTCGGGCGGTCGCATCATGGTGTGGTCGGGCGGGCATCAGGACGCCGCGCTCGCCGCAGAGCACGAAGGCGGCCACTCGTTTCAGCGGCTCGCGGACGAGTACGGCGGCAACTGCACCTTCGAAGGCGACGAGTCGGAGATGCGCATCAACGTCACGATGGATGCCACCGACACCGCCGGCAAGTGGAGCCAGTGGCTCGAGTTCGATCACAGCCCTGGCACGGGTGTTCAAGGCACTTTCGAGGGCGCGCAATACTGCGACCAGGGTGCGTATCGGCCGAGCGAGGAGTCGGTGATGAACATGCTGTGGGACTCGTCGTACTACAACGCGATCTCACGCGAGCAAGGCGTGCGCATCATCTACGAGAAGATCGATCCGATCGACGCGTCGACGCCGAGCGATGTGAGCACAGTACAAACGTTGAACGTGCAGGTGATCGACCCGGCGGTGATCAAGCTGGAGTGGTCGGTCGATGGCCAGGTCGTCACGGGCCAGACCTCGGCCGACTTCGACGTCGCAGCACAAGGCCTGCCGGCAGGCGACCACGCGATCACAGCGCGCGCGTACGACGACACCGATTGGGTGCGTGGCGACCGCGCGGAGCTCGAGCAAACGGTCGAGTGGACGATCACGGTGCCATGACGCGAGCTCGCACAAAGCTAGCGTGCTTGCTCGCGGCGTGTGCGCTCGCGTTGTTCGCTGCCGCGCTCATGCCGCACACGCGCGACGCACGGCGCGCGCCATCGATAGCGGCGTCCGCGTCACCTCAAGTCGATGCGACGACGTTGCATGCGCCCGCGGTGCGCACGGGCTCGACCGAGAGCACGCTCGCGAGCACGGCCGCGCGCGATCGCCATCCGCATCCGATCACCGCCCAGCATCGGCGGCTGTATCGCGACGCGGATCTGATCGACGGCGCGGCCGCTCTGCTCCGCAAAGGATCGGTCGCCGAGGCGCGCGCGCGGCTCGCTCAGCACCGCACCGAATACTCGCCGCACGAAGGCAGCGACAACGAAGGCTTGGCGTTGCTCGCCGACTGCATCGAGCGCCGCGACGCGACATCGATCGAGCGTGCGCGGGCCTTCTACGATCGCTACACCCACTCCATGGTGCGGCGACAGATCCGCAAGCAGTGCCTCGAGTGAGCAGCACGCCGGCCGCGTAGCCATAAAAAAGCGCAGAGCGCACGCAACCCGGGCACCACGCCGCCGATAGGGCGCGCATGCCCGGACGATTCCTAACCATGGTTGGCCAGACCTTGGCGCTCGCGCTCGCGATAGCCGGCTGTGCCGGAGAAGAGTCTTCGCAGCCGCCGGCCGATGCCGGCGTCGATGCCGCCATCGGGCACGCGCCGCTCGAGCCAGACGTGCCGAGCACACCGGACGACGCCGGGACGACGCAATCCTCAGTCGGGAGCTGTTGCGAAACCCAGCAGAGCGCGGGATGCGAAGAGCCGACGGTCGAGGCATGCGTATGCGCCATCGATCGCTTGTGCTGTGCCGGCGCGTGGGACGACCGCTGCGTCGCGTTGGTCGAAGCGGAAGGTTGCGGGCAGTGCGGGCCCGCGCCGAGCACGCTGTGCGAGGTCAGCGCTGAGAGCGACACCGCCCCGAGCACGTTGGAAGGCATGCTCGGCCAAGTCGATGGCGTCGCGACCGATGCGCTCGAGCTGAGCTGTGGGTCGATCGCCGAGCCCGACGTGGTGTTTGCATTCACTGCGCCTGAAGCGGCGAGCTACGACTTCTCGACCGCCGGCTCGGCGATCTTCGACACCGTCCTCGCGGTGATCGACGGCGACGCGTGCGGCGGCGAAGAGCTCGGCTGCAACGATGACGACGGCTCCGACCTCACCTCGAGGCTCGTGTTGGAGCTGGCGGCGGGACAGCAGGTGCTGCTGGCGGTCGAGAGCTGGGGCGAGGAGCCGGGCGCGGTAGAAGTGCACGTTGCGGCGAGCGGAGCCTCGCCGGTCATCGACCCCACGAGCTGTGACGCCGACGAGCTGCCGACGAGCTTGCCGGCGAGCGTCGCGGGCGAAGCGAGCGACCAAGAAGGTGTGCTCACTCCGTCGTGCGCGCTCTACGGTTCCGCAGGTGAGGCGCTGCATCGCTTTACGGCCGAGCACGACGGCCGCTACCGCTTCGATACGCGCGGCTCCGACGCCGACACGATCGTTCAGGTGCTCGATGGTGACTGCGCGGGCGAAGAGCTCGCGTGCAACGATGACTCGGATGCCGGCGGCCTCGCGGCCATCGCCGACCTCGATCTCCACGCCGGCCAGACCGTGCTGATCAACGTCGACAGCTTCGACGGCACCGGCAACTACACGCTCACCGTAGACAAGATCGACCCGACGAGCTGTTGCGCGCAGCACGCCAGTGGTGGCTGCAGCGATGCTGCGATCGCCGCATGCGTGTGCGCCATCGACGAACCGTGCTGCGCAGAGTCCTGGAACCAGCTGTGCATCGACGCTATCGCACTGCACGGGTGCGGGAGCTGCTGAATCGTGCACGTCTCGAAGCGGGGATAGTCGCGGGATTGCGACCTCGGTTCGCGCAGCACTTGTAGGACTTGTGGAAGGATTGAGAAGCGATGCGCGAGTAAAGGTCGACCTAGGGCCTTCGTGGGAGTTGGCCGCAGTACGGCGAACCGGACGGATTCGCAGAGGGCAACCATGAAGCATCGCTACGCAAGTTGGGCATCGACCGCTGTCGCTGCGGCGTTCATCGCAATGATCGGCTGCGACAGCACCGACGAATCCTCCGGCAACAACCCGCTCAACGGAACGGCCGGCGTCGGCGGAGCCGGTGGCATCGGCGGAATGATGGCGCCTGCCGGAACCGGCGGAATGACCGGGGGTGCTGCAGGCACGATCGCCCCAGGCGGAGCAGGTGGCACCGGCGGAGTAGCAGGCACGGTCTCGCCTGGTGGAGCCGGCGGCGCCGGCGGAACGGGCGGTGCCGGTGGCACGGGCGGTGCCGGTGGCGATCCGATGGGCGGCGCCGGTGGAATGGGCGGCGCCGGTGGCGATCCGATGGGCGGAACGGGCGGCACGATGGTGTCAGGCTCGTGCGAGCCGGCCACCAGCGTCGACGAGGACGGTCCGTTCACGCCAACGCATATCGAGAACGGCGGCGAGAGCGGCTCGAGCTGGGTCTACTACCCCGAGGACCTCGGCCGGAACGGCATGCTGCATCCGATCTTCAACTGGGGCCCCGGCGCAGGCACCGGACCAAGCAACTACTTGGATCACCTCAATCGACTCGCGTCGCACGGCTTCGTCGTGATCAGTCAGCCGTCGTCGGGCAGTGGCACAACCGAGAAGGCTTCGCTCGATTGGCTGATCGCCGAAAACGATCGCGCCGACAGCGTCTTCTACCAAAAGCTCGACACCACCAAGGTCGGCGCAGGCGGTCACTCGCTCGGTGCGCTGACCACGATGGCGATGGCCGGCGATCCACGCCTCAGCATGTACGTGCTGGTTTGCGGCGGTTGCATGACCGGCAACGGCGGCTGCGGCGCAGCCGATATCCACGGCCCCACGGTCATCCTCGGCGGTGACACCGACACCGGCACGCCGAACTTCGAAGGCGACTACGACGAGATCACCTCACCGGTCGTGTTCGTGACGAAGACGGGCACCGGTCACGTGCCATGCGCGCGCAACAACCTCGCGCCGTGGGTCGCGTTCATGCGCTGGCAGTTCTGCGGCGAAGAAGAATGGAAGTCGAAGTTCTTCGACGGCGGCGAGTACTGCAGCAGTCCGTGGGAAGCCTGCAAGAGCAAGGGCTTCTAGCGCACGACAACATCAGCGGCAGATCGGAGGTGTGTAGTGAAAGCTTCCGACTTGAGGCTCTTGGGATTCGCGTGCTGGCTCGCGTGCGCATGCGCCGAGGCGTACGACCCGTCGCCGCCCGGCACACTGGCCTCGGCGGTGCTCACTCCAACCGGCGGCGTCGGTGGCACTGAAGCCACCGGCGGCGCTGCGGCCGACCCAAGCATGGGCGGTGTCGGCGGCGCGGGCGGGATAGCACCACCGCTCGGCGAGCCGTGCACGCAAAACGATGTGCTGAGTTGCCCATGCGAAGGCACGGACGTGCAGGGGCAGCGCATCTGTCGCTTCGACATGGCCTCGCCCATGGACGGCTTCTTCACCGACTGTCAGGGCTGCCCTTTGCCAACACCGCGCGAGCCCGATGCTGGTGGCATGTCCGGCGCTGGCTCGGCCGCGGGCACCGCAGGCGAGCCGCCGGTGGATGCGGGCGCGATGGAGGAGCCGCCGACGGAGCCCGTCGACGATTGCCAAGGCGTGCCCGAAGGCACGGAGTGCGATCGCGATTGCATCCTTCCCTCGAACACCGCGCGCTGCAACGAGCGCGGCGATTGCAGCTGCTTGTAGAGGCGCCTAAAAGAGCAGCCATGAAGTGGCTGCTCAAGGTGTTGGTGGTGCTGGTCGTATCCGTTCCGGCGGGCATCGTCGGGACGTTCATGCTCGGGCCGTTGTGGGCATGGGTGGAGGAGCGCCACGGCATCGAAGCCGTCGGCCACGCGATGTACGCAGGCTGGTGCTTCCTCGCCACGTATTCGGCCGTCGCGCTGCTCGGTCTCGCGCTGTTCGCGCGGCCGACGCGTAGACCTTCGCAAGGAGCTTTCGATGACCGCAGCTAAGGACACGCCCCAAGACGGTGAGCCCGAGGTCCTCTATGAGGTCTCGGAGGCCATCGCGACGATCACGCTCAACCGCCCCGAGCGGCTGAACACGATCTCGCTACCGATGCTCGATCAACTGTCGGCGCACCTGCTTGAAGCCGACAGGGATCCGACCGTTCGGGCGATCATCTTGACCGCCACCGGGCGGGCGTTCTGCGCCGGGCTCGACGTGAGCGCCGCGCAAAACCGTACGGGCGCAAAGGCCGGGCAAGGCAGCGCGCTGAGCGATGCGCCGGCCGCGGTGTCGGTCACGCTCGATCTGAAGTCGGCGCCGCCGACGGTGCTGTTCAATCTCGACAAGCCGACCATCTGCGCGATCAACGGTGCGGCGGCCGGCTATGGCCTCGATACGGCGCTCGGTTGCGATATTCGCATCATGGCGGAGAGCGCGAAGCTGGCGCCGGCGTTCGTGAAGCGCGGCATCGTGCCGGAGAGCGGAGGCACCTGGTACCTGCCGCGATTGCTCGGTTGGTCCAAAGCGGCGGAGATCATCTTCACCGGGCGCACGCTCTCGTCCGCAGAGTGCAAGGCGCTCGGCCTCGCCGACGTGGTGCCCGACGCCGAGCTGATGACCGTCGCACGCAAGCTCGCGGCGGAGATTGCTGCCAACGCCCCGCTGGCGGTGCAGTCCAGCAAGCGGCTGATGCGGATGGGCTTGAGCCAGCCGTTCAACGACCACGTGCACCACGTGTATCTCAACTTCGTGCAGCTGATGCGCACGGAGGACGCGCGCGAAGGCATGGCGAGCTTCGTGCAGAAGCGCCCGCCGGACTTCAAAGGGCGCTGAGATCAAGCAGACCAGCGCCCGAGCCACGGCACGAAGCGGCCGACGCGCGCGGCATAGTCTCGGTATGCTGCGCCGTGCACGCTGGCGAGGTGCGGCTCCTCGACGCCGCGCACTTGCAGCTCGAGCGCGAGGAGCTGCACCGCGCACGCGCTCCAAGCGAGCGGCGTGCTGCACAGCAGCGCCAGGCTGATCGACGTCAGGAACAACGCGCTGAAGACCGGATTGCGCACGATCGCGAACGCGCCACGGGTCACGAGCTCGGTCCGCTCGCTGGCGTCGACGCCGATGCGCCACGAGCGCCCCAGCGTAAGCTGCGACACGAACGCGCTCGTTACACCGGCCAGGTATAAGAAACCGCCGAGCACGGCGCCCCACCGCCGCATGGCGATGGGTATGAACAGCGCATGCTGAAGCCCCGCGAGCGCCAGAATCGGGCTCAGTAACCCCGCCAAAAGCGAAGCCACGAACAGCGCGCTCGCGAACAGCTGGAGCGGGCTCGAGCTACTGCGATGCAGCACGAAACCACTGCTGCCGGTGGTGCGCAGCTGAATCAAGACCCGCACATACGGCATTCGACCAAAACGGCGACGTGCTGTGCACGAACGGCGCGGTGCCCGACGACGAGGCGGTCGTTACGTTCAACAACGATGTGCCGTCGCGGTGCAATGCCAGCCCGGGCGTCGCCCCGTTCCGCGACATCATGTTCGATGCCGACGGTGGAGAGACCCACATGTTTTGGCGCGCCGCGCCGTCCGATGAGTGGCCCGACGGCTTCAGTAATTTTACGGTCCAGCCCCAGCAGCAAGGCGGCAGCCTGGATCACGGGCAAAGAGTCTTCTTCAACCTCCCGCGTGACCCGACGAATTCTTGGCCCGCGCGCCTGCGCTTGCGCTTGCGCATCCGCCCGATGGATCACGACGTGCTCCAAGAGCTGATCGACGAAGGTCTGCTCGACGAGAGCATTCCCGACCAGATCCCGACGTTCACCATCCCGGGCGGGGAGCGCGAGTTACTCCTCGTGGGCGAGCAGTACGAGTGGCAGCCGACGCCGCGACGCCATCTCGACTGCAAAGCCGTAGCCTGCGAATTCACGCCCGACGCTCCGGACTGCGACTAGCTTTTGTCGCGAGCAGGCGCGCAGCGTAGGCTGCGCCGGTGCCCCTCCTGCGCGTCCTGCTCGACGATCTCACGATTACCGATGAAGCCTCGTTCTCGCACGTCGCGATCTACACGCGGCTCAAGCGGGTGCTGCACGACGCGAAGTACCCATTTCACGTCGCAGCACCAGGTACTCAGCTCAGCTGGGATCGCGCGACGCTCTTGAATCTGACCTTCTGGAGCTCCGACGAAGGCGCCGACGTGCTGTGCGAGGACAGCATCCCAGCTGACGTGGTCGCGCACGTGGCCTGGCATCACCTGGCGACCGCGCAGCTCGCACGGCTCGTGCCCGAGGCCAAGGCCGCCAGCGCCGACGCGCTCTTCTTCGGCGAAGCGATCGCGAGCGCCTTCGACCTCTATTTGGTCGGCCGCTTGCTACGCAACGTGCCCGATTCGGACTTCATCGCGACGCAAGTGTCGATCATGGGCGAAGCCGCCGAGCAGGCCGGCCTCTCCGAGAGCCAGCTCGAAACGTTGCTCGAAGCGGTGGCGCTCGATCCGGAGCGCGCGTTCGAGGATCTGCGGTCGCTGCTGTTCGACGTGTCGTGCGCGCTGCTCGGCTGTCGCAGCGCGCCCCAAGCACAGCTCGCGCTCGAGAGCTTCAGCGGCCACCGTTTCGAGGCGCTCTTGCACCACTATCAGCTGTCGAACTGGGTGCTGTACGCGCGCGCGTACGGAGCGGCCGATGCCGCCCAGGAGCGCGCCGTACTAGAGCTCGACAAAGCGCTGCGTGCAGCGCCAGCAGCGCTCGACTGGCTAGCCGAGCACTGGCTCCCCGCTAGCTAAACTACCGTGCTCGGTCGGTCGCCACGTTGACGCCGATGCGGCGCCCGTGCAGCTCCGAGCCGTCGAGTGCCTCGACCGCCGTCCCCGCGTCCTTACGGTTCTGCATCGTTACGAAGCCGAAGCCGCGCGATTGGCCGGTGCCGCGGTCGATCATGACCACGCAGTCGGCGATCTCGCCGAACTGACCGAACGCTTCGCGCAGCTGCTGCTCCGTAATCGTCGTGCCGAGCCCACCGACGAACAGCCGGCAAGGGATCGATGCCACGCCGCGAGGCGCTTCAGCACGACGCGCGATGTTACGCATCGCTTCGTCGACCGACGGCAGATGCCCCACCACCGAAGCCGCACTGACGATCTCCGGCTCAGAAGGCCCCTGTTCACGCCGCACTTGGCGCCGATACTCTTTGTCCTGCTGTTTCCGCGCCTGCTGCTGCTCCCGCAGGCGTTTGCCTGAGGAGTAATCACCGCCACCGTTCCGCGCCATGTTCTGGAAGAGCTCCTATGTAAAACCCCGCGCCGCGGGGGCTTGCCAGCGGGAACCGTACTTCGTCAAAGGCCTCCCGTCACGTTGGGCAGGGGCATGTTTATGCTGGGTGCAGGCTCAAGCTCATGATTTCCATCTCGATCCTCGACCTCTCGCCGATCGCCGTGGGCAAAACGGCCGGTCAAGCGCTGGCCCAAACCCTCGAGCTAGCACGCGCCGCCGAGCGCCTGGGCTACCAACGTTTCTGGGTCGCCGAGCACCACAACATGCCCGGGATCGCGAGCGCCGCGACGCCTGTGGTGATTGGCCACGTCGCTGGCGGCACGGAACGCATTCGGGTCGGCTCGGGCGGGGTGATGTTGCCCAACCACGCGCCGCTCGTGGTCGCCGAGCAGTTCGGCACGCTCGCGGCGCTCTACCCCGGACGGATCGATCTCGGCATCGGCCGCGCCCCCGGTACGGACATGCACACCGCCCAAGCCCTGCGCCGCGACGTGCGAGCCGCTGTCGACCAGTTCCCCAAGGATCTGCTCGAGCTGCAGGCGTACTTCGCGCCCGAGCAGCCCGGCCAGCGCATCCGCGCCGTGCCCGGGGTCGGCCTCGAGGTGCCGATCTGGCTGCTGGGCTCGAGCCTGTACAGCGCCCAGCTCGCGGCGATGCACGGCCTGCCCTTCGCGTTCGCGTCGCACTTCGCGCCCGACGATATGGACAACGCGCTCGCGATCTACCGGCACCGCTTTCAGCCGAGCCCACAGCTGACCGCACCCCACGCGATGCTCTGCATCAACGTGTTCGCCGCCGACACCGACCGCGAGGCGCGCCGCCAGCTCACGTCGCAGCAGCAAGCGTTCGTCAACCTCGTGCGCGGTAGGCCAGGCCAAGTCCCCGCGCCGATCGACGACATCGACGCGTACTGGCAGCCACACGAGAAGGCGCTGGTCGAGAGCAAGCTCGTGCACACGGTCGCCGGCTCGCCCGAGACCGTCGCGCTCGGGCTCCGTACGTTCATCGCCGCGACCGGCGCCGACGAGCTGATGATATCCGGCCACGGCTTCGACCCCGCAGCGCGCGTGCGTTCACTCGAGATCATCGCGCAACTGGCAAGCGCGAGCTGATGGAACGAGGCATTTAGCGCGCGAGCTGGTCGGCCAGGCGTGCACGGACCGCAGGCCACTCCGCGAGCAGGATCGAGAAGAACGCGGAGTCGCGCACGAGACCGTCGCTGCTCGGCTTGTCCGCGCGACGTACGCCCTCGAACTGTGCGCCCAAGCGAGCGATCGCGTTGCGCGAGCGCTCATTGCGCACGTCGGTGCGAAGGCACACGCGATGGGCCTGCCAGGTCTCGAAGGCGTGCGCCAACATCAGCCGCTTGGCCTCCGTGTTGCATCGCGTGCGCTGCGCCGATGCAGCGAGCCACGTGTAGCCGATCTCGAGAACGTCGGGTCGATCGGTGCGCTGAAGCAGAGAGCCTTCAGGCCACTTCCATGGTTCGTAGTCCGAATAGCTGGTCGATCCGACGGCACGCCCGCGATAGAGGGTCGCGAACGCGAAGCGCAGGCCCTTATCGCGAGCGCCCAGCGCGCTCGCGATGTACTGCCGGACTTCGTCGATACCGTGAGGCACCGGACTGAAGCCGTAGCTGTCACGGGATTCGGCTGCTGCTAGCGCGAGCGCCTCGGCGTGCTCATG
>Ga0193752_1003852_pt1 | contig 10046 bp, 2 predicted proteins | sample H1c1metaG_FD_144924 | JGI IMG/M metagenome (GOLD analysis project Ga0193752, IMG submission 144924) | Soil microbial communities from a riparian zone of the East river system, Colorado, United States - H1c1 | ecosystem: Environmental > Terrestrial > Soil > Riparian zone | place: USA: East River...
GTCACCGGTATTGATCTCGAGCTGGCGCTCGAGCACGTCGAGCAGCTCTTGCCAGCGCTCTTGCTGCGCGTACAGCCGCTCGAGGCCCTTGAGCGCTTGCACGCTCTGCGGATCCTCGGCCAGCACGCCCTTGTACTGCTCGATCGCCTGGCTCTTGTCGCTGACGCGATCTTCGTAGGTCTCGGCCAGCTCGATCTTGGCGGCCATCACCTGGCCGCGGTCCTCGAGCGCGTCGACCTTGCGCTTCAAGACGTCGATCAGGTCCGACCACTCGGAGCGATTGCGGTGGATGCGCTCGAGCGCCTTGAGCGCATCGACGTTCTTCGGAACCGTATCGAGCGCCGCGCGGTAGTTGCGGATGGCTTGCTCGGCCGAGCCGAAGTGCTCTTCCTGAAGCTGACCCATCCGCACGCACACTTCGGCGCGCTCGTTCGGGTCCTCGGTCATCTCGGACAGCTTGCGCAGCACCTGCGCGTACGGCTGCCACTGTTGAGTCTCTTGGTAGAGGTCGGCCATCTGCTTCATGGCCGGCAGGTTCAGCGGGTCGATCGAGAGGACCTGCTGCAGGAATGGAATCGCGTACTCGGGGTGGCCTTCGCGGGCGTACCAGCGGGCGGCCTTTACGCAGATCGCGTTGCGCGTCGACTGCTCGCTCTCGGGCGTGTCGGTGAGCGCTTGGTTGACCGTCGTCAGCAGCTCGCGCCAGCGCTGGGTCAGGCCGGTCATGCGCTCCAGCTCGCGCGCGGTCTCTTCGTTGGTGAAGTCCTGCGTCCACGCCAGCTGCAGGGCGTCGAACGCTTGGTTCTTGTCGCCGAGGTCGCGCTCGTTGACCTGCGCGACGCGGCGCAGGATCGAGACGCGCTCATCCACGCTCTCGGTCGCTTCGACACGCGCGATGTACAGCTCGATCAGGTCGCTGAAGCGCGCTTGCTCGCGGTAGATCGACTCGAGCTGAGCGAACGCGCCGTCATGCAGCGGATCGATCGCGAGGATGCGCGTGAACGGCCCGACCGCGCGGTCGCGCTGCTCGAGCTTCTCTTCCCACATCTTCGCGGTCTCGAGCAGGACGAGAATCTTCTGGCGCGAGTCATCGAGCGCTTCCGCCCGGACCTCTTCCCATTGCTCTTGCCCGCCGTGGATGCGCTCGAGCGCGTCCATCGCGCCGAAGTTGCGCGGGCTCAGCTCGAGCGCGCGGCGGTAGGCGTCGATCGCGTCCGGCGGCTGCTGCAGCTGCTGGTCGTAGATCGAGCCGAGCTGCATGTAGACGCCTTCGATGGTGGCGTCGTCGAGCGTCGCCGTACCGACATCGATCACGCGATGCAGCGTGTCGACCAGCTCGTTGTAAGCGCCCGATGCGCGATGGATCTCGCCCATCGCGAACAGCGCGTCGGTGTAGCCCGGATCGATGTCGAGGGCGCGCTCCCAGCTCTCGAGCGCGTTCCGGTCGCGGTGCAGCTTGTTGTACCAAATGCGACCGAGGTCACCGTAGATCTTGACCCGCGCGTCGTCGGTGTCGGCGCACGCCACCTCGCGCTCGAGCACGTCGACCAAGTCGGTCCAGTTCTCTTGCAGCGCGTAGATGTTGCCGAGCGCGTTGAGCGCCTCGGCGTCCTCGCCGAGCAGGTCCAAGACCTGCTTGAGCAGCGTGACGGCCTTTGGCAGGTCGCCGAGCTTGGTCCACGACAGCATCGCCATGCGGCCGTAGATCTCGGCTTGCGCCGAGTCGCCGACCACCACCGCGAGCTCCTTCTGGTACGCATCGTTAAGGCGCGGCCAGTCCTGCGTGACCAGGTACACGTTCTGCAGCGCGCGGATCGAGTCCTCGTGCTCGGCGTCCTGCTCGAGCAGCTTGCTGAACACGTCGATCGCTTCGTTGGCATTGCCGACTTGGTCGTACAGCACCATGCCGAGGCGATGCATCAGCTCGATGCGTGTGCGGCCCTCGCTCGAAGCCGCGACGCGCAGCTTCAAGGTCTCGGCCAGCGCGCGGCCCGCTCCATTCTCGGAATAAATGCGGTCGAGCGCCACGAGCGCGTCGTCGTCGGTCGCGTCGAGCGCGATCACGTAGCGATACGCTTCCTCGGCGCGCGCCGAGTCGTTCAACTCTTCCTCGAATACGCGCGCCAAGCGCTTGGCGATCGACACGCGGAGCGCTGCGGGATGCGAGTCGCCCAGGATCTGCGCGTACGTGCTGGCGAGCATCGCCCAGCCGCTCACCGCGCCGGCCAGGCGCTCGGCCTCGCCCTGCGAGTGGTCGTGCTGCGGCTCTTCGATCAGCGCGCGCTGTGTCCAAGTGAACGCGAGCGCGTCGTCGCCCACGCGTTGCTCGGCGATCTCCGCCAAGCGGTGCATCGTGGCAACGCGGTCCTCGGTGTTCGAGACGCCCGCGAGCAGCGCCTGCTGGACGTGGACCAGCTTGTCCCACGCGTCCTGCATCCGATACAGCGACTCGAGGATCTCGCCGATCGCGGCGACCGACACGCCTTGCGCGAACAAACCTTCGAGCGCGGCCAGCGCGCCCTCGTGCTCGGGCGCAGCCGCGAGGATCTCCTTGTACTGAGCGATCGCCTTGTCGGTCTCGCCGAGGCGGTGCTGCAGCACTTGGCCGAGCTTGTATTGCAGCTCGAGCACTTCATCCGGGCTCGGCGCGACCTCGGCCTCGCGAGCCAAGACGTCGGCGAGCTCCTTGTAGCGGCCGGTCGCCTCGTACAAGCGATCGAGCGCTTGCAGCGCATCGAGGTGCGCCGGGTCCGCCTCGAACACGATGCGGTAGCGCGCGATCGCCGCCTCGACATCGCCGATCTGTGCCTCACAAAGCTTGGCGAGGCGCAGCGCGAGATCGATCGCCGACGCGGGATCCTCGGCGGTCTGCCGCGCGATCTCGGTGTCGTACAGGCGGACGAGCTGCGGCCACTGGTTGAGCCGCTCGGCAAACATCTCGATCGACGCCAGCGTCTTTTCGTTCTGATTGTCGTGCGGCAGCGCGCGCGCGTGAGCGTCGAACGCCAGCGCCGGCTGCTCGAGATGGACCTCGTGCAGGTCGGCGATCTGATGCAACAGATCGACCTTGCGGCTCGTATCCTCGTCGGCGGAGACGAGCACCTCGAGCACGCGCACCAGGCGCTGCGATTCGGCGGATGCGCGGTACACCGGCTCGAGCACGGTCGCGGCCTGCACCGGCTCCTTGCCGGCGTCGATCATGCGCTCGAGCGCGTGCTGCGCTTGGGCGTGATCGGGCACCGCATCCAAGATGCCGCGATACACCTCGACGGCGCGGAACGCGTCGTTCAGCTGCAGCTCGAACAGCTCGCCGGAGCGGTAGCGGAACGAGATCGCGTTGTTCGGATCGGTCGCGAGGTCCGCCTCGCGCTCCAGCACCGAGAGCAGCTCTTCGAAGCGACCGGTCGCGCCGTACAGCACGTCGAGCCGTTCGAGCGCCGCGCCGTCCTCGGGATCGATCTCGAGGATGCGCTGGTAGATGTCGATCGCCTTGTCGGTCTTCTGGAGGCGATGCTCGTAGACCGATCCGACCTCGATGTAGAGGCTCTTCTTCTCGTCGGGATCGGCGGCGATGTCCGCCTTCTGCGTGTACGCCGAGAGCAAATCCTCGTAGCGGCTGAGCTTGCCGTACAGCGCGATCAAGCGATCGATCGCGTCGCCGTCCTCGGCCTCTTGACTGAGCCACGCCTTGTAGACGTCGATCGCCTTCTCCGGCCGCTCGAGCAGCTCTTCGTACAGCTGGCCGGCGCGGAAGGTGTACTGCTTCTGCTCCGACGGATCGTCGAGCATCGCCGCCTTGGTCAGGTACGTGCTCGCCAGCTCTTCGTACAGCGACAGGCCCTGGTACAGCCGCTCCAGCGCTTCGACCGCCGGTAGGCTCGTGCTGTCGAGCGCGAGCACCTTCTTGTAGTGCTCGATCGCGCCGCGCGCGTCGCCCAGGTTCGTCTCGCGGATCTGCGCAGCCTTCGCGTGGAGCGATGCCGCGAGCTGCGCGTCCTCGATCTCGGTGCCGAGCCGCGCTTCGTAGACCTCGGCCAGCTGCTGCCACGCGCCGACGCTGGACGCGAGCCGCTCGAGCTCCTCTTGCGTGGTCGGGTTCGCAGGATCTTCCGCGAGCGCGCGCGCCGTGCATTGGAACGCGTTCGGCAGATCGTCGAGCGCGATCTCGTACAGGCCCGCCATGCGCACGAGCAGATCGACGCGGCGCTCGGCCGCATCGCTGTGACGCACTTGAATCTCGTGCACGCCGATCAGCTTCGCGGTCTCGCCGGTGTCGCGATAGATCGGCTCGAGGATCTCGGCGACGCGCAGCTCGTGCTGCGGGTTCGCGAGCAGCCGCTCCAGCGCCGCAAGCGCGTTGGCGTTCGTCGGATCGCGAACGCCAACGCGCTTGCGGCGCTGGAGCGGCTGCTCGCGAACCCGCAGCACGCGTTGGCGTTCGTCGGATCGCGATCGATGATCTCGCGATAAATCTCGATCGCGCCGTCGATCGCGCCCATGCGCATCTCGCGGATCGAGCCCAAGCGCAGCATCAGCTCGATGCGCGTCTCTTCCTGCTCGGCCATCGACAGCTGGCGCTGGACGTTCTCCGCCAGCTCCGACCACTGCGAGCCGCGCTCGAACAAGTCGTCGAGCGCCGCGAGCGCGCCCAGGTTCGCCGGGTCGAGCTCAAGGATCTCGTGATAGAGCTTCACCGCCTGATCGCGCTCTTGCAGCTTCTGGTCGTGGATCACGGCCATCTGCGCGAGCACCGCTTCTTGGGTGCCGGGCTCGGTCAGGTTCTGCGCCTTGGCGCGCAGCACCGAGAGCAGGTCGCGATAGCGCTCGGTGCGCCCGTACAGCGCTTCGAGCGCGGCGAGCACGGACATATCGCCCGCTTCGAGCGCGAGCGCCTGCTTGTACGCCGCGACCGCGCCGTCGACGTCGCCGATCTCGAGGTCGCGGACCTGCGCCGAGCGCACCCACAGTGAGCGGGCGAGATCCGGATCGTTGGTCGCTTCGGCGAGCTCTTCCACCACGCCGACCATCTCGGGCAGCTTGTTCTCGGCCTTGGCGAGGTCCTCGAGGCGCGCAGCGATCCCGAGGTTATCGGGCGCTTCGCGCAGCGCCCGGCAATACGCTTCGAACGCATGCGCGGTGTCGCGCAGCTGGTCGGCGTAGATCTCGCCGACCTTCGTGATCACGTCGACGCGCGCAGACGGATCGGTGATCGATCCGAGCGACACCTCGAGCGCTTGCACGAGCTTCTTCCAGTCGCCCTTGCCTTCGTAGACGGGCTCGAGGATCGCGGCGACCGAAGATCCGAGAGAAGCGTCCGAGAGCAAGCCTTCGAGCGCGGCGAGCGCGCCCTCGTGCTCCGGCAAGAGCGTCAGCACCTCGCGATACAGCTCGAGCGCCCGCGACTTGTCGTCGAGGTGGCTGAGCAGTACGCCCGCGAGACGGAACTTGAGCGACGCCAGCTCCTCATCGCTCTCCGGTCCGAGATCGATGCGGTGCTCGAGCAAGTCGCCGAGGTCTTGGTAGCGCTTGGCGCGCTGGTACAGCTCTTCGAGCGCATTGTACGCCGGCCGCTCGCCCTCGCCGAACTCGATCGGGATGTTCTTGTAGGCGCCGATCGCCTTGTCGACGTCGCCGACCTCGGTGTCGTAGAGGCGAGCGATGTCGTACGCGAGGCGCTTGCGCGCGTCGGGATCGTTCTCCAGCTCCGCACGCCGCTCGAGCACCTCGAGCAAGCGCGCCGAGTCACCGACCTCACGATAGAGGTGCTCGAGCGCCTCGATCGCGCGCGGCTCGTCCTCGCGCTCTTCGTACACGGCGCGGTACTGCGTGATCGCGTCTTTGACCTTGCCGGAGCTAATCAACACGCGGCCGTACGCGATGCGCAGCTCGATCGCGTCGTCCGGGCTCGAGGTCTCCTCGATCACGTCGGAGTACGCGCCGAACAGCTTCTCCCAGTCTTTGGTCTTGCCGGCGATGCGCTCGAGATCCTCGCGGATCACGTCGCTCGTGGAGTTGAGCTTGAACGCCGCCAGATAGCGCTCGTACGCGCTGGCCGGGTCCTTCAGCTTCTCTTCGTAGAGCAAGCCGACCTCGCGGAGCAGCACGACGCGCTCGTCGGGCTCCTCGATGTGCAGCAGGCGAACCTCGTACACGGACGCGAGCTTCTTGGGGTCGCCCGCCTGCTCGTAGATCGGCGTGAGCGCTTCCGCCGCCTCGAGGCTGGTCGAGTCGAGCGTGAGCACCTTTTCGTAGGCGCGCGCCGCACGGTCGGCCTTGCCCATCTTCTCTTGGAACAGGCGCGCCACGCGGAACAGCAGCGTGATGCGCTCTTCTGCGGCGGCTTCCTTGGCGTCGGCCGCGCGCTCGAGCGTGCGGATCAGCTCGTCCCATTGCCCGCGCGAGCCGTAGAACTCCTCGAGATCGTCCCAGGCGTGCGCCGCTGCAAAGCGCTTCTTGAGCTGCTCTTGGGCGCGCCGGTCCTCGGGATCGAGGGCGAGCACGCGCTTGAACGCCTCGATCGCGCCCTCTTCGCTGTTGAGCTTGTCGGCGTAGATCAGGCCGAGCTTCTGCAACAGGGCGAGCTGCTCTGTCTTGTCGGTGGTCTGGCGCGTCTTGCGCTCGAGCACGTCGGCCAGCGACGCAAAGTCGCGCGCACGTTCATACAGGCCGACCAGCGCGGTGATCGCTTCGCCGTGCTCGGCGTCGACCTCCAGCACGTCGCGCCACAGATCGATGCAGATCTCCGGCTTGCGAAGGCGCTCGGTCGCGAGCAACGCGATCTGAACGCGGCGCGAAGGCTGATCGGAGAGCGGCAAGAGGCTGCACTCGATGCGCATGACCTCGACCAGGCGTTCCCAGTCGCGGCGCTTCTCGTACATGTCCTTGAGCTTTTCGATCGCCTCGGTGTGGGTCGGATCGAGATCGAGCGCGCGGCGATAGCACTTGATCGCCTCCGCTTGGTTCGAGGACCGCTCGAGGTACATGCGGCCTGCTTCGGCCAGCAATGCGACCTTCTGCTCGCGGTCCTGAACGATCTCTGCCTTGGCGAGCGTGGTCTTGATGACATCAGACCAGCGCTTTTGATCGAGGAACTTCGCGAGCGCTGCGTCGAGCTCGACCAGCTTCGCTCTCTCCTCCGCCGTCAGCTCGCGCGGCACGCCATTCGTGCCGTGCTCTTCCCCATCGCCCAACTCGGCCGACGCCTCAGCACTCTCGTGCTCGGTCGAAACGGGAACGTCGTTGTCCGACACCGATGCCTCCTCGGATCCCTGCATTAGCCGCACTTACGTGCGTTCTGTTCTTGCTCAGTCAACGCGCCCGACTTCGTCGGCGCCTGCTCAGTCAACGCGCCCGACTTCGTCGGCGCTTTTGGCCCTGTAGGGGCGTGGTTCACACGACCTCCTATGAGCGACACGACGCCGAGAGCGTAACCGCTCCCGGCGTTCGTCGGAGAAACCTGCTTGTTTTGCGATGCGCTGAGCTTCAGAAGCCCTCTGTCATCTCCGCGAGCTTGTCGCGCGCGGCCTTCACGTAATGGGCCGGAGCTTCCGCACCGGCGACATCCACGAACTTTTTCAGGTAGCGCTTGGCTTCTTCGCGATTGCCTTGCAGCTGGTAGGTCCAGCCGAGCGAGAACAACGCGTCGCGCATACCGGGAACGACATCGAGCGCAGCGCGGAACTCGCGCACGGCGTCATCGTACTTCTTTTGCTGCTGGTAAACGGTGCCGAGCAGGTGGTGGACCTGCGCTTCTTCTTCAGTGCCGGCGAGCGCGACCTTCGTCGCCTCGGTCAACACCTGCACCGACTGATCGAGATAATTGAGGTCGGCGTACAAGCGACCGAGCGCGGCATACGCCTCGAGAAAGCGCGGGCCCTTCTCGCAAGACAGCGTGTAGTTCTTGAGCGCGCTCTGCGGATCATCGAGCTGCTCGTCTACCTGCGCGAGCTTGTAATAAGCCTTGAAAAGCGCGGGCTCCAGCTCGACGGCCTTGGACAGCGCGGTCTTGGCGTTCGTCCAATCCTTGAGCTCGATCAGCACGGTGCCGAGCTTCTCTTGCGCGCTCGCCGAGTCGGGAGCGACCGCGATCATCTTGTTCAAGTCGTCGCGGGCGCGCTCGTACTTGCGCATTTCCATGTGAACGATGGCCATGTTCCAGAAGGCCTGCTCGTTCTGAGGATCGATCGCAGTGGCGCTATCGAGCAGCTTCACTGCATCGTCGAAGCGCTTCTGCTGCGCGGCGACTACACCCTCGTTCATCTTGTTCATCGACTCGACGCGTGCGCGCGAGCAGTTGCCTGCGGTGCACAGGAAGAGGGCGAAAACACCGATCACCAGCGCTTTGGACAGCTTCATAACCGGGCTCCTTCTTCGGAGAGTTGGCATGTTACGGAGATTGCGAATTTCACTCAACTGCAAAGTCCTGAAACTGCCCCTCATTTGAGGAGCCACCCGGCTTCAGGACCCACACCCACATGAGGACCTAGTCCTCTGCAAAACCGCGACGAAGTCGGCGGCGTTCAGATTAAGCGGTCGAGCGGACGCCCCATGACTGAGGACGCCCGCTCGGCGCTAGAAACACGACCTAATCAGCCGCCCGTCTGCTGCAGCACGAACGGATAGGTCACGACCACGATGCCTCCGCCCTCAGGCGACGGGAAGCTCCAGCGACGCACCGCGCTCACGATGCACTGCTCGACTTTCTGATTGCCGAGGTCCGAGCTGTTCACTGCGGCGGTTTGCACCGCGCCAGTCGGCGACACGATGAACTGGATGGCGACGCGGCCTTGCAGGTCCGGGCGCTGATTCAGCTCTTGCTCGTAGCAGAAGCGAACCTCGTTGATGTGCCGGTTGATGATACGGCGGATGACTTCCTTCGACAGCGAGCCGCGGACGTCAGCCTTACCGGAGCGGATACGCGGAACCTTCGCGTCGCGACCGTGGAAGCCACCGGCGCCACGACCGTAGCCCGAGCCCTCACCGCCGCCGGCGCCGTGGCCGATCGTGCCGATGTTGCCGAGACCGATCGTGCCTTCGCCGGTACCACCGCCGCCGCGACCCGTGCCGCGCAGACCGAGGCCGCCGAAGCCGAAGTTCGAGCCGATCTGGTCACCCATCAGGGCGCCGAGGGCGCTCATCGGGTCCGCGCCGAGCGCGCTGTCGCGACCGTACGGCGAGGTCGGCGAGTTCCACGCGCCTACGCTGGCCTTGAGGATACCGATGATGCCGGCATTCGCCGCCATCTCCTTGGCCTCCTCGCGAGCCATGTGCGGATCTTCGTTGTCTTGAGGACCTTCGATACCAAACTTGTTTTTGGTCTTCTGCTCGTCCTTCTTGCCCATCTGGCCTTCTTCGTCTTTGTGGCGCTTGCCCTTGCCACCCTCCTCTTCGTCCATCTTGGACTCGTCGAGCCACTCGGGAGTCTCTTCTTCTTGAGTCTCCGGAGGCTCGATCAAGTACTTGACGAGGCGAGAGTCAGCGTTGAGCAAGTCGAGCGACAACGACGACGACCACGGCGGAAGGAAATAGAACAACAGAAGCAGACCGGCGAAGAAGCCGCCCGAGGCAGCCATCCAGCCGTACAGAACCTTGTCGACCGGCGACTGCGCCGCGACGCGACGCGCTGCCGACGTGGGCCGCACGATGAACGTGAAGCCGCGGAAGTGAACGCGCGCCGTAGCACCCGCGGGCAGCGGATACTGCATCGCGCCGGCCAGCTCGGAAGCGGCCTGAAGCTGGCCCTGCGCCGCGAGCTCCTGGAACGTGATGCTCTGGTTGTTGATCGTGACGTCGCCGGTCGCGCCGTTCGGAATCACGACCGCGCACGACGCGCCCGACTCGACCGTAATCGGCATGCGCTCGGTGCCGATGCTCTCGCTACCGATCAAGAAGTCGGTGGTCGGCTTGCCCTTCGCATCGTGTGCCTCGCCGATGTAGAAGCCGCGCGGCGGGGAAAGGTGCTCGACGTGGAGGATGCTGAGCTCGCCCCACATCACGACGACCTCGACCGCGCTCTCCGCTGAGTCGATGTCCGCCGGATTCACCGG
>Ga0193752_1003854_pt1 | contig 10042 bp, 9 predicted proteins | sample H1c1metaG_FD_144924 | JGI IMG/M metagenome (GOLD analysis project Ga0193752, IMG submission 144924) | Soil microbial communities from a riparian zone of the East river system, Colorado, United States - H1c1 | ecosystem: Environmental > Terrestrial > Soil > Riparian zone | place: USA: East River...
CGCGCGCGTAGAAGAGGAAGACGAGGACCAGGTCGATCGCGATCCAGTACAGCCAGTTCTCGAGGCGCGCGCGGGTCTGCAGCCAGGTGGCGAGCAGACTGAACCACGTCGTGAACGAATCGAGCAGCGGCCAGGCGGCATCCGTTTCACGGGCGAGGAAGTGCGCGCTCGCGAGCGAGACCGCGGTCAGCGCCAGCGCCGCGACGACATGCCGGGAGTGCGGCCACAGCCCGACCGGCAATTCTCCTTCGACCGAACTGCGTGTCCAGCTCCACCAGCCGTACACCGACATGCCGACGAAGAAGACTTGCAGGCCCGCCTGCATGGGAAGTTGCGCGAGACCGGCTAACAAGGCGATGAACGCGGAGCTGATTGCGCCCACGATCCAGCACCAGCGGTTGCGGCGCGCGGCGAGAACCACATAGCCAGCCCCGGTGAGCATGGCGAGGATTTCGAAGGATTTGAGCAATCCGGCAGGCAGAGTCACGACTCTTGGATGTTAGCCGAGCGGTCCTAAGACCTTCATGACGAAAATGGACTTGCCGTCACGCTCGAAAGTGGGACGCAGCTCGCGGGTGAGCGCGTCCATGACTTCTTCATAGCGACCAAAGACCTGAGTGCTCATGTCGTTGGTCAGGACCTTGAAGCGGCCATCGGCGTTGAGTCGATCGATGAATCCCTGGATCGGCGGAATGAAGTCGCTGCGCAAGGGATACAGACTGATCTCGACCCCGATGTTCATTTTTTCTCCGTCAACGAAATGTGTACGCGACCGTCAATCCCGCCTGCCGGGGATCCCCCGCCTGCACGTAACGAGTCGGTATGAAATCCGGCGGCTCGTTACCGAAACGGAAGCCACGCTGCGAATAGTACCTGTCGAAAACGTTTCGCACCCATACTTCCGCACGCCAGTGATTCCCCGAGAAACCCGCCTTGAGGTGCGTCAGCACTCGCGACGGCGCACGTTCATCGTTCGAGGCGTCGAAGTAGAAGTCGTCGAGGCCGGCGAAATCGACGCGCGCGAAGAACCCGTTTGCACCTTGGTATTCCCCGCCGACGTCGAATTGGTACTGCGGCGCATGCGCTTGCTCCCGTCCGTCGAGATCGCGTTCGCCGAATTCGTATCCCAGGTAGCGAGTTTCGAGGATCGCGCCGCGCAGGTCTAGCAAGAATGCGGGGGTGAATTGCCAGCGCAACGTGCCCTCGACGCCGTAATTCTCGCCGCGCGCCGCGTTGTCGGTGTACAGGACGAAACTTAGGGGATTCCTGGGGTCGAGTTGTTCCCCCGTCGGCACCTGCTGGTTCTGGCGCCGCATATAGAAGAGTGCGACGTCACCCGACAGGGAATCGTCGGCGCTCGACGCGCGCAGGCCCAGCTCGAGGCTGTGCAGGAGCTCCGATTCGTAGCTGCGCCGTTCGGCCGGCACGTCCGCGCCGATGTTGAAACCGCCGGCCTTGTAACCGCGCGCCAGCGTCGCGTAGACGCTGCGCCGCTCACCGAACGCGTGTCGCAGGCGGAGCGAGCCGCCGAACATGGTTTCATTTGGTGAGAAGGCCAACCCGTTCGAATCCCGGTAGTCGGTGTTGCGCCGTTCACCGCGCGCGCCGACGGAGAGTACGGTCGCGGGGCCGGTGCGAAATTCGAACTCGCCGTAGCCGGCGAGATTCGTCGCGCGATAGTCGCTCGACATGTCGACCAGCGTGTCGCCGTTGTAGAAGTCGTGCTGCCGCACGTCTTCGTCGGTGCGCAGCAGGTAGGCGCCCGCGAGCCACGACCACGCGGCGCCGCGGTCGACCGAGGCGCGCGACACCAGACGCAGGTCTTCGCTCAAGGTGCCGCGTTTGCGATCGAAACGCTGGAAATAGTCGTAAGGCGCGTTCACGCCCCAGGCGGCATCGTTGCCCCAGTCGCCATCGAATGAATACACGCTGCGCGAAACACCTGCGGAGCTGCGGCTCACGACATCGAAGCTGGCCGCGCCGCTGTAATCGAGACGCACCGCGAGCGCGCGCGCGAGCTGCGTGTCCTGGCCGGGTTTGTCGGCGAGCGACACGCGCGAGTTGTCGATGGAAAACGCATCGTAGCCATTGTCGAGATCGACCCACATCGCCGTGACGTCCGTGCCCAGCGTCCCTGTGGGTTGCGCGTGCAGCTTGAAGCGCGCGTTGGTCTCGTCGTATCCGTTGACGTCATCGCGCTGCAGATAGGTATCGCGGCGAAAACCGTTGCTGCGATAGTTGCCGGCCACGAGGCGCCAGGCGGCTTCGCCGTCGCCGATCGGCCCACCTAACACGCCGTTGGCGCCGCGCGTGCCGTAGTCGCCGAACGTGACGTTCGCATTCGCGTCCGGCGTGCGCTGGGGCATGCGCGTGTTGACCGCGATGAGGCCGGCCAGTGCGTTGGCGCCATACGCGGTGCCCTGCGGTCCGCGCAGCACTTCGATGCGTTCGACGTCGGACAACGTAGCCGGCATGCCGACGCCGGAGAAATCGATGCCGTCGACGAGGAACCCCACGGAAGGGTTCGGCGCGCCCTGCCACTGCTCGAGCTCGCCGATGCCGCGCAGCTGGAAGAAGCGCGGCCGCGAAGTGCCCGCCGACCAGTTGAGATTGGGCACGAGCCCGAGAACGTCCTGGAAATGCTGGACGCCCGCGATTTCGAGAGTGTGTGCATCGAGCACCATGGCGCTCGCCGGCAAATCACGCAGGGCGCGATCGCGCAATTCGGCAGTGACGACGATTTCGTCGAGCGACGTATCGTCCGCCGCCCTCGCCGTGTCGGGAAGGCCCAGGTTGAGAACGATGGAAATCGCGCACGCAGCGCGCAAGAAGATACGCATCCCTATCCCTCCGCCGGTATTAGCCGGATCAGGTTCTACGGGTTCGCGGACGATCCGCATCTCAGGCCGATGCGTCATGCAGCGGCCACCCCGAGGCTGCGCGGATAGTAGCGGAAATTAAGCTTGAGTGAAGCAGGTTTGCGGGTAAAATTCGCGCCCCTCATGACCCGCCGCATCCGCATATTCCAGGTCGACGCATTCACCACGGATCGCTTCACGGGCAATCCCGCGGGAGTCGTGCTCGATGCCGACTCGCTCAATGACGCCGAGATGCTCGCGATCGCGCGCGAACTCAACAACGCCGACACCGCGTTCGTGCTGAAGCCCGATGGCGCGGATCACGATCTGCGCGTGCGTTTCTTCACGCCGCGCACCGAGGCGAGTTTCGTCGGCCACGCCACGGTGGCCACGCATTTCGTGTTGTCGCGCGACACGGTCAAGGCTGGCCGCGTGCGCCAGCGGCAGAAGTCGGGGCTGGTCGACGTCGAGATCCGCGGCGCAGGCAGCGCGCGGCGCATCGCGGTGCGCCAGCCGGCGCCGCCGCTCGGCCGGCAGTTGAACGATCGCGAACGCCTGGCGGTACTCGACGCCCTCGCCCTATCTACCGGCGACATCGACACGCGTTGCCCGCTGCGCATCGTCGGCGGCGCGGGAACGCGCCTGCTCATCGGCGTGCGCAGCACCGAACAGTTGAAACAGCTGAAGCCCGACTATTCGCGGCTGACCACGCTGTCCGCGCAGCTCGGCGCCGCCGGTTTCTTCGTATTCACGCTGGCGCACGGCCAGGCCGGCTGCCTGACGGAATCGCGCATGTTCTGCCCGGCGCTCGGCATTCCGGAGGATCCGGTCAGCGGCAACGCGCATGGATTGTTAGGTGCGTATCTCGCCGAACAGGGGCTGCTGCAGCACGAGGGCGCCACCGCACAGTTCACCGGCGCGCAGGGGCATCACGTGCACCGCGCCGGCCGCGTCGATGTCGAGCTCGAATTCCGCGACGGCAAGCTCGATGGCGTGTGGATCGTCGGCCAGGCCGTGGAGCTGTTCGAAACCTCGATGACTCTCTAGGATCCCGGTCCGCGCCGCGTTTCAGTGCGGCGCGAATTTGTTAGGGTCGACGCCCTCACCCGCCGAACGCGGCTGCCAGCCCGCGGTGCCGCGAATGATGCTGTTGGGAATGGTCGCCTCGTCCCAACCGCGATCCGCCGGCGGCTCGCTGCCGACGCGCAGGATCGTCAGCCGCAGTGACGGCACTATCCACAGCCTCTGCCTGCCGGTGGCTTCGAGCCGCGCCACGTCGTGGGTGGCGAACTGGCCGTCCACTCGCGTGTAGAAGCCACGCGGCGAATCCTTGTGCGCGTAGTTCGGCCACGCGCATCCAGTCGCCGAGGCGCGCGCGGATGCAGCACCCCGCGCCGGCGCTCTTCGGCCGCAGCGCGCCGCCCGCGCCTTCGAACCTGAGATCGCCCGCTTCCAGCGGTTTCCACAGGCGCTCCACGACGAGCGCCTGGTACGGCTGGCTCGAGATCCGCTCCAGCACCAGCGCCAGCCGGTTGGCCGACGCTTCGACGTCGAGCGCCGCATTGTCCTGCGCCATGAGCTCGCGCAACGTGGTCGCGCCCAGCGGGGTTTCCGCGCCTTCCGTTATGTAGTTAGAGGTCGGCGCATCCAGGCTCTTGATCAGGCGATCGTTCATCATCGTGCCCGTAACGATCGCGGCCAGCACCGGCGCGAATCCCGGCAGGTCCACCGCTGTTTCCAGCGTCGTGTCGTCCCAGTATTTCTCGAACACGATGTGCCCGCCATGGCCGATGACCAGCGCGCGCGTGTTGCGCGGCCCGGCGTATTGCACCGCTTCGTCGATGGCCAGGGGATCGATGCCCGCCTCCTGCGGCGACACCCTGGGTTGCGTCGGGCCGGCCGGCAGCAGGACGACGATGGGTTCGACGCGCTCCCGCTGCAGGTACGCCACCACACCCGCGCCAGCCAGCGCGACGACCACCAGTACGATCGCGATCTTCTTCATGTCTGCTGCTCCTCCCCCAACACGCGGCTCGACACGGCGCGGCCGCCGGCGAGCTCCAGCACGTGCGTAGTATGCGCCGGCCACTCTTCGCGATGATGCGTCGCGATGACGCAGCTGCCGCCATCGGCTAACCACCGGTTCAGGCGGCGCGCGAGATCGGCGCGCGTCGCCCGGTCGAGACCGGCGAACGGCTCATCGAGCAGCGCGAGCGTAGGCTCGCGCGCCCAGGCGCGGGCGAACAACACGCGGCGCGCCTGGCCATAGGACATCTCGGCGAGCGTCCGGTGACGCAGGCCGTAGATTCCGAAACGCCGCAACGCCCTCTCGGCATGTTTACGATCGCGCGCGGTCAATTTTTCATTCAGACCGATGCTGGCGTAACGGCCGGACGCCACGACCTCCATGACGGGCATCTTCGGTTGATGCCAGGTCTGCAAGTGCGGGGCGACATACGCCGTGCGAAGTTTGAATTTCTCGAGCGGCACGCCGGGGATGATCCCATCACGCTCGATGCTGCCACCAACCGCCACGGCATGGTCGCCATACAAGGTGCGCAGCAGCGTGGATTTTCCGGAGCCATTCGCGCCGTGCACGACCCAGCAATCGCCCTTCGCGACGCCAAGCTCGATGCCCGAGAGAATGTGCGCCTCGTCCACGTGGACACTGGCATTCCGCATCGAAACCAGCATGCGTCGGCGGCGGCGCTGCGTCTTACGCGCGACGCCCCCGGCTTCGTGGAACGCGCCACGGTCCTGCCGCAACAGCTCACGCGCCTGCGCGGCGCGCATCGGCCCGCGGCGGCGGACCGCGCCCTGCTCGAGCTCGAGCAAATGCGTCATCGTTTCGGGAACGTCGGTGAGCCGATGCGTCGCGAACACCCAGGGCATGGCCGAACGCGAAGTCCCTGACAACCATTTGAGGAACCGCGCGTGATTGCGCGCGTCCAGCCCATTGGCGACCTCGTCGAGCAGCAGCAGCCGCGGCCGGCTCGCGAGCGCGCGCGCGATCAATACCAGGCGCCGCTCGCCGTAGGAGAGCGTGAGGAAACGCCGCTCGGCGAGCCCGGCGATATCGAGCTTGCGCAACAGCCCGCGGACCCGGGCGTCTTCGGCCGGCGTCAATGCCCGCATCGGAATGTCGGTGCGCTGCACGCCCGTCGCGACGATGTCGAGCGCGCGAAAATTCCATTCGTAGTGTTCGTAGCGGTCCTGCCGTTCCGCGCCGACGTAGGCGATCTCATCGCTGACGCCGGCCGGCGCATCGAAATTTTCACCGTGCAGGCGATATCGGCGCAGTTGCCGCCCGGTAGGCTTAGGCCAGACCGCGCCCGAAACCAGCTTGAGCAGTTGAGTCTTTCCGGCGCCGTTGCCGCCGATCAGCAACCAGCGCTGCCCGGGACGGATGTTCCACGAGACATCGCGCAACACCGGGCGTTCGCCGCGATCGAGATCGATGCGGTGAAGCGTGACGGAAAGTTGGGGTTGTAAAGCTCGCGCGCGGGTCGACATCGGCGCGGGAGCTTACCTCACGACGCGGATGTCGAGGCGATTGGCTGATCCGTGGGCAGGCGCGCGTCGGGCGCGTGTGCGGGCAGATCCGCCTGCGCGAACAACATCTCGAAATCGGCCGCCAGCACGCTGTCGAACAACTGCTCGATGTCGTCCAGCACGAAGTACGTCTTTTGATAGGCGTCGATCAGGTAATTCGTGCGCAACACCCGTTGCAGATCGAAACTGATACGCGCGGGCCCGGTCGCCTTCGCGGCATAGACCGTTTCGCCGCTCGAGGAAAGAATGCCGGCGCCGTAGGCGCGCAGGCCGCGCGGAGTCGCGACCAGCCCGAATTCGACCGTGTACCAATAGAGACGCGCGAGCATCTTCAGCGCGGCGGGCGACTGCGCGTGCGCGCCGATGGCGCCATACGCCTGGATGAAATTCGCGAACACCGTGTGCGCCAGCATCGGCAGGTGCCCGAAGAAGTCGTGGAACAGATCGGGCTCGACCAGGTAGTCGAGTTCCTCGCGGCGGCGCATCCAGACAGTGACGGGAAAGCGGCGCTCGGCCAGGTGCGCGAAGAAATCCGCCTCGGGGATCAACCCCGGCACCCCGATCACTTCAAAACCGGTGAGTCGCTGCAGCCGCTCGCTGGCTTCCTCGAGCACGGGGATGCGATGCGCGTCGACGCCTAACAATCGCAGCCCGGCCGTGAACTCGGGCGCGGCATGTTCGGCCATGAGGCCCGACTGCCGCTCGAACAACGTGCGCCAGATGGCATGTTCGTCGGCGGTATAGCCGTCGTAATTCTGCGGAAGCCGGAAGTCCGCGGCGGCGTGGGCGTAATCGCCACGCAGCTGAACGGCGGTTTGGGTGGGAGCAACAGGTAATCGAGCCATCCGGCATCTTCCTCCGCGCTTATTGCAGAAAAATGGCTATTTACGTCGGTCAAAGTCGGATTATCTGGCGTCTTTCTCTAATTTATACGATCTTTGTGGTTAAATCCGCCAATTATGAAGCTGGACAAGACAGATCGACGAATCCTGGATGTTCTCCAGCGGGACGGGCGCATCAGCGTCACCGATCTCGCCGAACGCGTCGGTCTCTCACCGACGCCGTGCGCACGGCGCGTGCGGCAAATGGAGTCCTCCGGACTCATCCAGGGATACGCCGCGATCGTAGATCCGAAACGCGCGGGCCAGACGATCCAGGCCATCGTGCAGATCAAGCTCGAGCAGCACTCGGACGAAATCGTGGAGCGTTTCCGGCGAACCTTGATCGACCGCCCGGAGGTTCTCGCCTGCTACACGATGACGGGTGAAATGGATTTCCTGCTGCACGTGATCGTGCGCGACATCGAAGCCCTCTCCGACTTCACCATGCGGCGGCTGCTGCGCGTGAATGGCGTGCGCGATGTCACCTCCTCGATCGTGCTCGAGACGGTGAAACGATCGCCCGTGATTCCGCTCGAAGAGCTCGCGCCGGACTGACGCTACGCCGGCAGGCGCTCGAACACGCGCTCGACCACGCGATCGCAGCGATCCGCGCCGAAATCGAAGATCTCGGTGCTCTCGCCGCGCAGCCGTTTGACCAGCTCACCGCGCAATTGGCGCTGCGCACGAAACAACCGGGTGCGCACCGTCGTGGGATTGAGCTCGAGACATTCGGCCGTCTCGCGCACGTCGAGACCCTCGACCACGCGCAGCACGAACACCATGCGAAAGTTTTCCGGCAGCGCGTCGATCGCGTGTTCGAGCAGCGTGCGCGCGTAGGCGGCCTCGAGGAACTGATCCGCCGAGGGCGGTTCGGTGCTCGCGGATTCGACCGGCAACGCCACGTCGGCGCCGAGTTCCTCCAGCGACACGGTGTCGCCGCGGATGCGCCGGCGCATCATCAACGCCTCGTTGAGCGCCACCCGCATGAGCCAGGCGCCGAACTTTCCGGTAGGGCGGTAACTGTCGAGACGCGTGAACGCGCGTAGATGGGTTTCCTGTACGGCATCCTCCGCGGCGCCGTTGTCGCGCAGGACGCCGCGTGTAACCCGGAACAAACGCCGGTTGTGGCGCCGCATCAATGCTTCGAACGCATTGCGATCGTTGGCGCGCACGAGTTCGACGAGCCGGTCGTCCGGCAGGTCGTTCAGCGTTCGCCAGGCGTCGGCACGGCGACCCTTGGACGATTGAATTTCGGTTTCCATGTACGGTGAATGCCCCGGGGGCGCGAAAGGTTCCCGAGCGCTGCTTTCGGTCCGCCAGGCCGTCAATGATCCGCGGCTACGGGCACCGGACCCGCCCGCTGCGTACTGCTCTTCTTCAGCAGGAAAACCAGCGGCACCAGAGCCAGGTAGCTCCAGGTGATGAGCTTGAACACGTCGAGCATCGCGCCCATCTGCGCCTGCCGCCCGAGCTCGCGCGCCACGACCGCAAGTCCGCGCGGATCGGTGGGCGCCATGTGCAGGCGCCGCATGTATTCCACCAGTGCCTCCTGGTACTGCGAGACGTGGCCGCCGAGTTCGTTCCAGATGATCTGCGACTGGTGGGCCAGCAGCGTGGTCACGATCGAGATGCCAATCGCGGCGCCCACGGTACGGACCAGGCTGAACAGTCCCGCGGCTTCGGCCATGCGGCGCCGATCGAGCGTCGCATAAGCCACCGTCGAGATCGGCACGAACACGAGACCGAGACCGATGCCCTGCAGGAACGCCGGCCAGATGATGTTCATCTGCGTGACGTCGAGCGAGTAGTAAGTCATGCCATAGGAACCGAACGCACCGAACGCGAGCCCGGCGAGCACGAGCCAGCGCGCGTCGACTCGCGAGACCAGCCGGCCGACCACGACCATCGTGATCGCCGTGGCGACGCCCCGGGGTGCCATCAGGATGCCGGTGGTGACGATCGGATAACCCAGCAGTCCCTCCAGCAAGATCGGCTGCAACACGAGACCACCGAACATACCGAGACCCATGCAGGCGATCACCAGCGACGACATGCCGAAGTTGCGGTCCCTGAAGATCCGGATGTCGAAGATCGCCTCCCCGGGCCGGCGCAGGCTGTGCGCGAAGAACACGACCAGGCCGATCAAGGCAAAGGCGGCGGCCAGGCGGATATCGAGCGATTGAAACCAGTCGCGCTGATTGCCGCGGTCGAACACGTACTGCAGGCCGGCGATGCCAAGCGCCATGAATCCGAATCCGTACCAGTCCATGCGCCGCGGGCGTTTCACCGAGTCCGGCACGAACTGCGACGCCAGGAACAGCGACAGCAGCCCGACCGGCAGATTGATGTAGAACGTCCAGCGCCAGCTGCCGATGTCGGTGAGCCAGCCGCCGAGCGTCGGACCCGCGACCGGGCCGACCATGACGCCCAACCCCCAGATCGCCATGGCCTTGCCGCGTTCGTGCGGTGGATAGGCGTCGGCCATGATGGCCTGCGACAGCGGCACGAGCGCCGCGCCGAACACTCCCTGCAGCAGCCGGAAGATCACGATCTGCGCGAGGCTCTGCGAGATGCCGCACAGCGCGGACGCGGCGACGAAACCGGCGATGCAGATCAGCAGGAACCGCTTGCGGCCCCAGACATCCGTGAAATACCCGGTCAGCGGCATGAAAATCGCGGAGGACACGAGGTAACTCGTCAGCACCCAGCTGATCTGGTCGGAGGTCGCGCCGAGTTACCTCGTGTCCTCCG
>Ga0193752_1003855_pt1 | contig 10040 bp, 12 predicted proteins | sample H1c1metaG_FD_144924 | JGI IMG/M metagenome (GOLD analysis project Ga0193752, IMG submission 144924) | Soil microbial communities from a riparian zone of the East river system, Colorado, United States - H1c1 | ecosystem: Environmental > Terrestrial > Soil > Riparian zone | place: USA: East River...
ACCTAACAGTGTGTTCCTTCAGGATGCCCGCGTAATTGATTGCCTTGGCTTCAACCTCTTTGCCGCGCTTAGCTGCCCGCTCATAGGTTGAGTAACCCTTGACGCCATCGAATGTGAGTTGGTGTTGCATTTTCGTTTCTCCTTGTTGGTGAAGCTTCCGGGTCCGCGACTGAAAAGAGGCTGTCGGCTTGCTTCTGACCAAACACTAGCACCAAGGTATTAACGAGAGGTTAATAATTCAGGTGGGCACGCTGAGCGTGAGCGTACATCATTTCTTTGGTGTCGGTGTCGGCTGCAAACAGCGTCCAATATGCATCAAAAATGCGGTTCAACCTATCCGCTTCCGCGTGCATCATGTCGAATGCCCGTTGCGCATCTTTACGGCTGTTGAACATTGACACAAGTAATTCTTCGGTTGCCAGCTTCTTGATTTCCGATTTGATGCCGGCATGAGCCGCCGCATTGATGTCAAGCTTCTTTGTGTTGAATGTGCGGCTTTCGGCAATGGTGTTCTTGTATATCGTTTCACCAATCTTAACCGGGTAGGGCGGGCGCTTGTCTTCCACATCCGGGCGCAAACCAAGCCAAACATGGTAACGGTATGTTTCATCCGTCCAGTTGGCAGAGAAAGCCATGTCGCCAATCGGGCTATAATCGGAATGGCTTTCGATGGTGATTGAACTACGCATTTCGGTTACTCCAAAGAGTTAGGGGCATTCGCGCCCTTGGGGGATTAAGCTTCCAATTCCACAAACAGCCGTTCAACTTCGGCACCGTGGTATTCCTGAACCGCTGCAATGACACCATCTTTGGTTTCAAAACCTTCAACGGCCACCGGCTCACCATTGTAAAAATGAGCAAGAATGAACTTGTGAGCCGGGTTGCCGGTGCAAGCGCCGTATTCAGCTTCTACGTTTGCGGCGGTTCCAATTACAACGGTGTCCATCTGCTTAGTTCCTTTGTTTCTCTAACCACCACATTAGACCAATCGTGCCGCTTGTCAACAGGGCTTTTTCAATTCCGTTTTCTTTTTCACCAATCCCACAATTAACGGGCCACATTGACCAACCCAGGTTATTGCTCGATTATGTCAAGCCCTCATTCCCTTAAACCCTTGATTTATATATACTTATTATACTTATTATAATTATTATAGATAGATAGATAGTGGTATTGAAGTGGTATTGTCTGGTAGTTGGTCGGGGTGGGGGTGTGCCGCCACTTTTCTAATAATCACCATAACTTGTAATAGGTTGTTAGATTTCAATGGCTTACCGGTTATGAACCGTGACATAACCCATAATAAGCACTATGCAAGAAATAGCCCCGGATTGTTGGTGACATAAGCTCGGCCATTGAATTTGTATTTGTCCCTTAGCTGAGGCATTGGTACTTCGCTGATAATGCCCCCTTCAACAAGCGTTTGAATAGCCGCTTTGATTGCCACGGTTGCATTGCGCTTATCATTGCGGAAACAAGCGAAATTGACCAACTTCCTTTGCAAGAAGAAATAGGGAATGATTTTGTCATTGTGCATTTGCGGGTTGACTTCAAACCCTTTCACGGTTGACCAATCACAGGTCAGATAGAGTTTAACTGCACCCTTCAACGCTTCGTCTTGTTCGGTGTTCTCATTATTAGCGCCGATGGTGCCCGCCGCGAACATATCCAACAACCGCAACGTGTCTGTCATGACAAGCGAGAGCGCCCAACGTGCCATCAACTCGTCTATGACAGGCTCATAAAAATTTTGCCCAACTGCTAGCAATCCGGCTAGCTTAAATGTCTTCAAATGGAGCCGGTTCCAAAGCTGTTTGAGAATGTCCTTATCTGCCCGGTTGATGCGCGCGTCTGCATATTGGTCAACCGTATTAAGGAAGGTTAGAGCCGTTGGTGTGGTTGCAATGGTTATCACCTTACCGGCTCGCATGTTCTCATGTACTGAGCGCAGGCCATTGTATTCAATGATAGCAAACCTGGGCAACAAACCCTGGATAACGCTTTGTTCGTCAAGCGCCTTATAAAACGTCTCAGGAGTGCTTTCGCCCAACAGCGTGAAAGCGGGTTGATATAGATCGGCGGTATTGTTCTTTTTGTCTGAGTAAATGGTTGGTCGCACCATGTTGCCGGCGCCGCTCTTGTTATACAGGTCCAGCAGAACGCGCCTAAGTGAAACCTCAGCCCCGTTAGCGTGCGGGTGCGACATTTGCTGAAGTCGCAAACCAAACTCACCCGTTACTGAAACAAAGCAGGGGGTTTCACGGTCGGACAGGTGTTTGAGTAGCGCTTGGCCTGAAGCGATTTCAGAAGGCCCCATGAATTGGAGGGCTGAGGGCACGCCATCGGTTTCGTTGCCCACAACTGACAACAGCCGTTCGATCCCGCTCGATATGGCTTCCTTGCCGGTGCCCGTGGCACCTAGCAACATGATGTAATGATTAAGCCCGGTGCCGCTCACATTGTAGGCGCGGCCCATGATGCCGGCAGCGAGCCCGAGAGCCCCCGCAAGCGCTATCTCATAGACCGGCCTGGGGGCAGCGGCATAGATGAAATCCACCATCTGCCCGATGATGCCGGGGGGCGGCAGATTGCGCCATAGGTTGGTTTCAAAGCCGTCCAGGGTGTAAGAGGGGGCGGGGGGTAAATCCGCACTCACCCCCCGCTTTGGCATGGCCGGCGCCGGAAGGTCCGAACCCTGGGCGCTTGCCTCGCTAGCGAGCCGTTGGGCGGCAATCGCTTGGTTAACTTGGTCAATCACCCCTGATATGTCAACGGGGGGTAACATTCTATCGAAACTTTTATTAATCATGTAGCCAGTGAGCGACGAAAGCCGCCCAGGCTTGGCATTGACGTATTTGTCTCGCTTGCCAAGAACATTCGTTGGATTTGCATCCGGTTCTTGGTGTAAAAGGCAATGATATCTATCAAGGCAAAGTCGGCTTCCGATGTTGAGAAATAGCCGCTTGCATCGCCATTCCATAGCCGTGTGAATAGATCGCCATTCTTGGCCTTTGAGGCCTGGGCGAAAATCTCGCCATCTTCCGCGTGTTGGGTGTAGTCGCCAGCATAGTAATTAGGTTCGGCACTCACGCCCATTTCGGACCAAAGCAGCTGGACAAGCTCTTGTCGGTCGGCAATGGGTTTGTCTGCGAACACGTCGCCCGTCATAGTGAAGTAGCGGCCCGACGAATACATTTCAATTCCAAGGCGCTTGCGGCCATGGGGAATGCGCGCCTTGACAATAATATGAAGCCCGAGCCCGCTAGGTGAGCGCTCGCTATAGCTATCCATCTTTTCAAAGATTAGGGATTGGCGGGCCGCGTCAACGGGATCATGTGGGATCGGCTTCCCATTCTCGTCTTTGGGCGCGTCAAGGTCTATGCCCGTGTATGGGTCACGGTCAGTAAAGACAAAGCCAACCCCGTCATAGCCCGAGCTTACCGCCTTAACAGCGTAATCAAACGGGCACCAATCTTGCGGGTTCATCACACTGGCATGGTAGCCAGTGCGCGGATTGTAAGGCACCTTGGTTGGTGGTTCTTCTTGGCCGTTGGGCCACTCATACCGCCATGTAATCCATTGGTTGAGTGACTTAAGCTCTTGGGGCAGGCGTTCAAAGGTCATGCTGTTTGCCACTCAAGAAGCAATAGAGTGTCCAAGTCTTAGCTGCCCCAGGTTCAATAATCCTGCCACTGGTAAAGGCTTTTAGCCAATTATGGTTAATTCCGGTGTTCTCTGCTATTTTCTCAAGCGTCATAGAAGGTGGCCGGTTGCGCACCAAATCTAGCGCGCGTTCAGGCAATTCATACCTCATTTAGGAAACCCCTTGCGGATTGAGCCGCGACCGTATCTGAGCCGGCAACCTATCGTCAACGGGTAAATCGCCAACTTTTCTTATTGACTTCCTGGGGGCCGCTGATTAGTGTTCGGTATCCGCAACCCACACTTTAACAAAGGTCCGACGATGGTAAACGCTCCACTCAACAAAGACGCGCTATTGGCCGATTGGAAAAAGGCCAAGGCTGAACTTGACGAAGTGAAATCCCGCGAAGCTCAGTTGCGCGGCTTGGTGGTTGAGGTCTTCAGCCAAGAAAAAGACCCGATGAAAAGCGGCGTCGAAAACGTTGATGTTGGTTGGGGCTTCAACCTCAAGATTGAGCATAAGCTCAACTTCAAGCTTGACAACGCCAACGACTGCGAAAAGCTTAATGGTGTGTTGAACGCTATCGAAATCAGCATGGCAGGCGGCAACATCATTGCTGACCGGTTGGTTAAGTGGAAGCCCGAGCTTTCCGTTTCCGAATACAAGCTTTTGAGCCCCGAGAACAAGGCCCGCATTGACAGCGTGTTGACTGTCACCCCGGCAAGCAAGAGCGTTGAACTAATCGCCCCCAAGGCGTAACCAATCGGGGTGCTTCGTTGCCCCGTAGTTGCCCGCGTTGCCGAACTCCCCCAAGTCCCCCTGTCCTGGCAACGCGGGCGGCTCTTTTTAATTGAGGTATGTTGGTGGATATCAGAAGCTTTAGGCCTGCCAAAGATTTTGCGCTTCAGCATGGCGCCAAGATCATTTGCTATGGCCCCCCAGGCAGTAGCAAAACCCCAATCATCAACACCGCGTCCAACTTCTGTTTGCTTATTACCGAACCCGGCATGATGAGCATGAGAACGTCAACTGTCCCCGCCGTGCTTGGTCGGACCCCGGATGAAATAGACGACTTCTTTAAGTGGTTGTTCGGCAGTAACGAGAGCCGAAAGTTTGATGGTGTCGCAATCGATAGTGGAAGCCAAATGGCGGAAACCTATCTTGATCGCGAACTAGACGGCAAGAGCAAGGCAGGCAACAAGGTTGATGGTAAGGCAGCTTATGGCAACATGAGCCGTAGCGTGCAGAAGCACCTAAACGGTTTGTTCTTCCTGCCTCAAAAGCATGTCTACATCACTTGTAAGCAGATGATAACGGAAGCCGATGGCGTGAACCAAAAGCGCCCTTACTTCCCTGGGCAGGATTTGAATGTGAAAATCCCCCACCTTTACGATATCATTGTCCATTTGGACAAACAGAATATTCCAGGCTACGGGGCGCAACGCGCCTTCCGTTGTGCTGGCGACTATTCCGCCGTTGCCCGCGACCGCTCGGGCAGTCTGTTGGAATTTGAGCCCCCCGATCTAGGGGCGCTCATAAAGAAGGTGATGGCGTAACAAAAGGAATTAGCCAAATGTCTGGAATGCAACTTAATACCGACTTCAGCACTATCAAGCCGAACGAAGGCAGCGGGGGAATGTTCCCCGTGAGTGACCCGAAAATGGGGTGGTTGGTCAAGATCATTGACAGTTACCCCCAAGAAACCAGAAACAAGGATGGCACCCGCGCTATCCTGAAGCTTGAGGGCCTTGACCAAGGCGTTATGGGTCAAGTGGCTGATTACGGCATCAACGTAGCCAACCCCAGTCAGAAATCGGTTGAGATTGGTTGGTCGGAACTCTCGGCAGTGGCCCATGTGATTGGCGTCTTGCGCGTTGGCAACACAATGGAATTGCACGGCAAGCCCTTCCGCGTGTTGGTGCGCAAACAGAAAGACACCGAATACAACGAAATCTATGGCGTACAGGATGCCAACGGCAATGCTCCTGGCAAGGCAGGGCAGGGGCCGGCAGCGGCTCAGCCTGCGGGCGGGGGCTTCGGCGGGCCGGCAGGCGGCGGGGGCTTCGGTCCAGGGCCTGGGGCTCAGCCTCAGACACAACAGCCAGCGGCAGGGGGTGGTGGGAATTGGCAACCGAACGGGGCGCCAGCGGGTGGGGGCAATTGGAGCCCCAACGGCGGCGGTGCTGCCGATCCGAACGCTACCCAGGCCCAACAGCCCGGTTGGGGTGCTGGCGCCCCGGCAGGGGGCGGGAATGGACAACCGTCCTGGGCCGCTGGTCAGAGGTAATTTGTTGACGGGCTGAAAAGCTACCGGCCTAGCCGGCAAGTCAACGAATAGCGGGCGCTTTGGGGGCACACTGAAGCGCCCGCTTCATTTCACAAAGGGATAAGCGAATGGATTTCTCTAAGCCTGGAATGGCCGAACACGTCGCGGCAACCATTCGCAATGAGATTGACGACAACAGCGCTGCCGACAATCCCCCTAAGTATCGGTGGCGGGTTAGCCCGTCATCACTCGGCAAAGAATGCGTTGCTCAACAGTGGTTCAAATTCCGTTGGGTATCGGTTCGGCAAGTACCTGGGCCGATAGCCCGACTGTTTGCCCGTGGCAACAAAGAGGAAGGCAACATTATTGCCCTGCTTCGTCGGGCCGGTTGGGAAATCCGCGACTATGACAAGCGGCTTTGCTACATCAAAGACACCGACACATATTTTGCCCAAGAGTGGGAAGCCTCTATAGTTCACGGGGTAGACGTTAGCGCCGACCCCGTTCATATTGCAGCGGCCAAGGCCCGCGATAAATGGATGCTGAGGCAGTACCGCGTTAAAGACCTGGGCGGGCACTATAGCGGCTATCTGGATGGCAAGGCCCGCCACCCGATCCATACCGGTGGCGAATGGGTGTTGCTTGAGCTTAAGACGTATAAGAGCCGGCTCTTTAGTACGTTGGTAGCTCGCGACAAGGAAGGCAACCTAAAGACTGTCCAGGTTCACAACTACGATTATTACTGTCAAGCGGTCCAGTATATGGACTACCACCAACTGCCTTGGTGTCTGTTTGGTGCCCTCAACAAAGATGATGACGACTTATATTTTGAGTGTATCCCGGCTAACCCCCAATTAGCGCACGCGCTCAAGAATACTGCCCACACTATCGCAACAAGCCAAGCGAGGCCGGCCCGCATTGCCGAAAGCCCGACATTCCACAAGTGCAAGATTTGTGACTTCACCAACATTTGCCACAAGTCGGCGCCGGTTGATATCAACTGCCGCTCTTGTCAACATTGCGTGGCTGAGTTTGAAACCAACAAAGGCAACTTCAGGTGTAACAAATGGGCCGCTATTATCCCCGACGAAAAAGCAATCATGGCAGCTTGCCCGCAACACTTGCCATTGGTCTAATCTGGCTTGTTTTATCCGGCTTTAGTGCCGTGATCTTGGGCGGGCTCGCCTATGGATTGTGGGTAAGCTATTTGATCATTGTAACGGGAAACTAAATTGCTTATTCAGGCCCGATGGTATCAAGACGAAGCGATTAACTCGATATTCGATTATTTCGCGATACACTCGGGCAACCCGGTTATTGCCATGCCAACCGGAACCGGCAAGTCAATTGTCATCGCTGAGTTTATCCGCCGTGTGATGCAACGTTGGCCTGCTCAACGCTTCCTTGTTGGAACGCATGTCAAAGAGCTAATCGGGCAGAATGCTGCTAAGATGGCTGAGGTTTGGCCTCATGCCCCGTTTGGTGTTCACTCGGCAAGCCTGGGGCCTCGCGACCATATGCAACCCATCATCTTTGGTGGCGTGCAAAGCATGTACAAAACCCCCGAGCTTCTTGGGTGGCGCGATCTTTTCCTAATTGACGAATGCCATTTGCTCAACCCCAAAGAGGGGACAATGTATATTGAGCTAATAGCCGGCCTTCGGAAGATCAATCCTAACCTCAAGGTCATTGGTCTTAGTGCAACGATCTATCGCCAAGGCCAAGGCTACATCACAGAAGGCGGGTTGTTCACTCACGTCTGTTACGATCTTACAACGATGGAAGCTTTCGAACGCCTGCTTAATGAAGGTTGGCTTGCTCGATTGATCCCCAAGCGAACCAATATTGAGATTGACACAAGCGAACTGCATATCGCTGCCAATGGCGACTATGTGCAGAAAGAGCTAGAAACGGCAGCGGAAAAGATAACCTACCCCGCTTTGCAAGAGGCCCTTAGGTATGGCAATCAGCGATATAGTTGGTTGGTCTTTTGTTCGGGCGTGAGGCACGCGGTTAAGACGTTCGAAATGCTCAAGCACTTTGGAGTTGCCGCCGTTACGGTGCATAGCAACACCAAAGATCACAAGATGGATGACGACACGCGAGACGCAAATCTAATAGCGTTCAAGGCGGGTCAATATCGCGCGATCACTAACAACAACATTCTAACAACCGGCTTTGACCACCCGCCGATTGATCTAATTCTTATGCTTAGGTCTACTCTCTCAACCTCGCTATGGGTCCAGATGCTAGGCAGGGGCACTAGGCCCTTTGCTGGGGATTACATATTCCCGCCTAAACACAACTGCCTTGTTCTTGACTTCGGAGGCAACACGCGGCGCCTGGGGCCGATCAATGACCCGGTAATTCCCAAGCGCAAAGGCGGTGGCGGGGGCGATGCCCCGGTAAAGATATGCGACCATTGCGGCACCTATAACCATATTTCGGCCCGCTTCTGTATTGGTTGCGGCGAGCCCTTTGAGATAGCGGCGAAGATTGTGCAGAGTGCAAGCACTGAGGAACTAATTAGGGAAGCGGCGCCGATTGTGAGCGAGGCCCCGGTTATCGAAATGTTTGACGTTGAACGGGTCTATTACTATCGGCACCAATCCAAGAAAAAACCCCTGCCCTCATTGCTTGTTACTTACTCTTGCAAAGGGATGCTAATCCCTTTCAAAGAATATATAAACCTGGAACACGATGGCCTAGCCGGCAAGCGCGCCCGCGATTGGTGGCGGCAGCGACACAAAGAGGAACCACCGGCAACGATAGCTGAGGCCCTTACCCGAGTGGCAGAATTGAGAGTGCCGCACCGGATAAGGGTTTGGATTAACCGCGAATTTCCGCAAATATTGGGGCACGAATACCAATGACACCCGACGAAATGAAAGCTCAACAAGCCAAAATCCGCGACCGTTACGCCCAGGACGAAGTTTCACGGGCGAAGATCGTTAACGATATAGCCGAAAACTTAGGCCGCGTGGTGCGGCAGCATCTTGACGAATGCACCCGATGTTGCCCTAACTGCACGTTCTGGATTAACGGGCCGCGCACAGCGCCGATTGAACAATGCGAGTTGGTGGGGGCTCGCCCGCCCGCCGATATCATCGCCCATGGTTGCGAGAAATACGAAGACAAAATCCCATTTTAACCCGAAAGGAAATATCAATGGAAACCCGCAACGCTTCAATCAAGATCGTAACTCAAGCTTGGACCCATTCGCTTCCTTACATGCAGCAAACCGTTCTGTTGACGGCAGTTCGCGGCCCCGATGGTGCCGGCAAATACCACCCGAGCAAATACATGCTTCGTTGGTTCCGTCGCTGCACTCTCATTTGTGCCCTTGAGGGCATCGCATTGACAACGCCCGATGATCCGCGCGGAGGCAGCTTCACCGGCCCAAGCTACAAACCAAGCGACCCGCTCTATAATGATCCGGATTGGGCAATTAACATGGACGTTATTTTTGCTCTATATCTTAGATCACTTGACGAATTGCCCCACCACTTCCAACTTCACTTCATGCACGCGGCGGAAATCGTTGGTTACAAACACCCTGATATGAAAATCCGCACTTGGTGGCGTTCAGTCTATTATGAGCTTGCCCGTGATATGCACCTGAAGCCCGAGCCCGTTGATGAAATGGACCGGCGCTTAGGGGATGACGAAAGCCTATGGCGTGAGGCTAATCACGTCGCAACTCAAGCATAAGGAAATTGCAATGGACATCATGCTAGACCTTGAAACCCTGGGCAAAAAGCCTGGGTCAGTGGTGCTTTCGATTGGCGCTATCGTGTTTGATATAAACAGGCTGGACATAATGGCGCCGGCCATCACTTTCTATCGCAATATCGATTTGTTTTCTTCGCTCATGGTCGGGCTCAAGATTGATCCCGAAACCGTTGATTGGTGGCGCTGCAAAGACCTTGCTGCACAAGCCGCTTTCCTTAAGGGGGCAGTATACCCCGCCCAAGCGGTAGCAGATTTTCATAGCTGGCATGTCGGATTGAACCCGACCACTAGCGAAGAATTGCAACCCCGGATTTGGGCCAAGTCCCCCACCTTCGATTGCGCTCTTTGGGAAGCGGTTTGCGCTAGTGTGGGCAAGGAAGTGCCTTGGGATTTTCGGGC
>Ga0193752_1003856_pt1 | contig 10039 bp, 8 predicted proteins | sample H1c1metaG_FD_144924 | JGI IMG/M metagenome (GOLD analysis project Ga0193752, IMG submission 144924) | Soil microbial communities from a riparian zone of the East river system, Colorado, United States - H1c1 | ecosystem: Environmental > Terrestrial > Soil > Riparian zone | place: USA: East River...
CCACGTCATACGAGCCCGTCACCTCCACCGCCACGCGGTACGTCCCCGTCTCGCCGGGCTCGTATGACGTGGCGCCGACCTGGAACGCCCCCTCCGTGAGCACGACGAACTCGATGCGCGAATGCACGAGGTCGCCCGGCTCGGCGTCGTCGTTGTCGTAGTCCTGCCCGTCCGGCCCGCGCAGGAGGAGGTACGGGTCGAGGTCCGACGTGGACTCCATCTCGATCACGAGCGTCTGGCCGGGCGCGGCGCGGACGGTGTACCAGTCCACGTACTCCCCCGAGGTGAGCCGGTCGTCGCCCGCGTCGAGCTTGCCGGTGTAGGTCTGGGCGGCGGCCGGGGCGGCGAGCAGAAGCCCGGCCGCGAGGGCGACGGGGAGAACCGAAGGTCTGCGTAGCAGAAGGCGGAGCATGGGGGGCGGCGCGGAGGCGGGCGTGAACGTACCGGCCGTGCCCCTGCCGGGCAAGCACCGTCAGGGGAGCGGGCGGTACCAGAGGAGCTGGACCTCGTCGGGCAGGTCCGGGTAGGCGAAGCGCTGGATGCCGCCGAGCACGCACCCCTGCCGGGCGTAGAACCGGCACGCGGGGACGTTGACGTTCTGCGTCTCGACCTTCAATTGTCGGCACCCCCGCGCGGCAGCCCACGCCGCCGCCGCGCCGAAGAGGGCGGCCCCGACGCCCCGCCCGCGCGCCTCGGGCGCGACGCGGATATCCCACAGCACGGCGAGGTCTTTTCTCCTTTCCAGCATGTCCACGTCGTCCGCGCCGAAGGCGACAGCCGCGCCGCCGACGAGGTTTTTTCCATTGTAGGCTGCGAAGAAGCCCCAGCCCGACAGGTCGAACTGGCGCGCCCACCCCTCGGGGCCGCCGTCGAGGAGGTTGTAGTCCTTCACATGGTAGGGCGCGTCGAGGGCCCGCTCCGTCAGCACGATCCCCCCGAGCCCGCCCGCCTGCACCGTAGCGTCGAGGACGCTGCGGATCTCGAATGCGATGGGGACGCGCGCGTACGCCGGGAGCACGGCGGCTGATGCCTCGCAGATCTCGACGCTCACGTCAGGAACACAGGGAGCGTGTTGGCTACAGACAGCATCCTGCGTACGGAAACAGGAGGTCCCGCTTGATCATGAGCGCTGTGCTTCGGGTAAGGCCTGTTCGCCTTATCGGCGGTCAGCCCACCCTGCCAAGTGGAAGTGGGGCGCGCGTTCCGCGCTACTGGGGTGGCGAGATGAAGGAGTTCGCTAGCGAAAGAGACGGTAGGCCCAGTAGAGAAGCCCGTTGGCGTTGGAGTAGGCGATGGAGAAGCTAGGGGCATAGGAGTCCCCCCAACCCGGATACGTCAGGCTCAAACGAAGCCGGTCGGGCAGCAGGTAAGCGGCTACCTCGCCGCGGGGCCCGCTGAAGCCCTCTCCCCATGTATAGGTCAAGGGAAGGCCGCGTGCTTCGACCGACCAGATGGCACCGCCGCGGAGGAGGATCCCGAGGCCTGCGGTTTGACGAGTTCGAAGAGCGCGCACCTCTTCGGGATTTCCCGCTGGATCCGTCACGGTTTCCATGACGCTACTGAGGTGAAGGGGCGTTAGCGCAAGCGTTCCGGCCACGCGGGAGCTCCACCGCAAGGTTGGGCGATAGGTGAGGCTGACGCCGCCCCCATTCCACGGCTGCGTCCCCACTTCGAAAGGCAGGTAGCGGAACGCTATCTGATCCCATCGGTTGCCTTCAGCAATGGAACCGGGAGCCCACTGGAGCCCGCGCGTCGTTCGAGACCGGTGGCCGGCGACCAGGGCGTGGGCCAGTTCGAGAACCCGCTCGTTGACGGGTGCGAGATCGGCCTCGACATGTTCCGAGCGTGTGAGAACGGCCTCCGTGAGCGCATAGAGCCAGTTCTCTGGATTCCTCACGAGGAGCGCCGTATAGGGCTCCGCTTCACACGGGGCGAAGGCGTCGTCCCGCCTCCTCTTCTCACACTCCTCAGCCCATCTCTTCATGATCTCCAGAATCGGTCTATCTCTGAACGCTCTCAGGAACTCCATGAACGGGACGGACCGTCCTACTTCAGTAGGGGTCAGCGCGTGCAGTACGGCGTCTAGGATCACCTCGTCGTCGGAGTCGAGGACTCTGCGTGGCTGTGCGAGCCGCTGTGTGTCTGCCTCAACACCGGGGGCAGCAGCACGACCGAATTCCTGGGCATAGAGATGCCGGTACACCCGGTCAGCTCCGGGGCTGAGTGTGGAGAGGCCGCTCCATGCGTAGAGCTGGCTCATGGCTGCCTCGGCGCACCCGGGGCGTCCGTGCGCGGAGCCCGTGCACATCATCTGGCTGGCTACATAATAGTAGCCGTCATAAACGCCCGCATAGAAGTCGTAGTGGCGGAAGGAGGGCTCGAGGAAAGCCCCGAACGCACCGAGGTAATCCCCCGTTACAGGGGCAAATCGGCTAGTGATGGAGAGGGCGCGTCGCCCTTCTGACGTCATCGTCCGCGTCAACATCTCTACTTCGTGCTCACGAGCCGTCGGGACGAGGCCCTGGGTGAGTCGGAGGAGGCTGTGTAAGCCGGGATTGACGGGCTCCGGGTCGAGTTGGGGCCGGAAGGGCCGGCGGTCGTCGGAGTCGAGGTAAACGAACTGCGGGTGCGCCCAATCGGGGGGGGGGGGCGGGTTCGCCTCGGGGCTCCCGATGCAGGCCACCGTATTAGGGGATCCGGCATAGTCGTACAACTCGTAGGCGAGACCGAGCGGGTTGTTGTCGAAGATCCCTCCGTCTACGAACGGTCTCGTCTGGTAACCCGTGGCCCAACCCTGATAGGTTCGCCCCGTCGTGTGCCTGAGCGGCACTGGCGCAAACGCCATAGGGAACGCCGAGGAGGCGAGCGTGAGCTGAAGGGCGAGGGACTCGTTCTCCGTAGCGTTCGTAGTGTCTGAGTCGAATGCCGGGAGGGCCAGCTGGCCGAGTCTGGACGGCTCGAAACAGGCCTTTACGTCACTTGAACTCACACCGAAGGGTGTAAATGCGCGCGCGCCTCGTGCGGCAGCTGGTGCTCGAGACTGAGGCGTTCGCGTCGCGTCGTGGTGCCCGATGTAGAGGCGACTGGCGAGGGAGTCTCTGGCATTGACCCTGTAAACGGAGACCGCCCGTTGGGTGTGGATGCGGAAGCCGATGGCTTCGTCCCTGGGTCGGGGGAGGTCCACCGTCACCGGGTCTACCCGCGTAAGTGAGATGCCCACGGCGACGTCGCTGCATGGGTCGAACGTGCGGGGACCCTCTGCGCGAAGTCGTGCGAATAGGATGTTGCGCAGCCGACCCGTGAAGTACTGCCTAGTGAGGATCCCGTCATCGAGTTCGCTTACGCGGAACGAATCCTCGTTTACGCCAGATGGCGTCTCGAACTCAGGGAGGAGGTGTCCGAGTCCTACCTCCGTCCACATCCGCCAGAACAGGGTACGCTCAGGGGGTTGCCTAGCGAAGTCTTCTCGTGACCACTCCGCTGCTGAGAACAACGCATTGATGTTGCCGGCCGAGGCCCCTGTCGCCACTACGAGCTGAAATGGACCCAGGCTGTCGGGACGCGGTCGGTCGGTCCATGAGGAGTCCTCCTCAGCGAGCTTGAGGAGGTAGAGAGTGGCCCAGTTAACCCCGGCCAGGTATGAGCCCAGGCTGATTCCGCCGCTGACCGTCAGGACGAGAGGCCGGGTACCTGGGGGCGGGGCCTCAACGCACCCCGCGTTTTCCTGGGCGTTGACAGAACTGCAGCAAGCGAATATCAGGAGCAGCAGAAACCCTGAGTGAAGCATCGATCATTGGGCGGGAGGAGGGCTTAGAAGAAAAGGGACAGAGGCTATATAAAATCAATGGGTCCTGATATTTTGGCCCCGAATGACACTTGCGCAGGTGAGAAGCCGGTGTTTCGGTGGAGGAGAGATGCTCGGTAGGCTTTTGTTTCAACAACCTAAGCGAGTGTTTGGACTGGGCGTTATCAGGTGTGAACGGCCTGTCGGCTTACCCTACTCGTCGGCCGGTGGGCCGGTGGGGAGGCGGTCGGGCATCTCGGCGAGGACGTAGGCCACCGTCGTCATCACGGCCACGTTGCGGGCCACCTCGCCGGGGTCCAGCTTGTCCACCGTGTCGGCGGGGGTGTGGTGGACCCAGAAGTAGCGCTCGGCGGCGGTGTTGAGATGGGCGCCGGCTACGCCCTCGCGCATCAGCGGGCCGATGTCGGCGCCGCCGCCGCCGCGCGTGACGCCGGTGGGGAAGACGGTGCTCTCGGCCAGCAGCGGGCGGATGAGCGGCTCGATGGACTGGACGGTGGCGAACCCCTCGTCGGAGGCCGTCACGCCCACGGCCACGGGGGCGAAGACGCCGCCGTCGCTCTCGATGGCGAAGACGTGGTTCGTCACGGCGGTGCCCAGCGAGTCGCGGTAGGCGAGGCCGCCGCGGAGGCCGTTCTCCTCGTTCGTGAACAGCACGGCGCGCACGGTCCGGCGCGGCCGGAGGCCGAGGCGGACGAGCGTGCGGATGCTCTCCCAGGCGACGGCGCAGCCGCCCATGTCGTCCACGGCGCCCGTGCCCACGTCCCACGAGTCGATGTGGCAGGCCAGCAGCACCACCTCCTCGGGGTGCTCGCGGCCCCGGATCTCGCCGATGACGTTGCGCGAGCGGGCGTCGGGGAGCATCTGCGCGCTCATCGTGAGGCGGACCGTGGGGCGCTGCCCCCGGTCGAACATCCGGTGGAGCATCATCGCGTCCTCCATCGCCAGCGCGGCGGCGGGGATGCGCGTCACGGCGTCGTCGTAGCGCATGGAGCCGGTGTGCGGCGTGCGCAGGGAGTAGGGCCCCACCGAGCGGATGAGGGCGGCGACGGCGCCCACGCGCGCGGCCTCGATGGCGGCGGCCCCGCGGTAGCGGACGGTCTCGCCGTAGTTGGTGAACGGCACGTCGAAGAGCACGATGCGCCCCTCGGCCTCGGCGGCGCGGGCCGTCAACTCATCGAACGAACTCACTACGAGCACCTCGGCCGTGACGCCGCCGGGCGGCGAGGCGATGCTGCCGCCGAGCCCGAGCATGGAGAGCGGGCGCTCGCCGGTGGGGAGCACGAGCGCGGCGCTCTCGTCGCCGCGGACCCAGTGTGGCACCATCACCGGCATCCCGCGCACGCCCTCCAGCCCGTCGTCGCGCATCGTGGTCAGCACCCAGTCGATCGTGGCCTCCAGCGCGTCGCTGCCCGAGATCCGGTGGCCGAACGTGTCGGCGACGTAGGCGATGCGGTCGTAGGCCGTGCTGTCGGCGAGGGCGGTCGCCTGGATGCGGGCGACGGCGTCGCGGTAGGGCGCCATCGCGTCCTGCGCGCGGACGGCCGGGACGGCGAAGAGGAGGGCAACGCTGAAGGGGAGCGCGAAGCGAAGGGCGAGGGAAGCGAGGCGGGGCATGGGACGGGGCGGGGGAGGGGCGCGCGAAAGTACACGTCTCACCCCCCGCCTGCTAAGCCATTAGCATGTACCCCGGCTAACTGCGCTCCCTGGAAGGGCCGCTTAGTAACTCCTCTCTCCCCCTCCCCTTGAAAGGGGAGGGGGTTGGGGGGCGGGGTGCATTCCGAGTCCGGTAGAGCCTTGCTAGTCCATCACCCCTCACCCCGGCCCTCTCCCCGTGAGGGGAGAGGGAGAAAGGAAAAAAGGGCTTGCTCTATCGCCCTGTCAAAAGTCAAACGCGGACGGGGGTGCGGGTGCGCTTCTGGAGGATGGCGCGGGCCTGGTCCGTCGTCGGCAGCTCGTCGGCGGCGTACTCCCCGTACCAGCACGCCAGCGCGAGCGCGACGGCGACGGCGCGGTGCGCGCCGAGGTCGGGGGCGGCCGTGCCCGACGCCCCGGCGATCCGGCCGCGGAGCGGGCGGTCCGTGGGGTCGGCCCCCAGCGCCTTCGTGTTCGCGTCGCGGCCGACGCTCGCCGTGGACAGGGCGGCCTCGCCGCTGGACTGGCGCACGCTGTCGGGGGCGGGGCCGTCGGGGGCGACGTCGAGGTCGCCGTTCTCGTCGCGGTCGCCGTCCGGCGCGGCGGCCTCCAGGTCGGACGCGCGGTAGAGCGCGGCGACGGCGGCGGAGCCCTCATCGAGCGCCCCGTCCACGACGACGGCGCCCGCGCGGTAGAGCCCCTCGAACGTGTCCACGAGCACCTGCTCGGCCACGCTGAGCGCGGCGCCGTCGCCGCTCTTCCCGTCGAGCAGCGCCACCGGGACGACGCTGGGGCCGCGGGCGTGGAGGGCCTCGGCGGCGCGACGGCCACCCGTGGCGACGACGGTCGTGGCGGCGGTGAACTGCGGCTCGTCGGCCAGCGCGTCGGTGAGGGCGTCCGCCGCGCCCTCGTCGGGGAGGGTGTGGAGGCGGCGGACGTGGTAGGTGGCGCCGGCGGCACCGTCCACCTGTTCGACGAGGGCGTAGGCGCGCGGCGTGTCGCCGTCGGTGTGGACGGCGCAGATGAAGCGGGGCATAGGGCAGGGGGTTCAGAGCGGGTGAGATCAACCCCCCGGCGCCGTGCGGGGTTCGGGCTCCGGCGTCCTTCCGGTTCCGCCTGAGGGCGGCGGGTTTCGCGCGGGCGCCCGGCGCCCGGGGCGCGGCGCGGTATCTTGGTGAACACCGTTCAGTATCCCCTCCCCCCGTCCCCGATGGCCCGCTACGCCACCCTCGATGAGGTGCTCGCCTCCTACCCCGAACGCTTCCGTCCCGAGAAGGCGGAGGGGGTGGACTCGACCGTGCTGATGAGCCTCTCCGGGCCCGGCGGGCGCGACGTGACCATCCACGTCCACGACGGCCGCCTCGACGTGCTGGAGACCCCGCCGCCGGGCGACCCCACGCTCACGCTCTCGGCCACGGCCGAGGACTGGATCGCCGTCGAGAACGGGCAGCTCAACCCCATGATGGCGATGATGCAGGGGAAGCTGAAGCTCCGCGGCTCGGTCCCGTTCGCCATGAAGTTCATGCAGCTCTTCGGCTACGGGGGTTAGGCGCCTGCGGCGCCGACCGCGGACGGCCGACCGCCGACCGCCGTTTAATACCGAGCCAGGCCCGCATTCCCAAAGTCCGAAGCCCAGAGGCCCAAGACCCAAGTCCACCGTATCTAGCCGTCCTCCCCCGACACTCCCGACCTATGCGCTCCTTCCGTTTCCGCTCTGCTCTCTACGGCGGCCTCCTCATCGCGCTCTGTGCGCCCACCTTCTCCGCCTGCGACACCGGGGGCAGCGAAGGCACCTCCGCCGACGTGAAGGTGATGACCCGGAACCTCTACCTCGGCGGCGACCTCTTCGACCTCGTCGTCGCGAGCGAGATCCCGATCCCCGTCCGCGTCAACACGCTCTACACCACCATCCAGGCGAGCCTCCCCGCCGAGCGGATGGCCGCCCTCGCCGCCGAGATCGACGCGCAGGACCCCGACATCGTCGGGCTCCAGGAGGTCGTGACCTACCGCCGCCAGACCCCGAGCGACTACGTGACCGGCAACACGACGGCCAACGCGACCGCGATCGATTACGACTTCCTCCAGCTCCTCCTCGACGCCCTCGCCGCGCGCGGCGAGAGCTACACCGTCGCCGCCACGAACGTCAACAGCGACGTCGAATTCCCCGCCACCGCCGATGGGGGGGCGACCTTCTATGACGTGCGGCTCACCGACAGCGACGTCGTGCTCGTGCGTTCGGGCGTGACCGTCTCCGGCGCCACGACGGCGACCTACGCCGTCGCGGCGGAGATCCCGGTGGGCGACGTGAACGTCCGGTTCCTCCGCGGCTACAGCCGCATGACGGCCACCGTGCGCGGCGTGACGTTCACCTACGCCAACACCCACCTGGAGGTGGGCGGCCCGGCCGTGGCCGCGCAGTTCCTCCAGGGGCAGGCCTTCAAGGGCGCGCTCGCGGGCGCCACCGGCCCCGTCATCGTGACGGGCGACTTTAACTCGGACCCCGCCGACGTGACCGCGGACGGGGACACCTACCGCGCCCTCACCACGGGCACCGGGGCGTTCTCCGACGCCGACGCGGGCGGCCCGGTGACGTGCTGCCAGGCGGCCGACCTCCGCAACCCAGCCTCGCAGCTCGGGACGCGGATCGACCTCGTGCTCTTCCGCGGCTCCGTGACCGGGCAGGGCGCCGTCGTCGTGGGCGAGGACCCGGCCGACCGCACCCCCTCGGGCCTCTGGCCGAGCGACCACGCCGGCGTCGTGGCGACGCTCCGCGTGACGAACTGACCGGGGGCATCTGACCTGCGGGCGCGCTCCGTGCGCACGCTCGTCTCGTTCGAGGAGGCGCGGGCCCTGACGCTCGCCGCGGCCCGGCCCGCGCCTCCCGAACGGGTCGCCCTCGCCGACGCGCTCGGCCGCACACTCGCGGCACCGGCCGTCGCCGCGGGCGACCTCCCGCCGTTCACCACGTCGGCGATGGACGGCCTCGCCGTCCGCGCCGCCGACGTGGCGACGGCCGGCGGAGCGCCGGTCGTGCTGCGGGTCGTCGAGACGGTCCACGCCGGGCGGGTGCCCGCCCGCAAAATCAAAAAAGGCCTGTGCGCCCGCATCATGACGGGTGCCCCGCTCCCCGACGGCGCCGACGCCGTGGTGCCGGTGGAGTGGACCGAAGATGCCGGGGAGGATCACGTCCGCGTGCTGCGCCCGGTCGAGCCCGGCCGCTTCGTCCGCCCCCGCGGCGAGGCGCTACGCGAGGGCGCGTCGGTGCTGGCGGCGGGCGCCATTGTGACCCCTGCCGCGGTGGGGATGCTGGCGGCGCTGGGGTTCGACCGCGTGGAGGTCGCCCGCGCGCCCCGCCTCGCCGTCGTCGCCACGGGCGACGAACTGGTGGACGTGGGCGTCCTTCCGGGTCCCGGCCAGATTCGCGACTCGAACGGCCCCGCGCTCGCCGCCCAGGCCCGCGCCTGTGGCGCCGACGCGCTGCCGCCGCTGCGCGCACGCGACGATGAGGCCGCCCTCCGCGCCGCCCTCGACGCCGCCGACGCCGCCGACGTGCTGGTGTTTGCGGGGGGCGTCTCGATGGGCGAGCGCGACCTCGTCCGCGACGAACTGGCGCGGCGCGGCGTGCGGTGGGCGTTCTGGCAGGTGCGGCAGCGGCCGGGCAAGCCGCTCTGCGTGGGCGTGCTGCCCGACGGGCGCCCCGTGGTGGGGCTGCCCGGCAACCCCGTCTCCGCCTCGGTGTGTTTTGAGGTCTACGTCCGCCCCCTCGTCGCCGCCATGCTGGGGCGGCCCGAGCGCACCGCCCGGCGGGGCGTGCTGGCCGAGGGGCTGGAAAAGCCCGCCGGGCTCCACGTCTTCGCCCGCGTCCGCGCCGCCCCCGACGCCGAGGGCCGCCTTGCCCTCACGTCGGCGGGCCCGCAGGGCTCCCACGTCTACCGCACCGTCCTCGACGCCGACGGCCTCGCCCACCTCCCCGAAGCCCTCGCCGCCGCGCCGCCGGGGCTGGTGGTGGCGTATGAGCCGTGGTAGGGGGTAGACGAGTAGATGAGTAGACGGGTAGATGAGACTGAAAGGCGGGATGCTGACTACATAGCCCGATTCCCGGATTCCCAGATCCCCCGATTCCCAGATCCCAAGATGCTCCTCCGCACCGTGCGCATGACGTTCCGGCCCGACCGGGTGGACAGCTTCCTCGACGGCGTCTTCCGGCCGTCGGCGCCCCACATCCGGGCGTTCCCCGGGTGCCGCCACCTCGCCCTCTGGCGCGACGAGCGGTTCCCCAACGTGCTCACCACGTTCTCCCACTGGGACGATGCCGAGGCGCTGGAGCGCTACCGCACGAGCGAGCTGTTCCGCTCGACGTGGGCCCGCACGACGCCGCTCTTCGCCGCTGCGCCCGTGGCCCACAGCCAGTTCGAGGTGGAGACGATCGCGGGGGAATAAGAGGACGGGGTGGGGCGTATGGGTAGGGCAAAAAGGAGTGCCCTTCTTGCGGGGCTGTTGGGGACACCCTACCCTCAAGGACCGTTAGCCCCTCCGCTGATGACCCTCCGCTACGCCTCCCGCCCCCGGCCGGGCTCCGCCTTCTTCGAGGCTCGCGCCGCG
>Ga0193752_1003857_pt1 | contig 10038 bp, 13 predicted proteins | sample H1c1metaG_FD_144924 | JGI IMG/M metagenome (GOLD analysis project Ga0193752, IMG submission 144924) | Soil microbial communities from a riparian zone of the East river system, Colorado, United States - H1c1 | ecosystem: Environmental > Terrestrial > Soil > Riparian zone | place: USA: East River...
CTACAGGAATAACAATTTTGATAATGGAATGATGATAGGATATGCAACCATGATCGTTGCTTTTTCTATGATCTTTACCGGCATTAAAAGTTACCGGGATAAATACAATGATGGCCTCATCAGTTTTGGCAAAGCTTTTAAGATAGGGCTTTATATTACCCTGATAGCCTCTACCATATATGTTATTGTATGGCTGATAGATTATTATTGTTTTTTACCTGATTTTGGAGAGAAATATGCAACCGCTATGCTGGAGAAATTGAAAGCAAGTGGCGCCAGCCAGGCTAAAATAGCAGCACAAACAAAAGAGATGGCCTGGTTTACCGAGATGTACAAAAAACCAATATTCGTTGTATTATTTACCTACATTGAGATACTGCCGGTGGGGCTTATCATTACACTGATCAGTTCTTTTATTTTAAAACGCAAGGTAAAACCTGCCATATCAATTAGTGGGTAATCATTATTCAAAACAATTAAAAATACGATCATGAAATTAGGAGCATTTTCAATAAGCCTGAGTGTTAAGAACCTGGAGGTTTCGAAAGCATTTTACGAAAACCTGGGTTTTACCGTTTTTGCTGGCGGTATGGCGCAGAACTACCTTATCATGAAAAACGGCAATGCGCTTGTGGGACTTTTCCAGGGCATGTTCACCGGCAATATCTTAACCTTTAATCCCGGTTGGGATGAGAACGCAACGCTATTGGAAAGTTTTGATGATGTAAGGGAAATTCAAAAACAGCTGAAAAGTAAAGATGTGAAATTAGATACAGAAGCTGATGAAAGCACTCAAGGCCCCGCAAGCCTCATGCTGACCGACCCGGATGGAAATGTGGTTTTGATAGATCAGCATGTGTGACCATTATTAAACAAAATAAATTAAACACGATAACATGAAAAAAGTAACAGGAATAGGCGGCATCTTCTTCAAATGCAAAGATCCAAATGCAGTGAAAGAATGGTATAACAAACATCTTGGTTTGGAAGCAGGACCTTATGGGGCAAGTTTTGAATGGCGGCAATTGGATGCACCCGAAAAGAAAGGCCTTACACAATGGAATGTGAATACCGAAGCGGCAAAACTTTACGAGCCTTCAACAAAGGATTTTATGATCAACTACCGGGTTGAGGATCTAGATGCATTGGTAGCGCAACTTAAAACCGAAGGTGTAACCATTGTTGACAATATTGAGGATACGGACTATGGCAAATTTGTTCATATCATTGATGTTGAAGGCAACAAGGTTCAACTTTGGGAGCCTAAGGATGGTGAGTAGAAAAAAAGTTGACGGACAATATTTATTTCGTGAGTTTAAAATATATTCCTTCAACAGTTGCATTAAAACCAAAGGGTGCATCCTGGCAAAGGCCCTTTGTATAGTCTACTTTTAAAAAAGTTCTGTAGAAAGTGACTTTAAATTCGCAATCTACTGTTTCCGGAATTTTATAGATAAAACTGTTCCCGGCCATTACAATAGTGTCTGTTGAAATTTCGGCAAGATTGCGGCCCGGTTCACCGGTTACCGATGAAATACCAAATGCAACCTTATTATTACCGATCCTTTTTACATCAAAGTCTCCCTGGTAACCATCCTCGCCGTATTGATAACGATAGCTGCCGGAAATATCAGGAGTATATGGAGGGGTTGCAATTAAGGTATCTTTCTTTGTTAAACTGAGTTTATATTCTTTTCCCGTTCTACCAGCATACCAGCTACCGGTTAACTTTTCACCGGTAGCTGTGCAGGCCATAGTGCCGGTTACATTTCCGTTCTTTTCATATTCATACAGGTCGTAACTACCATCATCTTTAATATTACCACAAACAGATATGGGCTTTTTAGCGACAGTATTTAAATAGATCATTTCGCCGGCAATATCTCCATCCTGTATTGAGTAGTGAAGCAGCACCGGTATCTTATTATTGAGCGTGCCTTGCCAAACAATTTCTGCTGCAGGCTGGACTTCGATAGTTTGTGAACCAGCTGTATCGATAGTTTCGGTTACCCTATTTTTTTCTTTTTGCCCGTTACAGGCAGATAATAAAATAATGAGTGCAGCGATTGTGTATTTCATTTTTGATGGCATTGAAAAATTTGTCAAATCTTGTTGCAATTGAAAAGTTATATTATTGTTTCATATAGTCGATTGTTTTTACAAAGCGAAACATTTGCCAATTATCTCCCAATCCCCACCATTCATTGGAGTATCGATCTTTGTCATGATATCCTTTTGCCGTATTAACTGAATCGCATGGATTATAAGTGAGGCAAATTGGATATTTATCTGGCCAATTAGTTATTAAGAAATACCAATTAGTAATTCTATCGCAAGGATGTGATGTCAATTCTTTAATTCCGATCATTTTTAACAGCTGGTATTCGTTTGGATGAGATTTTTCAATACCGACGGGTAGTCCGGTATATGGCATAGTTCTGAATACAGAGTCTAATTTACCGTTCTTCTGCAGTTCTATTACAAAAGAATCTAAGGGTTTTTTATTTTCGAAAAATGTAGTAACTAATTCATCATGAGTTTTATGTCTACGACAACCAACTAAAGAAATGAACGAAAATGAAAATATAAGGATAGATCGGAGCATTATTTTGAATTCAAATTGTAAAGCTATAGCTGTATAACAACATTATTTAATTACTGGTAACAGTTTTCAAATAATATCCCCTTGCATCCACCACAGGAGGAAAACTGCTGCTCACCTTTATCCATTTATCTTCCAGCATGACCTGCTTGGTGCCGGCATCGGTCAACACATCAATAGGTAAGGGCATGGGCAGGCTGGTAGCTTTTATCTCGTATTCATTAAAGCCGGCTTGCCGGATGCTTAATTCCAGTTTCTTTGTTGTTCTTAAATAAAAATCGAAAAGTGGTTTTAAGTTTTTGCCTGCAGCTTTGCTGAAGAGTTGTTCCACATCATCGGTGACCACAAAATTGCTGTAAGTGTATTGCGGATCGGTGGCTAATTTTTTAAGTGTAGGGAAAAATAATTCATCACCCAACACATAGCGCAGGGTATGCATAAAAAAGGCGCCCTTGATATAAATATCACCGATGTATGCATCTCCGGAATTCATGACCTCACCCTGTACGATCGGTTTTTTATTCTGGATACCTCTTTTCATCATCACCATCATACTGTCGTACCCCCTTTCCCCATTAGCTTCCCGGCAAAACAATGCTTCCGTATACGTGTTAATACCTTCCTGTATCCACATATGTGCCCAGTCTTTGTTGGTTACCTTGTTGGCAAACCACTCATGCCCGAATTCATGAAAAAGATTTGCTGAGTAATCCCAGTTACCTACTTTGGTGGTAACGAATTTAGCCCTGTTCTCACCATCGCCGTAAGTGATCATGGTCTGGTGTTCCATACCGGGATTGGGTACCTGGGCAATACCGATCTTTTCTTTTGCCCAGGGATATTCACCTAAATATTTCTCCAGTATCCGGCAGTCCCGCTCACGCATGTCCAATATCTTTTCGGCTACGGCTTTGTCTTCTTCCAGCACATAAAATTCCATGGGTACTTTATTGCCATCAATGGTTGTATAGGTTCTTTTTGCAACCACATATTTACCCACATTAAAAACCACGCAATAGTTGCTGATGGTGTAATTAGTTTTCCAATGAAAGGTTTGTTTATCTTTTTTAGTAGTTACTTTTTGCAGCAGTCCCGGCCCGGCAACGGTTAATCCTTTGGGTACGGTGATCATCATATCAACACCTTCATTGGGTTCATCGCTGGGATGATCCTTGCAGGGAAAATAAACTTTAGCACCTTCCAGCTGGCAATTAATGATCACCCAGGGATTGCCTGCACCATCTTTCTTCCAGCTGAAACCGCCTTTCCATGGAGGCCTTACGGCTACAGGTGGTTTACCATTGTATTCGATCTTAATTGTTTGTTTGCCGGCCTTAAAACCGGCAGCATCAACAATGTAGATAAGATCAAAATCGCGGTAAAAGGTTTTATTCTTTTTTTCTGCGCTGATCTTTGTGACGTTTAAAAAATTAACCAGGTCGAATAAAATGGTATCTGTTGGGTTGGTTAAAATAAGATCGATCTCTGTATACCCGCTGATGGACTGGTTGGCAATATCCACATCAAGCGCCAGTGTATAATGCCTGATATCCATATTGGCCTGCAGGGGTTTTAGTTTTCCACCCGAAGTCATATAGTCGATATTACTTTGGGCGGTAACCGGGCTTGTAAAAAATGATAGTAACATCAACAGGTTGATCGTGTATCTCATAACAGGGTTTGTTTTTATAAAGAAACAAAAACTAATCAAGAAAAGGAAATGAAGCTGGCTGAATGGTTACCTGCCGGTTTACTTAATTGTTATTCCGATGGGTTCGTTCCAGCTGGTCATATTACCTCCCGATCGATATACATATTGTAGCTGCCCGGTTACCAATTCTTTTGAAAACAGTTTGTATACCTGGCTCCTGGTCTCATTTCTTATTTGATCAGTCTCGCCGATCTTATTTAAAAAAGACTCTTTAAAAAAGCAAATAACAGAAACATATTTCAGATCTCTGTTTTCAATGCTATCATAACATCTTACGCTTACGGTATAATATTGATCAAAATTATCCGTCAATAACTTCTCCAATGTTTTGCTTTCCGATGCATTGTAGGTATTTGCAACAAAGCTGGTCTGTGGCTCGTTAAAGCTGACCTTACCAAGACCGAAAGTAAGCGCAATAAAAATAGCATAAGCTGATAACAGGGGTAAAATATATTTTTTAAATGACCGCTCTGGTTTATTGTTTGTCTCCGGATCATAAATAACCAGTTTGGTTCCTGCTATTTTATCGCCGATCCTTCTGTCGGGCACTTATCAGTGCAATTAAACATTCAAGCGGGAGTATAAGCAGCGTAATATTCCTGATAAAACATTGCATGGGCGTTGCAACAGCCCCGGTCTTATTATCAACAACCTGTAGTTTGATGATCCGTTTGGTAATGCTTTGTCCATTGATGCAATCCTTACAAAATAAAAGTGCAAATCCAACCAGGCTCAGGTAGATCGATGGATCAGTAAGCGGTTGAAGCCTGTATGCTTCATGCGTGATCCTGAAAAGGCCGAAAGAATCATTATTCATTGCAGGCAGAGAAAAGATCATGAGGATACTAAACATAATAATGAACTCCAGCAATAATGTTGCGATCCGTAGCCCTTCATTTAATTTTCTTTTTTGCTGCATAAATCCGGTATCTATTTTTTAGTCGACCATTGCCTGTCTAAGTTAATGGCTTCCTTCAAAAGCTTTACAACGGCCTTCACATTTATTTCTTCCACATCATTATAAATCTTATAGAAGATCTGCTTATTGGTGCCGTGTGTTAAATAATTATCTGCATCGGTAAGTTTATTGCCGTACCAAAAACCAAGCAATACGCCTTTTTTAATGCCGCCACGTGGAATGGCCGATGGCCAGATGATACAGATGCCTTTGTGGCCATAAAAGAACGGCACCTGGTAAGCTATTTTTTCTTTGCAATAAGCCGGCAACTGTTCAGCAACTATTGCTCTCAGCACATCCACGATGATCCGTTCATGCTCCGGTATGGCATCATACAGTTGTAAAAGGTTTTTTATTTTAGTGTTGCCTGCTGCCATGGATCATGTGTCAACCCTGAAATGATGTGCAACGATATTCATTTTTTTATTCAGGTAAAAACGATGTGCATCAAAGCGCTGGTGATTTGAATTTAGGTGGATCGCTTTAATTCCTTTTTCTTTTGCTATCTGAACCAGGTGATCAAAAACCATGGCTCCATAACCTTTGCTTCTTCCGTCAGCCAGTGTAACAAAATCGTCAAAGTCTATGATCAACCCGTCATACAACGTTGTGGTAAACCTGAAACCTGCAACTGAAACCATACGGCCTTCATCTTCGAGGTATAATAAGTGATAGCCTTCTTTTCTCATATCATCCAATGTAGTGAGAAAACTCTCCAGGCTGTGGTGCGGCCTTAGTTCTTTCATTACTTCAAAGCAGCTGGCAAATTCTCCAGGGGTGGTTGCGTATTGTATCTTCATGTCAGTTTTTTTGTTTGGCGGGAATGCTGTCAAAATAATCCAGTATTGCCTTTATATCCGTTCTGCTAAGATCAGGGAAAGGAGGCATCTGTAATCCTCTTTTTGCAAAAACTTTTTTAGCAGTTTTATTTTCATCAGCAAAACGCATGGGATTTTTCATGAGGCTGTAAATATAATCTGCTGTCCTTATTTTTCTTATTCCCTGTAGCGGATCGGCCAGCAAAGCTTTGTTGGTACCATGACAGTCAATACACTTTTTCGCAAGCATTTTCCCCCTGTCGGTTTGTATTGGTTGTTTTTGTGCAGCAGTATTTATGCTTGTCACCACGCAAAAAAGTATAAACAGGTATTTCAACATAGTTGTATAAAATTATTCAAGTTCCTTTAACAGGCCATGCAGGTCCAATGCACGGGTAAACATTTCCACGCTGCCGTCTTCTTTTTGTGGCCAAAGTTCTTTGGGCCTGTCCCAGTAAAGTTCAACACCATTCTCATCAGGGTCATTTAAGTACAGGGCTTCTGAAACACCATGGTCAGACGCACCGGTGAGTGGATAATCCTGGTCGATCAATCTTTTATAAATAAATGCCAGGTCCTTACGGGTTGGATAAAGAATGGCCGTATGAAACAAACCAACTCCATGAACAGGCGCAGGCCGGGAACCCTTGCTGTACCAGGTATTCAGGCCGATATGATGATGATAGCCGCCAGCCGAAATAAAAGCTGCATCATTACCATACATAGTCGTCAACTCAAACCCTAACAAACCGCAATAAAACTCAAGGGAGCGGTTTATATCGGCAACTTTTAAGTGTACATGGCCGATACGGGTTTGAGCAGGAATTATATAGTCATTTTTCATTTTGCTATTTATGTGTATTAAAGGTAGCGGTTTTATGAAAACCCTTTTGGCCAGCATAGAAAAGGAGCTGTTAATTTTGTGGAACGTTGTTTGTTGTACCCTATTAAAAGATATTTCACAGTAAGTGAATGATAGCATAATTTTAAACCACCAAGTAAATTAAATTTTATGAATAAGCGGATTCTTATACCAGTAATAGCGTTTCTTGTTTTATGTTTTAACACGCTTGTTGCACAAACTTCCATCGAAATGAATAACCAGGGGCTGGTTAAATATAAAGCGAAAGATTATAATGGAGCCCTGGCTGATTTTAATAAAGCAGTTGCATTAGATCCTAAAAATGAAAAGGCCCTGCACAACCGCGGACTGGCTAAATATGCCCTGAAAGATCTTACAGGTGCCATTGCAGATCAGACCCAGGCAATAGCCATCAACCCCGCTTATAGCAATGCTTACAATGATCGGGGTATGGTATATTACAGGCAGAATAATTATACTGCAGCCTTGAATGATTATAACAATGCCATTAAGAATGACCCGGTTTATTTCCTGGCTTATAAGAACCGTGCAACGGTGAATTATGCATTAAAGAATTACGATGCTGCTGATAAGGATTATGCAAAGATCATTGAATTGAAAGCCGATGATGCGGATGGATACCTTGGAAGAGGTTCCATCAAAAGCCAGCAAAACAATTATGCAGAAGCCATTGTGCTTTATGATAAGGCATTACAGTATGAACCAAACAACAGCGTTGCCTTGCTGAACAGGGGCAATGCGAAATATGCACAGAAGGATGTGAACGGAGCTCAGGCAGATTATTTGAAACTGATACAAGTACAGCCCAACAATGTAAATGTTTATTTTAACCTGGGTGCCATTTATATGACGCAGAAGAAAAGCAATGAAGCCATTGCGGCTTTCAGAAGATACAATATGGGATTACCAAATGAATGGAGCGGTTATAAAAATACCGCAGACGTATTTTACCTGCAATTGCAGAACTACGACAGCGCCGAATATTATTATAAGAAAGCTTATCAAATAAATAAAACAGAAAAAGATATTATTGAGCGCCTGGGTTATAGTTTGCTTAACCATAAGAAGATACCCGAAGCTATTGCGATGTTCCAGGCCCAGGTTGCATTATTGCCTAATGATTACTGGGGTTACTATAACCTCGGCGCAGCTTACAGTGTAGGCAAACAACCTACTGAGTCTATCAAAAATCTCAATATTGCTTTAGACAAGCGTATGGTGGAACTACCAACCTGGGAAGCCGATAAGAATTTAAATAACGTAAGATTACTGGGCGAGTTTAAAGAAATGTTGCGCAAATATTTTAATAAAGATATCCTGGCAAAATACCCGATGATGTTCCTGGGGTTTTAATGATCACTTAAATATCTCAATGCCATGTTGTGTATAAAATGCTTTTAGCATATTCACTTTTTCCTCGTACTGGCCGATGAACCAATCATCATACCTGGCCAGGTAAACAGCTTCCAGGACAGGGTTTGTGATACAGGCTTTAATAGTTTTTACCGCCATAGCAGCTGATAGGAGGGCGTTTAAGATACCCTGTCCTGCAGCAGGATCGATAATACCTGCAGCATCTCCGCAGAGCAATATTCCTTCTTTGCATACCGGCCTGAAGGCACGCCAGCGCCTGTTGGACTTTTTTATTTCATCAACGGGATAATCCTGCAATTGTACAGGCGGTAAAAATTGTTGCTGACCTTTAAGCTCCAGCCTTGTCCAGGTGCAGCAATTGTTTAGTTCGGGTGCAAGCCATGTCCATCCATATTGCTGCGGAATAAACCTGGTGACCTTCTTTTCAAAAATAAAATGATCACCTGGAATGTTTTTACTTAAGCCTGTCCAGGTAATGAGAGGTGGGGAATAAAATTTTTCTTTGAACTTTAATTTTTTACCTGCAATATGTTTATGCCCGCTTGCATCTATTATGTATTGACAGCTAAACTTTACACCCGCTTTTGTAATGAGACCGGTAACCCGGTCGGCTGAACTTATAAGATCTGAAACTATATCATTATCATGTACCGCTATTCCCTCTTCAATAACAACCTGTAAAAAAGCAGCATCAAATATTGTACGGTTTATATGATGCCCCTGCCAGGCACCCTGTTCATCTTCTCCGAAAGGATTGTATGCATCATTTACAGCAATGCCTTCATACCTTCCCTTTGATGCAGGTTCAACGCAATGTCCGGCTTTTAACTTGCTCAGTATGGCAGATACGCCGGGGTGAATACTTTCTGAAAGTTGGTACTGATCATTGTTGCTACCATCTTTTTTTTCTTTACCTGTTATCACAAGTGCCTGCAAGCCCTGCATATTGCAGGAGATAGCAGCAGCACAACCAGCAGGCCCCGAGCCTATAATAATTACATCAAAGTGCAACAGTATTTATTTTACTTGCCAGTTAATGCTTCCGTTCTTTTTTACTTTTGTCCAGGCTATTTTATTCGGTGAATCGGCATTTGTAGTTACCTGGCATACATATATTTCTTCGCCATCAACATCAAGCCTGCGCCTTTTCAGGTCATCTGCCCAATCTTTTGGTCCTATATGATCAGCAACAGAATTGGCAAAAACATAAAGGTATCCTTCGCCCTGTACTTTGGCATTTTCTTTCCTGCTTATCCAGTCTTTATTATTACCAACCAGGTTTGAGGGTACGCCTAAAGCCGCAGCATGCTCTTTACCCCAATTCACTTTTTCGGCGCTCACAAGCCATAAATAAGTATAGCCGGTTATATTGCTTGTAAACTCTTTGCGAAAATTTCTTTTTGGTAAGGCATGAATACACATTTTCAAACATTCCATACGGTTTATCAGTTCGGCACTTTTTAATTTACGCAATACCGACATATCCAGCCTGCCATTCAAAGCATTACCCACTGCATCAGCCCTGCCAAGGTCAGTAAAATTTATCTTCCACTTATTATTGATCTCTTCCAGGTAAGGGCCCTGTTCTCCATCCCATCCAAATGATTCATATTCTTTGCCTGCGGGCCCTTTTGCACAAATACCTATCTCATGATCAAGCAGTGGCACGGCTGTAGGGTTCCGGTAATCAGG
>Ga0193752_1003858_pt1 | contig 10036 bp, 11 predicted proteins | sample H1c1metaG_FD_144924 | JGI IMG/M metagenome (GOLD analysis project Ga0193752, IMG submission 144924) | Soil microbial communities from a riparian zone of the East river system, Colorado, United States - H1c1 | ecosystem: Environmental > Terrestrial > Soil > Riparian zone | place: USA: East River...
GGATCGCGCCGAAGGGAAACATGGGGGTCTCATCATCGACGGCCTGTTCGGCATCGGCCTCGCGCGCCCCATCGAGGGTGACTACCGCAAGCTGGTCGAATACGCCAACGCTCAGCGCTGCCCGGTGCTCGCTTTGGACGTGCCGAGCGGCATCCAGTCCGACTCCGGCCGCGTCCTCGGCGCTGCGGTGCGCGCCACGCACACCATGACCTTCATCGCGCTCAAGCCCGGCCTGCTGACGCTCGACGGGCCGGACCACTGCGGCGAGATCGTCGTTGCCGATCTGAATCTGGATGTGAAAGCCCTGCTGCCCCCGCCGGCGTGGGTGGCGGGCCCGGAGCATTTTCGCGCCGTGCTGAAGCCGCGGCCGCGCAACTTCCACAAGGGCATGGCCGGCTCGCTCGGCGTCCTGGGCGGCGCGCCCGGCATGGCCGGCGCGGCACTGCTCGCGGGGCGTGCGGCGCTGAAGCTCGGTGCGGGCCGGGTTTACGTCGGTTTTCTCCAGAAGAACACCATCGAAGTCGACCACGTCAGCCCGGAGCTGATGCTGCGGCACGCCGATGAAGTCCTCGGCGTCGACCTGGACGCCATCGTCGCCGGGCCCGGCCTGGGCACGACCGAGCATGGCGCGACCCTCGTCGGCGCGGCGCTGGCGAGCGACATGCCCTGCGTGCTCGACGCCGACGCGCTCAACCTGCTCGCCGAAGACGAGGACCTCGCCGATGCCTGCGAGCGGCGCACCGCCGACACGCTCTTGACGCCTCATCCCGCCGAGGCGGCGCGGCTCCTCGGCACCACCGTCGCCGAGGTGCAGGCCAACCGCATCGCCGCCGCGCAGCGCATCGCCAGCACCTTCAACGCCCATGTCGTCCTGAAAGGCAACGGCAGCGTGCTGGCGGCGCGCGACGGGCACTGGTTCATCAACGCTTCGGGCAATCCGGGAATGGCGAGCGCCGGCACGGGCGACGTGCTCGCCGGCATCCTCGGCGCGCTGCTCGCGCAGCGCTACACTGGCGAGACGGCCCTGGTGCTGGGCGTGCACCTGCACGGCGCCGCGGCCGATACGCTGGTACGCTCCGGCACGGGACCGGTGGGCCTGACCGCCGGCGAATTGATCGAGCCTGCACGCCGGCTCTGGAACGAATGGCTAGCCAAATAAGAACCCGCCTCGCGGCCTTCTGCCTCGCCCTCGCCGGCTGCGCCGCAGCCCCTGGCGGCGCGAAGGAGCACACCTATCTCTGCGACGGCGGCCGCCTCGCCGCCGTTTCCTTCTCGGGCGAGAGCGCCCGCGTGCGCCTCGCCAACGACGACCTCGAGCTGCGCCGCGCGCCGTCGGCCTCGGGCGCGCGCTACAGCGGCGCGCGCGGCGTCCTGCACACCAAGGACGACGAGGCCCTGCTTACCATCGACGGCCGCGAGCTCGGCCCCTGTCAGGAAATCAAGCCGAAGAGCTAGCGCGCTAGCGCCGAGAGAGTCCTCATACTTTCTCCTGCAGGAACTGCAGCACCAGCACTTCGTCGCGGCGCAGTGCGGCGCCGGGCTTGCTGCGCTTGGCCTTCTTCGTCATCGCCAGGGGCTGCGGCACGGTGAGGCCCATGAGGTAGGCGTCCAGCAGCGCCGGATGGACGTAGTACTTGCGGCACACCGTTCGTGTGTTGCCCAGGCGCTCCGAGACGGCGTCGATGGCGCGGATGACGTTGCGGTCGGCCTCGCGCCGGCTGGCCGCCGCGCCCATCCTGCGCAGCTCGACCGCGGCCAGCATGGTGCCGCCCCAGGTGCGGAAGTCCTTCGCCGTGACGTCGCGCCCGGTGATGTCGCGCAGGTAGTCGTTGACGTCGTCGGAGGACACCGCCTGCCGCTTCTTCGCCGTGTCGAGGTACTGGAACATCTCCTGGCCCGGCAGGTCGCGGCAGGCCTGGATGATCTTCGCCAGGCGCGGGTCGGAGACGGTGATGGTGTGCTCGACGCCGCTCTTGCCGCGGAAGCTGAAGCGCAGCGTCTGGCCGTCGACCTGCACATGGCGCCGCTGCAGCGTGGTCAGGCCGTAGGACTTGTTCTCGCGCGCGTACTCGTCGTTGCCGACGCGGATCAGGGTGCGGTCGAGCAGCCGCACCACGGTGGCGAGCAGCTGGCGGCGGCTGAGGTCTGCGCCGCGCAGGTCGCGCTCCACTTTCTCGCGCAGCAGCGGCAGCACCTCGCTGAACTCCAGCATGCGGCGGAACTTGGAGCGGTCGCGCGCCTCGCGGTACGAAGGGTGATAACGGTACTGCTTGCGCCCCGCCGCGTCGCGCGCCGTGGCCTGGATATGGCCGTCGCGATCAGGACAGATCCAGACATCGGTCCAGGCCGGCGGGATCGCCAGCGCGTTGAGAGTTTTCCTTAGATTCTTATCTTGAATTAATTTGTTATTGGGAAGGTAGTACGCCCAGCCGCCGCCGGACCGCTTTCGGGTAATCCCGGATACGCCGTCCGTGACATACCGCAACCCCGCCTTCGCGGCGGACTGGCGGTGCGTCAGTCCGCGCGGATGCCGGCGCTGCGGATGAGCTTGGTCCATATTTCCGTGTCGCGCGCGACCAGGGCCTCAGCTTCCTTCACCGTCATGCGTACCGGGCGCGCGCCGCGCTTCTCCAGCATCGCCGCGACTTCAGGCTGCGCCACCACCTTGTCAAAATCGGCGCGCAGGCGCGCGAGCGCCGGCTGCGGCGTGGCCGCGCGCGCGAACAGGCCGACGAAAGTCTCCATCTCGAAATCGAGCACGCCGGTCTCGCGTACCGTCGGCACCGTGGGGTGGTACGCCAGCCGGGCCGGCGACGACACCGCGACCGCCTTTACGCGACCGCCCTCGATATGCGCGCGCGCGGTGGCGGAGTTGTCGAAGAAGAAGTCCACCCGCCCCGGGATCAGGTCCTGGTAGACAGCCTGGGCGCCTTTGTACGGCACGTGCATAATCTCGACGCCGGCACCCTTGAACAGCACCGCGGCGGCGATGTGCTGCCCGGTGCCGTTGCCGCCTGACGCGTAGGTGAGCTTGCCCGGGTTCGCGCGCGCGTAGTCCACGATCTCTCGCAGCGATGCGTAAGGCAGGTCGGGGCGCGCCGCCAGCGTGTACGAGAAGGTGGCGGCGATGCCGACCGGTACGAAGTCCTTCGGGTCGTACGGCAGCTTGTCGTAGAGCCCCGGGTTGAGCGTCAGATTGGCGGAGGCGCCGAGCAGCAGCGTGTAGCCGTCGGGCTCGGCCTTCGCCACCGCCTCGGTGCCGACGAAGGTGCCGCCGCCCGGACGATTCTCGACGATCACCGGCTGGCCGAGCAGCGCCGCGAGCGGCTCGTTCAGCGTGCGCGCCACCGCGTCGAAGCCGCCGCCGGGCGGCTGCGGCACCACGACCCGCACCACGCGGCTGGGATAGGTCTGCGCCTCGGCCGCGCCGAGAAACGCGGCGAGAGCCAGCGCCAGGATCATTCGCATCGGTAAAAGGCCTCCACGTGTTGGCGGTTGATTTCCGGCAGATCGTCTTTGGTGATGCGCTTCTCGAGCTCGGCCAGGCGCTTTTCCAGCTTCGAGGTTTTCGGGTCGCGGTCGAGCCTGGCGAAATCCTCGCGCAGCTGGCGCGCATCGGCGGCGCGCTGCTCGGCATCCGCCATCACGATCTGGCGGCGCAGCTGGCGCTTCTGGCACTGCATCGGCGCGAGCTCCTGCGTGATCCGCATGAACTCCTGCGCCGCGGAGCTCAGCGCCAGGGCGTTGAACGGGACCATGAGCAAAAGCGCGAGCGCCCTCAAGCGGCCTTGACCCTCGCCTTCGGCTCCGGGTACGGGTAGAGCATGTTCATCGCCACCGACTGGCCGCTCGCCTGCACGATGCGCACGTGCTCGCGCGTCAGCTCGCGCGCGTGCCGCACGCCGCACGAGTGCGCGATCATGTCGATCTCGCGGTTCATGTTGTTGCAGTAGTTGGCGACGCGCAGGTACTTCTCTTCCACCACCAGCGCGCGCTGCAGCCGCTTGTTGTGCGTCGTCACGCCGGTCGGGCAGGTGTTCTGGTGGCAGCGCAGCGCCTGGATGCAGCCGAGCGAAAACATGAAGCCGCGCGCGGTGTTGATGAAGTCCGCGCCGACGCAAAGCGCCCAGGCGGCGCGGGCAGACGTGACCAGCTTGCCCGCAGCGATTACCTTGATTCTGTTTCTCAACCCCGTTTCAATGAGCGCGTCCACCACCCTCGGCAGCGCTTCCTCGATCGACAGGCTCATGTGGTCGGCGAGCGCCTGCGGCGCCGCGCCCGAGCCGCCCTCGCCGCCGTCGATGGCGATGAAATCGGGCGCGAACTCCATGCCGCGGCGGTGGATGAAGTCGGCCGCCTCGTTCATCAGGCGCCAGCCGCCGATCGCGGTCTTGATGCCCACCGGCCGGCCGGTGAGGTCGCGGATCCACGCCACTTTCTCCAGCAGCTCGGCGATGTTCGAGATGTCGCGGTGGCGGTTGGGGCTGATCGAGTCGCGCCCCTCCGGGATGCCGCGGATCTGCGCGATCTCGGCGGTCACCTTCTTGCCCGGCAGCACGCCGCCCTTACCGGGCTTGGCGCCCTGGGAGAGCTTGATCTCGAACGCCCTGACCACCTTCGACAGCTCCACCAGCCGTTGCGCGGAAAGGTTGCCCTGCGCGTCGCGCACGCCGTACTTGGCGGTGCCGATCTGCATGATGATGTCGGCGCCGCCCTCCAGGTGGTACGGCGAAAGCCCGCCCTCGCCGGTGTCCATCCAGCAGCCGGCCACTGCGGCGCCGCGGGAAAGGGACCTCACCGCGGGGGCGCTTATCGCGCCGAAGCTCATGCCGCTGATGTTGACGATCGACTTCGCCTCGAACGGATGCGTGCACTGCCCCTCGCCGAGGATCAGCGAGGGCGTCGGCAGCCGCTCCTCCTCGAGCACCGGGAACGGATGGTTGACGAAAATCAAAGCGCCCGCCTGGTGCAGGTCGTAGGTCGAGCCGAAGCCGATGGTGCCGCCCTCGTTCTTCGCCAGGCGGTAGACCCAGCCGCGCGTGGCGCGGTTGAACGGCATCTCGTCGCGGTCGCCGGAGAAGAAGTACTGGCGGAAATACTCGCCCAGCTCCTCGAAGAAGTAGCGCAGGTGGCCGACGACCGGGTAGTTGCGCAGCACGCCGTGCTTTTTCTGCGTGATGTCGCTGATGAAGAGGAAGACCAGGCCGGCGACGATGGCGAACGCCACCAGCGTGCCCAGCCCGTACGACAGCATGTCTCTGACCATCGCCCCTCCCTAGGGCAATGATACCCCGCGGCCGATTTCCTCAGCCTTGGCAGCTCTCACACGCAGGATCTCAAGGGAGAAGCGCAGCGCCATCCCGGCCAGCGGATGGTTGCCGTCCAGCACCACCTTACCGGCGGCGATCTGGGTGACGGTGTAGATGCGGGCCTCCTCCTCCACCGTCATGCCCAAGGCAAGGCCCTCGCCGTAGCGCTCGGCGGGCTCGAGCCGCACCAGGTCGGCGTCGTATTCGCCGAACGCCTCCTCGGGCTCGAGCTGCACGTGGACCGTCTGGCCCGGCGCATTTCCGTCGATCGCGCGCTCGAGCGCCGGGAGCAGGCCGCCGTAGCCGCCGTGCAGATAGCTGTGCTCGACGGGCGCGGAAAGCTCGACGTCCTGCGCGTCGTGCATGCCGACGCGCAGAGTCACGACCATATCCTTCGCTATGTCCGCAGCCGCCTCACCAGGTCGAACACTTCCGCCGCGTGGCCGCGCGGCTTGATGTCGTAGACGGCGTGGCGGATCACGCCCTTCTTGTCGATGAGGAAGGTCGAGCGCACCAGGCACTCGCGGCGCACGCCTTCGCTCTCCTTCTCCTGGATCACGCCGTACTTGCGGCACACCTCGCCCTCCGGGTCGGAGAGCAGGCCGATGGTGACGCCGTTGCGGTCGCGGAAGTCGGCGTGCGTCAGGCAGTCGTCGCGCGACACGCCGAGCACCACGCAGTCGTGCTTGATGAACTCGCCCTCATGGTCGGAGAAGTCGGTGGTGACGAGTGTGCAGCTGGGCGCGCCGTCGCGAGGATAGAAGTAAAGCACGACGTGCTTCTTCCCCTTGAACTCCGACAGGCTGACGTTCTGCATGTCGGCATCGGGCAGATCGAACGACGGTGCGGCTTGTCCTGGCTCGAGCATCTGCGACGATTCTATTCCAAAACATTTTTACTTTGACAAGTACCGAGCAGCTTGTGGCTGGCGCGCTACATATAATGTTTCGATGAAATTACTCGGCGGTCTCGCGCCTCGCACGTTTTTGCGGCGGCATTGGCAGAAGCGCCCGCTTCTCGTGCGCGACGCGCTGCCCGGCTTCGGCGGAGTGGTCGATGCGCGGGCGCTTGCGGCGCTCGCGATGCGCGACGACGTCGAATCCCGCATGGTGAAGCGCCGCGGCGCCCAATGGGACACCGCGCACGGCCCGTTCAGCGGAGAAATCACTTTAAGAAAGAACTCGACGCTTCTGGTAAGCGGCGTAAACCTGCATCTGCCGGCGGCCGACGCGCTGCTGCGCCGGTTCGGCTTCGTGCCGCAGGCCCGGCTCGACGACCTGATGGTGAGCTATGCGACGGCCGGCGGCGGCGTCGGCCCGCACGTCGACTCCTACGACGTGTTCCTGCTGCAGGGGCCGGGAAGACGGCTGTGGCGGGTATGGTTCAAGGGAAAAATACTGAAATATGTCGTGCAGCGGGGCGACCTGCTCTACCTGCCGCCCGGGCTCAAGCACGACGGCGTCGCGCTCGAGCCCTGCTTTACCTACTCGATCGGCTTTCGCACCCCGCGCGGCGTGGAGCTGGGCGGCGCGTTCCTCGACTGGCTGCACGAGCGCGGCCTGCCGGATGCCCGCTACCGCGATCCCGGCCTGTCGCCGACGCGCCGCGCCGGCAGGATACCGGCCGAGATGAATCGTTTCGTGAAGGATTTTCTGCGAAGGATCCGCTGGAGCACGAAGGACGCCGGCATTTTCCTCGGCGAGTACCTGTCCGCGCCCAAGCCGCATGTCGTGTTCCAGCCGGGCCGCGGCCGCCTTCCGCTCGCGCACTCGCAGGTCGTGCTCGATCCTAAGACTCAGCTCCTCTACTCGGGTAATCGTTTTTTCATCAACGGGGAGTCCTTGTCCCTCTCGGGTGCAAAGGCAAAACTGCTCAGGAACCTTGCAGACCAGCGTAGTGGCCCGGGTACGGCGCTAAGCGGACTTGCGACCCTGATCGCGCAATGGCATCGTGCAGGTTACCTGCACCTTGAGAAAGTGAAATGAGCGAAGCCGAAACCGCGTACGACCGCTTCGACGACCGCGCCGGCTTCCAGGCGGCGATCGACCGCCTGCTAGAGCAGCCCGGCCGCGAGCTGCGCGTCTTCGACCCGGATGGCGCGGCGCTGCAGCTGAACGAACCGGGGCGCATCGAGCGCATCGAGAGGTTCCTGCTCGCCAGCCGAACCCGGCGCCTGTACCTCGTGCTGCACGACACCGAGCACCTGACCCGCCACTGCCCGCGGATGATGGCGCTGATCACGCGCTTCGCGCACGCAGTCCAGGTCAACCGCACGCACGAGGAGATCCGCGAGCTGCAGGACGCCTTCCTGGTCCTGGACTCGCTGCACTATGTGCGCCGGCCGGTGGCGCAGTTCTTCCGCGGCGCGATCGGCCTGGGCGACGACACCGAAGGCCTGGCGATGCGCGCGCGCTTCATGGAGATCTGGGCCGCCTCGTTCCCCGCTGTGTCCGGCACCACCGCCGGCCTGTAGAACAAGATCGGGGTCAGACCCCGATCTCTACAGGCTGCGCCAATCGAAGCCGTCGTCCTGGGTAGCGACCCCGACCCAGCTCTCCTCGCAGCCCAGCGCCCGCGCCAGGCTGGCACGGGCGAGCGCCGGCGTGTTGTTGTGCTGCGAGAGGTGCGCGCCGATGACGTGCTTCAGCTTCGAGCGGTCGAGCGCGCCGAGTAGGCGCTCGGACTCGCGGTTGTCGAGGTGGCCGAAGGGGCCGGCGATGCGCTCCTTCAGCCATTTGGGGTAAGGCCCGCCCCAGAGCATGTCGCGGTCGTAATTGCATTCGAGCACCAGCGCGTCCAGCCCGGAGAGGGTGCGCTCGACGTGCGGCGTCGACACGCCGATATCGGTGAGCACGCCCAGGCGCGCAGCGCCGTCGGACAGCACGAACTGCACCGGCTCGCGCGCATCGTGCGGCACGGTGAAGGGCGCGATCTCGAGGTCCCCGACCGCGAGCTGCTCTCTGGCGGTCAACAGCACTTTCTTCACGCCGTCGATGACTTTCCCTTCGTTCTCGAGCGCGACCAAGGTGCCGTAGGTGAGATAGATGGTCACGCGATGCGCCGCGGCGAAATCGAAGGCGCAGCCGGAGTGGTCGCCGTGCTCGTGCGTGATCAGGATCCCGGCGAGATCCGAAGGCGCCAAACCCACGCGCGCAAGACGCTTCTCCGTGTCGCGCAGGTTGAGGCCGCAATCGATGAGCAGGCGGGTACCGCCGGCTTCGGCGACCAGGCAGTTGCCGCCGCTGCCGCTGGCGAGGGAAGCGAAGCGCAGGATTACTTGAGCTGTTCGTGCAGCAGCGTCAGGATGCGCTGCGTGGTCTTCGAGCTTTCCGCGGCGCCGTCCTTGTTCAGCACCTGGACCTGGCTGTTGTCTTCGGCTTGCCGCACCTGCACGCGGTACTGCTCGGCTTTGAGCTTGGATTCGCCGCCGAACAGCTTGCCGAAGAAGCCGCGGTCGCGGTCCTTCACCGCCATCTCGCTCTCCGGGTCGGCGTAGCGCACGAAGTACAGGCCCTTCTGCCGGTCGCGGTCCTCGACGGTGAAGCCGACGCGGTCGAGCGCGAGGCCGACGCGGCGCCAGGCGCGGTCGAACGGCTCGTTCACCTGCAGCAGCTCGGCGCCGTCGATGCCCTTGCGGATCTCGGCTCGCTGCTGCGCCGAGGCCGGCGCCGCAACGACTTCCTTCGCGCGCTCGGCCTGGTAGCCCAGCCGCACCATCAGGCGGCGCAGGAACTCGGCTTCGAGCCCCGGATCGGGCTCGCGCGGTGTCCAGACGGTCTGCGCGCTCTCGCCGGAGGCGCCGCGCGGCGAGGTGTAGACCTCCGACATGCCGCGATGGCTGATATAGACCTCGCTGCCTTTGCCGTCGGCCGCGCGCTCCAGGCGCGTGCGGAACTTGTCGCGCTCCGAGGTGGAGTAGACCTGGTCGAGGATCTTGCTGAAGGAGTCGCGGATGAATCCGGCGGGGATCTTGGCGCGGTTTTCGGCCCAGTCGGTCTCCATCACGCCGGCCTCCGGCACCTCGGTCTTGATGAGAAAGCCGTTCTCCTGCCAGAAGTCCTTGATCAGCAGCCAGAGCTTCTCGGGCGCCTCGTTCGAAACCACCAGCCAGCGCTCGGAGCCGGCGCGCTCGACGCGCATCTGGTCGACCTGCGGCAGCACCTGCGCGTTCGTGTTGCCGGAGCGCGCCTGCTCCTTGCGCTCGGCCTGGTAGCCCGAAAGCGTCGCCGACGAGCGGCCGGTTTCGGGGACGACGAAGCGGTTGTCGCGCGCCGGCGTGGTCAGGTCGGGCGGCACCTCGAGCGTCGGCAGCGTCCTGGCCTGCGACTTGTAGTCGGTCTTGGTCTCGAACATGCTGTCGATCGAGCTGCACGCGACCAGGGTCAGGGCGCCGACCGCTACCGCCAGCTTGTGTTTCAAGCTCGGCCCTCGACCACCCGCAGGCCCGGTACGGCGATGCCCGCCTCGTGCAGCGCCTCGCGCACCGTACCCTGGAACTTGTCGGACATCGGGGACAGCGGCAGGCGCAGGCCGTTCTGGATCATGCCCATCTCGGCGAGCGCCCATTTGACCGGAATCGGATTCGCCTCGACGAACAGGCGCTGGTGCAGCGGCAGCAGCTTCAGGTTCAGCTCGCGCGCCTTCTTCACGTCGCCCACCAGGGCGGCGGCGCACATCTGGTGCATCAGCTTCGGCGCGACGTTGGCGGTGACCGAGATCACGCCGTG
>Ga0193752_1003859_pt1 | contig 10036 bp, 10 predicted proteins | sample H1c1metaG_FD_144924 | JGI IMG/M metagenome (GOLD analysis project Ga0193752, IMG submission 144924) | Soil microbial communities from a riparian zone of the East river system, Colorado, United States - H1c1 | ecosystem: Environmental > Terrestrial > Soil > Riparian zone | place: USA: East River...
CTTCCATACTCACGCATGATCAACTGGTTCCTGCCAGTGTTGTATTCCATGTCCTCAAGATTGTACATTAGACAAAAATAAGCTTTTGACGTATAATACGGTATTTTCCTGCTTCTTATCTCGCAAACAACACCTTGCCGGAATACAGCTTTTTTGATGGTTCATGACGGGCCCTGATGTAATAAAAGCCTGCCGGCGGTGTGTTGACCACGTTCATCTGCAGGGTGGTGCTGTTGCTGGCAAAGATCTTATTTGTCTGCAGGACCTGGCCGGTAAGGCTGATCAGTTCAACCGTAAGGTTGCCGGAAACAGGCTCATTAAGTTCCATATTGATCGTCCTGACGACGGGATTCGGGTAGATCCTGAGGTCGGTGGCGGAACCGTCTGGGTTGAGCGCTTTTATCTCTGAGTATCTGATTGCTGTTCCGCTTCCGTGTTTGATCCTGAAGTATAACTTCCGACTAGCAGGTTTATCAGGGTGGTACTGATATTCGTATTTTGTTTCAGTACCAGAAGCAGATCCAGATGAAGTGCTTCCGACGTTTTGGAACGTGGTTGCGTCTTCGCTGACTTGGATTTCATAGTTATTGGGTTTGATCTCGTTTAGGGCGATCCATGATAACGAAACATCGTCACCGGTTATTTTCCGGACCTTAAAATTCCGGATATTGCTTTTCAGGATGATGTTCGAGCAGTAGGAATAGGTGAGCTGGAAATCGAGGACGTTTTTAGAAGAAACGCCAAGGAGATAATAGTCACTGCCAAGCGCATAGGGGGTTACAGCAGATTTATAGAAAAAATCCACCGTTCCCGCGCCGAGGTAATTCACCGTATTCGTGGTGTTGAGCTGATAAAGTAATTTATTGTAGACCGTGTCGGGGCCGATGGCCACGTAGTCGGGACCCTGGTAGCTGCCGTTGCTGGCAGCCAGGGAATGGGGCCCGTATGATTTGTTGACGGCTCCAACGATTGGAGTGGCGATACCTGGCCCGGTAAAGGTGTCCTTACGGTTGTAATAAGCCGTGTAATTCACCGCGAAAAGTTCGTCGTTCTCGAGTGCCAGCTTTACAACGCTTGTCAGGTAAATCTTGGCATTCACACAGACCAGCATCCCGGCGGAGGGGTTGAACTGTGGCATGGTGATTTGCTTGGTGCTGTTACTGGAGAAGGTGATGGAGCTGTTCCTTACTTCTGTCAGGGCCGGGGAACCATCGGAGCAGGTGCATTGCGCCTGGGATATATTCTGATGAAATAAAGAAAGAACAATAAGTACCGGGTACAAAAATGTGTTAGGGTAGCACTGGTTCATAGGTACTGATTTGGGTCAGGGATCTGGATTCGGTCAATTTAAAAATACACCAGTATCTGCCCGTCTGCAAAGGACTATTACTGCCTGTTTATTGGTACTTTCAACGGTCCTGAAGCATTGGTATTTTATGCAGTTCCGGGCTCAGTTCCTTTACTGAGCTGGCTCTAAAGACATTACCTTTGCGACAAGAATGAGTAAGATGGAGTCAGTAATAAACATAAATGTTTCCCTGGATGGGAACCGGATGCCAGAGAAGATCACCTGGTCCGCAAGCGACAGCACAGCAGATGAAAAAAGAGAGGCCAAGGCAATGCTCCTTGGGTTCTGGGATGGTGGTGACAAGACAGCCCTCAGGATCGACCTCTGGACCAAAGACATGATGATCGATGAGATGGCGGATTTCTTCTATCAGACCATGATGTCGATGGCGGACAGTTACAACAGGGCGACCAGGCAACCGGAACTGGTAGAGGACATGAAAAGATTCGCGCAGGAGTTCCACACCAGGTTCCAGGAAACTCAGTTGAAGTCAAACAAAGCATAATCATAGCATATGGGTCTGGAACAAAAAATTATGGGCGAGCTGAAGACTGCGATGCTGGCCAAAGATGAAAAGACAGTCAGGAGCCTGCGGGCGATCAAGGCCGGGATCATCCTTGCGAAAACATCGGAAGGTGCGGGAGGAGAGATCTCTGAGGGGGAAGAAATCAAAATGCTGCAGAAGCTGATCAAACAAAGGAGGGATTCCCTGGAGATCTTCACAAAACAAAACAGGCCCGAACTGGCCGCCAGGGAACAGGAAGAAATTGAGGTGATTGAACGATTCCTGCCAAAGCAACTGAGTCCGGAGGAACTGCGCACAGAGATTTCAAAGATCATCAGTGAAACGGGTGCTTCTGGTCCTGCCGAAATGGGCAAGGTGATCGGTGAGGCCAACAAAAGACTTGCGGGGAAGGCTGAAGGGAAGAATATCAGTTTAACGGTCAAAGAACTATTGTCAAAATAATCGGCTGCCACCATCGATGATCATCGACATCCTATTTCTCATGGCCATGCTGGGAGCCGTTTTCCAGGGATTCCGCAAAGGGCTGATCATTGCTGTCTTCTCATTAGTGGGCTGGATAGCCGGTCTCTATGCCGCCCTGAAATTTTCGGGGAGTGTAGCAAGCTATTTTCAGAGTTCGGTAAACTTCAGTCCGAAGTGGATGTCCATCATCGCCTTTGCAGTGGTTTTTCTGATTGTAATGCTCCTGGTGAGGATGGGCGCCATCCTCATACAGAAAACAGTAGAACTGGCATTACTGGGTTGGGCAAACAGGCTAGGGGGAATTTTTTTTTACGTATTTTTATACACGTTTATTTTAAGTGTGCTTTTGAATTTTGCAGAAAGGGTTCGATTGCTAAACGAGGAAACCATCTCCTCTTCAAGGGTTTATCCCTTTATCAAACCTGCGGCGCACATCATCCAACTGCCTTTTTTACGCTAAAACGCCTATTTTAGCTATTAATTGACGAAAGAAGAAAGACTGAAAGATGGATTACGATATCAAACAGGTTGAAAAATTCAAATTCATAGAGGTAGGTACGGGGGAACCCCTTGTGCTCCTGCATGGTTTGTTCGGGGCGTTAAGCAATTTTACCGATCTGATTGAATATTTCAGGCACCATAACAAAGTAGTTGTGCCCATGCTGCCACTTTTTGAACTCGACCTTCTTCATACCACTGTCGGTGGGCTCGAAAAGTTCGTCTACAAATTCATCGAAGCGCGCGACTACCGTGACATCCATATGCTTGGGAACTCACTCGGCGGACATGTTGCCCTCCTGCATGTGCTTAAGCATCCGGAAAGGATTAAATCGGTCATTCTCACCGGCAGTTCCGGCCTGTTTGAAAGCGGCATGGGCGACAGTTATCCAAAACGGGGTGACTACGAATACATCAAGAAGAAGACGGAACTTACCTTTTACGATCCTGCCACCGCAAGCAAGGAACTCATAGACGAAGTGTATGACACAGTGAATAACAGGTTGAAAGCGATCAAGATCATTGCCCTGGCCAAAAGCGCGATCCGCAATAATCTTGGTGACGAGATCAGCCAGATTAAAAAACCCACCCTCCTTATCTGGGGAAATAACGATGCAATCACGCCTCCCTTTGTCGGCAAGGAATTTCATAAGCTGATCACAACCAGCGAGCTTCACTTTGTGGATAAGTGCGGGCACGCTCCAATGATGGAAAGGCCCGGGGAATTCAATGCAATCCTGCATAAATTTCTGACAAAATTGAACACTCCTGCAGCGGTAGCCTGAACTGTGCCGTCTGATTCTGGAATTTTTACGTACTTTATAGGAAGAGATATGTTAAACAGACAACTTATATCCACTTCCCTTCCAACCTTGAAACCCGACGATCCGGTTTCAAAGGCTATTGACCTGATGGCAGAGTTCTATGTCAGACACCTGCCTGTGCTGGAAGATGAGAAGTTCACGGGGTTGGTATTTGAAGATGATCTGATGAACGCTGATGAGAATGCCAGCATTCAAAGCATCGCAGATCATTTTTCAAAGGTAGCAGTGCATGGTGAAATGCATTTCTTTGATGCCGTTCAAACGGCTACCGACTACCACCTTTCGCTGATCCCTGTGGTGGAAAAGGACAATGAATACGCCGGAGTTATTCTGGCAACCGACCTTTTGCGCCAGCTCAGCGGCATCACCGGAGCCGGAGACCCCGGAGGACTGCTGGTGCTGGAAATGGAACAGCGCAATTTTTCCTTCTCGGAGATCAACAAGCTGATCGAAACAAATGACGCCCAGATCACCCAGCTTAATACTTCCTGGGACACCGAGTCAGCCTCCTTCCTCGTAACAATCCGCATCAACAAGTTTGAGATCTCAGATATCGTTGCTACTTTTCAGCGATACGACTACCAGGTGAAATATTATTTTGGAGAAGAATTATACGAAAACGAGCTGAAAGACAACTACGACCACCTGATGAACTACCTGAGTATCTGATCCGTTACAAATAAAAAAAGTATTACAGGCTTCCTTGTGGTGTCTGAGTCATGCCGTTTGAAAACATATATCAATGCCTGATTAGGACGCTGACGTGCTGTTGTTTCAGCCTGCAGCTCTGTGCCCAAACGGGCAATCCCGCCTCGGGCACCCTTAATGTTCCCACCTTTCCCGATCATTCTGTACCACGACCAGGCATCAACGCTCCCCATGAAGACACCCTGCCCCAGGTGGTCGTCAATGAACGCCCGGCCTTTGTGGTCGGTGAGATCATTGTGACCGGGAACAAAAGAACAAAAGACTATGTGATCGCAAGGGAACTTCCTTTTAAAAGCGGCGACTCAATTAATCTCACAGATCTGGTGAAGCAGTTCGAAATCGCAAGACAGCAACTGATCAATACCAAGTTGTTTACAGAAGCCGTAGTAGCCCTCAGCGCATTCAGGGGTTATACCGTCGACATACTTATCGACGTAAAAGAACGATGGTACCTGTTTCCACTGCCTTATTTGAAACCCATTGACCGCAACCTGACCGAGTGGGCCAAACAGGGCTATGGCACCGAGAGGCTCAACTATGGATTCAAATTCACCCAATACAATTTCTCGGGAAGAAATGACCGCCTTAGGTTATGGCTGGTCACCGGCTACACCAAGCAAATCCAGTTTCAATATGACCAGCCCTATGCCGACAGGACTCTGAAACATGGTTACAAACTTGGTTTCTCCTATTCAGCTAACAAAGAAGTGAATTATGCTACGGTTAACAATCAGCAGCAATTCTCCGACAGTTTTTCCGGCATCACCAAATGGTCGGGCAACGTGGAATACAATTACCGGCCGGGACTGAGAACCTTTCATGCCCTCAGATTCGGATTTACCAGGATGATCATTGACGAAAAGATCTCCCAGCTCAATCCAAAATATTATCACGAGGGAGTAAATAAAATTGACATCCCGGAGATTTCCTACACACTGAATCATTACAACGTCGATTATATTCCCTACCCGCTGAAAGGCTGGATGGGAGAGGCTTCCCTCCTTAGAAAGGGGATTCATCCCTATTCGGAAATGTGGCAGCTTGGCGCCAAATACAACATATCCTTTCCCCTCGGAAACAAATTCTACTTCAACTGGCAGGCGCAGGGTGTACTCAGGCTCCCTTTCGATCAGCCATTCTACAACACCCAGCTTTTTGGCTACGGCGACTTCTACTTACGTGGACTGGAAAAATATGTGGTGGACGGAGTGGCTGGCGCGATGGGAAGACAGACACTGAGAAAACAATTGTTTGACTTCAGCCTTCCAACCTTTCTGGGCTCAAAGGCGCATGCCCGGATTCCCATCAGGATCTTCGCCAAGATCTTCACCGACGCCGGATATTCATTGAATAAAAATGCCCGCGACAACTCACTGGTCAACCAGATGATGTACACCGCAGGCGGGGGCCTTGACCTGATTAGTTTTTACGATTTTACCCTTAGAGTTGACTACAGCTTTAATCAGTTAGGACAAAACGGTCTATTTTTACATCTCAAGAATGATTTTTAGGAGCAATAATGAAGGTAGCGATCTATAGCAGGGTAATCGACTTTGACCAGCAGGGAGATGTTCAGCAACTGTTTGATGAGCTGGCCCGGAATAATATCCAGTCCGTCATTTATTATCCTTTCTTCGAAACCATCCGCTCCTCTTTCGCAAAAACAGATTCTGTGCAGGTTTTTCATCATTCCGATGAACTCGATGAAAGTATCGATTTTGTGATCAGTCTCGGTGGCGATGGCACTATTCTGGACACGGTGACGCTGGTGCGGAACAAGAACATTCCAGTGTTGGGCATCAACTTCGGCAGACTCGGTTTCCTCGCGGGCATCGGCCGGAAAGAATTACATACTGCCGTTCGCGCGCTCGTCAACAGCACATATGTGATCGACAAACGCTCGCTCATCCATCTTGACAGCAGTAAGACCCTTTTCAATGGAATGCCATTTGGGTTAAATGAATTTGCCATCCACAAAACGGATACTTCACCCATGGTGAAGATCCACACCTATCTCAACGGAGAGTTTTTGAATACCTATTGGGCAGATGGGGTGATCGTGGCCACGCCCACAGGATCCACCGGTTATTCGCTGAGTTGCGGCGGACCTGTCGTTTTTCCGGAGTCGAGCAGCTTTGTGATCACACCCGTGGCGCCTCACAACCTGAATGTCCGGGCAATCGTAGTTCCCGACACCAATATCATATCTTTTGAAGTAGAAGGCAGGTCCGACCATTTCATCTGCGCCCTGGATTCCCGCAAGGAGATCGTCGAAAAAAAGATCCAGCTTGCGGTCCGCCGCGAGTCTTTTACCATCAGCCTCGTCCGGCTCAATGAGAACAACTTTTTGCAAACCCTGCGTGAAAAGCTTTCCTGGGGGCTGGATACAAGGAATTAACTTTTCGTCGTACACGAAAACCACCTTAATCACGTTATTGCTAAATTATTACCTTGTGTTTATGAAGAAAATCATATTGGCCTTGTTACTGTTGGGAGGTGCTGCAGGTTTGACCAGGGCAGTGGCGCAGTATGAAAGTACGGTAATGGAAGGCGAATTTGGCATCTCGGCCGGAGCCGCCCATTATTTCGGCGACCTGAACACCAAGGCGGCCATCAACAGGCCAAAACCGGCAATCGGTCTTTTCTTCCGTAAACAATTCGGCAATTATATTGGGATGCGCATCAGTGGTCACTATCTCCAGCTGGGTTATTCAGATATCTACAACACCAACAACGAGTTTCAAAAAAGAAGGAACCTGAGTTTCAATACCAACGTTTTTGAAATTGCCCTCCAGGGTGATTTTAATTTCTTCAAGTTTGTTCCCGGCGATCCCTACCACCGGTTCACGCCTTATGTAACGCTCGGCGTTGGCGTTTTCAGTTATGATCCCTATGCCTATTACAGGGGTCAGAAGATCGCCCTTCGCAGTCTGGGAACGGAAGGACAGGGTAATGCCGCCTATCCCGACCGTCAGCCTTATGGAAGTATGGGCATTTGCCTTCCCTTCGGAGTCGGGGCGAAGTATTCCATTAATCCCAGAATGAATGTTGGCCTCGAGATCACACACCGTTTTACCAACGCCGATTATATAGACGACGTGAGTAAAACCTACGCTGGCGCCAGCCGCTTTCCCTCCTTGCCCGATGGACAGCCTTCCATGGGTCAGCTGATGCAGGACCGGTCATATGAAACCGGCGAACCCATCGGTATAGAAGGAAGACAGCGCGGACTGCCCAATCAGAAGGACCAGTACGTGATTGCCGAGCTCACCTTCTCCTTCAACCTAACCTCATACCGCTGCCCTACCGCAGACTAAGGATTTCCCTTCAGTAAGTATTGGTTGAACCGGTTTCCAGTTGCCAGTTTCCAGATCCCTTTGAATACTGGATTAGACATTGATCCCAGCGCTTTATTCAGCGTCAAACACATCAGCTTTCCTGTCTTATTCGCCTGTCTGCCTGACTATTAAGTTTTCTGGGGAGGGAGGCAAATTTTATTACCTTTGTGCGCCAAAAAAAAGCGCACTCATTTGAAAGAACAGATCGACATGAACCGGCTTCCCGCCCACATCGCCATCATCATGGATGGCAATGGCAGATGGGCCAAGGAAAAGGGTCAGGACCGGCTTTATGGTCACTTTCATGGTGTGGAGAGTGTGCGGAACATTGTTGAAGGCTGTGCCGAACTGGGCATTGGCTACCTGACTCTATATGCCTTCTCCACCGAAAACTGGGACCGCCCCGAAAACGAAGTTGCCGGGTTGATGGAACTGCTGGTGCAGACTATCCGGAAAGAAACCGACACCCTTAACAAGAACAATATCCGGCTTCATGTGATCGGCGACCTCAAAATGATGCCACAGGACGCGATCAACGAATTGAATGAATCAATTGGCATCACCAGCGGGAATACGGGCCTCAACCTCATCATGGCCCTGAGCTACAGCAGCCGTTGGGAACTGGTGGAAGCTGCCCGGCAAATAGCTGCGGACGTCAAAGACAAAAAACTCAAGCCTGAAGAGATCGACCAGGATAAATTTCGTACATATCTCTGTACAGGCAAATTTCCCGACCCCGAACTGATGATCCGCACCAGCGGAGAGTTCCGGATCAGCAATTTTCTCCTGTATCAGCTTGCATATGCTGAATTGTATTTTACTGAGGTCCGCTGGCCGGATTTCAGGAAGGAAAACCTGTATTCCGCCATCCTCGATTACCAGTCGAGGGAACGCCGGTTTGGTAAGACCAGCGAACAGGTTATGGTTTAACAAAAACTTTTAATAAATCAAGGTTATTTTGCCCTACATTAAATATCCCGGAATGCAGCGGAAGTTTACGCCAAGTGCAGTGTTGCTGGCATTTTTCATCATTATTGGTTGCACTGTACGGGCCCAGCGAACTGATACGCTTCCACCTGTCCGGAATCCGCCAACGGACTCCCTGCCCGCGTCGATGCAGTCAAGGGATAGCTCCAATGCTTCAGTACTAAAAAAAGATACTCTTCCAACTTCAGTTGACCCCGAATTACAGGAATTAAGCACATCCAAGGTTCCAAAAGAATACAGTCTCAGGTCGATCAAGGTTACCGGCACCAAATACCTCGATGAACAATTGCTCATTTCTATTTCGGCACTGACCATTGGCGAAAAGATCATGATCCCCGGCGGCGATAATTTCAGCAAGGCGATCATGAATCTCTGGAAACAAAGCCTCTTTGCGAATGTGGAGATCTACTATACAAAAGTAGAAGCAGGAAATATCGACATCGAAATACATGTTACCGAACGGCCCCGCCTGTCGAAATCCATATTCAAGGGCATCAAGAAAGCGGACGTAGAGGAACTCGAGAAAAAAACCGGCCTGGTTAAAGGACGCGTAGTTACGGAGAACACTAAACGAAGTGCCGTGTCCGCCATCCAGAAATTCTATACCGAGAAAGGCTTTCAGAGCGCTACCGTGAATGTTTCGGAGGTGACCGACAAAACAAAAGCGAATTCTGTTACCGTAGTTTTCAATGTTGTGAAGGGACCAAAAGTGAGGATCAACGAACTCAGCTTCTACGGCAATGAAAGCATCGACGACCTCAAACTGAAGAAGAAGATGAAGGGAACAAAGGAGAAATCAAGGTTTACTCTGCATCCTGTTCCTGTCGTAAGCACTTATGGTGTGAATAAACCAATGAGTTTTCGGGATTATGTCAGCGACCTCGGGTTTCTTTCTTTTTCCAAGTCCAAAGAATTTTTAGATCCCTATTTTCGTTTCAAGCTTTTCAGTTCCGCCAAATTCAACGACAAAAAATATTCAGAGGACAAGGACAAAGTGCTTGGATACTACAACTCACTCGGCTATCGCGATGCGAATATTCCCGCCGACACACAGTATATCAACCGAGCCGGTAGTCTGAATGTTGACCTGAAGATGAGCGAGGGAAGAAAATATTATTTCGGCAACATCAGCTGGAAGGGGAACACCAAGTATTCCGATTCCGTACTCAACCTGATACTTGGTATTCACAAAGGAGATATTTACAACCTGGAGACGCTGAACAGGAAACTCGGCAAGGAAATGACCCAGGAAGGCGGCGACATCAGTGGCCTTTACCAGGATGATGGTTATTTGTTTTTCAGCATCAACCCGGTTGAGACCGCGGTTTACAACGATACCATCGAC
>Ga0193752_1003860_pt1 | contig 10036 bp, 6 predicted proteins | sample H1c1metaG_FD_144924 | JGI IMG/M metagenome (GOLD analysis project Ga0193752, IMG submission 144924) | Soil microbial communities from a riparian zone of the East river system, Colorado, United States - H1c1 | ecosystem: Environmental > Terrestrial > Soil > Riparian zone | place: USA: East River...
CGGCGAGTCCTACTGATCCACAGACGGCGCTGTCGGGCTGCTGACGAACACCGGTTGCACCCATGCCATGAACCCCATGGAGTCCATGACGCGTGCCCTGACGTAGACCTCGCCACCGGAGAGCCGGTAGGTGGCGGGGTTTGCGCCGGTACGCTTGAGCACTTTTCCTCCGCCGCCGACGAACTCGGTGGTGAACTTGAAGGTGCCGCGCTCCTGGATGTAGATCGCCATGTCGGGGCCGGCGATGGAGATCGAATCGAGCTCGACGCCTGAGCTGGCGTAGAAGCGTCCCGCCTCCAGCGCTTTCATGATGGCGTTGGCCTCGAGCGTATCGGCACGAACGACCACCCAACCGCGTCCAGGGTTCGCGCGGTTGGGAGCGAACTCTCCCTGGAAGTGATGAGCGTCGTCGGTCGCGATGCCGTAGATGCGTTTTCCACCGGTGAGAAGACGATCCCAGATGGCTTCCATCCCCGGTGAGTCACCGCCGCCCTCGTTGTGCACGAGTGGATGGCCGTTGTGAATCTCGATCAGCTTGTCGCGTTGGACGCGCTCGAGAATCGCCGGTGTGAGCGCCCAACCGAAGTTGGGATGGTTGATGTGCGGTACGCCCGTCGCGGCGCGAACGGCGTCGACGTTCTTCTGCACGGTGCCGAGGAGTGTGGTGTCTGTCTGCGGCGGGATCACGTGATCGATGTTCAGGCCGTTCACGTGGACGGGCTTCTTCTGGAACGCCGTCGTCAGCTCCTCGCCGGGAATGAGCAGGAAAGACGAATCGACGAGACGCGCGAATCGCGCGGGGTTCACCCAGACGTTGTGATCGGAGAGGACGAGGAAGTTGTAGCCGTGGATCTTGTACCAATTAGCGACGTAGTCGGGCGGGGAGTCGCCGTCGCTCTCGAGGGTGTGCGTGTGGGTGTTGCCCTTGAGCCAGCGACCGTGCCGGAAGTCGGTTGCCTCGAACTGCGCAGATGAGGAGGAGCCGAGCCCGGGGACGCCGCCGCAGCTCGTGAGCGCCGTTAGAATGAAGAGAGCGAGTCTGGCGTCCTTTGAGCGTGCGCGCAACATTCAATCGACCTATTGAGCAGAAGAGGTTACTTCCAATCAATGACACGCCTCCAGGTATCGCCAGTGCGCATTCTCCTCGCCGCACTTCTCGCCGGTAGCGCGCCAGCGGCGGCGCAACAGGTCTTCGTCGCGCCCACGTCGCGCACGATCGTCGGATCATCAGAGCAGAGCATCGGTGCCGATCAGGCGCATATTCTCATCGTGGCGAACGAGTCCACGGTGCCGATCATCGTCTTCGGCGTGACGATCAACCAATGCGAGAACGTGCGGCAGTGGTGCTCCGGACAGCGCACGAAGATCGCCATCGCACCCGGGACGCGACGAAACGTGGGCCGCGTGGAGCCGAAGAATCCGGAGCGGTCGTTCAACTATCGGTGGAGCTTCTCGTATCATGCCGACAGCTCCGACCTCAAGGCGATCGCGGCGCTACGCGAGCATGGCATTGTCACGGACGTCGTGCCGGAGCGACGCATCGTCATGCGCCCCCTCGTCATCGATACATCCGCGCCGCCAGGCATCGAGAAGCCGCTGTCGCGCGAGCGGCTGACGCCGGAGGAGCGTGGAGTGTTTGGCACGAATGAACCTCGCGACTCGACTCCCGCGCCGACGTTCCGTTTCAAGGTGCACTACGGCAGCATCCTTGGCTCGACGATGATGCCGGGAGCGCCGATTCAACTCACGGGTCCGTGCATCAATCCCGCCGAGGCGGCGCAATACGAGAAGGACGTCAAGATTGCGCGCACGCCGTGGCGGCCGCCGGTCTTTCCCGCGTCCTTCAGTCGTCTTCCGCTGCCGATGGATCTAAAGGACTCGGTACTGAAGTCGAAGGACGTGTTGGTGCGGTTCGTCGCGGATTCGACGGGTCAGGTGATTCCGGAAAGCGCGAGCGTGCTGGAGTCGGCGCACGGGGCGATCAGTGTGAACGCGTGCAAGGCAGCGATCGCGGGTAAGGCGACGCCGGCACGGGACAAGGCGGGGAATTCGATTCGAGCGTGGGTACAGGTGCCGGTGACTGTGGGACGGTAGCGCCTCGGCGCTATTCCGCTCGATCGTCGGACCGCCGCTGCGGCCCATCTCCCTTCTCCCGCCTCCTCGGCGGCTCTGCATCGAGCAACAGCACCGCGTATTCGATGACCGACAGATCGCGCCAGTTATGAGGCCACTCGAGTAATTCGACGACGATGTCGCCCGCGCTAAAGCGGAGCACCTTCTGCGCAGCGCCTTCGCGGTCGACACACTCGTGGATCCGGACGGTCCACTCGCGTCCACCTGGGCTCAGGAAGGTGCGCTGAGCGTCGGCGTCGGCCTCCGCGCCCTTCTCGATCTCCACGGCACTGACCGCGCGGCGCTGGCCGGTGGGGGTCGTCATCTTCCGCTTGGGCGCTGGCGACGCGCGACGACAGAGCTCCTCGAGCTCGGACAGTGGGGCGGTTTGCCAATTCGTCGGATACGGTGTCTCGAGACGGCGCTTCTCGGTGCCGGACTCGAAGGCGAGCCAGCCGTCCTGCAGCTTCTCCATGTAGTCTTCGCCGCGCGTAACGGGGTGCATGTGAGCGGGGGTTACCGCCCACACCCTCCATTCGACGCCGTGACTGTCGGTGAACTCGCGCATAGGGGTGGACTAGGCATGGCACATGCCGAGGACACATGTGTAAGCGAGCGCGACTAGTGTCTTGATGGGGCGCTGGCGCTACGCGCCAGCGAAGCGAGCGCCCCTGACTTACTACCGGATATTCGCATCCACCCTGTAGTTGTCCCCAATCAGATTCTCAGCGAAGTACTCCATCAACAACCGCGTGAAGTACGGCTGCATGTCGCCATAACCGTGCGGCTTGCCCGGCAGCACCATGTAGTCGAACCGCTTGTTCGCCTTGATCAGCGCATTCACGAGCCGCACCGTGTTGCCCGGGTGGACGTTGTTGTCCATGTCGCCCGTCGTCAGCAGCAGACGACCCTTGAGGTTCGGCGCGAGGTCGATGTTCGTCGGCACGTGGATCTGAAATGTGCTGTCAGCCGTCGCCAACAGCGTATCCGGCGCCGCACCGGCCGCCGAACCCTGCTGCGCCACGCTTCCATTGCTCGGCGCGCCGGCATTCGTATTCGCGATGCCACGGACGCCGCGGTTGCGCGTCGTATCCTTCTTCGCCGGCACGAGCTTGAGGCCGTGATTGTTCTCCGACCAGTTCGCGTTGTAGATGTTGTTGTCGTGATTGCCCGACGAGCTCACACCGACCTTGAAGAAGTCGTTGTACGGCGGCAGCATCAGCGCCGCGCCGGTGAGGAATCCACCGCCGGAGTGCCCGTAGATGCCGACCTTGTCGATGTCGATGAAGTTGTGCCGAGCGGCGAGCTGCTCGATGCCGGACTTCTTGTCGGCGAGGGCGTAGTCGCGAAGGTTGTAGTAGCCGTAGCGATGATACGCGAGCGACCGGAGCGGCGAGCCGCCACGGTTGCCGATCTGGATGACGATGAAGCCGAGCTGCGCGAGCTGCTGTGGAACGCCGCCGGGAATGAAGGTCGTGTTCACCGACTCCGTCTGCGGGCCCGGATACACGTTCGCGATGATCGGATACTTTCGCGTGGAGTCGAAGTCGAACGGCTTCCACATGTTGCCGTAGATGTCGGTCACGCCGTCGGCCGCCTTCACGATGAACGGCTCCGGCGCGCGCCATCCCATCTCCTTCAAGCGCGAGACGTCCGCTTCCTCGAGGTTCATCACGACCTTACCCGACGCGTCGCGCACGACGTTCTTCGTCGGATAGTCGACACGCGAGTAGCTGTCGACGATGTAGCGCTTCGTCGGCGTGACGACGGTGTTGTGATTGAAGTTGCCGGGATCGACGAGCGTGAAACCCGTGCCGTCGGCATTCACGCGATAGAGATGGCGGAGATACGGATTCTCGCCCTCTTCCCTGCCCTCACCGGTCAGCCAGATCACTCCCTTCACCGAATCGATGGCCGAGATGTTCTCGGCGTGCCATGAACCCTGGGTGAGGGGGCGCTTGTAGGTGCCGTCGTTGCCGTAGAGGTAGTACTGCCCCCAGCCGGAGCGCTCGGACCACCAGAGGATGTCGCCGCCGGTCTTCGTGTAGCGAACGTTCTGCGGCTCGAGTGCAGCGTTTTCCAGCGATTCGGTGAGCAGCGTCTTCGTCGCACCAGTGGCGACGTCGACTTCGATGAGGTCGAGGTTACGCTGCAGGCGGTCGCGGCGAACCATGCGAACCTTGTCCGAGCCCACATTGAAGTGGATGTTCATCAGGCGCTGATCCTTCCAGCGCTTCGTGTTGACCTGCGTCACCCTGGGCGTGCCACGCTTGAAGGCCCACAGCTCCTGCTGCGGCACGTTCTCTTCGCCTGGCATCGCATAGCGGTACGACATCAGCGTCGGGCGCGGCTCGGCGAGTGAGCTCACGAGGTAGAGCTCCTTCACCTTGCGGGCATCGTTGCGCGAGATGGCGAACGCCTTGGAGTCTGGCGACCACACAGCCTGCGGACGCACGCGGGGATCGCGCGAGCGACGCTGCGCGCCACCACCCTGCCCGCCGTCGATCTGCTGCTGCTCCTGTTGCTGCTGTTCGTCGAGTTGCACCTGGGCGGTATCGCGGAAGCCGAAGGTGTAGTCCTTCACGCCGTCGGTGCTGATCTGCGTGGTGTCGCCCTTGAGCGCGCTGTTGGGCTTCACGTTCTCGACGATGTAGAGATTGTGATTGCGCGCGAAGACGAACGCGGTGCTGTCGGGCGACCAGTTGCGGAAGTCGTCATTCTGTCCGCCGAAGCCACCGCCACCACCACCGCCTCCTCCACCGCCGCCACTGACCTCGCGCTCCTCATCCTGCGGAACGGAATCGCGGAGAACCTTGCCGAGACTCTTGAGTGTCTCACTGGCGAGGATCCACTCGTAGCGCGTCGAGTCGACGGCGAAGCGAATGGCCTTGTGGTCCTTCGTGAAGTTGATGGTGGTGAACGGGAGGTTGGTGGCCTCGATGGGCTTGCGCGTCGTCATGGTGAGGGCGACGGCGAGCTTTTCGTGGTCGAAGAGGGGCCGCTTGGTGGTCGTCATGGGGACGACAAGCGTGAACTGCGAGCCACTCTTGCTCTTCCAGTTGTAGAACATCGAGTCGGTCTTACCGATCCAGCGTGGCTGGACCGCGGTACCGAGGACGACGTTACGTAACGCCGTGTTGCTGTACCGGTTGGCGAGAGTCCAGTTGGCGTGGACGCGCTGCTCGGGCTGTGGTGTCGTCTGCTGCGCCAGGGCGGGAGTGGCGAGGGCGAGTCCGGCCGCCAGCGGGGCGGCGGCGAGAGTCCAGCGGAGGCGTCGCACGGAAGTCGAAGTGATCATGTTTGGGCTGCCGGGGTAGGAAAAGCGGAGGTGGTGCCCCTCTATATAAAAACATCTGAATTGCGGGAGTAGTCGGAAGGCGGTACACTACCAGAGCGCGAAGCATCGTACGTCCCCCCCAGACACCGCTCGCATGCAGAGAGTTCGCGCCGCGACGGCCACCGTTGCACTCGTCTCGGAAGACCCGTCCCTCGTCGACCTGATCGTCTCGACCGTCAGCGACGAGACGACGTTGGCGGACATCCATGGGTCGTTCGTGGACCTGCTTGCGTCGTTCCCGTCGGTCGCGCCGGACGTCGTGGTGCTCGATGATATCTGCGAGCGCGATGCGACTCAGGAGATCCGTCAGCTTCGCCGGCGCCAACCCTCCCTCTACATCGTATACGTTCGCGTGAGCGACGAGAAGCGCAGCATCGCACTACTGCATGGTGGGGCAGACGACGCAATCATCACGGGGTCACCGACGTTGGTCGCACGCCTGCAGGCTGCCACTCGGCGTGCCCGTACGGTAAACGCGGGGAGCCGCATCGCCGTTGGGGACATCGTCTTCGACCGCGAGGCGCGGCGGGTGTGGTGCGCGGGCCGAGAGGTGGACCTGACGCCCCACGAGTACGGGATCGTCGACTGCATGTTCTGGCACGCGCCGAAGCCGGTGGGGGTGGACACGCTGGCGGACTTCGTCTGGGGCGACCAGTCGTCCACGAACAAGCGGACGTTGGTCCAGGTGTACGTGAGCTACGTACGGAAGAAGCTGGCGAAGAGCGCGCAGGTGGCGATTCGGTTCGCCCGCGGCGCAGGGTACGAGTTTACCCCGGTCGAGGAAGAGCCGAAAATCAAGCTCAGCGCAAGCAAAGTAGAAACGAAATAGCGAGAGGTCCAGTTCTGAGTGGGAACTGATTTGGGGCCGCGTCTGGCTTGTTCGTCGCGCCAATGAGACAGGGAACTGTTTGATACGCGGACAAAAAACGAACCTGGACGGAGCTTGACGGAAACAACGGTGTGAATGACACCACCAGTCTCCGTTCGGTTTCCGTCCATTTCCGTTTTTGTCCGCGTCCCAAATTGTTGGTGCGTCCGGAGGCCGTTCTGTCTCGGATGACCTCTTTCTACCGAAGGGCGATGCGCTGTATGTGTAGTCCCGAGCTATCGCGCGACCCCAAGTACACGATACCGCCCGCTCCGAAACCGGCGATCGTCGTTCCAGCCGGCACCTGCACCCGATCCACCAGCTTCCCGCTTCGGTCGATCACGTCGTAGATCGCGCCGCCTGGAGTCGCCTTCGTGGGAATCGTGCGCACCCAGAGCCGGCCATCCATGTCCGGCCTCACCGAGCTCGCGCCGAACACCGGCTTGTAGTCCGGAAGCTCCGACGCGGACACCATCTGCACAGGCTGCGGAGCGCCGGCCGGACCACCCGGGCCAGTGCTCATCTCGACGCGCGGAGGACCCTCTCCGCCGGCCGGACGCGACATCATGACCGTCATCCGCTCTGGCATAGCGCCACCCAGGATTGCATTCGCGGCCGCTTCCACGCCGCCTCGGCCAGGGTTGGCGCCGCCCGCCACCATCGCCGCACGCTGCTTCTCGATCGCGACCTTCGACGAATCCAGGAAGCGCTGTTTGTCGTCGTCGGTCATGCGCTGCCACTCGTACGGGATCTTCTCCGCTGACGTCTTCGCACCCGACGCGTCGATGAAGTCGACGTGGTAATCATGCCCGCGCACGAAGGCGACGGTGCCGTCGCTCATCACCGCCCAGTCGTCCACGACGGGCAGCGGGTTCATGATCACGCTCACGCGCATGCCGCCATTCGCGTCCTGCGTCATCTGCACGTTGGCCTTGGGGATCTTGTAGAACCCCGCCGTGTCGAGCTTGCGCGTGGCCAGATCGAAGCGCACGAGCGCGGAGCTGTCCGGTGGCGTGGGCGGCACGAAGGGCTTGCCCGGCTCGGGACGCATACCGCGCATGCCGAAGTCCATCGTGCGATAGACGAGCCGGCCCTGTCCGTCGAAGCCAGGATTGCCCGCCGCGCCGCCCGTCAGGAAGTTGACGTCGTTCGGACGCGGGGCGGCCATCGTCCGAATGATCTTGCCATTCGGGTCGATGACGAGCATCGAGAGCGATGCGGGATCGACGAATAGCGTCGAGTCGCCGCGATAGGCCATCAACCCGCCGGGTCGCACGCCGTATGCGTTGGCCGTGCTGCTCGTCGAGTCAGCCACCACGCCGACGAGCTTCATGTCCTTGTCGAGCATGATCACTCGACGACGCGCCTGGTCGTTGACCAGGACGTTGCCATTGGGCAGCTGGCGCACCGCCGCCACCGATCCGATGGAGTCGGTGCTCGTCGCCGTGGCCGCGGGCAACGGCCGCGTGGTGATCTTCGTCGGCGTCGTGGACGGCGATACCGCGGTGGCCTGCGCCTGTGCACCGGCTACGCCGGCTACGGTAAGCGAGAGTGCAAGCGCGCCACGCGCGCTCTTACGAATTGACTGCATCATGGTCCGCCTCGAATGATGACACGTTGCTCTCCTCCTCCGCCTCCCCCACCAAATCCGCCGCCCATGAATCCGCCCATGAAGACGCCGCCGCCGGTGTTGCCGGCCGTCCCGCTGCGAATGCCGGCGAGATAGCGCGTGTCGAGATGGCTGGCCACGAGCGACGGCAGCTTCCGCTTCTGATCCGCCGTGAGCAGCGCCTTGATCCTCGGCGCCAGTTCCACCAGCAGATCGACCGTGGCTTCGCGCGCCGCCTTGTACGAGTGATATGCCTCGGACTGGTCGTACTCCTGCGGCAGCGCGGCGAGCTCCTTCGTCACCGGCGACCAGATGCTGTCCAGACGGATGGTATACGACCGGTTCATGCTCGCAAGGCTGTCGGCCTGCGGACCGGTGAGCTCCAGCGTGTCGCTCTGGCGGAGCAGCTGCGCCATCGGGTTCATCACGCCACCCGTGCCGTACATGGCCTTGAGCAATCCCGCTTCAGCCTTCTGGCCGTCGCGCGTACGACCGCGATCGAGCGTCTGCGTGAGCATCTGACGCTCGCGCGACGGGCCGACGTCGACGCGAATCTGCATCGTCAGCGTCACCGGCGCGCGGAAGGTGCTGAACGTCGGATTGGTGCTGCCGAAGCGCGGATTGACCTCGTACTTGTAGCGGCTGTTCTGCGCATCGAAACCACGGACGTACAACAGCGTCGGATCGCTCTGCGCGAACTGTCCCCAGCCGTGCAGCTTGCCCTCGCCGTGCATCAGGATGTCGGCGGCGCCGAGCGGGTTGCTGACGGAGAAGCTGAGCGTGGTGCGCTGCGGCATGCGCACCTTCATCGGATTGAACGAGATGCTGAGGTTCGCGGTGGACGTCCATGGTCCCTGGCAGCTGTTCCTCTGCGCGAGATGTCCGAGCTGGCTCGCGAGACATTCCTTCGCCGGACCGGAGCCCGATGAGAGGAGATCACGGATGCCGGCCGCCACGGCGGGATCCGCAGCACTCGATGGATCGAAGATGAAGGCGCGATCGTTCGCGTAGCCGTCGCCATTCACGTCGCCCGAAATGCTCGGCGTGAACGTGCTGCCACTCGCGAAGCGACCAAACCAGTTCACGCGCACGGCGTCGAAGAAGTTGTAGCCGATCGAATACGTGATCTGATGGCGCGAGTCGAACTGGCTGCGCGTCCACTCGACAGCCATCGGATCACCGACAGTGCTCGAGAAGCCGCGCGACTGCTCGCGGTTGTCGGCAATGACGTATGACGCTGACCACGTGAGCGCGCTGCTGAAGCTCGTCGGGAAAAGCGAGAAGCGCACCTGCTTGCTGTTGCTGCGCAGGTCCGACTTGAGTTGACTCACGCGCGAGAAGAGCGGGCTGATACGCGCATCGCGCGACGCGATGGCGCCCGTCGCCGGAACGATGCTCGTTGGATTCACGAACACCGGCCGACCCTCTTCGTCCGCGAGGCTGAACTTCACCGACGGATTGAAGTTGAGATCGACGAAGCTGCTCTGGTTCATGTTCGCGCTGTACGTCGCCTCGACAGTTGCGGCGAAGCGGTTGTTGAACAGCGGGCCATTCCACTGGAGGTTGCCGCGCACGCTCTTGCGCTCGCGGAAATCCTTGTCGTACAGCGTGACATTCGGCGCGTTGTTCGCGAACACAGTGCCGGTGGTGCCGTCGGCACACTGCGTCGGAATGTTGTCCGGGTCTGCCGCATACAGATCCCACCGCGGCGTCGGTGCTGCGAGGCCGACGCAGCTCAACTGCTGCACGCCGCCGGGAAGTCCAGTGTTGTCGATGGCGCCACCGATGCTCGACGCGCCAGGCATGTTCTGGAAGACGCCAACGCCACCGCGCACCACGGCACGCGGACCGCGCACCGCACCGTCGAACGCTGCGACTTGCGGCGCTTCACCATACGTCCACGAGAAGCCAAGGCGCGGACTCACGTAGAGACGATTGGGCACGAAGTCGTTGCTGACGCCGTAAAGGCGCTTCACGTCGGGATTGAGGTTCGGCGTCGCCGAGAAATGATTGGCGTCGAGGCGTACGCCGTACTGGAACTGGAGATCGGTGCTCCTCTTGTACGAGTCACCGAGCGAGAGTGCGCCGATTGTCTGGCTGGCGCTCTGGA
>Ga0193752_1003861_pt1 | contig 10033 bp, 12 predicted proteins | sample H1c1metaG_FD_144924 | JGI IMG/M metagenome (GOLD analysis project Ga0193752, IMG submission 144924) | Soil microbial communities from a riparian zone of the East river system, Colorado, United States - H1c1 | ecosystem: Environmental > Terrestrial > Soil > Riparian zone | place: USA: East River...
CGCCGTCCGGACTGGGGATGTCCTGCCAGCGGCATTCGAGCCCGGCGTAGAGATCGTCGCCCCCGGCGGCCTCGTTATCGATGGCGTAGCGCTCAGCCGTCTCCGGGTTTTTGACTTGCCGCTCCGCCCAGGAGAGCCCCCCACCAGAAAAAAGGGCCTGGGCGTACGTCGGCGCCACCTGAAACCGCGCCACGCCCAGCGTCTCCCCCGCCGCGTAGATCTCCGCCACCGGCACCATCCCGACGCGCAACGCGAGCCCGATCCGTTCGGCCGCGTGGTCCTGAAGCGCCGCGAGCGCTGAGGCCGCCACGTCGCGCAACTCAGGCGGGAGGACGAGCGTGGCGCCATCGCCCCCAAACACAAACGGCACGTCGGCACGCCCCGCCGCGTTGAGCACGGCCGCGATGCTCGCCGCCCCCACGTAGTTCACGTCCCGGTAGCGCCCCTCCCGCACCGCCACCGTCGACCCCACCACGTCCGCGATGACGACGTGCCAGTCCTCCGGCACCGGCCGGTACGCCGCCGGGTCCGCGAGGTCGGCAAACCGCGCCGTCGTCGGCAGGCGGGCGTAGAAGTCGGCGCTCATCGGCGGGGGCTTCGGACTTCGGGCTTCGGGCTTTGGAATACAGGGGGAGGGTAGCACCGTACGTTTCGCCATGCTCGCACCCTACGTCCAGGCAGCCCTCCGCCTCGCCCACTACGAACGCCTCCCGGACGGCGAAGGAACGTTCGGGAGCGTGGCCGCCCTACCCGGCGTGTGGGCGAGCGCGCCGACGCAGGAGGCATGCCGCGAGGCGTTACAGGAGGTGATCGAGGACTGGCTCTTGATCCACCTCCGCCGCGGAGCCGCCGTGCCCGCGCTGGACGGGTGTGAGGCTGGCTGAGGGCCCGCTTAAGAAGCGCAACACTCATCCTGAGCGGAGTGAGGCGCAGCCGAACGCAGTCGAAGGATCTCCGGTTTGCACGTCGCACCATCCTGAGATCCTTCGACTGCGGCCCTCCGGGCCTCCGCTCAGGATGACAAGGCAAAGGGATGCGCCTTCCCCAAACAGCCTCTGAAGGGGGACAGCGTTGGTTGGCGGCATTCCGCATGAGGTGCCCCCCACCAAGATTGTCCCCGCTTCAGAAACTGTTTGGGGAAGGCGGTCTCCTCCTGTTCTGTCACCCCACCCCCCAACCCGTCATCCCCGCGAAGGCGGGGATCCAGCCCCCAATCGGGCGCCGGGCGCTCCAGCAGGGGCCCTCTCCCTCGTGCCGGACCGAACGATCGTAGGTCCTGAATCGAGTTCAGGACGACAATTCGGGGAGTATGCGCCTTCCCCAAACAGTCTCTAAAGGGGGACAGGCTTCCGCGCGTGAGCAGCGCCGAAGGCGATGCGATGGGCGGAAGGCGGGGGGTCTTTCCTGCCGCGACGGCACCGCCAGCCCGATCAACCTCCCCGCGCCTGCGCTGCGCTGGGCACTGCCCCTCCTCATCTGAGGAGGGGCGGACTATGCTTTACTGCACGCCGCCGCAGTCGTGCACACTCCCGCCTCGTCCCTCACCCCTCCTCCCGCCCCGCCGCCTCCGGGCTGAAGGCAGGCGTACACACGGCCCAGTACTCGCAGGGCTCCGTTGCGGAAGGGTTGCTGTAGCGGATGCGCTCGCCTGCCTCGCACAGCACCGTCTCCCCCGGCCCCACGTCCAGCACGCCGCCGTCGTGCTCCACGCGCATCGTCCCGCGGAGCACGATCGTCACCTCGTCGAACGTCGGCCGCTGGAACGGCTCGTCCCAACCGGGCGGCGCCACCATGTGGGCCACCGAGAGCGCCTCGGTGGCCGTGTTCAACCGCCCGACGTGCTCCTCGATCAGCTTGTCGCCCGGGACCGGGATGCGCGTCGGGACGGCGACGTGGCGCGGCACGTCAGCCCTCGGTGACGGCCTGCACGGCGCGCTCGACGAGCGCGACGCCCTCGTCCAGTTCGGCCTCCGTGATGCAGAGCGCGGGGCGGAAGCGGATCGAGCGCGTGCCGCAGCCGAGGATGACGGCGCCTTCCTCGTAGACCCTGTTCACGACGGCGTTGCGCGTGGCGGTGTCGGGGAGGTCGAACGCGCACAGGAGCCCCTTGCCACGCGGGTTCGTCACGGCCTCGCGCCGCTCGCCCATCCCGGCCAGCAGGCTCTGGAGGTGCGCCCCCGTCTCCGCCGCCCGCGCGACGAGCCCGTCCTCCTCGATCACCTCCAGAATCCGGTCGAAGCGGACCATGTCGACGAGGTTGCCGCCCCACGTGGAGTTGATGCGGCTGGACTTCACGAACACGTTGTCCTCCACCTCCTCCACGCGGCGCCCGGCGAGGATGCCGCACACCTGCGTCTTCTTCCCGAACGCGACGATGTCGGGCGTGACGCCGATCTGCTGGTAGAACCAGAACGACCCCGTGAGCCCGACGCCCGTCTGCACCTCGTCGAAGATGAGGAGCGCGTCGTTCTCGTCGGCGAGGTCGCGGAGCGCCTGGAGGAACTGCGGGCGGAAGTGGTTGTCGCCGCCCTCGCTCTGGATCGGCTCGATGATGATGGCGGCGATGTCGTCCTTGTTCGTGTGGAACGCCGTCCGCGCCATGTTCAGCGCCAGTTCCTCGCGCTCCTCCACGTCCAGCGCGTCCTCCGGCCCGTTCACCTTCGGGTTCGGGATCCGCGGCCAGTCGAACTTCGGGAAGAGGTCGGTCTTGGCCGGGTCCGTGTTCGTCAGGCTGAGGGTGTAGCCCGAGCGGCCGTGGAACGCCTGCTCGAAGTGGAGCACCTGCTGCCCGCGCTCGCCGGAGTACCCCTTCTTCCAGTTCTTCCGCACCTTCCAGTCGAAGGCCACCTTGAGGGCGTTCTCGATGGCGAGCGTCCCGCCGTCCACGAAGAACGCGTGGGGCAGCTCGGCCGGGATGCCGACGCGGTCGAAGGTGTCGACGAACCGCGCCATGTGGGGCGTGTAGACGTCGGAGTTCGCCACCTTGTTGATCGCCACGTCCATGAGCCGGGCGCGGAACGCCTCGGCGGCCTCGCCGGGCCCGGCCAGCTTCGGGTGGTTGACCCCCAGCGGGTTCGAGGCGAAGAACGTGAAGAGGTCGAGGTAGTCCTTCCCCGTCACGCCGTCGCGGAGCCGCGCGCCCTGGCTGTGGTCGAGGTCGAGGACGAGGCCGTAGCCGTCGGTGAGGAGGTGGCGGCGGAGCGTGGCGTGGACGCTCGCGGCGTCGGGCAGCGCCTTCCGGCGATCGTCGAGGACCTGCATGGGGGTAGGAGCGCGTGCGGGGAATCGGGTGCACCGGCCCCGGGCGCGGAAGCGCTTCCCGGCGGCCTCGGGAAGATACCTAGCCCGCGACCCGGCGCCCGCTCCGCACCCGGCCTTCACGCGCCCCGCGCCCCGCCGGGAGCCCCGCCCGGGGGACGTGCGTAGCTTGGTCGAAACGCTGATTCCCCGCACCGATGGCTGACGCCGCGCCCCCCCGCCGCCCCGGCGAACTCCCCCTCCAGCGCATCCGCCCCGACCTCGCTTCCGGCGACGGCGCGGGCGACGGGGCCGCCTTCGACGGCGGGATGCTGGAACTCCCCGTCGTCGAGCGCCCGGCGGTCGTCAACCGCCCCGGCGGGCGGCCGGACTGGCTCCGCGTCAAGCTCCCCTACGGCGACCAGTTCCGCACGGTCCAGAAGGCGATCGACGACAACCGCCTCCACACCGTCTGCCAGAGCGCCCGCTGCCCCAACATGGGCGAGTGCTGGACGGCCGGCACGGCGACGTTCATGGTGCTCGGGAACGTCTGCACCCGCTCGTGCTCGTTCTGCGCCGTCCACACCGGCCGCCCCGAGAACCGCGACCTCGACTGGGATGAGCCGCGCCGCGTCGCCGACGCCGCCCGGCTCATGGGGCTGAAGCACGTCGTCGTGACGAGCATCAACCGCGACGACCGCGAGGACGGCGGGGCGCCCATCTTCTCCGAGACCATCCGGCTCGTCCGCGAGGCGATCCCCGGCTGCACCATCGAGGTGCTCATCCCCGACATGCGCGGGCTGCGCCCGGCGCTGGAGACGGTGTTCACGGCCCGCCCCGACGTGCTCAACCACAACGTCGAGACGATCGCCCGGCTCTACCGCCGCGTCCGCCCGCAGGCCAACTACCAGCGCTCGCTCGACGTGCTGAAGATGGCGAAGACGGAGTTCGGCCTCCGCGTGAAGTCGGGGATCATGGTCGGGCTCGGCGAGACGAAGGACGAGGTGCTGAGCCTGATGGACGACTTCGCCGCGCACGGCGTGGACGTGATGACCATCGGGCAGTACCTCCAGCCCACCCGGATGCACCTGCCCGTCGAGGAGTTCGTCCACCCCGACGTGTTCGCGTGGTACAAGGCGGAGGGCGAGGCGCGGGGCATCGAGCACGTGGAGAGCGGGCCGCTGGTGCGCTCGTCCTACCACGCCGAGCGCCACGTGGCCGGCGCCACCGGATGACGGCGCCCCGGACCGCGGGGAAGGGCGCGGCTTCGCTCGTGCTCGCGCTGGCGTTCACCGCCCCGGCCTGCGGCGTCCTCGGCGGTGGCGCGGGCGCGGCGACGCAGCCGGGCGCCCACGTCCTCTTCCTCATCCGCCCGGCCTGCAACACCGTCGTCGCGCGCACGCTCGCCGTGGGGGACGCCCGCGCGTTCACGGTCATCACGTTGCGCGACCCCGACTACGCCCCACAGGTGGGCGACCTGCTCGAAGGCCCCACGCGCGAGGGCGAGAGTGTTTTTACCTACCACGCCCCGGAGAACGCCGACACGCACGGCGGCGGCAGCCCGATCACGGTGGACGTGGACGCCGTGGGGCTGACGCCGGGCGAGGCCCGCGCCCGCCTCGACGCCGTCTGCGGGCCCCCCACCCTCCCGCCCGGCGGGAATTAGCCCGCGCTTCGCGGTCCCGGCGGCGGCGGCGTGGGTTGTTTGGGGCCTCTCCCCAAATAGACAAACACCCGCATGGAGCGCACGCTCGCCATCATCAAGCCCGACGCCGTCGCCAACGGCCACGCCGGGAAGATCCTCGACCGCATCCTCCAGGACGGCTTCGCCGTCCGTGCGATGAAGCTCGTGAAGCTCTCGCTCGCCGAGGCCGAGGGGTTCTACGCCGTCCACCGCGAGCGCCCGTTCTTCGGCGAACTCACCGAGTTCATGTCGTCTGGCGCCTGCATCCCGCTCGTGCTGGAGAAGGACGGCGCCGTCGCCGCGTGGCGCGAGGTGATCGGGGCGACGAACCCGGCCAACGCCGACGAGGGCACCATCCGCAAGCTCTTCGCCGAGGACATGGGCCGCAACGCCGTCCACGGCTCGGACTCCACGGAGAACGGCCGGCTGGAGGCGAACTACTTCTTCCCCGAGCACGAGATCGTCGCGGTCTCGACGGCTCAGGGCTGAGCCCCTGTGCCCCGGTGCCGAAGCGGCGGCCCTGCACCAGCGGGGCCGCCGCTCTTAGCTTATTGCCTCCGGGAGCTAGACAGCCCTGAAAAATCCCTACTGCTCTTACATCAGAGTATCGGATCAAACGCTCAATCCATGCCAGATCCAGCAACATTGGCCCAAGCCTATACTCTTGACCTAAGTGATACCACAGGTTTCGGCAGAATACTTCGGCCCAGACTCGCACTACATCTATATAAGTATAAGAATCCAGATATAAGTGATGCTAATTTAGAAGCAGATATCATAATAGAAGATATCAGATCACACTATATTAATTGCTTCCTGACTTCCAAAAGAAACCATGACCTAAGAGGCGTCAGGGTCGAAATTATAGACGATTTGAAAGTTATCAAATTTCATAAATGGGCACACTATCTTTCCAGCCCAAGAGCAGGGTTATTTAACATAGGCCTATTTGCGCAAGATGATGATGAATCATCAATTCCTATTGCCGTGGCAACTCTCTCAAAGTTTGATATAAATCATCTTATCCGAGATACGTCAAAAATCCCAAGAGCACTTGTTGTCTCAAGACTAATATCTTTTGACTGGTCACCGGTCAATTCACTATCTTTCCTTTTGGCACGAGCTGCAGATTGGACCAGAAGACATATGCCTGATATAGACATTTTCACAAGCTATCTGGACAGCAATGTAGGTTTTGGCGGTTCCACATATAAAGCACTAGGAGCCAGAGTTATATCTATCGAAAAAAAGTCATCTTATTTGTACTATAAAGGTAGATACATATCCGACAGAGAGGCCATCAGTCGCTTTGGAACAAATGATCCGCATAAATTGTCTAATGTTAAATATTTAGAAAAATCCCAATATGAACTAAAACCCCTCCTATTATATGCGTGGAAAATACGAACCAATAAGCCACAAAGAACACAAGAAACACTAGATAGCATACTCGGCATATCGAGTAGCAAAATAATATAGCCAAATTAATAGAGAAATGATAGTTATATTCACAACTACATACAGATCTCTATACCATAGAGACCTTTTGAATATAGTATGCTTTCCCAGTGGGGAGAGAATAAGATTGGGATATAAAAGATTAGACATTGACGAAAACTTATTAGATAGAGCGAAACTTACCGGAGAAGCGGTCATTGTATTTGCAGATTATGAGAACATAGATGGCACTAGAAGATATAAGTTTTACCCCGTCAGAACAGTAAGAATAATCGAGAATAATATAGAAGATCCTGGAATTCAGGAAGATATATCATTGAACATTGAATTACATAGCTCTCATTTCAACTACAAGGATTTCTCCACTACAGATCTCATAGATTTTCAGATCTGGGCTAGCTCTATTGCATCTAGGCCCAGAGAACCAAGTGACACTAATCCCAGATCTTTCGTAACACAAGTTTCAGATTGGAGATTTAATACTTTATTTACAGACAACGGATGGACTAATACAGCGAAATATATGTCCAAGATCGAATCTTTATCTAAATCAACATTTTATCGACTAAATTCAGATAGACCGGATTACAATTCATCATATCACATAACACAATTTAGGAAGTTCAGAAGAAAGCCCATAGCCGAGGACAATATTATAGCAGGGTTATCATATGAGTTAAATATCGACATAGTCCCTTCAAAGGAAGGGAATTTAAAACTGCCCATAGTAGATTGCTCCCAAGCATCCGTTGTTCATGGGCCTTACATACAACAAGGTGCAGGCGGCAATATAGGGCTACAGTATTGGCTTAATATACCTTCCGATCTTTCTGGCAAAATTCTAAGCTCTCGTATAGGTCCAGCAAAGCAAATAACTGATGAGCCAGAGATAAGAGAAATGATGCCAGAGCTGTACAACACCTCATACGTTAGAATGTCATGGCCCCAGAGGGTCAAGCTTTCTCTCTGTATATTATTCTTAGTGTTAGGCAACCTCATAAGTACCGGAATCATACCGAATAGTAATGCTGATGTTCAGATTATAGGCTCTGTTATTTTTGCGATTGGTGTATTCCTTCTGTTTGGCGTAAGAAGAATGGCACTACCAACTTCATGAAAAACGAAAATCGCTATTCTTATGCTATAGATATAATAGACACCTTATTGTCAAATCTTGACAATATTTATGAATTTTCCATATTATCGTACACACCAACACATCCAGTTAGCAAGAGAATATCATTGCTTAACGATCAAGTATTTCACGAAACATACGATTATAGATTTGCAAGAAACCTATCTGCTGCTGATATTGAAATCATATCTGCCAACATGATGAATACGGACAATAATGATGATCTGACCAAGATAAAATGGATCAAAAGAACAGATCTTACAGATTTTTTAAGAGATCTCAATGCCAATACCACTATTGGTATTTCTTCCTTATGTCGATTATATGACAATAAAGAGGTTCATATTTATATGATGGATTTTGCCTGCCCCAAGTCAGATCAGAATCAGAATATAATTATAAAACTATTATCACACGTTGAACACAAAGGTGGCATATTGGTTGATTCGGGCAATTCGTATCATTACTATTCACTTGATACCATAAGCAAGACCGAGTGGCACAACAAGATGATCCAATCAATACTCATGCAACCATTTGCAGACAGCAGATACATAGCCCACAGGCTTCAAAATGATATTGGAGTCCTGAGGATAAACGCGAACGCTTCTAAAAACTATAAACCCAGAATAATAAAGCTTATCGAATTCGATCGGTAACAAATGACTGAGTGTAGTTTTTTTGGGGCTCGTGGTCAATCAATTCTGTCGAGGACATGGGCCGCAACGCCGTCCACGGCTCGGACTCCGTCGAGAACGGCCGGCTGGAGGCGAACTACTTCTTCCCCGAGCACGAGATCGTCGCGGTCTCAACCGCGCAGGGCTAACCCCCCGCGCCTCCCGGCTCAGCGGCCGTCCTGCCTCGCGCGGGACGGCCGCTTTTCGCTTGAGGAAGCGGAGGGGCTTAAAAAGATCCGCCCCTCCTCAGACGAGGAGGGGCAGCGGCAAGCGGAGCCGAAGGCGGAGCGAGACGCGGGGTGGTGTGATCGTTGCGCTGGTGCCCGTTCGGATCTACCACCCCCCGCCCCTCCTGTTCAGGAGGGGGGCCTGACCCCGCCCTGTCTCCGTTCAGCCCGAGCGAAGGGGCACCCGCAGCCCGGAATGGATACGCACTCCGACGGCCGCCTGCCCACAGTCCGCGCACAGCCCGCCTGCTATACTGCGGCACGCCTGTTGTTAGCACGTTAGGACCGCCCGCGTACCCCCCCGATGTCCCTCCGCTTCTTGCTCGCCCTCGCCGTCCTCTGCTTCGCCGGGGCCACTACCACCCAGCCCGCCGACCCGCTCGCGGCCGGGGTGTGCACCTCCGGTACGTGCGAGGAAGGCGCGGGCGTCATGCAGTACCCCGACAGCACCCGGTACGAAGGCGCGTGGCAGAACGGGCTGCGCGAGGGGATCGGCGTGCTGGTCCACCCCGAGGGCTGGTCGTGGGCCGGGAAGTGGCACAACGGTGCCGCCACCCTCGCAGGCCACTACCACTTCGCGGACGGGACGACGCTCGCGGGCGCCCTCTCCTCGGCCTTCTCCGGGCGCCCCGTCGACCCGGCGGTGGCCTATGGGTTGACCCCGCTGCCCACCGCCGAGGAGCCGTCCGCCGACGTGGTAGCGCCGCCCGTGGACGTGGCCCCGCGACGCGCGCCCCCGGCGCCCGCGACGCCGACCTTCGAGCGCCGCCCGGACGACAGCGTCGTCCAGCGACTGAACGACGGGACCTTCCGTGTGACCTACCCCGACGGTACGCGGATGATGTGCTCGGCGGTCGACATGTGCGACCGGACACACCAACGCGAGGTGGAGACCCGCCGCCGCCTCGGGGTCGAATAGGCCCGCCGCCGTGAACGCCGCCGACGCCTTCCTCGCACTCCCGCCCGGCGACCAGCGGCGCATCCACCTCGCGCTCTGCCGGGACGCGCTGGCGGTGTGGATGGCCTACGTCGCCGCCGAGGGCCCCATTCGCTACAACGATTCCATCGTCGGGATGCTGCACGAGGTCGAGCCCGGCCTCCCCGCCGACGCCCTCCGCTCGGCCGAGGCCGGTGCCGACCTCGCCGACGTGGACGTCCGGTACCGCGAGCCCATCACGGCCCTGCAGGACGACGACCTGTCGTTCCCGGGCCCCGTCGGGCTGGGCTACTACGCCCTCTACAACTGCTTTCAGCGCTACGCCTGCGGCGCCTCGATAGACCCGTGGATCATCGTGCAGCAGGCCCTCGCCTGCACCCCCGACCCGGCCGAGCGCCTCGCCCGCGCCGTCCGGGACGTGAACGGTCCTCCCGGGAATGGCTAGCATGTTGGAAGAGTCGCCGCGCTGCAATGACTGAGCCTGCCCCGCGCATCCGTGCCGCCCTCGTGGGGAGCGCTCCCTCCGGGCCCTACGTCATCGCCGTCTTCTGCGACGGTTCGGCCCGCCGCTATGACCTGGGGCCACTCCTCGATTTCGGCCCCTTCGCTCCCCTGCGCGACGGTGCTCAGCTCCGGGACTTCACCGTCCTCCCCTACGGCCACGGCATCGAGTGGGCG
>Ga0193752_1003862_pt1 | contig 10031 bp, 9 predicted proteins | sample H1c1metaG_FD_144924 | JGI IMG/M metagenome (GOLD analysis project Ga0193752, IMG submission 144924) | Soil microbial communities from a riparian zone of the East river system, Colorado, United States - H1c1 | ecosystem: Environmental > Terrestrial > Soil > Riparian zone | place: USA: East River...
TGGCCGCGCCACTTGCCGATGCTCAACGGCAAGTGGCGCGGCCAGGAGCTCGGCTCGGGCACGGGCGTGTGGAGCATGAGCGAGCAGGTGCGCGCCGGCACCCTCAAGCTCGAGCAGTTCTTCGACGCCGAGAGCTGCATGCACCGCAGCCATGGCCACTGCATGACCATGGGCACGGCGAGCACGATGGCCTCGATGGTCGAGGCGCTCGGCCTCGGCTTGCCCGGCAACGCCGCCTACCCCGCGGTCGACGGCCGGCGCAACGTGCTGGCGCGCATGGCCGGCCGGCGCATCGTCGACATGGTCCACGAGGACCAGCAGCTTTCCGACATCCTGACGCGCGAGGCGTTCGAGAACGCGATCCGCACGCTCGCCGCGATCGGCGGCTCGACCAACGCCGTGATCCACCTGATCGCGATCGCCGGCCGGATCGGCGTCAAGCTCGGCATCGACGACTTCGACCGGCTCGCGAGCGAGATGCCGTGTCTGGTCAACCTGCAGCCGTCGGGCACGCACCTGATGGAAGACTTCTGCTACGCCGGCGGCCTGCCGGTGGTGATGAAGGAGATCTCCTCGCTGCTGCACCTCGGTGCGGTCACCGCCAACGGCAAGACCGTCGGCGAGAACATCGAGAGCGCCGAGAATTTCAACACCGAGGTGATCAAGCCCTTCAGCGCGCCGTTCAAGGCCCGGGCCGGGATTGCGGTGCTGCGCGGCAACCTGGCGCCGCGCGGCGCGATCATCAAGCCGAGCGCGGCAACGCCGGCGCTGATGACGCACCGCGGCCGCGCCGTCGTGTTCGAGGACAGCGACGACTTCCACAAGCGCATCGACGACGAGAGCCTCGAGGTCGACGAGAGCTGCATCCTGGTGCTGAAGAACTGCGGTCCCAAGGGCTACCCCGGCATGGCCGAGGTCGGCAACATGCCGCTGCCGCCCAAGGTGCTGCGCAAGGGCATCACCGACATGGTCCGGATCAGCGACGCGCGCATGAGCGGCACCGCCTACGGCACGGTGGTGCTGCACACCGCGCCGGAAGCGGCGGCGGGCGGGCCGCTCGCGGCGGTGAGGAACGGCGACTTCATCGAGCTCGACGTGCCGAACCGGCGCCTGCACCTCGACATCAGCGATGCCGAGCTGGCCAGGCGCATGGAAGGCTGGAAGCCGCCGGTGCCGCCGTTGCAGAGCGGCTACTGGAAGCTCTACATCGACCACGTGCTGCAGGCCGACGAGGGCGCGGACCTCGATTTCCTGGTCGGCAGGCGCGGCGCGTTCGTCCCTAAAGACAACCACTGAGCCGGTACCGGGCGCTCGGCCGCAGCCACAGTCCGTGACCATGCCCAGCGTCGGCCTCTACCTCGGCGTCGTCCAGTTCTTCTTCGCCGCGAGCTGGATCGTCTACGTCCTCTACCTGCCGCAGCTCGCCGCCCAGGCCGGCATCGGCAAGGCGGCGGTGGCGTGGATCCTGATGGCCGACCAGCTGGTCTTCGTCTTCGCCGACTATGCGAGCGGCGTCGCCGCCGACCGGGTCTCGCGCGCGGTCGGCCGGATCGGCCTGTGGGTGCTCGCGGCGACCTTGGTCTCGTGCGCCGCCTTCCTTGCGTTGCCGTTCGTCGCGCCGGGCGCTTCGCCTGCGGTCTTCCTGGCGCTGACCCTGATCTGGGCCGCCACGTCATCGGCGCTGCGCGCGCCGCCGCTGTCGCTGGTCGGCCGGCATGTGGCCAAGCCGACCCAGCCGATCCTGGTGGCGCTGTCGCTGCTCGGCCTGGGGGTGGCCAACGCGATCTCGCCGTACCTCGGCCTGCAGCTGCGCGGCATCGATCCGCGGATCCCCTTCGTGCTCTCGAGCGTGGCGCTCGCCCTGGTGACGCTCGGCCTCGTCGCAGTCGAGCGCAAGCTGGCGCGCGAGCGCGCGGCCGGCGGGGCGGCGGCAGCGGCCACGGCCGCGGCGCAGACCGACCATGGCGCCGGGCCGGCACCGGTGGTGATCGCCGCGGCCCTGTTCGCGGCGCTCGCCTTCCAGGTCCACGTCTTCATCGACAGCGCGCCGCTCTACCTGCGGCTGGCGACGCCGGAGCAGATGCCGACGCTCTCGCCGGTGTTCTGGATCGGCTTCAACCTCGGCCTCCTGCCGCTCTCGCTCGCCGCCAAGCGCTGGCCGGCGGCGCGGGTCATGGGCGGGGCGGCGCTGGTGGCGGCGGCCGCCGCAGGCTCGGCGACGATCGCGCCGACCCTGAGCACGCTGATCGCCACCCAGTTCGTCGCCGGCGCGGCCTGGGCCGGCGTCATCGTCGCGGCGTTCGCCTGGGCGCTGGCGCGCGGCGGCACCGGCCAGGCGGGCGCATTCGCCGGGGCGATCTCGTCGGTGCTGGCGCTGGCGACGCTGGCGCGCATGGGCAGCGTCAGCGCCGGCTGGCCGAAGGCTCCCGGCTTCAGCGACGCCCTCGTCTGGTGGCCGGTGATCGGCTGGCTCGTCGCCAGCGCGGTCGTGGTCCTGCTGATCTGGCGGCGCCGCGAATCGGCTAGCGCAACTGCCTTCGCAGATAGGTGAAGGTCAGCGCGCCGACATGGGCGCGCTGCTCGTTGTCGACGGCGCCGGCATGCCCGCCTTCGATGTTCTCGTAGTACAGCACGTCGTCGCCCCGCGCCAGCATCAGCGCCGCCATCTTGCGCGCGTGCCCGGGGTGGACGCGGTCGTCGCGGGTCGAGGTGGTGAACAGCACCGACGGGTACTTCCGGCCGGCCTTCAGGTTCTGATAGGGGCTGTAGCGCGAGAGCACGGCCCAGTCGGCGGGAACGTCCGGGTCGCCGTACTCGCCCATCCATGACGCGCCGGCGAGCAGTTTGCTGTAGCGTTTCATGTCGAGCAGCGGCGCCTGGCAGACGACTGCATTGAAGAGCTCCGGCCGCTGCAGCATCACTGCCCCGACCAGCAGGCCGCCGTTGCTGCCGCCCTCGATGCCGAGATGCCCGGCGCTGGTGAACTTGCGCGCGATCAGGTTCTCGGCGACGGCGATGAAGTCGTCGTAGCTCTTCTGCTTGTTGGCCTTGATCGCGGCCTGGTGCCAGGCCGGTCCGAACTCACCGCCGCCGCGGATGTTGGCGAGCACGAAGATGCCGCCCTGCGCGTACCACTCGGCGCCGAACGGGCCCGAGTAGAAAGGCAGCATCGAATGCTCGAAGCCGCCGTAGCCGTAGAGCACGGTCGGCGTGTTGCCGTCGCCGGGGTTGGCGGCGCTCATGCCCTTGGGCCAGACCACGAAGTACGGCACCGGCGTGCCGTCTTTCGACTTCGCGAAGAACTGCTCGACCCGCATCCCCGCAGCGTCGAACAGCGGCGGCCGCCGCTTCACGTTCTCGCGGGCGTCGCTGCCCGCGGTGCCGAGTGCGAGCGAGTCGGCGGTGAGGAAGTCGACGTAGGTGAGCCAGTAGCGCTCGGCGAGCGAGGCGTCGGACGTGGCGGGGACGGCGGGCTTGCCGCGCTCGGCCGGCACGCCGTCGAGCTCGGGATCGTAGAGCGGGGAGATGCCGATCGTCCCGGGGAAGGGCGCCTTGACCTCGCGTCGCGCGAACGTGCTGCCGGTTTTCTTCCACTCCTCGAGCCGGCTCGCGACGTTGTCGAGCACGTTCAGCAGGAGGTGGTCGCGCGTGGCGGTCCAGCGCTGCAGCGAGCGGGTCGGCGTTGGCGTGAACAGCACCGTCATCTCGCGCTTGCCGGCGAGATACGCGTCGGCGTCCGTCGCCAGCAGCGAGCCCGCGACAAAGGTCCGGCCGCCGAGCTTCCAGTCGCTGCGCAGCTCGAGCAGCATCGTGTCGCGCATGAAGCCGAGCTTCATGTCGTCGGCGATGTCGAGCGGCGCGACCCCGTCGCCGCGAACCAGGTAGTGCTTGCTCCTGCGCGTGTCGATCCAGCGCTCGACGAGCGTTCGCTCGAAGCCGGGTGTGCGATCGACGCTGATGCCCACGCCCACGTCCTTGGCCGTGGCCTCGAACATGGTCACCGCCTCCGCCAGCGGCGTGCCGCGGCGCCAGCGCTTGATGATCCGCGGGTAGCCCGAGTCGGTCATGGAGCCGGGACCGAAGTCGGTGGAGACGTAGACCGTGTCGGCGTCGATCCAGTCGACCTCCGACTTCGCTTCGGGCAGGACGAAGGCGCCGCTGCCCTGGACGAAAGTCATGGTCGCGGTGTCGAACTCGCGGACGACGGTGGCGTCGGCGCCGCCGCGCGCGAGCGACACGAGGCAACGGCGGTTCTCCGGGCCGAGGCACTGCATTCCCTTCCAGCTCCAGTTCTCCTTCTCGGCCGCGCCGAGGGCGTCGAGGTCGAGCACCGGCTGCCACGGCACGTCGGTCTTGCGGTAGTCGGCCAGGCTCGCACGGCGCACCAGCCCGCGCTTGTTCGTCTCGTCCTGCCAGAGGTTGTAGAGCCAGGCGCCGTGGCGGCTGGCGTAGGGAACGCGGTCGCGCGAGTTGTAGATCGCGAGCAGCCTCGCGTAGCTGGCGGCGTAGTCGGGCCGGGTTTCGAGCGCGCCCGCGGTCTCGGCGTTGCGGGCGCGGGCCCAGTCGAGCGCACGCGCGCCGGTCACGTCTTCGAGCCAGAGGTAGGGATCATCGGTCATGGGGGCGGCGGCGCAGGCGAGCGGCAGGGCGAGGGCAATTGCGGCACAGGCTGCCAGCGCGCGGGCGACGGCGCGGCGCGGCCGGCGGTTCCCGGTGAAGAAAGGCGAAGAATTCATGCCGTAATTCCGGTTGTGCGAATGCGGGGGCGGTTCCAGAAACATGCCGGCACGCCGGACGACACGCCGTGAAGGACGCCGCCGACGTACCTCGGGGGCTTGCGCCGATCCCGCAGGTCGGCGATTCTGCCGATATTTCGGGTTCATCTTCCTGCTAGGAGAAACAACCATGAAGATCGGAAAACTCGCCGCGATCGCGTTGCTGTCGGCAGCGTCGGCCGGCTTCTCGGTGCCGGCGTCCGCTGCGCCGTACAGCGTCGACATCCGGGTTGCCCCGCCCGCGCCGCGCTACGAAGCGGTTCCGGCAGCGCGTCGTGGTTACGTCTGGGTTCCGGGCTACTGGGACTGGCGTCGCAACCGCCACTACTGGGTGGCGGGCACCTGGGTGCATGGCCGGCCGGGCTATGTCTACACGCAGCCGGCCTGGGTGAACAACGGCGACCGCTGGCGCCTCAATCGCGGCGCCTGGGCGCGCGGCGATCGCGACCGTGACGGCGTTCCCAACCGCCTTGATCGCGACCGCGACAACGACGGCGTGCCGAACCGGCGCGATGACCACCCCAACAATCCGCGCAGGAACTGACCGACGGTGACGTCGGCCCGGCGGCGGGGGCTAGAAGCCCGAGCCGGGCTGCGCGAGGTAGGCCAGCTCCTCGGCCGTCGATTGGCGGCCGAGGCTGGCGTTTCGGTGCGGAAAGCGCCCGAAGCGCTCGATCACGGCGTGATGCCGGTGTGCGTAGTCGAGGCCTTGCGCATGCTCGGGTGCCGTCGCCGCGAGGCGGGTGAAAAGCCGAACCGCTTCGTCCTGCATCGCCATTCCTTCGGCGTGCTCGAACGGCATGTAGACGAATGCGCGCATGAAGGGCGCAAGCGCCTCGTCCTGCCGGGTTCCCACCATCGCGCTGGCCGCGGCGAGCGCCTGCGCGTCGCCCGCGAAGGCCCGCCGGCCGCCGCGGAACACGTTGCGCGTGAACTGGTCGAGCAGAAGGATCCGCGCCAGCGCGCCCGGGGCCGTCTCGGCCCAGCCATCGAGCTCGCCGCGCAGGGCCTGCTCGACGGTGAGGCCGAAGCGCTCGGCGATCAGGCGATCGAATGCGTCGTCCTTGGTGAACCACTCCTTGCGTTGGCTGCCGAACTCGGCACTGCCCGGTGCCCCGAACCAGAAGTCGAGTACGTCCTGGGGTCCGACCGCGGCGGCGCTGGTGTCGCTCATGCCCCGCCCATCCGCTCGGGAACGATCTGCACCGAGCGCTCGCCGTCGGAAACCCAGATCGCGCCATCCTGGCGGTTGATCTGCAGTTGCATGCCGCGGCTGGCGAGGCCCGCGAGCTCGCGGCTCTGCTCGGGCGGGATGCGCCACGCCTCGACGTTGCCGGCGCGCGCGATCCGGCTGCCGAGGCTCGCCCACCAGGCCGTGGCGGAGGTCCCGAAGGCGAACACGCTGACCCGATCGGCGCGACCGCTCGCCTTGGCGATGCGCCGCTCCTCGGGCTGGCCGACCTCGATCCACTGGACGATGCGGCCGGTCAGGTCCTTCTGCCAGAGCTCGGGCTCGTCGGGGTCCCACATGCCCTTGGCGAACTCGAGCCCGCCGTCGCGCGAATCGGCCGGCACGCACAGGGCGAACGCGAGCAGCCGCACCATCATCCGTTCGTCGTTCTCGGAAGGATGGCGCGCGAGCGTCAGCGAATGATCGGCATAGAGGCCCCGATCGATGTCTGCGATCTGCAGCGTCGCCTTGCACACGGTTGCCTTCTGAGCCATCGGCGGACTGTAGGGCAGTCGCGCGACAATCGAGGCTCGCCTGGAAAGAACGAGCCATGAGCATGAAGAAGTCCGACCTCGACAAGCATCTCGGCAAGAAGGTCGTTGGCGAGATGAAAGGCGCCGGCATTCCGGGCCGCTTCGCGCAGGGCGCCTCGCTCGTGCCCGACCGGCGCGAGCAGCGCCGCCTCGACGCGGCCGCCGGCCTCGTCCCCTTCGCCTGCAAGCTCCCAGCCGACCTCGCGGCGACCTTGCGCGGGCGTGCCGGCGCGCACGAGGGCGGCATCAACGGCCTGGTGGCCGAGCTGCTGCGCAAGGGCCTGGGCTGATGGCGCAGCCCGGCGCCCGCTACGGCTTTTCGGCGGCGGCCTTCAGCCCGGCGAGGCCTTCGGCGAAGTCCTTGCCGACCATGCGGTCGGCGCCGAGCGCGAACCAGTGGTAGAGCGGGTTCCTGCCCATGTCGCCGTTCATCGTCCAGGTGACGCGCGTGCCGGTGCCCGCCGGCTCGAAGCGCAGCTCGCCTTTCGAGGTGGTGCCGAAGTCCGGGAAGTAGAGGTCGAAGGCGACCCGTCGGCCCGGCTCTGCCGCGGTGAAGGTCATCTCGCCGTCGCCCTCGCTCTTGCTCTTCCAGGTCCACTTCGCACCGATGCCGGCGAGCGGCCCGCTGTAGTCGATCTGCATCTGCGGGTCGCGCCGGTTCCAGGCGGACCATTGCTTCCAGCCGCGCGGATCGGCCACCAGGGCATAGACCTTGTCGGCCGGCGCGGCGATCTCGACGGAGCGGGCGACAGTGAAGGTGGCGGGCAGGAAGAAGCCCACCACGACCAGCAGCACGACCAGCCCGACGATCACGCCGGCGATCCACTTCAGGATTCGCATCGCTTCTCCCCGTTGTTCCCTGGCGGAGCGGGAAGTCTGCCGCGCACGCGCATGCATCGCAACGGGTATCGTCCGCAGGGCCGCTCGCGGCGAGTCGCGAGCCGCCTGAGTGGCAGCTGAGAACATGGCTCGCGACGGATTCGATCTCTTCATCATCGGCGCCGGCAGCGGCGGTGTGCGCGCCGCGCGCATGGCCGGCCAGCGCGGCCTGCGCGTCGCCGTCGCCGAAAGCGCCGCCCTCGGCGGCACCTGCGTCAACCTCGGCTGCATCCCGAAGAAGCTGTACAGCTTCGCCTCGCACTACGGCGAGGCCTTCGAGCAGGCGCGCGGCTTCGGCTGGTCGCACGAGACGCCGAGCTTCGACTGGAGCGTGCTCAAGGCGAACCGCGCGCGCGAGATCTCGCGCCTCAACGGCATCTACGGCGACCTGATGACGAGCGCCGGCGTCACCCTCCTGCGCGGCCATGCCCGGATCGTCGGCGCGAATGCGGTCGAGGTGAACGGCGTCGTCCACGCCGCCGAGCGCATCGTCGTCGCCACCGGCGGCTGGCCGCTGCCGCCCGCGGTGCCTGGCGGCGAGCTGGCGATCAGCTCGAACGAGATCTTCGACCTGCCCGAGTTTCCCGAGCGCCTGGTGGTGGTGGGCGGCGGCTACATCGCCTGCGAGTTCGCTTCGATCTTCAACGGCCTGGGCGCCCGGGTCACCCAGCTGTATCGCGGCGAGCAGATCCTGCGCGGCTTCGATCGGGAAGTGCGCGACTTCGTCGCCGCCGAGATGAAAAGGACCGGCGTCGACATCCGGGTCGAAGCGAGCGTGCGGTCGCTCGCGAAAACCGACCGCGGCACGATCCGCGTGGCGCTTGCCGATGGCAGCGAGCTCGAGGCCGAGACCGTGCTCTACGCCGCCGGTCGCGCCCCGCGCACGGCCGGTCTCGGCCTCGAGGCATTGGGCGTCGCCCTCGCGCCCAACGGCGCGGTGGTCGTCGACGACGCCTATCGCAGCAACGTTGCCGGCATCTACGCGATCGGCGACGTGATCGACCGGGTGCAGCTCACGCCGGTCGCGCTCGCCGAGGCGATGGCGCTGGTCGACAGCTTCTTCGGTCAGGGCGGGCGGCGGGTCGACTACATGCACATTCCGACGGCGGTGTTCACCCATCCGAACGTCGGCACGATCGGCCTGTCGGAGCAGGACGCGCGCGCCCGGTTCGAGAAGATCACCGTCTACCGCACGGATTTCAAGCCGTTGCGCCACACCCTGTCGGGCAGCAGCGAGCGCACCCTGATGAAGCTCGTGGTCGACGCGGCGAACGACCGGGTCGTCGGCCTGCACATGGTCGGCGCCGATGCAGGCGAGACGATCCAGGGCTTCGCGGTCGCGATGAAGGCCGGCGCGACCAAGGCGGTCTTCGATGCGACGCTCGGCATTCACCCGACCGTCGCCGAGGAGTTCGTGACGATGCGAACTGCGACGGTGGCATCATGACCGGTCTTGGCAACAGCACGCCCCGCTTCATGGCCGCAGCACTTCTCTCACGCCGTTTGCTTGCCGCTCTCCTGGTCGCCTGCCCCTTCGTCGCCGAAGTTGCCGGTGCCGCGGAGAAGGCGAAACCGGCCGCCAGCGCACCGTCTGCGCGCACGCGCCTGATGACGCCGGCCGAGCTGCGCGATTGCAACGCGCAGGAGACGCGTGTGCTCGCCCAGACCGACGAGGCGCAGAAGGAGAAGGCGTCGATCGAGGCCGACAAGAACGAGATCGCCCGCGTCGGAACCAGCCTCGGCGAGGAGATCGCGACGCTCGACAAGACGAGCGCCGAGGCCGTCGCAGCCTACAACGCCAAGGTCGAGGCGAGGGACAAGCTGATCGACAACTATCAGGCTCGGGTGACGGCCTTCAATCAGAAGGCCGAATCCGTGAACGCGACCCGGGATGCCTACGCGAAGGCGTGCGACAAGCGCCGCTACGACGAGCGTGACCTGAACGACATCAAGCGCAAGAAGTGACGACCATGACCGACAACCCCCTGCTGCAACCCTGGACCGGCGAATACGGCCTGCCGCCGTTCGCCCTGGCCAGGGCCGAGCACTTCGCGCCGGCGTTCGAGTTCGCGATGCGCGCCCACCTCGACGAGATCGACGCCATCGGCAACTCGACCGAGGCGCCGAGCTTCGCCAATACCGTCGACGCGCTCGATCGCGCCGGCCGCCCCTTCGACCGGATCGCCGGCCTGTTCTACAACCTCACCTCGAGCGAAACCTCGCCGGCCCTACAGGCCGTCGAGCGCGAGATGGCGCCGCTCCTGGCGGCCCACGACAGCCGCGTCTACATGCACCATGCGCTGTTCGAGCGCATCGACGTGCTCCACGACAAGCGCCGCGAGCTCGGCCTCAGCGACGAGCAGCTGCGCGTGCTCGAGCGCTACCACATCGACTTCGTGCGTGCCGGTGCGCGCATGGACGGCGCGGCGCAGAAGCGCTACGCCGAGGTCATGCAGCGCCTGGCCGACCTGACGACGCAGTTCGGCCAGAACGTGCTCGCCGACGAGTCCGGCTTTCAGCTCGTGCTGCGCAGCGAGGCCGACCTCGCCGGCCTGCCCGATTTCGTCCGCGCCGCGGCGCGCCAGGCGCCGACCACGCCGCGCTCGCACATCG
>Ga0193752_1003863_pt1 | contig 10028 bp, 9 predicted proteins | sample H1c1metaG_FD_144924 | JGI IMG/M metagenome (GOLD analysis project Ga0193752, IMG submission 144924) | Soil microbial communities from a riparian zone of the East river system, Colorado, United States - H1c1 | ecosystem: Environmental > Terrestrial > Soil > Riparian zone | place: USA: East River...
ACGCATCGAGCGAAGGCGAGGGTCGAGGCACGACCTTCACGCTGCGCATCCCCGCCCAGCCGTCGATGGAGCCGCGCAGCAGCGGAACCCCCAGCGGCCACGCGACCGCTGCCGGTCAAGTCGCGCCGCTCGACGTCGTGGTGGTTGAGGACAATACGGACATCTCCGAGAGCCTTTCGGATCTGCTGCAGGCGATGGGCCATCGTGTGTCGGTGGCCGCAACGGGCAGGCGTGCCATCGACCTGATCAGTCAGAGCCGTCCCGACCTCGTGCTGTGCGATCTCGGCTTGCCGGAGATGGACGGACTGGACGTGTGCCGTCACGTGCGCGGCCTCCCGGCCCATGCTCAGCCCGGGATGATGGTGGCCCTAACAGGATGGGGAAGAGAAGACGACCTGCGCCGGACCAAGGCGGCCGGGTTCGACCACCACCTCGTTAAGCCAATAAAGGCTGAAGCGCTCGAGTCGATCTTGAAGACCGTCGAAGCGCTCCGCGCAGTCCCGTAGACCGACTGCGTTCAGCGCGCGAAAGCGCCGTTGGAGATGAGGCCGGTATCGGCGAGGCCGAGCGTAGACTTGGTCGGGCGGACGAAGCCGACGTCCTTGGTGCAGCTGCAGTGCGTCGTGAGCCAACCGTTGATGCAGGTGATCACGCCGTCGACCGTCCCGGCGGTGCAGACGGCGGTCATGTCCTCGCAGTCGTTCTCGATCGCCTTGCTGCACTCGCACGAGCCGCCGGAGCACGTGTAGCCGAGCCGCTGGTGGTTGCTGCCGCCGCGCAGGAGCGCCTGCTCGGTGCTCGCTACCTCGGCTTGCTCGTCGAGCTCCAGCTCCGCCTGGTCGATGTCCGCTTGGCTGGCCAGGCAGCCCTGGGCGAGGCCCGCCGCGAGCAGGCTGTAGACGATGGCGCGGAGGTTTTTTAGACGCGAGATCATTGCAGTTTCTCCTGGGGTCGGCCGAGGTGTTGCTCGGGCCTCATCGAGACCAACGCAGGCCGGGCGGCAAGCCGGACATCGCGGGCCGAGAAATCGGTTGCCGCTGCCGCCGGGGGCGCGCGACCGTGTGACCGGTTCATGCCGGGCGCATCCAAATCGCTGAGCTCGCTGCTCGACGAGGCGCTGGCGCTGCCGGTCGACCAGCGCCTGGCTTGGGTCGAGCGCCTGGGTGAAGAGCACACGGCGCACCGCGAGCGGCTGCGCGCGATGCTGATGCGCGCATGCGAGTCCGAGCGACTTCTGGGGACGCTGCCCAAGCTCGACACCACCGGTGAGGATGAGCTGGCGCGCTTTGCCAGCCACGCCCACGCGCCTGGCGAGCGCATCGGCGAGCACACGCTGCTGCGCTTGCTCGGCTCCGGCGCCATGGGTGTGGTGTGGCTTGCGCGCGGCGAGCGCGAGCCGCGCGACGTCGCGATCAAGCTCGCACACATCGCGTCCAAGCGGTCCGACCTGCGAGCGCGGCTCGAGCGCGAGCGCGCGCTGCTCGCTAAGCTCGATCATCCGAACATCGCGCGGCTGCTCGGCGGCGGCGTGACGGCTGTGGGCCAGCCGTACCTCGTGCTCGAGCACGTAGACGGCGAGCAGCTCGACGTCTATTGCCGGACGCATGCGCCGCCGCTCGAGCAGAAGCTCGCGCTGTTTCTACAGATCGCACTCGCGGTCGCGCACGCTCACGATCGCGCGATCGTGCACCGCGACCTCAAGCCCGCGAACGTGATGGTTTGCGACAACGGCACGGTGCGCTTGCTCGACTTCGGCGTCGGCAAGCTGCTCGCGAGCGGCGTGCCCGAGGAGCTGCAGCTGTCGGCAGCCGAAGGGCGGCCGATGACCCCGGCGTACGCCGCACCGGAGCAGCTGTTCGGGCACGAGGTGAGCTTCGCCGCCGATATCTACTCGCTCGGCGGGATGCTCTACGAGCTGCTCACCGGCGTGCGCCCGCACCAGCGTTGCGAGGGCACGGGCTTCGAGCTGGCCCGGGCGATCCTGCAGGAGCAGCCGATCGCTCCGAGCCGCCATCCCGGCGGCAGCGAGCTCGCCCGGCTGCCGCTCGCGCGCCGGCTGGCGCTCGACATGCTGGTGCTTAAGGCCTTAGCGAAGCGCGCGGACGATCGCCACCGCTCCGCTCGCGAGCTGGCCGAGATCATTCACGGGGTCCTTCATTGAGCGCCTCGCTCAAGAGCAGTCGCGCCTTCTCCCAGTCGCGGCGCACCGTACGATCGGTGATGCCCAAGGCGTTTGCGATCTCGGCGTCGGTCATGCCGCCGAAGTAGCGGAGCTGCACCACGTCGACCAGGCGTGGGTCGGTCTCGGCCAGCGCCTCGAGCGCCTCGTGCACGCGCAGGATCTGTTCTTCGCTGCCGCCGGTGCTCGCGCCCTCGTCCGAGGTGGTCAGCGACACGTGCTGCGCGCCGCTCCCGCGGCGCTGCGCGAGCCGCTTGCGAACGGTATCGACGATGACCGAGCGCATGACGTGCCCGGCGTATCGAAAGAACTGCGCGCGATGCTCGGCTTGCAGCCCGCCCAGCTGAGCGAAGCGCATGAACGTCTCGTGCACGAGCACGGTGGTCTGAAGGTTGTCGCGCGTCGGCCCGTGCCCGCGCAGCCGCGAAGAAGCGAGCGCACGCAGCTCGGGGTAGGCCGCATCGAACACCTTGCCGAGCGCGTTGGCATCCCCCCCGCTGGCGAGGCCGAGCAACTTCGAGATCCGGCTCGACTCGCCGGGGTCGTCGCTCATCTAGAAGCCGTCCTTCGCTTTGCGCAGGGCGCCGAAGACCTCTGCCGGGGTCGGGCTCGCGGCGCCGAGCGTGGTCGCGGTCTCGATGACTTCTGGTACGTCCCAGCGCAGGAAAGGGTTACTGAGGCGCTCGGCGGTGAGCGACCCCGGGACCGTGGTCTCGCCGCGCTCGCGCTTGAGCTCGGCCCAGCGCTTCCGGTCCTGCACCACACGGTTTTCCGGCTCGATGCTGATGGCGAAGCGCAGGTTGGACAGCGTGTACTCGTGGCCTGGATAGACCTTGGTGTCGATCGGTAGTGCGCGTAGCTTCGCGAGCGACTCCTGCATCATCGGCATCGTGCCTTCGAACACCCGCCCGCAGCCGGCGAGGAACAAGGTATCGCCGCTGAACAGGCAACCTGAAACGAGGTACGCGATCGCGCCCAGCGTGTGGCCCGGGATCTCGAAGATCCGGACCTCCTCGCCTTCAAACGTCAGGGTATCGGCCTCGGTAAGCCCCTGGGTTTGGCGTGGAATTCGGGCTTGGGCCAGGTCATACGCGCTGCCGAGCACCGGGACCTGGCCGAGCTGATCGCACAGCTCTTCGATCCCTCCGACGTGATCGTGATGGTGGTGAGTCAGCCAGATCGCGCCGAGCGTCAGGCCCTCGCGCTGCAGGGCTTCGCGCACCGGCGCAGCTTCGGATGGGTCGACCACGACGCACGTCGCCGATCCGCCGGCCAGCACGTAGGCGTAGTTGTCTTGCAAGCAGGGGATGGGCAGCACGCGCATCGCGAGAGCGTCGCCGAAAAGCGAGCCGGCCGCAAAGCGGAGCGCGCGCGGGTCTTGGTGTAGTATCGGCCGGCAATGCCAGGTCGCTCGTTCGTTCCCGCTGTATTCATGCTGTTGTTCGCGCTGCTCACGAGCGTTGGGGCGGCAGCTCAACAAGCTGAGGTCGTTGTGCTCGGCGTTCGTTCGGTCGAAGGCGACGACGATGTGGCGCACGACCTCACTACCGCCTTGCGCGACGCTGCGCAGGAGATCAGCGCGTGGCAGGTCTCGCCCACCGCCGTGTCGATGGCGCAGATGGCGCTCGCCCACGGCTGCGAAGAGGTCGACGTCGCGTGCCTCGCGGACATCGCCAAGGGACTATCGGCCGACTTGGTCGTGTACGGCACGTTGCGGCGCAACAGCGCGCGCGAGGACTTCGACTTCGCGTTCAACCTGAGCCTGTTCAACGCCCAGAGCGGCGCGATCCAAAACAGCATCGACGACACGATCGTACGGCGCGACACCACCAAGGGCGCGCTCGGGCCGCGGGCCAAGCGCTTGGTCGCGCGGCTGTCCGGCACCGAGGCGCCGGCCGAAGAGACCGACGCTTCGCTCGGCACGCTGATCGTGCGCTCCAACATCGACACCGCCGACGTGCTGATCAACGACCAGCCGGTCGGCACGCTGCAGGGCGGTGTGCTGCAATACGACGGCCTGCAAGAAGGCATGTACCGCGTCGAGCTGCGCGCTCACGGCTACGCGCCGTTCGTGAAGACGGTGCGCATCAAGGCCGGCGAGCGGTTCGACGTCGAGGCGGCGATGCAGGTCGGCGCGAGCGGGCGCGACCCGTCGCTCGACTGGGAAGATGAAGAGCCGCCTCAGAAGGAAGGCGGCCACAACCTGCGCTGGCTCGGCTGGACGCTGGTCGGCGTGGGCGCCGCGTCCGCGGTAGGTCTCATCGTCTCCTGGACGCAGATCATCCGCATCAACAACGACGACCGCCTGGAGCGCTACAGCGGCGAGGTCGCCGAGTACAACCGGGTCGAGCTCGCGAAAGCACGCACCACCGGGATCGAGCCGAAGCTGTTCGACGATTTCTGCGAAGCCGCCAACACGGGCTTCTCGTTCGAAGGCGAGTTCTTCGACAATCGCGACAAGTTCAAGGAAGTGCAGGGGCTGTGCAGCGACGCAGACACCTGGGAAGTGCTGCAGTACGTGTTTCTAGGCACCGCGGTCGCCGCCGGCGGCACGGGCATCGTGCTGCTGCTGACGTCAGGTGACGGCGGCGAGCACGCCACCAGCGAGCCGCCGCGCTTTGCGCTCACGCCGCAGGTGAGCCCGGATCGAGCCGGCTTCCAGGCCACGCTCAGGTTCTAGCCGACCATGCGCATCGTCGGCGGAGCGTTTGCGGGGCGCACGCTCCCGGGTAAGCCGCCTGAAGGCACGCGGCCGACCGCCGACCGCGTGCGCGAAGCGATCGCTTCAGCGCTGCAGGCGCGCGGGTTGCTCGAAGGCGCGGTGGTGCTCGACCTGTACGCCGGCACCGGCGCGCTCGGTCTCGAGGCGTTGTCGTGGGGCGCCAAGCGGCTGATCGCGATCGACTCCAGCCCGGCCGCGCTGCGCTGCATCCGCACGAACGCCGACGCGCTCGGGATCGAATCGCAGGTGACTACGGTGAAGCTCGAGCTGGGTCGCGGCGGCGCGACCGAGCAAGTCGCGCGGCTTGCGCGCGTCTGCGACGAGCCGGTGACGTTGCTCCTGGCTGACCCGCCGTATGCGCAGATCGGCGCGCTTACGCCCGTGCTGGAAGCGCTCGCCGCCCAACGCCCCGAGGGGCCGGCGGCCATTCTCGCTCCGTCAGCGGCCATTCTCGTCGAGCACGCGCACAAGACCGCGTTGCCGATTCCGGCCGGATTCCTCGAGGTCGCGCGCTACCGATATGGGGATACCGCGGTCTTACTCGCGCTGCGCGACGCGCTCTAAAAGGCTTTTTGCATTGCGCCAGGGGGACTCTGCTAGGCTCGCGAGCCATACGCATGGCAGCGCGCCCGATGTCCGCAGCGATCTATGCCGGCACGTTCGATCCCATCACGAACGGCCACGTCAGCGTCATACGCAGCGGTCTCGTCGCGTTCGATCGCGTCACCGTCGCGGTGTTGACCAACACCAAGAAGACGCCGCTCTTCACCGTCGATGAACGGATCGAGATGATCGCGGACGCCATAAAAGGCGATCCGCGGGTCGAGATCGATCGCTTCGACGACGGGCTGTTGGTCGAGTACGCGCGCGCCAAGAACGTGCGCGTCGTGCTGCGCGGCCTGCGCGCGGTCGGCGACTTCGAGCACGAGCTGCAGCTGGCCAACATGAACAAGCATCTCGATCCCAACATCGAGACGTTCTTCGTGATGGCGAGCGACTACTTCTTCGTGAGCTCGAGCCTGATCAAAGAGGCGGCGTCGCTCGGCGGCGACGTGCGCGGCGTGGTGACCGACTTGGTCGCGAAGAAGCTGCGCGAGAAGTTCGGCCGCAAGAGCTCGGTCGAGCCGTAGCCGGCGGCGGCGAGCGCCCGCATCGCAGGCACGGCCGCGACGCTGAGCCGGCCGGCGCGCAGCTCGTCGAGCGTGACCGAGCCGCTGGCGATCGCGTGGTGCACGCGCAAGTAGCCCAGTAGATAAGAAGCGTCGCGGGCCACGCCACCGCCGCGATACGCGCGCTCGGCGATGCCGATCGCTTCGACCGGCGTGAAGTGCTCGACGCGGTGCAGCGTGTGCGCGGCGTCCGAGAAGCTCGCGCCGGCATGCATGATATCGGTCGCCAGCACGCGCCCAGCCAGGATGCGCATCCGCACGGCGTCCATCACGCCGTGCTTGGCCTCGAGAAACAGCGACACGCCCTCCTGGTCGGCGAACGAGTCGGCGGTGCCCCACTCGAAGATGCGCAGCGCTTGCTTGCGGCCGTTGTGCGCCGCGACGAGATGGCCGAGCACCTCGTGGATCGCCAGTCGCTCGGCTTCGACCCGCCCGAAGCGCCGCGCCGCGAGGAACACCGTGTGCTCGCCCGCCGCCGCGCCTGAAGCCAAGCGCGGCTCGACGCGCACCTCGATCGAGAGACCGATCGAAGCGGCGAGCGCGCGAACTAGGTTGCCGAGGCTATCGGGCGAGCCGTCCGCGGGCAGCTCCTTGGGCTCGGACAGCGGCTCGACGCGGTCGAGCAGGACGCGCGCACAGGCGCCGAGGGTGACCTCGCCGTGCTCGGTCGGTACGGTGCGAGCGCCCGTGCCGTAGCGCCGCGCGGCCAGGGTGCGCACGGCGCGCGGCCGGCCGAGCGCATCGAGCAGCATCAGGTCCAGCTCGAGCTCGTCGAGCTTCTCGCGGTACAGGCTCTCGGCCACCGCGCCGAAGAATGCATCCGGGGTCTGGGCCTCGCTTACCAGAGCATCGACCAGATTCGGAATGTGCCGGCGCAGCTCATCGATCAAGCGAAACGCCGCATGTGGAACCGGCCGAACTTCGAGCGCGAAGCGTGGCGAGAGCGTTTCGCCCCGCATCAAGCAGGCTGTCAGCCGCGTGCGCTCCTCGTGGGCATTGTCTGCGGTCAACGCCGGCAACGTCCGCGCCGCCGAGCACAGCCCGTGCAGCTGCTGCTCGTAGTCGTGCACGAACGCCGGCAACGGCCGGAGCAGCTCGCCGCTCTCTCGCGCGTTCTCTTCGTGCGCCGCCGCTCGCAGCTCGGTCACGGATCCCACCGCGGCACGCTTGTTTGCGCCAGCCGTAGGGGATCGCGTGGTCACTACAGAAGCTCCGAGGCTATTTCCGCCAGCTCACTGCGCTCGCCCTTGCTGAGCGTGATGTGGCCGGCGATCGGTTGATGGCGGAAGCGCTCGGCGACGGTCGCGAGACCGTTGCTCGCGGCATCCACGTACGGGTTGTCGATCTGATCGGGATCACCCGTGAGCACGATCTTCGAGTCGGTGCCGCAGCGCGTGATGATCGTCTTCACTTCGTGAGGCGTAAGGTTCTGCGCCTCGTCGACGATCAAGAACTGGTTGGGCAGGGTGCGGCCACGGATGTAGGTGAGCGGCTCGACTTGAATCGTCCCGGCCGAGAGCAGCTCTTCGTAGCTGCGGCCGGTATCGAAGCGCGCCGCGCTGCCGCTCGTGAAGATGTACTCGAGGTTGTCGAAGATCGGCCGCATCCACGGGTTGAGCTTCTCTTCGAGCGTGCCGGGCAAGTAGCCCACGTCGCGGCCGAGCGGAAAGATCGGGCGCGATACCAAGAGTCGCGCGTAGCTGCCGTCGCCGAGCACCTTGCTCAAGCCCGCGGCGACCGCGAGCAGCGTCTTGCCCGTGCCGGCGCGGCCGACCAGAGTCACCAGCCGGACTTTGTCGTCCAGCAGCAGATCGCACGCGAACTGTTGCTCGACATTGCGGGGGCGGATGCCCCACATGCCCTCCCTCGGTATGCGCAGCGGCACGATCGAGTTGTCGCGGCCATCCACACGGCCGAGCGCGGTGTGTTTCGGGTTCGCCACGTCGCGCAGCACGACGCCGGTGTTCGGCGCGAGCTCGGGCGCATTCGGCCAGTTCGCGAACGCGACCGGCAAGCGCTTGCCTAGCGTATCGACCAGGTCGCTCGGCGCGCTCACGTCCGAGATGCCGCTGTACAGATTCTCGTCGCGAATCTGGCCGCCTTCGTACGTCTCCGCCCGCAGACCGAGCGCATCGGCGCGGATGCGGAGGTTGCTGTCCATCGTGACGAAGATGGTCGGCGTGTCGCGCTGCTCTTCTTGCTCGCGGAGCGCTGCGGCGAGGATCTTGTGATCGGCCGAGCGGCCGCTGCTGTCGCGCAGAATCGCGTCGTGGGTCGCGACACGCAGCTGGCCGCCGCTCGGCAGCGGCACGCCTTTCTGCAGGTGACCCTTCTCGCGCAGCTCGTCGAGGAAGCGAGCGATCGACCGCGCGTTGCGACCTAGCTCGCTCGCGTCGCGCTTGAAGTGGTCGACCTCCTCGATGACGAAGATCGGCAGGACGACTTCGTTATCTTCGAACTTGAAGATCGCTCGCGGGTCGTGGAGCAGTACGTTTGTGTCGAGGACGTAGAGCTTTCGCACTGGCCTCGAAGGTAGCAGCCGGGATCAGCCAATACCACCGCTAAAACGGGCGTTTCGGCCTGCAAACGGTTGCTGCCGGGTGAGCGCCGAGAGTGCTAGGCTAAGCGAATCGCGCGGTCCGGTCCCCCCGCTTCCACCGCGCGCAAGGTGATCATGGCGGCACACTCGTCTGAGTCTCTAGTCGCGCGGATCGCAGCGCTTCAGGATTACAAGCGCTACGAGGATCTCCACTGGGAAGGTTCGTTCGAGGACTACCTCGCGCTCGTGCGCGAGCGGCCCGAAGTCACGCGCAACGCGTTCCAGCGCGCTTACGACATGGTGATCGGGTACGGCGAAGAGGAGTACATCGATAACAAGAAGCGCCTCGTTCGCTATCCGTTCTTCCGCGACCCGATCGACAACGGCAAGGATGCGATCCACGGCCTCGACATCCCGCTGATGCGCCTGGTGCACGTGCTGCACGCCGCATCGCAGGGTTACGGTCCCGAGCGCCGCATCATTCTGCTGCACGGCCCGGTCGGCTCATCGAAGAGCACGATCGCGCGCCTGCTCAAGAAGGGCCTCGAGCAGTACTCGAAGACGCCGGCCGGCGCGCTCTACACCTTCAAGTGGACCAACTTGAAGGGCACCGGCGCGGTCGCCGACGACGACGAGACCGGCGAGGTCCCGTGCCCGATGAACCAAGAGCCGCTGCGCTTGATCCCGGAGGAGTGGCGCGAGCGGGCGATTCACGATCTCCAGCTCGGCAACGATCGCCAGCGCGTGAAGATCGCCGGTGATCTCGATCCGGCGTCGCGCCTCATCTTCCAAATCTTGATGCAGAAGTACAGCGGTGACTGGGGCAAGGTCGTCGCCAATCACGTGCGCGTGCGGCGGCTTCTGCTCAGTGAGAAGGATCGAGTCGGCATCGGCACCTTCCAGCCGAAGGACGAGAAGAACCAAGACGCCACCGAGCTGACCGGCGACATCAACTATCGCAAGATCGCCCAGTTCGGCTCGGACTCCGATCCGCGCGCGTTCAACTTCGATGGCGAGCTCAACATCGCCAACCGCGGCATCGTCGAGTTCGTCGAGATCCTGAAGCTCGACGTCGCGTTCTTGTACGACCTGCTCGGCGCGACCCAAGAGCACAAGATCAAGCCGAAGAAGTTCGCGCAGACCGACATCGACGAAGTCATCATCGGCCACACGAACGAAGCGGAGTACCAGAAGCTCCTGAGCAACGAGTTCATGGAGGCGCTGCGCGACCGCACGATCAAGATCGACATCCCGTACATCACCAAGGTGTCGGAGGAGATCCGGATCTACGAGAAGGACTTCTCGCAAGAGCGCATCCGCGGCAAGCACATCGCCCCGCACACGCTCGAGGTCGCTGGCATGTGGGCGGTGCTCACGCGCATGGAAGATCCGAAGAAGCACCAGATCTCCTTGCTGCAG
>Ga0193752_1003864_pt1 | contig 10027 bp, 9 predicted proteins | sample H1c1metaG_FD_144924 | JGI IMG/M metagenome (GOLD analysis project Ga0193752, IMG submission 144924) | Soil microbial communities from a riparian zone of the East river system, Colorado, United States - H1c1 | ecosystem: Environmental > Terrestrial > Soil > Riparian zone | place: USA: East River...
GCGAAGTGGTCGTCACGGACATGCGTATGCCCGGCATGAACGGCGCGGAGCTTCTGGAGGTCGTTCAAAGGGACTACCCGGACACCATCCGTCTGATCCTTTCCGGCCAGGCCGAAACGGAGTCGGTGATGAAGGCGCTCGGCGTCTCGCACCAGTTTCTCTCCAAGCCCTGCGACGCCGAGATCCTGCAGGGCACGATTTCGCGCGCCTTTGCGCTGCGCGACCTGGCCGGCAGCGAAGCGGTGAAGGCGCTGGTGGCGCGCATCAACAAGCTACCGACGCTGCCCGCCACCTATCAGCAGCTGGTCGAAACACTGCGCCGCCCGAATTCCAGCATCGACGACGTGTCGAACGTGATCGCCACCGACCCGGCGATGACGGCGCGGTTGCTGAAGCTGGTCAATTCGGCGTATTTCGGCCTGCAGAAACCCGTCGCCGACGTCGCGCGCGCCGGCGCGTTGTTAGGCCTCGATCGCATCATGGCGCTGGTGCTCGGCCAGGGCATCTTTTCCGATTGCGATCCGCCCGTCGTCCCGGGCTTCAGCATGGACGCGTTGTGGAATCACAGCGTGACGACCGCGACCGCGGCGCATCGCATCGCCATCGCGCAACAGATGGACCGCGACCAGGTCGCGGCCGCGTTCCTGGCCGGGATGCTGCACGACATCGGCAAGCTGGTGCTCGCGATGGGCCTGCCGGAAGCGTACGGCAAGGTGCTCTCGCAGGTCGGCGATCGACCCGGCAGCCTGCAGCAGATCGAGATGCTCGAATTACATGCCGCCCACACCGATGTCGGCGCCTATCTGGTGGGTCTGTGGGGCCTGCCCAATACGATCGCCGAAGCCATCGCCTATCACGAAGATCCTTCCCAGGCGCCGAATCAGAAGTTCGGCCTGCCGGGCATCGTGCACGTCGCCGACCGGCTCGCGCACCGTCCGGATATCGCCGATCCCCGTTCGCCCGAACTGGGGCTCAACTATTCGTATCTCGAATCGCAAGGGCTCACGGCGCGCTGGAGCGAATGGCGCGACGCCTTCGTCGCCGTAAGCCCGGCCGTGAACCAGAAGGCGTCCACATGAGCGACCGCGTCCTCTTTGTCGACGACGAACCGAACGTGCTCGACGGCATCCGCCGCCAGTTGCGCAACCGGCTCGACATCGAAACCGCGGTCGGCGCCGCGGCCGGACTGACGATGATCGAGACGAAAGGCCCGTTCGCGGTGGTCGTTTCCGACATGCGCATGCCCGAGATGAATGGCGCGAGTTTCCTGTCGAAGGTCAACAAGATGTCGCCGAATACGGTGCGCATGGTGTTGTCCGGACAGGCCGACCTCGACTCGACCGTGGCCGCGGTGAACGAAGGCCACATCTTCCGTTTCCTGATGAAACCCTGCGCCTCGGACAAGCTGCTCGAAGTCGTCAACGCCGGAATCGAGCAGTACCGGCTCGTGAACGCCGAAAAACACCTGCTCGAGAACACCCTCAACGCCACCGTGAAGGTGCTGCTGGAAGTGCTCGGCCTGATCAACCCGGCGGCCCAGCGCCGCGCCGCGCAGATCCAGAAATACGCCGAAGCCGCGAGTGACGCGCTCAAACTACCCGACGCCTGGAAATATCATCTGGCCGCCATGCTCTCGCAGCTCGGTTGCGTCGCCCTGCCGCCCGAAACGCTCGCCAAGGTGTACGGCGGCCAGGCGCTGAGCGACGAGGAAAACAAGCTGTATCGCTCGCACCCGGACGTCGCCGGGAAGTTGTTGGGCCAGATCCCGCGGCTGGAAGACGTCGCCGGCATGGTGGCCGGACAGCTGCGCACCCCCGGCAAAGAACTTGCAACGGGCGACGTCCGGAGCTGGAACCCCCAGCAACTCGGCGCCGCGATCCTCTGGACCGCCGTACGGATGGATCAATTTGTCGACGAAGGCCGGACGGCGCACTACGCCATCCACCAGATCATGCAGCTGGTGCCGCATCTGCCGAAGCAGATCACGGCTGCCATGCTCACGGCGCCAGTCACCGGCGGCGGCCGGCGCGAGTCGCGCACGCTGGCTGTGGCCGACCTTGGTATCGGAATGATCCTCGAAAGCGAAGTGCTTTCTGCGAAAGGAATTCGCCTGGTGCCGAAAGGCGTGGAAATAACCTCTTCACTGCTCGGGCGTTTAAGCACCATCGCCCGTGGAGTCGGTGTAACGGAACCCATCCAGGTGTCCGTGCTGGTGCGGGAATAAAGGTACTGTCATGGAAAAGAGCAAACTACTGCTGGTCGACGACGAGCCGAACCTCACTTCGGCGCTGGTTCGCAGTCTCGACCGTTCGCAATTCGAGATCTTCACGGCCGACTCGGCGCAAAAGGGTCTGATGATCCTGGCGGGCAACGAGATCGACGTGGTCGTCTCCGACGAGCGCATGCCCGGCATGACCGGCAGCCAGTTCCTCTCCGAGGTACGCAAGAAATGGCCCAACACGATTCGCATGATCCTGTCGGGTCAGGCGGACCTGGAAGCCGCGGTGCGCGCCATCAACGAGGGCGAGGTGTACCGCTTCCTGCTCAAGCCCTGCCATCCGAAGGAACTGCAGGCGACCATCCTGCAGGGACTGCAGCACAAGAAGCTGATCGCGCAGAGCCGCAAGCTGCTGCAAGAACACCAGAAGACGCAGAACCTGCTCGAAGAACTCGAGAAGGCCAACCCCGGCATCACCAAGATCGAGATGGACGAAGACGGCGCGATCATGATGGAAGACGACGATCCGGAAGGCGCCGAGGACGTGCAGTCGCTGCTCGACGATCTCGAGCGGGAGATGTCCAAGATCGGCAGTAGATAGGCCGGGGCGCCGCAGGCCGCGGGCGGCGCGGCGCGACCTGACGCGCCGGTTTCCACCGGGCGCCGAAGGGCGTATCCTCCGCCGCTGCAGCAGGACGCTGCAGCAGAGAGGTTCGTATGGACACGAAGAAATGGATTTCTTTGGCGCTGTGCCTGTGCGCCCTCGTTTCACTGCCATCGCAGGCACAGACCTGCGGACTCATCGCCAATGGCGGTTTCGAAAGCGACCTCGCCGGCTGGGCTGGCAGCGGCCCGGTGTCGATCGTCAACGACGCGCACAGCGGCACGAAGGCGGCGCGCGTCGGCTCCGCGCCCGGGGGTGTCAATCGCGCCGGCACGTTCGCCGTAACGGCGGGCCAGCAACTCACTTTCAACGTCTGGGCCAAGGTCACGGGGAATCCGTTCTGGGCCGGCGTCGGACTCGATTTCCTCAATGCCTCGGGCACCGAGATTGCCGAGATCAACACGCAGGTCACGGGCGCCACCTACGCGCCGCGCTCCACCACCCGCACCGTGCCCGCTGGCGCCGTGAGCGCGCGCATCTGGACCTGGAAGAGCGGCAGCGCCGGTTACCTGTTCCTGGACGACTTCTGCGTCACCGTCCCCGATGCACAGGCGCCCTCGGCGCCCGCCGGCCTCTCCGCGGCGTCCGTGGCGCAGACGGGCTTCACGCTGCGCTGGAACGCCTCGACCGACAACGTCGCCGTCACCGCCTACGAAGTGTTCCGCGGCGGCGCGTCGCTGGGCACGATCGCCGGCACTTCGTTCGGCGTGACGGGCCTCGCGGCGGCGACCTCCTACGCCATGCGCGTTCGCGCGCGTGACGCCGCGGGCAACTGGTCGGCGCAAAGTGCCGCGCTCAACGTCACCACCGCCGGCGCCACCGCCAGCTACGACATCACCGTCAACAAATCGGTGCGTTACCAGACCATCGACGGTTTCGGTTTCTTCGGCGCGCAGGACAACTGGTGGTCGGGAAGTTCGTCGCTGTGGAGCGATGCCTGGGGCGACCAGGTGATCGGCGATCTCGGCATCACCATCTGGCGCAACGAGCACTACCCGCCTTTCGATGGCCAGCACGTGCAGGACGCGGACTGGAACAAGCAGCTGCCGGTGGTGCGCGGGCTCAAGCGCAAGGCCGACCAGTACGGCGTCGATCTCAAGTTCATCTTCACGGTGTGGAGCCCGCCTGCCTCCATGAAGGTGCAGGTCGACGACAACACGCGGCTCATCGGCGTGCCCAATCCCGGCGGCACGAAACTCGGCGGCGCGCTCGATCCGACCAAGTACCAGGAGTTCGCGGCCTGGATGGGCCAGGGTATCGAGCAGTACCGCGCCGCGGGCATCGAGCCCTACGCGGTCAGCCCGCAGAACGAGCCGTTTTTCGTGCAGGGCTTCAACAGCTGCTGGTACAAGCAGGAGTGGTATCCGGAGATGCTGACCGGCGCGATGTCGATCCTCAAGGCTAACTACCCTGCCGTGAAGGTGTTCGGCAGCGAAGGCATGCTCGAGATGGAAGCCGCCGACCAGAACTGGCAGTGGTTCTATCACAAGCTGATTCTCGACAACCCGCAGGCACGGGCCAACATCGACATTCTCGCGGTGCACGGCTACAGCGACGGCGTGGCGCCGACCTCGGGCAGCACGCTCGGCCACCTGTGGCAGAGCCACAAGCAGCACTTCGCCGATCCGATGAACAAGAAGCAGTGGATGACCGAGACGTCGGGCTACGCCGATGCGTGGAACGGCACGCCGGGCGCCTTCGCGCTCGGCCTCGACATCATGTCGGCGCTCAACAACGGCAACGTCGCCGGATGGGTGTGGTGGCAGGGCAGCGAAAACCCCGGCTCGACCGCGGGCGTGGGCGAATTCGCGCTCATGAACGGCCTGGTCAAGGGGAAGAAGTATTACGTCTCCAAGCAGTTCTACCGCTACATCCGCCCGGGTGCGGTGCGTGTGGGCGCGATCAGCACAAACAACAATGTGTACGTCTCGGCCTATGAACACGCCGGCGCCGGCACACACACGGTGGTACTGGCGAACACGTCGACCAGCGCGCAGACGCTGACGCTGGGCGGCGCGGGGCTGCCGCCAACGTTCACTCTCTATCGAACGTCAGCCAGCGAGAACGCGGTGAGTGCGGGCGACTACGCGACGGGCACGCCGCTGACCCTGCCCGCGCGCTCGATCACGACGCTGCAGGCGGGCGGGACACCGTTGTAGAGGTGGTGGCCACCAACCCTAGAACTTCACGAGCGCCGAGCCCCAGGTAAAGCCGCCACCGAACGCTTCGAGCAACAGCAGGTCACCGCGCTTCACGCGGCCGTCGCGCACGCCGACATCGAGCGCCAGCGGCACGGAGGCGGTCGAGGTGTTGCCGTGATCCTGCACCGTGACGATGACGCGTTCCATCGGCAGCTCCAGCCGCTTGGCCATCGCCTGGATGATGCGGATGTTCGCCTGGTGGGGAATCAGCCAGTTCACGGCGGATTTCTCGAGGCCGTTCGCCGCGAGCGCTTCGTCCACCGCGCCGCCCAGCTTCTGAACGGCCACCTTGAAAACTTCGCTGCCGGCCATCTTGATGCCGATGTCGACCTTGTTGGTGACCGGATCGATGTTGAAGCCCTTCGACACGCCGCTTTCGACGTACAGAAGATCCTTGTAGGCGCCGTCGGCATGCAGATGCGTGCTCATGATGCCGGGCTCGGCCGAGGGCTTGAGCACGACGGCGCCGGCGCCGTCGGCGAACAACACCGCGGTGCTGCGATCCGCCCAGTTGGTTATGCGCGAGAGCGTTTCGGCCCCCACCACCAGCGCGCACTTGGCCTCGCCCGCCTTGATGAATTTGTCGGCGATGGACATGGCGTAGATGAAACCGCTGCAGGCGGTCTCGACCGAGAACGCGGGGCAGCCACGCGCGCCGAGGCGCGCCTGCAGCAACACGCCGCAGTTGGGGAACACGAGATCGGGGGTCGTGGTGCCGAACACGATGAAGTCGATCTCCGCCGGCGTGACGCCCGCGGCCTCGATGGCACGGCGCGCGGCGACCTCGGCCAGATCGACGGTAGTTTGACCCTCGGCCGCGATGTGGCGCCGCTCGATGCCGGTACGCGAACGGATCCACTCGTCGGTGGTATCCATCTTCTTCTCGAGATCGAAATTGGTGACGATCTTTTCCGGCAGGTAGGAACCCGTGCCGGCAATGCGTGAGTACATGTTCGCCCTTTGGTCGTCGTCCGGTTACTGGCCGTTGGCCTGCGCCACCGCTTTCGCCAGTGCGTTTTCAATGGCCGCCGGCAGTCCACGTCGCATCGCGATGGCCGCCGTACTGATGGCCTGGGCGAATGCGACGCGGTCCGCGCTGCCGTGGCTTTTTACCACGACTGCGGTCAGTCCGACCATGCACGCGCCGTTGTAGCGCCGCGGATCGAGCCCCGCACCCACGCGCTTGAGGACCGGGCGGGCTAGCAACCCGGAGAGTTTGCTCATCGTGTCGCGCGAGAACTCGGTGCGCAGCTGCTCGACGATGAGCTTCGCCAGGCCCTCCATCGCCTTCAGCGCGACGTTGCCGGTGAAGCCGTCGGTGACGACCACGTCGACGCCTTCATCGAAGATGTTGTTGCCTTCGACGAAGCCGAGATAGTTCACGCCGCTCGCGCGGATCAGCTCGTGCGCGTCCTGGATGAGTTCGTGGCCCTTGGTGTCTTCCTCGCCGATGTTGAGCAGGCCGACGCGCGGATTCGAGATGCCGAATACGTCGCGCGCGACGATGGAGCCCATCGTCGCGAATTGTGCGAGCTGCAGCGCCGTGGCCTTGGTGTTCGCGCCGAGATCGAGGATGTGCGTGTGGCCGCCATTCCGCGCGGGAACTGACGACATGATCGGCGCGCGCTCCACTGGACCCACGGTTTTCAGGACGAAATGCGCCATCGCGGTGAGCGCACCGGTATTGCCGGCGCTGACCATCGCCTGCGCGCGGCCTTCTTTCACGAGGTCGATCGCCAGCCGCATCGACGAATCCTTGCGGCGGCGGATCGCTTCGCGCGGATGTTCGGACATGCCGACGACGGTGGCGGCGGGATGAATCGACACGCGCGCGCGCACGCCGGCGGGTGCGTCCACCAGCGCGGGTTCGATGACTGCGGGAATCCCTACGAGGATGAGCTCGAGGGCGGAATCGGTGGCGAGCGCGCGCAAGGCGCCGGGGATGCACTCCGGCGCACCGCTGTCACCACTCATCACATCGACGGCGATAGACGCCATGCGCCACGAGCGGGACTGGCCGTCCCGCTACGAAGACTATTCTTCGGACTCGACTTCGGCCGGTTTTTCGATGACGCGTTTGCCGCGATAGAAACCATCCGGCGTGATGCGATGACGCAGGTGCGTTTCACCGGACTGCGGATCGATCGACAGCGCGGGCTTCGTGAGCCCGTCGTGCGAACGATGCATGCCGCGTTTGGACGGCGTTTTGCGACTTTTCTGAACGGCCATGGAACCAATCCTCTCGGGCGACTACTACTTGCGTTTCAACAGTTCGCCCAACTGTGCAAACGGTTTTTGAACCTGGTGCTCGGCGGCCTCTTCGGAGGTTTCGCCTTCCTGCCCGGGCAGCCGCACTTCGCTGTCCGCGCACTTGCTTCCTTCGCCATGCCGCGGCACGTGTGGCAACGCCAGCAAGACTTCTTCATCGACGAGGTCGCGCACGCTCAAGCTTTCGCCCTCGACCAGAAACACTTCCAACTCGTCCGGCACCCGGTCGGCCGCGGCGTAATCGCTGACCAGCGCGATGCGCGACTTCACGATCACCGGCCAGCGCATCGCCTGCATGCAGCGCTGGCAAACTACTTCGGGCGCCGCACTCACCTCGAGATCCGCGACCGCCTGTCCGAGCTGGCGCGAAAAACGCACGTGGCCCGTGGCTTCTCCATCCGTGGACGTGAGTTCCCCTACGACCCGCGGCAGCTCCGTCAGCGGAATCGTGAAATCGATTGCCGCTTCGGTGCCAACCAAGGAGTCGACGGGAGCGCGTCGGGACCAGCCCAGTGACATGGGGCGCGTATGATAGGGACCGCTCGACCCCAAGTCAAAACAACATTAACTCTAAGCCTTTGTTTTTATGAGCCCCACGGCACCCGTACGGCCAATCATCCTGGCCTCGACGTCGCGTTATCGCGCCGGCCTGCTGCAACGCTTCGGCCTCGAGTTCACCGCCCGCGACCCGGGCGTGAGCGAAAACGAGCTGCACGGCGAAACACCGCGCGGGCGGGCGTTCCGCCTCTCCGAGGCCAAGGCCGAAGCCGTCGCCCGGCAGTTTCCCGATGCCGTCGTGATCGGAGGCGACCAGGTCCCCGCGACCAGCACCACCATCCTGCACAAGCCTGGCAACGCGGCGAACTGCCGGGAGCAGCTGAAACTGCTGTCGGGGTCGACCGCCGAGTTCTATACCGCCTGCACGCTGCGGTGCGTTGAAACCGGGGTGAAGCTGTCGCACGTCGATACCACCGCGGTGAAATTGCGGCCGCTGTCGGATACCGAAATCGAGCGCTATATCGAGCGCGAGCAGCCGTTCGACTGCGCGGGCGGCTTCAAGGCCGAGGCGCTCGGGATCACGCTGTTCGAACGCATCGATACGGAAGATCCGACGGCGATCGTCGGCATGCCGCTCATCTGGCTGGCGGGTGCGCTGCGCGCCGTCGGATTCGAGGTCCCCTGACGCCCGCGCGCGGGCGCGCGGCTCACCAGAAAGAGTCGTCCACTCGCCGCCGCAGCTCCTCGACGCAGGCCCGCGCCAGCTTGCGCAGCAGCTCCTCCGGCAAGGGTTGGTCGTAGGGAATCCGCAGCATCATCTTGGTGGTGTCGTGGGCCGCGAGCTCGTGTCGAAACTTCTTCAGCGTTGCCGCGGTGGGCGCGAAACTCAGGTGCGACTTGTGCGCGGAGAAGCCGAACAGGAACCGCGGCTCGACGAAAAACGGCGTGTTCCACTTCAGCACCTGCTGCGCGTGCGGCGCGACGCTTTCGAGCAGCGCGTGCAGCCGGCGCAGGTGCGGCTGACCCGCGCGCGGCGCGGCCTCGATGTACCCGGCGATCGTGGTGGGACGTCTGCCTGCCATCGTGTACCCCGCATGCGCGGCGCGCGTTGCGCCTAACGTTTCTTCTGCTCTCCAAGCGCATCGAGCACGGCGGACAGGTCCGCCGGCAGTGGCGCGCTCGCGTTGAATTCGACGCCGGTATCCGGCCAGGTGAAGCTCAACTGGTGCGCGTGCAGGAACATGCGCTTGAGGCCGAGCGATTTCATCTTGTCGTTGAAGTCGGCCTCGCCATATTTTTCATCGCCCGCGAGTGGATAGCCCGCATGCGTCGCATGCACGCGGATCTGATGCGTGCGGCCCGTCTCGAGCTCCACCTCGACCAGCGACGCGCGTTTGCCGAAGAACTGCACGGGCTTGAAGATGCTCGCGGCTTCCTTGCCGGATTCGTGCGCCTTCACCGTGCGTTCGCCGCCGACCCGGATGTCGGTGCGCAGCGGCACGTCGATGCGTTTCTTGCCCAATTCCCACTTGCCCTTCACCAGCGCGAGGTAGCGCTTTTCCACCCGGCCATCGCGCATCAACGCGTGCAGGGTGCGCAGCGCGGCGGGCTTGCGCGAGATCAGCAGCAATCCACTGGTGTCGCGATCGATGCGGTGGACCAGCTCGAGCGTCTCGTCCGGCCGCGCGGAGCGCAACGCTTCGATCACGCCGAAGCTCACCCCGCTGCCCCCATGCACGGCGACGCCGGCGGGTTTGTCGATCACGATCAGGCGGGCATCCTCGAATATGATCGCGCCCGTCAGCCCCTCGACCATGGCCGGCGACGCACGCCGCGGCGGCGCGGCTTCGCCGACCCGCACCGGGGGGACCCGCACGATGTCGCTTGCCAGCAACCGCGTGTCGGGTTTGGCCCGCTTGCCGTTCACGCGCACCTCGCCTTTGCGGATCACCCGGAAGATGTGCGTCTTCGGCACGCCTTCGAGGTTTCGCGCCAGGAAGTTGTCCAGGCGCTGGCCCTCGCCCCGTTCGCCGACTTCCAGCTGCTGGACTTTGGCGAGCGCGGCGGGTGGTTTGACCGGTGCCGGGACCGGGTGTGGCGCTGGCGCCGCAGGCATTTCGTAACGTCTTGTTTTCACTAAGGGTCCCGGGCTATGATGCGCGCCGACGTCGTCCCCAG
>Ga0193752_1003865_pt1 | contig 10022 bp, 5 predicted proteins | sample H1c1metaG_FD_144924 | JGI IMG/M metagenome (GOLD analysis project Ga0193752, IMG submission 144924) | Soil microbial communities from a riparian zone of the East river system, Colorado, United States - H1c1 | ecosystem: Environmental > Terrestrial > Soil > Riparian zone | place: USA: East River...
GCCATGATCAGAGCAACGGGCCCATGACCGTTAGCGGCTTTCATGGCTTGGGAATGCGCAGGGTCTTGCTGATCATCAGCGAACCGGACACCGCGTAGACCAGCGCCATCGGATGCAGCAGCCAAGGACCGAGTTGCCAGGCACCGAACCACAGGTTCCCGTCGATACGTCCCAGGTACGCCACGATCGCCAGCAGGATGACGATGGCCAGGCTGGTGGGGATCGGCGTGCCCTCGAAGAACTTCACCTTGTCGCCGCCGTCGGCCAGCGTTTCGGCGGTGACGTTGTAGCGCGCCAGGCGACTGACGCCGCAACCGACGAAATAACTCAGCACCACCCAGTCCCAACCGCCCTGCAGGCCGCAGGCGTAACCGAGTGCGGCCGGCGCGACGCCGAACGAGATCACGTCGGCCAGCGAATCCAGTTCGCGGCCGAGCGTCGAAGCGACCTTGCGCCAGCGGGCGATGCGGCCGTCAAGCGCGTCGAAGATGAAGGCCAACGGGATCAGCGCCATGCCGACCATCAGGTCGCGCACGACGCCCTCCTGCAGGAAGCGCATGGCGGCGAAGATCGCACCGGTGCCGCAGAACGCATTGGCCAGCGTGAACCAGTCGGCGAGCTGGAAATCGCGGAGCATCGAGAAATGGCGGGGGCGCTGCATGGGCGGTTCCGGATCGGGGGACCGCGACAGACTGCCAAATTTCGGGTGACAGTGCCGGTAACGCGGCTTCCACTGTAGGAGCGGCGGAAGCAGCGACAAGATGATCGGCAAGGCTTGTCGCGGCTTCCGCCGCTCCTACAACCGCGAAGAAACTTCAGCGCGGGATTGCGAGGTTCGTTGCGGACAATGGTTTCCCAGCGCCGCGCGGCTGCGTTTCGATCACCGCGTCCGCAGGCAACGCAGCTCCGCTGTCGAGATGCGCTTCGACCCGGTCGAGCGCGGCATATACATACGGCAGCAACGGCACGTAGCGCGAGGCGTAATCCGGCAGGCCGAGGAAGGCGTCGAAATGCTGCGCATTGCGCACCTGCCAGTAATGCACGTCGCGACCGGCCGCCTGCGCCTTGGCGACCCAGGGACGACTGCTGAACGCGATCGGCACCAGACCATCGTCGGTCCCGTGGACCACGATCACCGGCAGCCCTTTGCGGGGCAACGCGGCACGTATTTCGGCGATGCCCTTGCGCACGCGTTCGGCGTCGACGCCCTGTCCATCGTTCAACGAGCGCAGGCATTGCAGGCCGGCGAAGGCGAAATCCGGTGGCGCCAGCTTGCTATCGACGATGCCTACGCCATTCCCCGGCGGAATGCCGGCGGCGTCGCTCCACCAGGCCGCGCGTTCTTCGGCGGACGCCGCACGCGCGCTGAAATCCTGGTTCTGTGCCGAGTACGCATAACCGCAAGGGTGTTCGTTGACACCGTAGCGGCCGTAGGCGGAGGCGTAGGTCACCGCAATCGCACGCCACAGGTCGAAGCCGGCCGACAACGCACCGGCATGCAGCGAGGCGTCGGTCCAGCCGTGCGCAAGCATGGTGTCGTAGGCGGACTTCGCCTGCGCCGCGGTGTCGGCGCCGTCGATGACACCGGCGGTCTTGAGCGATGCACAACGCTGCGTCCACAGCGGCACGACCTGGGCCTGCAGCGGTGGCTGCGCGAGATCCTTCAGGTGCAGCAATGCGCACGGCATCAGCAGCGCGGCCTCGGTGGTGTAGTCGTACAAGGTGCGCGCACCCTCGCCTTCGACGTACACGTTCGGCTCGCCGGCGACCACCGCATCGAGCCAGCCGCCTTCCAGTTCCGCGGCACGCAGCACCGCACCGCCGCCGTTGGAAATCCCGACGGCGATGACACGGGTGTTGTCGAAGGTGAAAGGCGTGGCGCCAGGCAATGCTTCGTTCAATGCCTGCAGCGCGAACTCCGCGGCCTGCTTCACGTGCCGGCCCCAGTCGGCTTCCGGATTGTCCTGCGAGTGCGCGTGCTTGAAGGCGACGCCACTGGCGCCGACCGGTGCATCGGGTACGAAGGCGAGGTCGTCGTCGCTTCCCAGCGTGCCGAACGTGCCGTCGGCGCGTGCGCCGCCCTGCGCATCGAGATCGAAATAATCCGTACCGTTGCCCTTGTCGGTATAGGCCACAGCGCAACCCTTTGGCAGCGCCCAGGCGCCGGCGACGGCGATCGAACCATAGATGCCGCGCGAACCGGACGATGCCGTAACCACCACGCAACGTTTTTCCACATCGAAGGCATCCGGCACCTGCACCAGCAGCCGGTGCGGCTGTTTCGCGCCCGGCACTTTGGCGTAGGCGGAATACTCGCGCCCCGGCACGCTTACCGTGCTGCCGAAGAGCTCGCCGTAACCGCCTCCCGGCACCAGGTCGGCGATGCCGCGCCAGTTGTGCCAGATCGCACGGCGACGCAATTCGACCGCCGTGGGATGCGCGGCATCGGCGAACGCTGGTGGCGTCATCGTACGCAGGCCATCTAGGCCGAGGCCGGCAGTCAGCAGGTCGTCGCCGCCACGGTGTTCGCTGTTGCGTTCGAAGGTGAACATGGTGGGTTCCGTGGTGGCGCGTCGCGGTCCGCTGGCACAGGCGCCCAGCAACAGGCCGAGGATGAGGACACCACTTGCGCGAATGATGGGATTGGTCATGGTGCGACAGTAGCAAGCATGGTCGTGGGCTTCATCGTACTTTGGTACCACGCCACCCGCGTCCGTTCCTGCTAGGGTTTCGACGCCGACAAGAGACCTCCATGCCCACCCTGCTGATCGCCGACGACCATCCGCTGTTCCGCGCCGCCCTCAAGCAGGCCGCCGCCGACGCGGTGGCAGGGCTGCAGGTGCGCGAAGCGGAATCGCTCGAAGGCGTGCTGGCCGTGCTCGACGGCGAGCCCGGTATCGACCTGTTGCTGCTTGACCTGCACATGCCCGGCAACCATGGCCTGGCCGGGCTCGCCGCGATCCGCGCGCAGCATCCGGGCGTCGCCGTGATCGTGGTCTCGGCCAACGACGATCCGCGCGTGGTGCGGCGCGCGCTGGACCATGGTGCGGCCGGTTACCTGCCGAAAAGCTCCGGCCTCGATGAACTGCGCGATGCCATCCGCTGCGTCATGGCCTGCGAACAATGGTTGCCGACCTCGCTGCGCACCGCGGTGACGCGCGCGCAATCCTCGACCCGCGACAGCGCCCTCGCCGCGCGCCTGGCCAGTCTCTCGCCGCAGCAGTTCCGCGTGCTGGTACTGGTGGCGGAAGGACTCCTGAACAAGCAGATCGCCGATCGCCTCGACATCCAGGAGCGCACGGTGAAAGCGCATCTGTCCGCGATCTTCGATCGTCTCGGCGTGCGCAACCGCACCCAGGCCGGCGTGGTGCTGCGCGAACTGGAACTCAGCGATCCGGCGCGTCAGCTCGAGGCGTGATCCCCGCCCGCAGGCGGTCCAGCACCGATTTCAGCGCCAGCGGACGCAGGGGTTTCTGCAACAGGGTCAGGCCCCGCTCGATGACATCACGGCGGGTGTCGTTGCCGGCGTCGGCGCTGAGGATCAGCGTCGGCCGCGCGCCGAAGCGCTGCGCCATGCGGGCATGCAACGCCGTACCGGTATCGCCATCGTCGAGGTGATAGTCGAACAGCCACAGTGACGCGGGACGCTGCAGCATCGCCCGTTCGGCCGCGGCCCCGTCACCCACTGCATCAATCTTGCAACCCCAACCCTCGAGCAATGCACGCAGCGCGTCCAATGCCGCGGGTTCGTTGTCGACGACAAGGATGCGCATGCCCGACAAGCCTGTTCCCCGCGGCAAGTCGCGCGTCGTCGCTACATGGAATGGCGCCCGCGACACCGCCAGTGCGAACACCGTGCCGCAGCCGATACGGCTGCGCAGCGTCAACGGCGCCTCCAGCAATTGCGCGATGCGATCGGCGATCGCCAGGCCGAGGCCAAGACCCTGCCCGGCCGCACCATCGCCGCGCCGGAACTCCTCGAAGATCGCCGCCTGCTGTTCCGGCGCGATGCCAGGACCGGTGTCGTGCACCTCGATGCGCAAGGCATCGCCCTGGCGGCGCACGCCTAGCAGGACACCGCCATGCATGGTGTAACGCACGGCGTTGGCGAGAAAGTTCTGCAGTACCCGGCGCAACAACTGCGGATCGCTGCGCACCCAGGCCGTGGTCGGCACACAGGCGAATCCCAGTCCGCGCTCCGCGGCCAACGCACGGAATTCCGATGCCAGCGGGTCGAGTACCTCCGCCAGCGGAAACTCGCGCAGTTGCGGCACCAGTCCGCCTGCCTGCAGACGCGACATGTCGAACAAGCCGGTCAGCAGGTCGGTGGTGGAATCGAGCGCGCCGCGGATCTGCATCACCGACGCGCGCTGCGCGGCATCGTCGAGCTGCTGCGACAAGGTGTCGGTGAACAGGTGTGCGGCATGCAGCGGCTGCATGAGGTCGTGGCCAACCGCGGTCAGGAAGCGGCTCTTGGCATCGTTGGCATGTTCGGCCTCGCGCTTGGCGGATTCCAGCAGCGCGGTGCGCTCGCCGACGCGCTGTTCCAGGGTTTCGTTGGCCTGGCGCAGGCCGTGTTCGACGTTGCGGAACGCGGTGACGTCGGTGAACGTCGCGACGAAGCCGCCGCCGGGCATGGGATTGCCGCGGATCTCGACGATGCTGCGGTCTGGAAAGACGCGCTCGGACAGATGCGGCGTACCGGCGCGCATGTAGGCGAGCCGCCGCTGCAATCCATGTTCCACTTCGCCCGCGGGCGGCATCTTTTCCAGCGCCCAGCGACTGAGGTCGGCGATCGGGCGCCCGACCCGCAGCAGTTCCGCCGGAAACCCGAACAGTTCCGCGTAGCGCCGGTTCCATGCCACCAGCCGCAGCTGCGCATCCACAACGCTGATGCCCTGGCTCATGTTCTCGAGCGCGCCTTCGAGCACGCGCTGGTTGAAGCGCAGGTCCTGCGAAGCCTCGCCGACGATGGCGGCGATGGTATCGAGATCGGGGCCGGCGTCGCGGCGCGCGGCATCGAGCAGCAGCCGGGCCGATGCGCTGCCGAGCACCGCAGCGAGTTCGCGTTCCAGTCGCGCTTCGATATCGGCCGGGACCGGTCCGGTCGCCGGCGCATCGTGCAGCAGGGTATCGACGCTGCGCGCGGGCAGGAAACGGCGTCCGGCGTTGCGCAGGGTCTGCAGGTCGGAGCCGCGCGCTGCGTCGCGACGTGGCGCCGCGCGCGCGATCGCCAGCAAGACGGTGACCAGCGTGCCGGTGAACAGGCTGGCACCGACCGCACGCCCGAGGCGGCTCCAGCCGGTCAGGCCGAACAAGGCATCCGGCGACAGCCATTCAAGGCCGAAGGGCCCGCGCTGCAGCCATTCGCCCGCGCCTCCGGTTGCCGCGACGAACATCGGCGTCAACATGACCCAGGCCCAGATCGCGAAGGCGGCGACCACGCCGGCCGTCGCCGCGCGCGCCGGCGTCTGCGGTCGCCAGACCGCGAAGGCCAACGCCGGTGCCAGCGTGGCCAGGGCCGAGAACGAAACGGCGCCGACATCGGCCAGGGCATCGTTGCCACCGATCTGGCGACTGTAGGCCCAGGCCAGCAGCATGATCGCGGCGATACCGGCACGACGCAGCAGCAGCAAATCGCCGCGCCGGTCGTCGCCATCGCCGCGCGACCACGCGCCACGCAACAGGCCGGGCGCGAACCAGTGGTTGCCGATCATCAAGCTGAGCGTGAGCGTGCTGACCACGACCATGCCGGTCGCCGCGCTCAGGCCGCCGAGGAACGCGAACAGCGCCACGCCCTCATGCCCCTGCGAAAACGGCAGCGCCAGCGCGTACATGTCCGACGGCACGCTGCCACCGAGCAGCGCGGTGCCGGCACGCGCCAGCGGCAGTGCCGGCAGCGCGATCAACAACAGGTAGAACGGGAATTGCCAGCGTGCGGTGCGCACATCGCGTTCGTCGCGGCATTCCACCACCCCGACATGGAACTGGTGCGGCAGGATGAACATCGCCAGCGCGCCGAGCAGCACCAGTGGCGCGAACCCATCCGTGGTCTGCACTGTCGGCAGCGTCGGTGCAGCCGGCAGCGATTCGAGCCCGAACCAGACGAAGGCGCCCAGCACCAGCATCGCCACCAGCTTGAACAGCGACTCGAACGCGATCGCCAATATCAATCCACGATTGTGCTCGGCGGCACTGGCGCGGCGGGTGCCGAACAGCATCGCGAACAAGGCCATCGCCAGCGCCACGTAAAGCGAGCCGTCGCGCCACAGCGACACGTCCACCCTGGCGCCATCGCCGGTGAGGGTGACGAAACTCATCGTCACCGCCTTGAGTTGCAACGCGATGTAGGGGATCAGTCCCAGCGCCGCGACCAGGGTCACGACCGCGGCCAGCCAGGCATCCTTGCCGAGCCGCGTGGCGATGAGGTCGGCCAGCGAGGTCGCGTTGGTTTCACGCGCCAGCCGCACCAGCCGGATCATGAAGGCGATCGCCAGTGCGTAGAACAGGATCGCGCCGAGGAACGTCGGCGGCAATGGCCAACCGTAGCGCGCGGCCTGGGTGACGGTGCCGTAGAACGACCACGAGGTGCAATGCACCGCCAGCGACAAGGCATAGACATGGCGCCAGTGGCGCGCCAGCACCGCAGGATGCCGCTCGCCATACAACGCCGTGCCGAACATCAGTGCGAGCCACAGCACGGCCGCCACCACGACGATGCCGATGCTCAGCATCGGCATGCGCGCGTTGTCGCTGGTGATGGTGATGGTTGGATGCTCGCCACGTCGCCTTCCCTTTCCGCCGCAAAGCATAGCCTGCGACCCGTGGGAGCGACGGGAGTCACGACGGCTTCAACGCGACCGCAGGAGTCGCAGCTTCGGGCCGTTCGTAGCCCGGATAAGCGCAGCGCACCCGGGAACCCGGCACGTCAGGCAGGAATCCGAAAACCCGGGTGCGCTGCGCTTACCCGGGCTACGATCCTGCCAACCCCAGATCAGAAGTTGTAGCGGACCGAAAGATAGTAGTTGCGCGGCATGCCGTAGTACGCGGTCTGGATGTTGGCGACGCTGGAGAACTCCTGTCCGTCGGTCTTGTAGACCTCGTCGGTCAGGTTGCGCACGCCGGCGCGCAGTTGCCAGGCGTACTGCGGCGAATCCCAGGTGCCGAACAGGCCGTACAGCGTGTAGGCGTCCTGCATCAGGTTCGGGCGGTTGTCCACCGACAGCCAGGTATCGTCGCGATAGGACGCATCGCCGCCGATGGTCAGCGCACCGCTGTCGCCGAGACCGAAGGTGTGCTGCAGAGCGATGCGCGCGGTGAGCTCCGGCGAGAACGGCACGTGGTCGTGCAGGTCGGCCAGGGTCGGATCGAGAGCCACGCGCGGATCGACGAACTTGTCGTAGCGCGCATCGAGGTAGGACATCTGTCCGGACAGCCGCGTGCCCTCGCCGATCAACGCGGTGCCTTCCAGTTCGACGCCGTCGATCAGCAGCTTGGCGGCATTGAGCACGGGGAATGCGAAGGTCGGCGTCGGCGAGCCGGGATTCTGGACCTCCGACACGCGTGCCTGGAAGTCCTCGTATACGCTGTGGAACGCCGCGACGTTGCCCTGCAGGCGGCCATTGGCCGAACGCATCTTGAGGCCGGCCTCGTAGGTCCACACGAATTCCGGATCGAACAAGGCGCTGGACACTTCCGCGGCGGAATTGGCACGGCCGTTGAAGCCTCCCGACTTGAAGCCGCGGTTGGCGGACACGTAACCCATGACCTGGTCGCTGAAGGCCTTCTGCAAGCTCAGCGATGGCGTCACTGCATTCCAGGTCTTGCTGCCGTGGAAGGCGACGGTTTCGTCGAGCACGGCCAGGATCGGGCCCCAGAACGTGCTGGTGCTGCGATCGTAATCCTTGCTCTCGCGGGTGTAGCGCAGGCCGGCGGCGAGCGTCCAGGTCGGCGCGAATTCCCAGTTCACGTGCCCGAAGGCTGCGACCGAACGGGTCGTCAGGTCGTCGTCGATCGTGCGCAGGAACGCGATCGGCGTACCGGCGAAACCGAAGAAGTCGCTGGCGTAGGCCTCTTGGTAGGACGGCACCGTCTCGCGCATCGCGTACAGGCCGTAGATGGCCTGGAAATTGCTGTGGTTGTCGTACTGCAGCTGCAGTTCCTGGCTGACCTGTTCCTGCTCGACCGCGACCAGCACGTCGCCGAGTTCGAACTCGGAGGCATCGATGTCGATGAACGAATGGGTGTCGAGCTTGCGCCAGGCGCTGATGCTCTTGAGCGTCCAGTCCTGGTTGAGGTCCCAGCCGACGTTGAGGCTGGCTCCCTTGTGGGTCAGTTTCTGGCCCTGGTTCGGGTCGAAGGAGGTGCGGGTCTTGAAGTCGTACTCGCCGCTGTCGACCGGGCGCAGCACCACCGGCCCGAAAGCCAGGTCGGTGCGGATAAGCGGCGCGGTCGGCTGGCCGAGGGTCAGGGCGTTGTCCTGCGTGGTGTAGTCCAGCGCGAAGGTCGCGGTGACGCCTTCGCTCGGACGGAAGGCGAACTTGGCGCGCAGCGCGGCGGTGTCCTCGCCGTTGTAGTCCTTGCCGGTGGCAGGATCGGTGACATAGCCGTCGCTGTGCAGCACGGCGCCGGCCAGGCTCATCGCAAAGCGGTCGCTCATCGGCGCGGCCACGTACCAGCGGCCATCGATGCGGCCGAAGTTGCCGGCGTTGAACTCGACCGAGCCGCCCTCGTCATCGAAGGGATTCTTGGTGATCAGCTTGATCGCGCCACCAGTGGAATTCTTGCCGTAGAGCGTGCCCTGCGGCCCGCGCAACACCTCGACCTGCTGCACGTCGAACAGCGAGAACAGCGCGCCGTTGATGCGCGAGTAGTAGACGTCGTCGACGTACATGCCGACGCCGGGATCGAAGGTCTGCAGCGCATCGGGCTGGCCGATGCCGCGGATGAACACGTTGACCGAGTTGGACGAGCCGCGGCCCTGCACGATGTTCATGTTGGGCACGGCGCCCTGCAGTCCATCGATGTTGGTCGCCTGCAGGTCCTTGAGCTGTTCCTCGCTGAAGGCACTGACCGCCACCGGGACCTTCTGGATCGATTCGTTGCGACGGCGCGCGGTCACCGTGACCGTGTCGAGCGTCGTGGCATCGTGCCCGGCGGCACTGGCGGTGGCCGCTGGTGCAGGTGTTGCCTCCTGCGCCTGCAGGACCGGGGCGGCGAGCGCCAGCACGATCGCCAGGCTGAGGGTGCTGTGCTTGCGGTTGGCGCGCGTCATCGGAATTCCCCTTGGTGCAGGTGTGCGAATGCATGCGGCCGACAGCCGTCCCGTGGAAAGACTAGGGATCGCCCCGGCGGCGCGCATCGTACCTTCGGACAATGGGCCGCCACCCGCCGGGGTGCCGACACTGTCGCCTCGACAATGCACGGCCCGACGTCGCGCAAGGATTCGTGGAGTGGATGGATGGCATTCCTGATCGTGCTGGCCGCGCTGTGCTTCCTGATGTTCGTGGCCTATCGCGGCTACAGCGTGATCCTGTTCGCGCCGATCGCCGCCTTGGGCGCGGTGCTGCTCACCGATCCGTCGCTGGTCGCGCCGATGTTCACCGGCCTGTTCATGGACAAGATGGTCGGCTTCCTCAAGCTGTATTTCCCGGTGTTCCTGCTGGGTGCGGTGTTCGGCAAGCTGATCGAGCTGTCCGGCTTCTCCAAGGCGATCGTCGCCGCCACCATCCGCATCGTCGGCGCGCAACGCGCGATGCTGTCGATCGTGCTGGTGTGCGCGTTGCTGACCTACGGCGGCGTCTCGTTGTTCGTGGTGGTGTTCGCGGTGTATCCCTTCGCCGCCGAACTGTTCCGCCAGGGCGACATCCCCAAGCGGCTGATCCCCGGCACCATCGCGCTGGGCGCCTTCACCTTCACCATGGACGCGCTGCCGGGCACGCCGCAGATCCAGAACATCATTCCGTCCTCGTTCTTCGGCACCAATGCCTGGGCGGCGCCGTGGCTCGGCACGCTCGGCGGCG
>Ga0193752_1003866_pt1 | contig 10021 bp, 10 predicted proteins | sample H1c1metaG_FD_144924 | JGI IMG/M metagenome (GOLD analysis project Ga0193752, IMG submission 144924) | Soil microbial communities from a riparian zone of the East river system, Colorado, United States - H1c1 | ecosystem: Environmental > Terrestrial > Soil > Riparian zone | place: USA: East River...
TAGCCGGCAGTTATGGCTTACACCGGTTGGCGGCAACTTATCGCAACGGCGGAGATAAAATAAACAGTTATGTTTCGTATGGATGGCAGGAATATGACGGGTACAGAAATCATAGCAATGATATGCGCAGATTCCTTTCCGGTAACTTTCAGCTCTTTCCAAGTAATAAACGTATTATTACCCTGTTACTCAATAGAACAACACAATACTCCCAGATTCCGGGATCACTGACTGCAGATCAGGTCGCTGCTAACCCATTACAGGCAAATGCAAGTAATCTGGATAAACAAGCCGGCCGTTATCAAACCTGGACAAGGGTCGGTCTGGGACAGCAGTATCAAATCAATGATCAATTGTCTAACAGTACCAGCGTATTTACTTATTCTTATGATTTAAACCATCCTTTACCTTACGCTTATCTGAGAAATTATTATCAGAGTTATGGCGGAAGAACAAGTTTTACCTATAATCCAGGTTTTTCAGAATTGCCTACAAAGTTTATTATTGGTGCGGAGTTCAATGAAGGGCTGACTAAAGGAACGCAGTATGTAAATAACCAAGGTACAGAAGGTGCATTGACAGGAAATATAGATTACCGGAACACGCTTTATTCACTGTTTTATCAATCGGAAACCCAATTAGGGGAACGTACCTTGTTAACCTTGGGACTGAGCTATAACAGTTTAAAATATGATGTTTCCAATTATCTTGTTCCTACGCAAAGCGGGATAAAAGATTTTAAGCCACAAGCGACTCCTCGTATCGCTTTAAGCCATAATTTCTCTGATGCGCTGAGTTTACACGCGAGTGTTAGTACTGGTTTTTCTCCGCCTTCAAGTTCAGAGGTGAAAAATGTAGATGGATCGATTAACCCTTCCTTACAGGCAGAAAAAGCTCTTAATTACGAAATTAATGCAAAAGGTAATCTGCTGAACTCACGCTTAAGCTATGATCTTTCCTTATTCAAAATGGATATGAAAGGAGAGCTGATCGGACAATCTGTACAGCAAGGGATAACCATTTATAACAATGCAGGAAAAACAACACATAATGGTGCAGAGCTAGCTCTGTCATGGCAAGCGTTAAAATCAGATGATAACCAGGAGATAGCTAGTCTGAGACCCTTTATTGCACTAACCTATTCGGCTTTCAAATTCAAGGATTATCAGATTCTGAATGCGAAAAATGAAGTTACAGCTTCCTATAACGGGAATGCGCTAACTGGAATTTCACCATGGGTGATTAGTGCTGGTCTTGATTTAGAAACGCGGTTTGGGTTATATGGTTATTTAAATTATTATTACAATGATAAAATGCCATTAAATGATAAAAACTCCGACTATAATGCCTCATATCAGGTTGTAAATGCTAAAGTAGGGTATAAGAAAAGATTAGGGAAAGCCTTTGAAATAAATGTCTATGGTGGAATTGATAACTTATTCAATGAAGCTTATAGTTCAATCTTATCTTTAAATGCAGTAGGATATGGCGGTGCACAACCTGCCTATTTTAATCCTTCGCCTAAAAGAAATGGATTTGCCGGACTAGGAGTGAAGTATTTCTTCTAAGAGTTTTCTCTATAAAGTTTAGCTGTTCTAAAAGATCAGTTTAAATACAAAAGCCGGTTCTGTAAAGAAACCGGCTTTTGTTTGGAAAAGTAAATTGGAATGGGATATAAAAACAAATTATATTAAACTTTTGCACTTTTTGCTTGTCTATTGTCTAACGATGTAAAGTACTGATGGCGTGAGTTTAATCATTAAAATATACCAAAATGAAAAAGCTAGTTTTATTACTCCTTGTTGTAGCTGCTGCATTTTCAGGATGCTCTTCATACAACTATTATTCAGTGACTCGTAAATCACTGGACCGCGCAAAATATAAAACCTTTGCCTGGATCCCCGAAGGAAAATCAAAATCAACCTCTATTTACAATAATGATATAGCTACAGATAAAATTGTAGAATCGGCCAGCCAGGAAATGAGGAAAAAAGGTTTTAACCTTCAAAGCGATAATCCTGATCTATTGCTGCGCTATACTGCAGTAGTGAATAAGGAAGTTAAAGACTATAGTGACCCTGTTTATTATAATCCTCCAAGCAGAATCCTTCCACGTGTTTCCTATTACGGTGGCAGAAGGGTTTACTATTATTCTTATTATAATCCTCTTCCAATTTACGTAGGAGAAAGAGAAAGAAGTATAAGAATTAAGGCCAATAGTATTATGATTGATATTATCGATCGTAAAACATCAAAAGTAATTTGGAGAGGATGGGCAGAAGGAGAAGTTGATAACCCGGAAAAAGCGATCAATGAAATCCCAGAGGTAATTGGCAATATTTTTAAGAAGCTGCCTTAGGAAAGTAATAATGTGAATCTATTCAGCAGAAGTTAGCCACCAGGTATTTCCAAAGGGATCTTCTATACCTCCGCATCGTCCATAATCCATATCAGATACCTCAGTTACCACAGAAGCGCCGTGAAATACAGCTCTTTGGAATGTTTCATCGGCATTGCCTACATAGATAAAAAGATTGCCTACGGCTTTTCCATATTTATCTGCCGCCTCAGAAAGCAGTAAAATACTATGCCCGATTTTGATCTCGGCGGATAAAACTGTTCTGTTATCTGCAGCTATATTTAATAAGCTGGTCTCTGCATTGAAAACTGTTTTGACGAATTCAATAAATTCTATTGCATTTTCAAGCATCAGATAGGAAAGTATCGTGTGTTGATCCTTGTAATTATTCATGGATGTGATGTTTTTCGTTATATCGGCTTTTTTACAGACCAGCACGATATGCTTAACAAATAATTTAATAAGAAGTTTTTATAACCGTCTTTAATTAGAGCGGCATATATTCAAACGTTAATATACGCCTAAAAAAGATCAATTTAATGATATAGCGAATAAATGTAAAAAGGAGATGGATACTGAACTTTCGGAGTTTTCCTAAAAACTGACTATGTTCTTAAAGTTGTCAGAATGTAAAATTTAATCATCTTATCATAATTATCTTTATATTGTTCAAAACTATACTGGAAATAATAATCGGATTTCTATTTTTGCGGAGATTTAGATGGATGAATTCTGCCTTTAAGCTCTCCGTCTCATAAAATTAGAATAACCCAAGTTCAAACAATGCATAACCAAGGAAAGAAAATCAGAGTTGCAATTTTAGGCGTAGGTAATTGCGCCAGCTCGTTAGTACAAGGCGTGGAGTTTTACACCAAACATGCAGAAAAGACATCAGGATTGATGGCTAATGATATTGGTGGATATAAAGCGGCAAATATTGAATTCGTTTGCGGATTTGATGTAGATGAAAGAAAAATCGGCCATTCTTTAAAAGACGCCATTTTTGCTAAACCAAATTGTACGATCATACTTAATGCTGATATAGAATCAGAAGCTCCAATATATAGATCACCGGTTATTGATGGTGTATCTCCACAGATGGCTGCTTATCCTGAAGCAAACAGGTTCGTAATCAAAGAAGAATTGAAGAATACTGATATTTTGATTGATAGCGTTACCTATGATAAAGCCCAGGTAAATGCTTTACGTGCTGAAATTGTTGCGCAATTGCGTAAGCATGAAGCCGAAGTATTAATCAACTACCTTCCTGTTGGCTCACAACTGGCTACAGAATTCTATGCAGAGATCTGTATAGAATTAGGTATTTCTTTAGTAAACTGTATCCCGGTATTTATTGCTTCAGATCCTACATGGGAGCAAAGATTTATTGATGCTGGTATTCCAATCATCGGAGATGACATGCGTAGTCAGTTTGGCGCAAGTATCGTTTCTCAGATGCTTCAGGAATTAGCTTTCGAAAGAGGTCATCATGTGAAAGCTCACATCCAGAGAAATGTTGGTGGAAACACTGATTTCCTTAATATGGAAGACAAAAATCGTCTGAAATCTAAGAAGATCTCTAAAGAAAACGTAATCCGTGCACAAAATGATATCAGAGGTATCTCAACTGAAGATAGTTTCCTTCACGCAGGTCCTTCAGAATACATCGCTTATTACGGAGACAACAAAGTAGCTAACTTCCGTCTGGAATTAGAAGGCTTTATGGGTGCTCCGGTAATTTTTGATGCCCAGCTTTCAGTTCAGGATTCACCTAACTCTGCTGGTGTAGTTATCGACGCGATCAGATATGTTTATGTAGCGAGAGAATTAGGTTTGGTAGGTGCGCTTAGAGGGCCTTCGGCTTCTACTCAGAAAACTCCACCTGAGCAAATGATGTTCAGTGATGCAATCTATGAATGCCATGCATTAGCAAAACGCGAATTGACAGCATCAACAAGAAAACAATTGAAAAAATAGTCTCCAGACTTAACAGCTCCAGAGATTATTGAAGGACCAATTACGGTTCACATAAAAAAACCGCTCAAGCCAAATGTGGCCTGAGCGGTTTTTTATTGCTATCAAAAATCGGTTTATCTAATCTTATTTTGCAAGTAATTCGTCAATCTTCTTCTCAAAAGCCGCTTTATATCTTGTATAATAATCACCAGTACCCGGCCCATAAAAATCAGTCGTAATTTCTGTTACCTTTCCGCTTTTATCAACAATCAGGGTAGTTGGGAATACTTTAATTGCAGTTAACTGTGGTAATGTTTTCTCTGTACGCAGCGAATCAGAAACTGTAGTAGGAGTAATCAGCAAAGGATATTTCACATTAAATCTTTTCTGAAACTTACGTAAACTCGCAGTTGAGCGCTTCACGTCCGTAGTGTACTCGTAAGCGAGGCCAAGAATTTCTATGCCTTTCTTGCTGTTCTTATTGTAATACTCGCTTAGAAATGCTGTTTCGTCCATGCAATTAGGGCACCATGAGCCCATCAACTGGATGATAACCACTTTGTTTTTAAATCGCTTATCTTTAATGGAAACCTGTTTCCCGTCAAGATCAGGAAAGCTGAAATTCAACCTTCCATCTTCACCATCTTTAAGTTTCGTTACCTGTTCAGTTGATAAAGCAGCATTGCCGTCTTTTTGCGCAGTCCATTTTTCTTTTGAAACCGGACCACTGTATAAATTACCATCGGTAATATTGCCTTTATTAATCTTGCCGGTAAATACCATAGCATGGATACCATCGAAAGTAGACAACTGTAATGAGTCTCCGGTAACTATTCCGGAAAGATAACGGTAATCACCAGAAGGAGTAAGGATTGAGCCCGTAACCTGGTTTCCTTTCTGGGAGAACTGACCGATAGCTTCACGTTCAGAACCAACACCTTTTATAAAATCAATTTTCCATTTTCCATCAGCACTTTCAGTTGCATCGCCATTTACAGCTGGAAAGCGATAAGCTTCTTTTGTAGTGGCAGTAAAAGGCAGAACAATATCTTTTGATGTAGTTTTTCTTATCCATGTTCCTGAAAGACTATCTTTTGATATAATCTTTAGTTTAAATGCAGATTCAAAAACGGGCATATTAATAAATACTGAATCTTTGACAATAGTCACGTCATCGGCAAGCATTTTTTCAGGATCATTTACGATATAGAATACCGTTTTTCCTTTTTGCTGCTGGATATCCAGGTTGAAAATAATCTTATTTCCATCATTTCTTTGAAGTGCAGCACGCCAGGCTCCTTGCTGAAGAGAAGTCTGTGCAGTTGCACCAACAGATAAAAGAGCGAATAAACCTATACCAAGGGTCTTTTTATACATATGCTTATCAATTTTGAGCGGTTGTTTATAATTATAAGGCAAATATACTGTATGTAATTAAATTCTACTAATTTTATAGAGTAAGACTATCGTCAAATTATAGAGACAGACGGGTTAATTTCCATTGAAACATTTCTTCATTAGTGCCTTTAAAGCTAAAACCAAGTTTTTTTAACACCTTAGCTGAGCCTGTATTTGCAGGCTCACAGCTTGCAGTTATCGCCCTTAATTCTGGTTGTTGAAATGCCCAGTCAATTAAACTGTTAACAGCTTCCACTGCATAACCATTACGTCTTGCACTGGCTATAATTCCATAACCGATGTCGGCAGCACCATTTACATCTGGTAATCCTTTGAATCCAGTATCTCCAATAACTGTGTTCGTTTCCTTCTCAATAATTATCCAGGATTCAAACCCGGAAGGGGCAGCTACCAGATTAAGTTTATCTATAATTCTGGGTAACGTTTCCAGCATATCTTCATCCGGCCAGATCTCGCCTGGATTTATGTTCATATTCCTTAAACTGGTAAAATCATTATTGAGCACTTCTCTGCAAATACAAAGAGTGAATGGGATTAAATAAAGTCTTTCAGTGTCTATTCTTTTGAATTGCATATGGTATCAGACAAAATAGTTATTTTATTTTAAACATTATTCCTTAAAGAAGAATTAGTTTTGTTCTGGAATAAAAATATATGACGTTATGCTTGAAATAAAACTGAAGTTCATTCAATTCGGTTGTCGACTAAAACATTTTTTTTATAATATAGTTTTGGCAAGAAAGTTTTCAAATTGCAAACACTCTTGCTACATTTGTAACACTGATAAGCAACTAAAAATGAATATTATCACCAAAAGAACTGTTCTGCATTATATTGATAGGTATCCAACAGCTAAGACAGCATTACTATCGTGGTTGAAGGAATTTTGGCTTGCAAATTTTAATGATTTTAATGAGCTGAAGCACGTTTATGGAAATTCCAGTGTATTGGCAGGTCATCGTGTAATCTTCAACATTAAAGGAAATGACTTTAGATTAATTGTCTCAGTAAATTTTAGTGCCCGCGCAGCGTATGTTATTTGGTTTGGCCCGCACTGGGAGTACGATAAGATAGATGCATCAGAAATAAAGCATATCGAGATAAAAATTTAACTAAAAAATTAATTATGAGCCATTACAAAGTGCTAAAAACTGAAAAAGAATACAAAGCAGTATTGAATAGAACAATTAGTATTTTTCATTCAGAACCAGGTACTCCTGATTTTGATGAACTTGAATTGCTTTTGCTTTTAGTCAAAGATTATGAAGACAAGCATATTTTAATCCCTGAATTAGATCCCATTGAGGTAATTAAGTTGAAAATGGAAGAAAAAGGGTTAAAAGCAAAGGATTTGGAACCAATAATTGGATCGAAGGGACATGTATCTTTAGTTCTTTCAGGCAAAAGAGAAGTAACCCTGAAAATGGCTAAAGCACTTAGATTATTCTTGGGGATACCTGCCGATGTGTTTTTACCAAAAGCATTCTAGATTTAAGCCGGACGGATAACTTTTGAAAGCCCCGATCGGGGACTCATTGTTTTTGATAGCCAGCATACCTGGCCAATAGACTCTGATCTGAACTAATTGCATTGTTAAGCTCTGATAAATTGCGTAAGCTTGCATTCCATGGAAATTCGAAGGAAGCTCAGACCTGTCATGTTTGTCGGAACCTCATCTGATGTAGGTAAAAGTGTTATTACTGCCGGATTTTGCCGGATCTTTAAGCAAGATGGTTATTCACCCGCACCGTTTAAAGCGCAGAATATGTCGCTGAACAGTTATGCAACACCCGAAGGCCTGGAAATTGGTCGCGCACAGGCAGTACAAGCAGAAGCAGCAGGCATACCTTGTCATACAGACATGAACCCTGTGTTACTTAAACCCACAAATGACCAGACTGCACAGGTAATCCTGAATGGGAAACCTATAGGTAATCAAAGTGCAAAAGAATATTTTTTATCCAATGACCGTACCGAACTATTTGAAGAAGTTAAACGGGCCTGGCAAAGATTAGCTTCACGCTATTCACCAATTGTAATGGAAGGAGCGGGGAGTATCTCGGAACTGAATCTCAAAAAACGGGATATTACCAATATGAGGATGGCGATAGCAGCCGGGGCGGCAACTTACCTCATTACGGATATTGACAAGGGCGGTATTTTTGCCAGTCTGTACGGAACAATGGCTTTGTTGGAGCCCGAAGAAAAAGCTTGCATCAAAGGTATTATCATTAAGAAGACTTATGCGGAGTGCCGGTAATTGGGATTATACCTTATTTCAGAGATATTTTTATCGAAGAAGAAGATGCAGTATCACTCAAATTAAAGCGAAATCAACCCGTAAATGGTAAGGTTAATATCGCTGTAGTATTATTGAGCAGGATGTCTAATTTTACTGATTTTGACCGTCTGGATAAAGACAGCAGAGTCAATCTTTATTACACACACACCAAACAAGGTATTGCACAGGCAGATATTGTTATCCTGCCCGGCAGTAAAAATACAATTGAAGATCTGATTGAGCTTCGGGATAACGGACTTGCCGATGCAATTACCGAAGCCCACCAAAGCGGTAAAACAGTGATAGGTATTTGTGGAGGATATCAGATGATGGGTAAAGTTATCAAAGACCCCCAACAGATAGAATCCGCTGCGGGAGAAATTGCGGGATTGGGTATTTTACCCGTAGAAACAATCTTGTTGAATAAAAAAACGACCAGACAATGCCATTTTACTTATAGAGATTTTCCTGAAAACTGCATCGGATATGAGATTCATATGGGCGAGACGGTGGTACATGGTGTAAATAAACCTGTAGCTTTATTAGAAGGAACACATACAGATGGTTATTTTTTGTCGGAAAAATGCTGGGGCTCTTATTTACATGGGATTTTAGATAATCAGGTTGTTATCAATGATTTGGTTGCCCCATATACGGATCTGAAAGTAGAATATGATAAATTAGCTGCATTACTAAGAGAAAATCTGGATATTGACCAGGTATATCAGCATATAAAAGATTAATCAAATGTTTCAGGGACACGGGGATGACGGATACTTACACCGGCAAACATTAGTAGCCGATTTTAGCACGAATGTATGGCATGGGGGAGCACCGGAAGGTTTAAAGGAACATCTTTTTGCGCAATGGGAAAACGTACAGCGTTATCCCGAAGTACTTGCAGAAAGTCTGACAGAGAAAATAGCTATATCATATGGTTTCAAAGCTGAAAATATACTGGTAACTAATGGAAGTACAGAAAGTATTTATCTGGTTGCCCAGGCTTATCAAAACAAGAAAACAACGATCACTATTCCAGCATTTGCAGAATACGAAGATGCTTGCAAAATGTTTGGACATCAAATCAGTTTTCTGGATTGGTCAGAGCTGGAAACAGGGTTGAAACCCGATACTGAGCTGCTGTTTATTTGTAACCCGAATAATCCAACCGGAGGTATATTTACAGATCTGGAATCCTTAATACAAAAACATCCCAATGTTTTATTTGTTGTTGATGAGGCTTTTATTGAATTTACATTATCTCTTACTTCAGTAATTACCCTGATTGAAAAATATGATAACCTGGTTGTTTTACGCTCAATGACTAAAGCTTATGCAATACCTGGTTTGAGACTGGGTTATATAGCTGCAAATACAGCACTGATTGAGCGGTTAAAATCTTTTAAATTACCCTGGGCGGTGAATACAATGGCCATAGCGGCCGGACATTTTATCTTTGATCATTATAAAACGATACAAATCCGCCTTCAGCAGTTATTGGCTGATAAAGCAGATTTCGCGAAAAATCTTGCAAAGATTCATCTGACAGTTTATCCAAGTCATACTCATTTTTTTCTTGTCAGTATAAATCTGCAAACTGCAGCAGTATTAAAACAGTTTTTACTAAAAGAATTTAATATATTGATCCGTAATGCGGATAACTTTAGAGGGCTTACTGACAAACATATTCGTATAGCTACTTTAAGTAAGAACAAAAATCAACTGCTGATCAATGCTTTAGCTGAATGGAAACATATATAATTATCGTTATTCCCTTACTTGCAGGTTATCTGCTGGATCTGATATTCGGTGATCCTGAAGGTTTACCGCATCCTGTAAGATTTTTTGGCACCCTGATTTCTTTTGCTGAAAAGCATCTTAATCAAGGTAAATTCACGTTTATTAAAGGAATGCTGATGGCATTGGTACTATGTTCAGTAACGTTTCTATTTTTCTACAGTGCTATACATTTTATGCTGAACCATAGCGTGCCAGTCTATTTCCTG
>Ga0193752_1003867_pt1 | contig 10021 bp, 8 predicted proteins | sample H1c1metaG_FD_144924 | JGI IMG/M metagenome (GOLD analysis project Ga0193752, IMG submission 144924) | Soil microbial communities from a riparian zone of the East river system, Colorado, United States - H1c1 | ecosystem: Environmental > Terrestrial > Soil > Riparian zone | place: USA: East River...
ACCTGGGACGCCGGCTTGCCGACGACGCCATCGTCGCCTGGGACAGCGGCCACAACACCGGCGTGCTCGCACGCTACGTGAATGCGCGTGCGAACCAGTTGTTCGCGGGCTCCGGAATGCTCGCGACCATGGGTGGCGGCGTTCCGTATGCCATCGCTGCAGCCCTGGCGTTTCCCGGCCGGCAGGTCGTGACCTTCGTGGGCGATGGCGGCCTCACCATGTTGCTAGGCGAGCTTGCGACGGTGATGCGTTATGCACTGCCGATCAAGATCGTCGTCATGAAGAACAACACGCTCGGCCAGATCAAGTGGGAACAGCTCATGTTCCTCGGCAATCCGGAATACGAGTGTGCACTGCAACCCATAGACTTCGCGGCCGTGGCGCAAGGGTTTGGCATCAGGGGGATTCGTGCCACCACGGATGCGGATCTCGCATCCGGCCTCGACGCCCTGTTCGCGGCACCGGGGCCCGCGCTACTCGAAGCGCTCGTCGATCCCAATGAACCGCTGCTGCCGCCCAAACGCATGCCCAAATACGTGGAAAACCTGGAGAAGGCGCTGAAGCGCGGGACGCCGGGCTCCGAAGAAATCCGCGCCGCGCTGCAGCGCGAACCTGCGCACACGCAGTTGCGTTAGTACTGGAACAACGCTCGCTCCGGCGCGTCAAACAATCGATGGCAACGAACTCGCAAGAAAACCCGGGAGTCGAACCGGATCGCGATGAGAGGAAGCGGCTCCGAGCCGTCCTGACGCGATACCAGCGGCCTTCGACCGCACGCGCACTGTGGCAGATCTTCAACACGATCGTTCCTTACGTGCTGCTCTGGTTCCTGATGTATCACGTCAAGCAGATCTCGCTGTGGCTGGCCATTCCGCTGGCCGTGCTGGCCGGGACGCTGCTGGTGCGCGTCTTCATTTTCTTCCACGACTGCGGGCACGGCTCGTTCTTCAAGTCGCGCTGGGCCAATGCCGTCGTCGGGTTCATCTCGGGTCTCCTCACATTCACGCCTTACTACCATTGGCGGTGGCAGCACGGCATCCACCACGGCACCTCCGGACACCTCGACAAACGCGGCGTTGGCGATGTCTGGACGATGACCGTTCAGGAATACCTGGACTCGTCGCGGTGGAAGCGCTTCTCGTATCGCTTCGTGCGCAATCCGTTCGTACTGTTCGTCATCGCGCCGCTATACGTATTTCTCATCCGGCAGCGCTTCGCGTCGTCGACGGCCAGCCCGCGGGAACGTCATTCCGTCTGGTGGATGAACTTCGCGCTGCTGTGCCTGGCTGCAGTCATGAGCTGGTTGTTCGGGCTCGGCGCGTACCTGCTGCTGCAGACGGTGGCGTGGATGGTGGCGGGCGCCACCGGCATCTGGCTCTTCTATGTCCAGCACCAGTTCGAAGATGCTTACTGGGAGCGCGACGAGCAATGGGACTACACGGCCGCGGCGCTGCGCGGCAGCTCGTATTACAAGCTGCCGCGGGTCCTGCAATGGTTCTCCGGCAACATCGGGTTCCACCACATCCATCACCTGAGCCCGCAGATTCCCAACTACAACCTGCAAAGGTGCCACGAGGCGGACCCGGTCTTTCAGCAGGTGCAGCCGATCACGCTGTTCTCGAGCCTGAAGTCCCTGAAGTTCCGCTTCTGGGATGAGCCTGCCAAGAAGCTGGTCGGTTATGCGCGCCTGAGGCAGATCCGCCGGGACCAGAAGAGATGAAATGGGGACATTCCTCATTTCGTTGTAACAATCGAAAGTGGCCTCGCCCGATACGCAGGCCCAGCTGATTGTTACGGCGAAATGAGGAATTTCCCCATTTCACGTCTTCAGGTTGATCAGCGAGAGGAACTCGCGCCGCAACGCTCCATTGTCGAGGAACACACCGCGCATGACGCTGTTGGTCATCTTCGAGGCGTTGTCCTTCACGCCGCGCCAGTGCATGCAGAAGTGATCCGCCTCCATGACGACGGCGAGGCCGTCCGGCTTCACGCGCTCGACGAGGATATCGGCGAGCTGGAGCACGGCCTCCTCCTGGATCTGCGGCCGCGTCATGATCCACTCCACGAGCCGCGAGTACTTGGAGAGCCCGATGAGATTCGACTGCTGGTTGGGCATCACACCTATCCACAGCCGTCCCATGATGGGACACAGATGATGGCTGCACGCACTGCGCACAGTGACGGGACCCATGATCATGAGCTCGTTCAGGTGAGCGGCGTTCGGAAACTCCGTCACCTTGGGGATGGGCACGAACCGCCCGCGAAACACTTCGTTCACGTACATCTTGGCCACGCGCCGCGCGGTCTCGCGCGTGTTGTGGTCGTGCTCGACGTCGATCACCAGGCTCTCGAGCACGCCTGACATTTTCGCCGCCACTTCCCTGGTGAGTTCCTCGAGCTCGCCCGGCTCGATGAACGCCGAGATGTTGTCATTGGCATGAAATCGCTGCTGTTTGGCCCTCAGGCGGGTGCGAATTCGCTGCGATGCGGAATTTGTATTTTCTGCCATGTTCGTATCACCAGGCGGTGGGTTGTTCGTAAGACGTGCTCAGGGTTGCATGTTCGCGTTCGTCTGACAAACTCGCACTCCCCTATGAATGCAACACCCGCGCAGGTCGCGGCGAAACAGCTCGACTTCCTCGCCGGCGGCGGCGAGATGGGCGAGCGCATTCGCGCTTTTCCATGGGCGGACAGCGTGCTCGGGCCTCAGGATCGATGGCCTTCCGGCCTGCGGACGTCGCTGCGCATTCTGCTCACCACGCAGCATCCGGTGTTCATCTTCTGGGGCACGGAGCTCACCTGCTTCTACAACGATGCCTACGCCCGATCGCTGGGGCCTGAGAAGCACCCTTCGATCCTCGGAGTACCGGCCCGACAGGCGTGGCCGGAAATCTGGCACATCATTGGTTCGCAGATCGAACAGGTGATGCGCGGCGACTCGGCGACGTGGCACGAAAACCAGTTGGTACCGATCATCCGTCACGGCGCGTTGCAGGATGTTTACTGGACGTACAGCTACGGACCCATCGATGAGCCGGCTGCACCGCACGGCGTCGGTGGCGTGATGGTCATCTGCAGCGAAACCACCCAGCAGGTGCTCACCGAACGGCGCATCTCTGCCGAACGCGAGCGCTTCGCGCAGCTTTTCGAACAGGCGCCCACGTTCATGTGCGTATTGCGCGGACCGACTCATGTCTACGAGCTGGCAAACCCCGCCTACATGCGGCTCGTCAGCAATCGGCAGGTGGTGGGCAAACCAGTGGCCGAAGCGCTTCCGGAAACCGTGGAACAGGGCTACGTCAAACTGCTCGACCAGGTTTACCAAAGCGGCGAAGCTTTTCTTGCGATCTCGGCTCCCTATTCCTTTCAGCCCGAACCGGGCTTGCCGGTGACGACCCGTTATCTCGACTTCGTCTATCAACCCATCAAGGATGCAGACGGCAAAGTGTCCGGCATCTTCGTCCAGGGTGCAGACGGGACTCCGCGCGCATTGGCCGATGCGGCGCTTCGCGATGCGGACCGACGCAAGGATGAATTCCTGGCGATGCTCGCGCACGAGTTGCGCAACCCGCTGGCGCCGATCAGCACCGCCGCGGAATTGTTGTCGCGCCGGGTCGCGGGGGACGAATCCGCGCTGCGCGCAGCCGAAGTCGTGCGACGGCAGGCCACCCAGCTCACGCGGATCGTGGACGACCTCCTCGACGTGTCGCGCATCTCGATGGGTCACGTCGAGCTGAAACGCGAGACGCTGCTGCTGACCGAGGTCATCGATCTGGCGATGGAAACGGTCACGCCGCAGTGGCGAGCCAAGCAGCACGAAGTCACGACGCACGCGAGTCTCGAGCGCCTGTACGTGAGAGGCGATCGCGCCCGGCTGATACAGAGCTTCAGCAACGTCATGACCAACGCCGCGAAATACACCAATGCGCGTGGCCAGATCGGCATTCACGTGTCGGCAACCGCGGAAACAGTCACCGTGGAAATCCGCGACAGCGGCGCGGGGATCGCCGCCGAGTTCATGCCACGCATCTTCGACCTCTTCGCGCAGGCGGACCGCACGCTCGATCGCGCGGAAGGCGGCCTCGGCATCGGGCTGTCGGTCGTGAAAAAGCTCGTCGAGATGCACGGTGGGACGATTTCGGCGCGCAGCGAAGGATTGGGCCGCGGCTCCACGTTCCAGATCACGCTGCCTCGCATCGAGGCCCCAGTCGCCCGATCGGCCACGGCCCCTGCTCTCAAAGTCCTTCCGCGCCGCATCTTGATCGTCGATGACAATGCGGATGCGGCCAACTCGCTGAGCGAGTTGTTGAAGATGGACGGACATACGACGCAACCGGTGTTCTCCGCAGAAGATGCGCTGTCCAATGCGGAGAGTTTCGCCCCCGACGTCGTGCTGCTCGACATCGGCCTGCCCAGAATCGATGGCTACGAAGTTGCGAGGCGTCTGCGACGGATTTCGCTGACCGGTCCCACCATCGTGGCGCTCACGGGTTATGGCCAGGCGGAAGATCGGGAACGCGCACAGGCTGCCGGCTTCGATGCGCATCTCGTTAAACCCGTCGATCTGGCCGCGCTCACGAGACTGCTGGCTGGATAGTTGCCTACAGCGTCTTCAGATACTCCACGAGATCCGCCTGCTGATCCTTCGTGAGCTCGAGCGAACGCTCCTTGTTGTAGTGCTCCACCACGTCGCCGAGCGTCTTGGCGCTGCCGTCGTGGAAGTACGGCGGATGGTGTTGCAGGCCGCGCAAAGGCGTCGTGCGGAACGACTTGTTCGCGGTGCGCATCGCGTAAGCAGGATCCATCTTCGTCTCGGAGGGTTGATGCAATTTCCCCGAATCGTTGTCCGTGCCATTGCCGTTCACGTGGCACGTGGCGCACGTGCGGTTGAACGTCACCTTGCCACGCTGTGCCGCGGTGGCGTCGAAGGTCGAACTGTCGGCGCGGGGCGCCGGCAGGCTGTGCTGGTACGCGCGCAGCGCCGGTAGTTTGGGGGTCACCAGGTCCGGCGAATGCTTGACGTCTATCTTGAGCCGGTCGTCCTTGAAGTTGCCCTGCCCGCCCATCTGCGTGACGGCGACGTATGCATTCCAGTAGGAGATAGGCCCTTCAGCCGTGTACGTCTCGTTCTTGACGTGCGCCAGGCCGTACGCCGGCGGGATGACCAGCGGATTGTTCTTTCCGTCCTGGTTGTAGCGCGGGTCGTACTTGCCCGGGCCCCACGAGGTGTAGACCTTCTTCTGCTCGGCGGTGAGCGCCGGCGACAACGAGATGATCTTGCCCACGTCGAGGTCGCGATTCGGCCAGCCATCGAGGCGCTTGCCGATGCCCTTCTGCACGGAATCGTCGACCGTGGAGTGGCACAGCGCGCAGGTGACGCCGAGCTTCGTGATGTGGTTGTTCGCGTCCACCTCGGCCTTCAGGCCCACCACTGCATTCATCTTGAGTAATGCCACCGTGGTCTTTGGATCCTTGAGATCGACCTTCTCGAGGATGCCCGCCGGTAACACGTCGGAATCAACTTTGAGTCCCACCATGAGCGCCGTGGTGGGATCGACTTTTTCCTCCACGACTTTGTGGAGCCCGAGCTTGTCGGTCCAGAGCTGCTCGTCACCGAAGGTGTCGAAGCGAAAGATCTCTTTGCCCTGCGCCTGGAGCTCCGCCGGTCCCGACCCCTGCGCCTTCGCAGTTTCCGGAACGAGAGCGGCGAGTCCAAGAATCGCAGCGGTCGCGTAAACCAGTTGCTGGACTTTGAATGTCATGTCGGCACCTGACTGTGTGAATGTGCCGAGCAAATTACTCTCGCCCCCTAAGCAGCTATGTAGGAACTCAAGGAATGAAATGCAGGGTTTTGCCGCGCCCACCTAGTTAGAGGCAATCCAGAATCGGCCGTAATGCAGCGGCCGGGCATTACGTTCCCGGATGTTCCCGCTTCAGAATGTCAGCGGTGCCCGCAATGTGAACGACACGTCGGGCGTATCCCGAGTGACTCCCACGCCCAGCGACAAGTTCAATGTCGACGTAGGGTTGTAGCGATAGGACACGCCGAGCAGCAGATTGCCAAGCGTGGTGCGCACCGCTCCGGGAACGTCGACACGATTCTGCTGCGTGCGGCCGATGATGCTCTGGTCGTAGCCGATGCTGAGCGATGCCTTCTCGTTGAGCGCGAGACCCATTCCCAGATTGAATCCAAAGATGTCGCCCGGCGCCACTTCCCCGAGGAATTCCTGCGCACCGCCGATCACCGTGCGGTGCAGATCGTCACGTTCGAAGTTGTGCAGATAGCTCAGGCCGCCGAAGAACACCGCCGGGTCCGACGCATACACCCAGGTGAGTCCCGCCTGGGCGGCATCGAAGCCTGAGCCCGTGGGCATCTCTAGTGGCAAGCCGGTGCCGGTGGTATTGCCGATGCAGCGCTGCACGCAATCGGTGACCACTTCGAAGGGATCCTTGCCGGTGTGCCAGCGATACCGCAGCCAACCGATCCAGAATGGTTTGCTGTAGTCGCCACGATTGAACTGGTAGCGCAGCGTGGCGTCGACGTCACCGAGCCCGCTGCCTTCGGCGCGAAACACGCTGTCCTGCGCCGCGCCGGTCAGGATTTCACGGCTCACGGTGTCCACCGAGGTTTTGAGGTACGGCGCGCGCACTTCGAACTCGAACCGCTTGCCGACTCCGTAGCGTGCGGTCAGCGCGGCCACCATGTTGGTGGTCTTCACGCGGCGCACGTCGATGAGGCCGATGAGCAACGCCGGGATGATCGAATAGCCCACCAGCGCGACGCGATCGCTGGCCCAGTAGGCGCTCTGCACCGAAGGCTCGAGCACGAAGTCGCCACTGCGCGTGAGCACCGTCGGCTCGGCAAAAATCTGCGCCACTTCCGGCGCGCGCGTCTCGCGCTTCGGCGCTTCGCCCACGGGCTCGGCCGGCTCTGCCATGCCACCGCGCTGCACACTCAGGACTTCGTCTCCGACCGCGACGCGCAACGTAGCGATCAACTCAGCCTGCCGCCTCATTTCCTCGCGAAGCTCGGCGACCTGCTGCTCCAGCTGCTGCACACGATCGAGCGGCTCCTGCGAGTGCGCGGGTGCGGGTGCGGCCAGCACGACCGATGCGCACGAGACCGCGCCAACGGCGATTCGACGAATGACACTGTTCATCGCACACCTCCGCTCGCGCCGATTGCCTGGACAACGCCATCCTGGAAATTAAATTCGCGAAACGTACCGAGCGTGTTGACCGCGACATCGAGCGTGGTGAGCGCCACCAGGTGCTGGTCGTTGAGCGTGTTCTGAATGACCGTGGATGCGGGCCCGAGGTCCGGCATCGAGAACGTGTTCGCCGGTCCGCTTTGAATCACCAGCGTCGTGAAAGTATCCGCAAGCGCGCTGGCCTCATTGGCCGTCATGTGCGCTATATCCGCCACGCGCACGCTCGCGTGGGCGACGCGCTCGCCATTGACGTAGGCCGAACGATCCAGCGCGAGCGATGCGCGCAGGCTCTCCGGTATCTCGAATCCGCCGCGAACCTCATCGAGCGCGATCTCCGCGACCGCGGCGTCTTCACTGAACGACGTTTCGTCCGCGAACGCCGCGCCTGCGAACGCCACGAAAAATCCCACTGCAATTCCGGCCGCGAGTCGAGCGTGCATCTCAGTGCCCTCCCGCCTGTCGCACCGGCAGCGTCTCGAGCAGGCGACTCTGATCTACTGCAGCAGCCAACGGTGCGGCCGGCGCTACGCGCCAGTCGCTGGTGTCGTTGAAGCGCGCCATGTCGCGTCGGTTGTGGATGACGAACAGGATGTCGTTGACGCGCAGTTCCCGGAATCGCTCGAGCGAGAGGGTGCGCGTGCCCATCGCCGGATCACCCACCAGCACGCGCCCGCGTGCGAGACCCTTGACCACCACGAAGTGCCGGTAGCCGCGCTCGCTCAGCAGGACGATTGCCGGCAAGCGCTCTTGCAGCAGCCGCTCGACCGGCTGTTCGAAGCCATCCGCGACGAAGCCATTCGTCGCGAGGTAGCGCTTCATGTCCAGCATCGAGAATCCCTCCTTTCGGATCTTCGCCTGGTCGCCTTTCTCGAACATGCGCGCGAAAACTTCGCGCTCGGTCACGCGCTGGCCGTATTGAAAATTGAGCAGCGTGACGATCGCAGCCGAGCCGCAGCTGAAGTCGAACTGCTGGCGCAGCGTGTGCAGGAACCGCGCCTCGCGCAGGCTCGTGACCTTCGTGGTGAAGCCGCCGTCCTGGGGCCCGCGCACTTCGAGCTCCGCGGCCCGTGCCGCCGATTCGCAATAGCCGGCCGCCATCAGCGCCGCGACCAGCGCAGGCAGGCCGCCGCGCTTCATGGCTCGGCGAACTGCACGTTCACGATCGTTGCGCTCTGGATCAGCACGTTGGCGCCCGTGTTCTGCACCACCGAGGTGATTCCGCTCGAATTCACGAACGAGCCTTCGGTGATGTTGTTAGCGCCCGTCACGACGTTCGTCGCCGAGTTATCCGTGACTTCGCCGGTGATGCGGATGACGTTGCTGACGATCTCCTCGTCACCGCCGCGTTGTTCGTCGAGTGCCGCCTGCGACACCGGCGCGCCCAGATCCGCGCTCGCGAACGGCGAGCCCAACACGATCGAGCCCAGAAGCGTCGTCAATGAAATTGTTTTCGCGACCGCACGCATGTTGCCTCCTGGTCGTTGTTAGTCGGCCATTGTTTGTCGGCCGATGGCCCGGGTGCCTCGCGGCACCCGGGCACGGCTCTCGCCAGTTACGGTCCACCTCCCACGTTGAGATTCGCCTGCACTGTCACCGCCTGCTGCACCAGCGATCCCGAGCCGGTGTTCTGACTCAGCACCAGCACTCCCGCCGCGGATTGCGCGGTTCCTTCCATGGTTGCGGACATGTCGAACGTGCCCGCGTCGACCATGATGCTGCCGCCAGCACCACCGTCACCGCCGGCCGCGCCCGTGCCGGCACCACCCGTGCCGTCTCCGGCAGTCGCATCGCCGCCGGTGCCATCGCCGCCTGCGCCGGCACCGCCGGTGCCCACGCCACCCGTGCCTGCGCCGCCGGTGCCGGCGCCGCCGTCAGCGCCGTTGCCACCTGCAGCACCCGCTCCGCCGGCGCCACCGCTCGAATCACCGGTCGAAGCCATCGTCGACGCTTCACCTGAGGTTGCGTCACCGTTGGTTGCGGTGCCGCCAGCGCCGCCGGCGCTTCCTGCACCGCCGTCGCCACCGGTGTTAGCCGACGAACCGGCTGCGCCGCCAGTGCCGGATCCATCACCACTGGTCGATGTGGCTGCGGCGCCGGCGCCATCACCGCCGCCGGTCTCGCCTTCGGCATCGCCGCCGACACCGGCACTGATTGCGCCCGCAGCGCCTGATGCACCAGCAGCCGCACCGCCCGCGCCGCTGTCACCATCAGCACCACCGCCCGCGCCACCGTCACCGCCGCGTCCGCCGGCGCTGCCACCCGCATTGCCGCTCGCGACCGCGGCACTCGCAGCGACGCCACTGTCAGCGCTTCCGCCAGCCGCAGCTCCACCGGTTCCGCCGTCGCCGCCGCGCGCGCCACTTCCGCCCGCGCCGCCGCGACCATTCCCGCCGGGTCCATTGCCGCCGTCGCCATCACCGCCCGGGCCATTGCCGCCGGAGCCGTCACCACCAGTTGCACCGCCACCGTTGCCGGTAGCGCCGTTGCCCGCGCCACCCGCACCGCCGGCCGCGCCGTTCGCGTTGCCCATGCTGCTCGCGACGTTGCCGATGCCCGAGACCTCGACCATCGAGACCGATGCCGAGAGCTCAGTGGCGGCAACTGCCGTACTGGTGTTGAAAGCGTTGGTGAACGTGGCAGTGGAAGTCCCGCCGTTGTTCGCTGCGGCAGTGCCATATCCTTCCGCGCCGGCAGTGCCGTCGTTCTGCCGGTTATCGCCAGTGCTGCTGTTGTTATTCTGGTTGGAGTTATCGTCGGTCGCCGTCGCCGTGACCGTCAAAGTGGTTTCCGAAGTCGCCGTCAGCGTGCTG
>Ga0193752_1003868_pt1 | contig 10019 bp, 8 predicted proteins | sample H1c1metaG_FD_144924 | JGI IMG/M metagenome (GOLD analysis project Ga0193752, IMG submission 144924) | Soil microbial communities from a riparian zone of the East river system, Colorado, United States - H1c1 | ecosystem: Environmental > Terrestrial > Soil > Riparian zone | place: USA: East River...
TCGAACAACGGGATCGCCGTGGGCAATGCGGACCTGATCCTTCATACATCGGATGGCGGAGGAAACTGGGCCAGCCAAACCAGCGGGACCAACGGGGTCCTCGAAGGAGTTTCGGCCGTCGATGCTAATAATGCAACAGTCGTCGGCCACAACGGCACGATCCTTCGGACGGCCAATGGCGGGCAAACGTGGACTCCGCAAACCAGCGGGACCACGGCTATCCTGCGGGGTGTCTCGTTTACCGATGTAAATACCGGTACCGTCGTGGGCAACGGTGGGACGATCCTGCGAACGACAAATGGCGGAGAGACGTGGTCGCCGCAAGTTAGCAATGCCACCGCTTCGCTATACTCCGTCACATTTACGGATACGAATACGGGAACGGCCGTTGGGTCGGGCGGCACGATCCTCCGCACCACTGACGGCGGCGCCAATTGGGTTCCGCAAGTTAGCGGAACGACCGCTACCCTTTATTCGGCATCCTTCAAAAACTCCTCGGGAACGGCGGTCGGCCTAAGTGGGGCGATCGTCCGGACGATAAACGCGGGAACCTCCTGGACCAGCCAGGTCCGGGCGGTAACGACACGCCAACTGAACGGTGTCTCGTTTACCGATCCCTTGACGGGAACGGCTACCGGCGCGAATGGAACCATTCTGAGGACGACGGACGCAGGAAACACCTGGGTTCCCCAAACAAGCGGCACCGCCAACCAGCTTAACGCCGTCGATTTTACCGATACCAATACGGGAACTGTCGTCGGGCTTTTCGGCACTATTCTCCGGACCGTGAATGGAGGCGAAACGTGGACACCGCAAACAAGCGGGACGACCGCATTGCTGTTCGGTGTTTTCTTTTCGGATTCGAATACGGGAACAGCCGTAGGATCAGGGGGGACCATTCTTCGCACGATCGACGGCGGCGCTACCTGGACACCACAGGTTAGCGGCGTACCGTCAAGCTTGCTGTTTGCCGTCCAGTTTACGGACGCCAATACCGGCACCGCCGTCGGTGCGAGCGGTACGTCTGGCGTTATCCTCCGGACAACTGACGGGGGGCAAAACTGGATCAACCAGTCCACCGGGATAAATTCTCCTCTGCAGGGGGTCTATTTCACGGACGCGAGCCATGGTGTCGCAGTGGGTGTGATCGGCAGAATGTATCGGACTACGGATGGCGGGGCCAACTGGACGCAGGTGTCCAGCGGGACCATCTATAGCTTGTCCGGTGTTTATTTCACAGATGCGCAAAACGGCACTATCGTGGGTGAAGAAGGCACTATCCTTCGAACCGCTGACGGTGGAGCGACCTGGTCGCACCAGGCGAGCCATACGGGAAATACGCTGGTGGGGGTGACGTTTGCTTCGAGTGGAAATAACACAAGCGGGACTGCGGTCGGTTATAGCGGCACGATCCTGCGGATAACGGAACAAGCTCAACCTTTGTCGGTAAGGCTCAAGGGAAAAGCAGACCTCCGGTAATCCAAGCAGAAAGAAGGCAGCGTGCTGCAACACACCTGCCTTCTTCCATCTACTTTAAGACCTTTTCGCGGGCTACTGGTCTTCGATCATAGCTTTAAATTGTTCCTCAACCAGAACGGTAATCCCTAGGGCCTCGGCTTTCGCTAATTTCGACCCCGCATCGCTGCCCGCAACGACATAATCCGTCTTTTTACTCACCGACGACGAAGCCCGGCCGCCGCGTTCTTCGATCATCTTTGCCGCCTGATCACGTGTAAAATTCTCCAACGCCCCGGTCAAAACAAATGTCTTACCCACGAATCTCTCATCGAAATTCGCCGTGCCGCCGCCCTCGGCCTCCATCTTCAAACCGGCTGCCTTTAGACGATCAATTACATCGATATTCCGCGGGTCGCGAAACCATTCGTAAACGCTCTCGGCCACCGAAAGCCCGATCTCGTGAATATCGTCCAGTTCCTCGACGCTCGCTGCGGCTAGCTTGTCGATCTCGCGGTAGTGGTTGGCGAGGATCTTGGCGTAGCGCTCCCCGACGTGGCGGATGTCGATACCGTAAAGCATCCTCTGCAGCCCGCGTGATTTGCTCGCCTCGATCTGCTCCATCAGCTTCGTAGCCGATTTTTCGGCCTTTCGCTCAAGATTCGAAATATCCGATTGCTGCAGCGTGTAAAGATCGGCCACGTCCTTGATCATCCCGTTAGTTACAAGCGTCTCGACCAGAACGTCGCCGAGCCCCTCGATATCCATCGCCCGCCGCGACGCGAAATACAATATTCTCGCCTTTACCTTGGCCGGGCATATCGGGTTCGAACACCGGCGAATCGCCTCGCCCTCGGGCCGCACGGCATCCCAACTGCATACAGGGCAAACGGTCGGAAAAACATATTCGGTCTCGCTCCCGTCACGCTTCGATTCGACAACCTGCAGGACCTGCGGAATGATCTCGCCGCTTTTTTCGATAAGCACCGTGTCGCCGATCTTTATATCCAGCCGCTTTATCTCGTCCTCGTTATGCAGGCTCGCCCGCGCAACGGTCGTACCTGCCAGGAGCGTCGGCTCAAGGTGCGCGACCGGCGTCAGCGCCCCTGTACGCCCGACCTGGACGCTTATACCCAGCAATTTCGTTGTCGCCTGCCGCGCAGGGTATTTATATGCGATCGCCCATCGCGGAGCTTTCGATGTCGCGCCGAACTCCTGCTGCAGCGCGGTCGAGTTTACCTTTACCACGACCCCGTCGATATCGTAATCCAGGCCGTCCCGCATGGGTTCCATATCGTTAATAAACGCCGCGAGTTCGTCAAAATTCGTGCATAGCGCGCGATGCGGGTTTACATGAAAACCGTTCTCGCCAAGCCATTCGAAATTCGCCCAGTGCGTCGGGAACATCTTCTGACTGCGCTGGAGAACATCGTATGGAAACATGTCGAGACGGCGGGAAGCTACGATCGCCGAATCCAGCATCCGTAGCGTTCCCGACGCGCAGTTTCGCGGATTAGCAAAAGTCTTTTCACCCAGCATCTCGAGCTCGGCATTGATTTCCTTGAACCGCGAGCGGGACAAAAACACTTCACCCCGGACCTCCGCATGACCCGCCGCGTGGCTTTTGAGCTTAAGGGGAATGCATTTGATCGTCTTCACGTTGGGCGTAACTTCATCGCCCACCGAGCCGTCACCACGTGTCGCCCCTACGGTCAAATATCCCTCCTCGTAATGCAGTGCAACGCTCAAGCCATCTATCTTCAGCTCAGCTACATACTCCAGGTTTCGTCCGTCAGCGAGTTTTTCGCATCGCTCGGTAAAAGCCTTCAGATCGTCCAGGCTATACGAATTGTCGAGCGACATAAGCGGCACATTATGCTTAAACGGCTTCAGGCTGTCCGCCTTACCGCCGATCCGCTGCGTAGGGCTGTCCGGCGTTATCAGGTCGGGATTTTCGCCTTCGAGTTTCTTGAGTCTTTCAAGCAGTTGGTCAAACTCAAAATCCGATATCTCCGGCGCGTCCTTCTGATAATAGAGATCGGAATAATACTGGATCCGGGTGCGCAAATCTTGTAATTCGATTTCGACTGTATTTTGTGGACTTGGATTCATAGAAACAGAACGTGGCGTAATCCTTCGTTAATTTGCTCCATTTTCTTATCGGTAACGAAGCTTACGTATTCAAGGAGAAGACTTTCATCTATTGTATAAAGTTGGGTTACGTTTACAACGGAACCTTTAGGCAACCCGCTTTGGCTCGCCGTTAATGAAACATTTCCCAAAGAATTTGCAAACCGTAGATTAGTGGTGATTACTGCAATTATAATGGTACTTATCTCGCTTCGATTAAATTTATCCGCCTGAACAATTATTACCGGCCGTCTATAACCCGACTCCGCACCAGAAGGCTCAGGCAAATCAGCCCACCAGATGTCGCCGCGTTTGATCACCATTCGTCATCCGGCAGGGAAAGTGCCGCCATTTTTAAGATCACCGGATCAAGCTCCGCTTTTTCCTTACTATAAAATTCGTTTAGTTTTGCGGTGAACTCGTCGTCGTCATATTGTTCGGCGAGCTTTTTAATACCCATAGCAAAAACGGCACTTCGGGAAATCTTGAGTTTCTTTGCCAATCTCTCGCTCGTTTGAAAGACTTCAGTCGGAACTGATATAGCTGTTTTCATATGTCGAGTATAACCGAAGTTATACCCTTGAATCAAAATAAAAAACCGCCTGTTAACTATCTAAACAGACGGCTATCCCAACTCACAAGTTAGAAACTATTTTTACGGTGTCGCGCCCAACCTCGCCAGTCCTGCTTTCGCGAAAGTATTCGACGGGTCCAACTTCTGCGCGGTTTTATAATCCGCTATCGCGAGATCCTTCTGGACCTTCTTTTCATACACCTCGCCCCTCATCGCGTAATTGTGCGCCGTTTTCGGATCGAGGCGGATTAGTTCGTTAAGATCGGCCAGCGACAGGTCGTAGTTTTTCTTTTGATAGTAGGAGATGCTGCGGTCTTTGTATCCCTTGGGATTCGCGGGCGCAACTTTGATCGCCTGCGTAAGATCGGCGATGGCCAGATCATATTGGGTCTTTTGGTTGTAAACCACGGCCCGGTTTGCCCACGCATCGAAATAATTGGGGTCGGCATTGATCGCAGCCGTAAAATCGGCCAGCGCGAGATCGTAATTTTTTGCACGGTAATATGAATTGCCGCGGGCAAGAAGTGTTTTAGACGATTGCGGATTGAGCGTCAGCGCCTGGTTAAAATCGGCCATTGCCAGGTCGGCCGATCCTTTGTCTACATAGGCATTGCCGCGATTGTGAAACAGGTCAGCTTTTGTCGGCTCGACCTTGATACCCTGCGTGTAATCCGCGATTGCCTGGTCGTAATTTTTCTTTTTTGCATAGCTCAGCCCGCGCTGCATATAGGCGTCGGAGCGGTTGGGTGCAAGGCGCAGTGTTTCCGTGTAGCTTTCGATCGCCGCGTCGTAATTTGCGCTGAAATAGTTGGCCTGGCCAAGGTTATACCGCGCCTCGACAAGGGCGGGATCGAGATCGCGCGCCTTCGTAAAATCGACAATCGCTGCCGCGTAATTTTTTTTCTTGAAGTAGGCACCGCCGCGATTTACGTAGGCCTTTGTATATGCCGGGTTTAGCCTGATGGCCTCGTTATAATCCACGAGGGCCTGGTCCAGCATATTCTTATCTACGTACGCCAACCCGCGGTTATGCCACAATTGCGAATCGGCCGGCGCCAGTTTGATCCCCTGCGAATAGTCGGCGATCCCCGCGTCGTAATTCTTGATCTTGGTGTAGGCGAGCCCGCGCTGAAAATAGCCGTCGACCATATCAGGCTTTAATCTCAACGCCTGCGCATAATCGGCGATCGCTTTGTCGAAAATCCCTTTGTAGAAGTATGATTGGCCGCGGTTATAAAACGCGCCGTACATATTGGGGTTCAGACCTACGGCTGAAGTAAAACTGACTATCGCCTTATCGTAAGCCTTCGCGTTGTAGGACGCGAGACCGGTCTGAAAATGCTGTTCCGCGGTTTGGGCGTGGAATGCGACGGCAGATGCCACGAGGAAAATAATCGATAACGTAAACTTTTTCATACACTAACTCCTTGCGATAAATCGCAGGAATCAGCGTAGAAATGGTTCACCCCATAAATTCTGCTAGAAGGCGATGAAAATGATGTGTTCCCTGCTCGCGGGTCGGAGAGTATCGTCCGCGGTGGTAAAACCTCGATCGAATCCCGCGCTGAACGCTTTCGACAACGGCTTCGTCCTCCAACTCGACGCGGTGCAAGTCCGCCCCGGCTCCCTGGTCGGCCTTCGATCCGTCGGAAATATAGGTTTGAAATTCGACGACAGACTTGCCGGGCGCAACAGGTTTAACGATATTGACCGAAAGGCCCCATGGGTAAAAGTTGAACATCAAGTTCGGAAATATGAAGAAATAATGTGCGGCGGCATCGCCCTGCTTGTCATAACCGGTTTGCAGGCTCGAATATCGGAAAGTTTCCGTGGAATACGTGCCATAATCGACGACCTCGTTAAGTGAATGATGAACGAAAGGAATGTGAAATCCTTCGAGGTAATTTTCGCAATACAGCGCCCAATGCGCGTCGATCTCGTACTCCTTACTGCCCGCAAATTCATAGGGCGTTTCCTCGATCCGGCCGGCCATTTCGCCGATAAACTCAGTAAGCGGCGCTTTAGGTTCGATCGATGCAAATATGAATTCGTTCCAGATGCCGGAGGACACATTTTGCAGATCGTCACGTTTCGTCGGAAAATTCTCAACGCCCTCGAATTCAGGCATTGAAAGAAATTTCCCGTCTAGTGAAAACCTCCTGCCGTGATAGCCGCAGCGTATCAGCTTTGCTTCGCAGGGCTCGTCGATGAGGATCTTCCCGCGGTGGGTGCAAACGTTTGAAAGACATTGGATCGTATTGTCCGTTTTCGAGATCAGCACGGGTTCGTCCAGGAACCCAGGAAGGATGTTTGTAGGTGTAAGGCTCAAGAGGTCCGCGGAACATCCAGCTAGCTGCCACGTCCGGGTAAATATCTTTTCTCTTGACTGGTCGAAGTAGTCAGACTCGGTGTAGAACCTTGAGGAAAGGGTTTCAGCCCTGCGGATGTCAGCGTCGATCTCAAATAACGGCATATCAATCGTTGTACAACAAGTACGCGGGGCGCTCCTTGTCGCGTCTAAAACCCCGGCAAACCATCCCGCTTGCAAATGCCTCCTTGAACGAATCCTTGATGCGCGCCTGTTCTTCGATCGCCTTCGCCGGGTCCGTCGCGATAAGGTCGTCCCAATTGCCGGGTATCTCGATCTCTTCAAGCAGCGCCCTGGTTTCCGTAAACTCCCGTTCTTCGGCCAGCGCGACAACCTTTTCGCTCAGCAAATGCCACTCGGCAAACAGGCGGTCGCTGTCAATGCCCATATTGCCGCCCTCGCTGTGCGCCGTGGAATAATCCGTCCCGTAAAAATTCGGCTCATATTCACGGATCTCAGCCCCGAGTTTTTCGAGGTTGAAGAACGCGTTTCGCGCGAGCACCGGCTGAAAGGTCCACTTGATATATTTGATACTCTCGGCCAAAGCTCGCGTCCGCTGGGCCCATTTGAGCCGGGCGCCGATGCCCGCCCCTTGAAAGCCTTTTCTTACGGCTGTCATGTGCGAATAAAGGGCTCTCTCGCCGCGCAGAACCGCGGACACGCTCAGCACAAACCCGACCAGCTCACCTCTGTGATACGCACCCAATGTAAAGCCCCCCGCGTTTTTCGTAACGATAAAATGCCTTACGGGAGATATCTCGATCTCAGGCAGCGCAAACACCTCGCGCTGAAGCACCACGCATGCCTTGAGGTCGTCGAGTGTCTCACACTCGCGGATAATGATGTCGTCCTGTTCCATGGCTGTACATTTCAAACTTTCGCAATTTGCTGCGGGGCTGTCAAATCACCGCCCGAGTGATAATTTTCGCTTAACTTTTGGCGTTAAAATTTGTTATCATTTCGTGGGGCGGGAAATACCTTCCTTGCCGGCCCCTCATTTCCATGACTGCTAAAAACGAACTCGACCATAACGGGATCATTAGACTTCACCCGCTGGCGGAACTGCTTGTCGAAATAGGACAGGCGCGGCTTAACGGATCATTGCGCCTGGCGAATGGTGACCACAAAATAATCATCTACTTCCATTCCGGCGAGGTAATATACGCCATCTCGAACGCGCGCGCTTTCCGGCTCTTCGATATCCTTCTGCGTGAAAACAAGATCGATAAGGAATTTCTGGCCACAAACCCAAATTTCACGAACGATATGGAGCTCGCCAAGTCATTGGCAATTAAAGGGGTGATGACGAAGGCCGAGATCGACGGGCTATTTGTTTCACAGATTGAGGCAATCCTGACGAATTCCATCGCCTGGGACGAAGGTGACTGGTCGTTTAGCCCCTTAGCCCGGCTGAGAGATGGCATTAGATTCAAGATAAACGCCAATAAATTGCTGATCGATCGGGCCCGAAAACTCACGCCCGAGGCCGCATTCTCGCGGTTCAAGAGCGTAAGCGAGAGCTTTAGCCTAAAATCGGAGATCGATACAGGCCTCGACCTGCTTCCGCACGAGGCTTTCGTTTTCACTCGCTTTAGCGGGAGGCCTCTCATGATCGAAGAGGTCAAGATGCTGAGCGGAATGCCTGATTCGGCAACCTTCCACACGCTTTATACTCTGTGGATGGGCGGATTTCTTATCCGAACCGAATGGAATGCCGCGTTTTCGGAAAACAAGCTGGCAGCGATAAAGTCGGCGAAACTGGAATTAAAACGTGAAGCTGAAATTCGCGAAACTGAAAAACCCGTGGAGAAACCCACCTCTCTCGAACCGGAAAAACAGACAGAACCGGAACAGCAAGCGGAACCGGTCGTCGAGGAAGGCATTTCGTTGGATGATTATCTCGCACGCAGTGAAAATGCCAAAACGCACTACGAAATGCTCGGCATTGACGTGAAAGTCGAGATGAAGGATGTGAAACAATCCTACTTCGCACTCGCGAAGCGGTTTCACCCTGACCATTTTCACCACGTTGATGACCCTCTCCTGGTCGGTCGTATTCAGAGTGCATTTACAAAACTAGCGCAGGGATATGATGTATTGAAAACCCAGGATTCGCGTGACGCTTACGACTTTAAAATGCGGAAGGAACTTGCCGAACAGGAGAAACGCGCGGCAAGCGGCGCTTCGAAAGAGGAGATCAGCAAGCAGGTCCAGTCCGAACAGGCCGCCGAGCTTTTCGAGCATGGATTTTCGCTGCTCATGGACGAGGAGTTCGAAGCCGCAACGCCGTTTCTCACCCGCGCGGTTTTCCTTGCTCCCGAAAATCCCAAATATCACGCGTACTACGGCAAGGCCCTTTCCGCGGACGATACGCAGCGCCACAAGGCCGAATCGGAAATGCAAACGGCGATCAAGATGGACTCGACCAATCCGACGTTTCGTCTAATTCTGGCCGAATTCTTTATTCAGATGAACATGACAAAACGTGCCGAGGGCGAATTAACCCGCCTGCTGCAAATATTCCCGAGCAATCGCGAAGCTGCTATCCTGCTCGACAGCCTGCGGAAGAAATAGTTAAACTGAATGCAGACGCCCGTGCGTTAGTTACGGCTCGTTCGTCAACTTTTTACGGACCAATTTCTTAATGAACAATATTTTCGGTGCAGAACCGGCCTTTGATGAAAAACTCCTGAAAGTCTCGGCCGAGGTTGATAGGTTTGAGGGGTATGCGCATCAGCACGGTGTCCGGATCGCGGCTATCGCCGACGCACTGGCGAGGCATTTCAACGTGGGCTCGCACGACCGCCAGTCGCTGCAGCAAGCCGCGCTGGTCCACGATATCGGCGAAATGTCGATGAACCGCGACTATATCCGCGCCAACCGTATCCTGACCGATGAGGAACGGATCGACCTGCAGCGCCACCCGGTTATCGGCGAGCAGGAGGTTGCAAAACGGGGCCTTTCGCGAGCAGTTCAATTGCTTGTCCGCTGGCACCACGAATGGTGGAACGGAATGGGCTATCCCGATGCGCTCGAACGCGAGAAGATACCGCTGGCGGCCCGGATCCTTCGCGTTGCCGACACTTACTGCGCCCTTACCGATTCGCGGCCCTACAATGAGGCCATACCGGCGGTCGAGGCAAAAAGATATTTGTCCGAATGGGCGGGGGTGGAATTCGACCCGAGAATCGTCGCCGCGTTTTTAGAGCTTGACGGCCTGGATGAATTGCGGTCATTCGCGGATTAAAATATTAGTAGTTTACGGCTGATTATTTATGCCCAATCTCCAAAACGCAGTACCAAACGGCTGGCTCGCCTTTGAACTCAATGTTCTCCGCCGTCTGAAATTTAAATCGGCGGCGATCCCTTTTACCGGCGATCCCGCGCTCGGCGCTTATCTGAAGCGCTGGGACGTCAGGGTTCAGGCGAACGATATAGCCCAATCAGCCTGGATGCGCGCCTTTGCCTCGATCCAGAATAATACTGAGAAAC
>Ga0193752_1003870_pt1 | contig 10010 bp, 7 predicted proteins | sample H1c1metaG_FD_144924 | JGI IMG/M metagenome (GOLD analysis project Ga0193752, IMG submission 144924) | Soil microbial communities from a riparian zone of the East river system, Colorado, United States - H1c1 | ecosystem: Environmental > Terrestrial > Soil > Riparian zone | place: USA: East River...
CTCGCCGCCCATCGCGAGGTACGCGTCGAAGAACGCGCAGCCGTGCTTATCGGCGACGCGGCGCTGCACGTCGATGATCTTTTGCAGCACCTCGACCGTGACCACCTTGCCGCGCTTGTCGCGCTCGGCTTGATCGAGCGGGCCGAACAGCATGCACGCGCGCTCGGGATTGCCCGCGCGCATCAGCGTCACCACTTGCTCGAGCTCGCGCTCGTAATTCTCGACGTTCAGCCACTTATTGGCCGACTCGTTGCCGCCGAAACCTAGGATGAGCAAGTGCGGGTCGCGCATCTCGAGCTGCTCGGCGATGTGCTCCTCTTTGAACTCGAGCAGGCGCTCTGCCATCGCGCCAACGAGACCCAGCGAGTCGTACACGACGCCCGTCGCCTCGCGATCGAGCGCGACGCCGTACAGCTTGCTCGTGCCGCCGGTCAGGCGGAGCGAGACCTGATGCGGTCCGTCGGGCACGTCGACCGTCTCGACCGCGTCCTCGACCTTGTCGCCGCCGGTGCTGATCGTGCGCACGGTCTGGCCGTCGACCCGCATCTGCACGCCGCCGCCGCCGCGCGCCTTTTGATAGAACAGTGAAAACCGCGACAGGCTCGTGCCGATCGGCCCTTCTTCTACGGTGCCGAACGTCGCGCTCGCGCCACTGCTCGCGCGCGCTTGCACGCCGCCGTAGCCGTAGCGGCCGTCGCGCAGCTGCGCGTGCACGATCGAGCTGACCTCCCAGTTGCCCGCGCTGCGATGCACCACGTCGCGGTGCATGTAGAACTGCATCGGGCCGCGCGCGATCAAGATGAAGCCGTGACCGGCGTCGCCGAAGCGCTGTTGCAGCAGCTGGCGCGCGGTCGAGGTGATCGAATCGGCGGCGACCGCTGAGTCGCCATAATGCGCGATGCGCGTCACGGCCTTGGCTTCACCGCGCAGCGTGCGCCGCAGCTGCTTGAAGAACGGCGCGAGATGCTTGGCGCCTTCGATCGGCTGGGTGATGCCTTCGTATTCGCTCGGCGCGATGCCCGCGGCCGGACCGGCTTGCGGGTCGGCACCGGCCCCGGTCTCGCCAACGTGGGGTTGCACGACCTTGGCCGCGGCCAGCGCCTCGGGCACGGCGTCTTGGTGAGCGACTGTCGTCGCCTCCGCAAAGCTGGGCAGCGCATCGCTCGGCCCCGCCTCGGCGCCGAACAGCCGAGCCACCGGGATGCCCTCGCCCGCTACCCACGGTGCAACCCGCTCCGCTGCCGAGACGAAATGCGGAACGACTGTCGCGACCACGCCGCTCGCGGCCAACACCGACGCCACCACTACCAGGCGCCTCAGCTCAATCGCGGTTACGGCTTTCGTGCTCAAGGGCTGCTGCTCTCGGAGGAATCGGAGGAACCGGCGCTCAAAATTGGAAATAGATGTATGGCACGACCTCGCCCGAAGCCACCAACATCAGGCAAGCGCCTATCCCCGCCAGAACGAGGCCCTGGGCGGGCGCATTCAAGCCCGTGAATCGGGCGCGAGCCGTCTCGAGCCAGGCCCGCGGGGTGTAGTGCGCCGCAAACCCGAGCGCCAACACCAGCAACACGCGCCAGGGCAGCTGCGCCGTGCCGAATGAGCCCTCGGTGAGACCCCTGAACATCTCACCCGCATTGCTCATGTCCTGCGCGCGGAAGAACACCCGCGACAGCACCACGAAGTGCAGCGTGCCGATGATCTTGAGCGCGTTCAGCCAGAACGGATCCGCCGTGTCATCGGTGCGTCCGGAGCGCCTGTAGAAGTAGCGATGCACCATCATCGCCGTGGCCTGCAGTGAGCCGTAGACGATGAAGGTCCACGCCGCGCCATGCCAAAGGCCGATCAGGAAAATGGTCAGGCCGAGATTGAAGTACGCCCGCGCGGGCGGGACGCGCGAGCCACCGAGCGGGAAATACAAATAGTCGCGCAGCCACGTCGACAGCGTCATGTGCCAGCGCCGCCAAAACTCCGCAGGGCTCGTCGCCTGATAAGGCCGATCGAAGTTCTCCGGCAGCTCGATCGCGAACAGCTTGGCCGAGCCGCGAGCGACGTCCGTGTAGCCACTGAAGTCGCAGTAGATCTGCATCGTGTAGCCGTACAGCGCGAGCATCACCTCGACCGAGGTGAACGCACTCGGCGTGTCGAACACGCGATCGATCAAGTTGATCGCCAGGTAATCGGCGAACACCACCTTCTTGATCATGCCGACCGCGATCAAGAACAAGCCTTCGGACGCGGCACCGGGCAGCAGCTGCGGCGTACCCTCGAGTTGGGGCATCAGCTTGCTCGGGCGGATGATCGGGCCCGCGACCAGGTGCGGGAAGAACGTCACGAAGAACGCGAACTGCAGGAAGTTACGCGTCGGCTTGGCGTGGCCGCGGTAGACGTCGATCGTGTAGCTCAGCGTCTCGAACGTGTAGAACGAGATGCCGACGGGCAGGATCACGTCGAGCAGCGCGGGGCGCACGTGCAGGCCGACGAGGCCGAGCACATCGGCCGTGGCCGTGCAGAAGAAGTTGTAGTACTTGAACGCGCCGAGTAGGCCGAGGTTGACGACCACGCTCGTCCACAGCAGCGCCTTACGGATGTGCTGCTTACGCTCGTCGAGCGCGCCGAGGCCCAAGCCGAGCGCGTAGTCGAGCACCGTCGCCCCGAGCAAGAGCACGATGTAATGCGCGTCCCACGCCATGTAGAACACGCACGACGCCACCACCATGAACAGCAGGCGCAACGCGTGATGCTTGAGCAGCCACCAATAGCCGCACAGCGCGAGCGTGAGGAACAGCAGGTAATCGAGCGAATTGAAGCCCATTCGAGAACACAGGGGGCGGCGGCGGGACCCGTTTGTAGCCGTGCCCACCAGTTGGGGCAATCGTGACCGCCGTTCCGCCCGACGAGCCCTACGTCAGCAATGACGGCGAGGCGGCCGCGGTCGCCCGCGAATCGATCGCCGAGCCGATGCCGGCCGACGAGGAACGGCGCTTTCACGCCGAGGTCCAGCGCGATCTGAAGCGCAATGTCACGGCGCACGTGATCCACGGCATGCTCGGCCAGACTGGCTTCCGGATCGTAGAGACGCCCACACTGGTGCCGGCCTACGTCTTCGCGATCTCCGGCTCGACCACGGCCGTGGGTATCGCGCGCGCCGCACAAGCGCTCGGCACGCTGCTGACACCGATCGTGGGTGCCACCATGGTGGAGCATCGCAAGCGCGTGTTGCCGATGGTGTTCGGCACCGGCCTCGGCATGCGTTTGCCGCTGCTCGTGATCGCGATCGCGGGTTTCTTCCTGCCGCAGCCGTACGCGCTGTGGACGCTGGTCGCGATGATGGCGACGTTCGGCTTCTTCCAGGGCATGCAGATGGTCACCTTCTCGGTGCTCATCTCGAAGGTCATCCCGGTCGAGCGCCGCGGCTCGCTGATGGGCCGGCGCAACACGCTGGGCGGGCTCGCGGCGACGGTCGTCGCGCTGTTCAGTGGCTCGCTGATCGAGCACAACACGTTCGGCAACGGCTACGCGAGCACGTTCTTGGTCGCGTTCCTGCTCACCGCCGCCGGGCTCACGTCGCTGATCTTGATCCGCGAGCCGGAATCGCCCGCGGTACGCAAGAAGTCCGAGGAGCTCGGCGCGCGACTGCGCGAGCTGCCGGCGCTGCTACGCAGCGATCCGGCGTACCGCGACTACTTGGTCGCGCGCTCGATCGGCACGCTCGGTCGGATGGCGGTGCCGTACTACGTGATCTACGCCGGCAAGGTCATGCACTTGGAGGGCGGCAAGCTCGGCGCGCTGACCGCCGGCTTTCTGCTCGCTCAAACGGTGAGCAGCGCGATCTGGGGCGAGCTCGGCGATCGCCGCGGCTTTCGCGACGTGCTCAGCTGGTCGCTCGGCATCTGGACCGTGGCCACCGTCGGTCTGACCTACGCGACGACGATGCCCACGATCATGGCGGGCTTCGTCGGTCTCGGCGCGGGCCTCGGCGGCTTTCAGCTCGCGTGCACCAACCTCGTGCTCGAGTTCGGTAAGCGCGAGGACATCCCGATGCGCGTTGCGCTCGCCCAAACAGCGGACACGCTGGTCGTGGTCGTGGCGCCGCTGCTCGGCAGCGCGCTGATCGAGGGCATCTCGTACGAGGCGATGTTTTGGACCTCGGCGGTGGTGCAGGCGATCGCGCTCGTCGTCACCGCGTTCCGGGTGCAAGATCCGCGGGCGAAAGCGGTGCACGCGAGGACCACATGAAGATCGCGCTTTGCTCGGACGAGCCCTACCCCGTGCACGCGCTCGTGACGAGCGAGCTCCAGTCGCGCGGGCATACGGTCGTCCCGTTCGGCTCGGTCGCGTCGGGCAAAGAAGAGCCGTGGGCCGAGGTCGCCGAGCGCGCCGCGGCCGCGGTGACCGGTGGCGAGTGCGACGAAGGCATCTTCTTCTGCTGGTCCGGCACCGGCATCAGCATGGCCGCGAACAAGGTGGCAGGGATCCGCGCCGCGCTGTGCGGCGACCCGGGGGCCGCGCGCGCCGCGCGCATCTGGAATCACGCCAACGTGCTGTGCCTATCGAACCGTACGCTGTCGACCGACATGGCCAAGGAGATCCTCGCAGCTTGGCTCGACACCGAGCCGGGCACGCAAGGCGCGGACGGCGTCGATCGACTGAACGCCGTCGACCAACGCCATCGTCGCTAGGAAGAGATCACTGCGCGGGCGGCGTGACCGGCGCCGGCGTGACCGGTGCGGGCTGCGCCGAGGGCGCCGGCTGTGCGGGCGTGGCCGCCGGAGCGGGCGCCGGCAGCGTCGGAGGAGGCTCCGGCGCCGGAGCGACCGGAGCCGGCGCAGCTGCCGCCGCCGGAGCGGCAGGCGCAGGCACCGCCGCCGGCTCCTGCACCAGCTTGAACTCGATGCGGCGATTCGCTGCGCGACCCGCCACCGTCTTGTTGTCGCCGACCGGCTCGTTCGGGCCCGCGCCGCGCGTTTGGATGCGCTCGGCGGCGACGCCCTTGCTAACCAGGTAGGTCTTCACGGCTTCGGCGCGCTCTCCGGAGAGCTGCACGTTGCGCTCGGCCTTGCCCGAGGTGTCGGTGTGACCCGAGATCTCGACGCGCAGCGACGGGTAGTCGACCAGCACCTTGGCCGCCTCGTCGAGCGTCGCGAACGACGTCGCCTTGATCGTCGCCTTGTTCGCGTCGAACGAGATGCCCGGGATCGCGCCGGTGTACTTCTTGACCGCTTCCGGCAGCTCGTCGGGACAACCGTCCGCATCCTCGAAGCCGTTCTTGGTCTCCGGCTTGTCGGCGCACTTGTCGTCGCGGTTGAGAATGCCGTCGCCATCGCTGTCTTGGAGGCAGCCGTCCGGACCGTCGCCGACCACGCCGGGGCACTTGTCGTCCGCGTCGGTGACGCCATCGCCATCCGAGTCGGGCGGCGGGGCGCAGCCGTTCTTCGCCGGGTCCTGGTTGGCCGGGCCGGCCTCGCTCGGGCACGCGTCGTCGGCGTCGACGATGCCGTCGCCGTCGGTGTCGGGCGGGGGCGGCGGGCAGCCGTGCTTCTCCGGATCCTGACTAGCGACGCCCGCTTCGGTCGGGCACTTGTCGGCGGGGTCGGCGATGCCGTCGCCGTCGGCGTCAGCCGGCGCGGGCGGAGGCTCCGCGCGTCCGTTCACGATCGACAGGCCGACCAGCGCCTCCCAGTGCTGCGCGGTCTCCTCCGGGCCGAGGCCGGGCGCGAAGTTGTCGCGCACATCCAGCCGCAGCGCGACGTCCTGCGAGATGAACGCCTTGATGCCGACGCCGGCGTGCAGCGTGCCGTCCGTGTCGCTACCGAGCACATCGTCCTCGCTCGAGATGCCGAGGATGCCGCCACCGGCCGCGATGAACGGCACGATCGTCTTGGTCGGCGCGAGCAGCACGAGCTGGCCACGCAGCGCCCAAAGGTTCACGCCATCGCCGGTGTCTTGAGTCTGCGAAGGCAGCAGCGACGCCTCAATCTCGGCGCCGAGCATCTGGAACGGGAAGTAGCCCGCACGCAGACCGAGCTCGGGCGAGACGTCCTCGAGCCGCTGCCGGCCGTTGGGCAGCGTGATGTCCGTGTCGTACGACTCGTGCTCCGAGTCGGGAATGAACAAGCCCCAGTAGAGGCCGAGCTCCCATGTGCCGGGCTCCGTACCCCAGGGCGGGCCGTACTCGGGCTCATCGCCGCCGGTCGCGTCCGCCGTCGCCTCAACGCCGCCGGTATCGGCCGAGAGGCTCATGCTGCCGCCTGCGGAGTCCTGCGCGAGCGCGCTGGGCGCGATCGCCAGGCACAAGCCGAGGGCTAAGAACAATCGTTGAATACGCTGTGCAGTGATCATGATGGCTTGGACCTTGGATGATCAGATGAGGCTGTAGATGAGCGTGAGGGTCGTCGCTGTGTCGACCTTCTCCGTTCCAGGCACCGGCTGCGTATCGAGCTGCAGCGAGAACTTAACTTCAAGCTGCAAGCTGCCGGAAATCGACGAACGCAGCGCGTTGTCCCAGTTCACGCGCAAGTCCTTGCTTTCCTCGACGTTGAGCAAACCTTCGAGCCCGGTGATGAAAGTGAGCGCGGCGTTGAGCTTGTTGTCGTAACCGAGGAAGCCGCGCACCGAGTGCACGACCTCGTCGCCCGGCAGCTCGCCGAGCGAGGGGTCTGCGGGGTCCACGAACAGCGGATCGGGATCGTAGTTGTCGTACGTGATGTCGTAACCAAGCTCGCCCCAGAACCGGTGGTCCGGGACCTTGAAGAAACTGCGCATGTAGCCGAGCTGGCCCTGCACGCGAGCGTCGAGGCCCGCGAAGGTGTCCCAGCGATACGCGCTGGCAGCGAAGATCGAGTCCATCGGCGTGAGGAAGAGATCGTAGCGGCCTTTGGTGCGCAGCGCGCGGACCGTGTCGACCAGCTCGTCGACCTCATTGCCGTCCTCGTCGAGATCGTCGGCCACGTTGGCGCGGCCGTACGCGAAGTCCATGTTGAGCGCGAGGCCGTGGCGGCCGCGCACGAGCACGAACGCCGAGCCGGTCGTCAGCGTCCAGGCCTCGGTGTTACCGGTATTGAGCGAGCCGCCGAGGCTTGCGTTGAGCGTCGTCACGTCCGCTTGGAACGCATCGGCTGCGACCGCCTCGGTGTGCTGCTCGACCGCCGCCGGCTGTGCCCACGCACTGCCCGCAAACGCCAGAACCAGGAGTCCTCCGACCCGAGCCAGAGCGCGCATAAGCAAGCCTCCTCGCGCGCGAAAGTTGGGGTCGCGCCGTAGTGCGGCGTGAGTAACCCTTCGCACCGCGCGAGAGCAATGTGTTTCGAGCGCGCAAGGGCAAGACCTCCTGCCCGAATTGCTCAAATGCCTGCGGCGAAAATGCGCGCCTACTGGACGACGATCACGACGGTCTCGCAGCCGAACGCGATATCAACCGTGCCACCTGCCTGGGCCAGCTCGCACGCTGCCGGGCACAACCGCAGCTGCGCGGGCGCCGCCGGGTCGTCGTAGAACCACGCCGCGTTGGTCATGCAGTCGGCCTCCGACGGCGCGCGCGGTAAGATCATCGGCTCGGTCGTGCCCTGCGCGGTGAACTCCATGTTCACCTTCGCCGGGTCGAGCGTCTCGCCATCCGGCGGCGCAGGGATCGCGTACTCGCATGGCAGCGGCACCGACGAGATCACCGCCTCTTGAAGCGGGGTGAACACGGTGCTCCAGTCCGCCGCGCAGATCGAGCTCTTCTGGCCACCGGTGGCATCGGCCAGCGCGTAGTACTCGATGCCGGCTGCGAACGCGCCGCACAACAGCGGGATGCCGCAGGCGCCCATGCACGGAATCGGCAGGCCCATCGGATCGGTCGACGCGTTCTCCGATGCGATGGCGTGAAAGATGAACGGCTTGCCCGCGACCATCTCCATCTGCGAGCGGAACGCATCGCCGCCGAGGAAGCTCTCATCGTCGGTCACGACCACGAAGTGGAGCGGCGCTTGCGGGCGCAGGAAGCTGCTGTACGTCGAGTACAGATCGAGCATCACCTGCAGCGCGTTGTTCGAGTCGACGCCGGCGAGCGTCCATAGATAGTGCGCGGGATCGGCCGCGAGCGGCGTGCCCGCTGCGACGTCGTTCGACGCGAGCATGATCACGTGGTGATCGATGCCGGCGCTCGAGATCATGGTCGCGAAGTTGGTGATGTTCGCGTTCACCGCCGCGATCTCGTCGACCATGCTGGCCGAGGTATCGATCGCCCAAACGATGTCGACCGGGCCGGGCATGATCTCCGCGGTCTGCGAGACCGAGCTGCACATCTCGGGATCGGTCATGCCGCCCGCACCGCCCTGCCCTGCGAGCACTCCGCCCAGGCCGCCGGCGCCGCCGACCGGGTTGTCCGGCCCGACGCCCGCAGCGCCGGACGCGCCGCCGGTTCCACTGCTCGTGCCGCCGACGCCGCCCGCGCCGCTCGCATTCGGAACGCGGCCGCCGAGGCCTTCAGGATCCGAGCCGCCGCACCCGCAGAGAACGCTAAGAACACAGACCAACCCAACCAGCGCGCCGCGTGACACCACTCTGCACCTCACCGAGTATCAGTGTGCACGCAACGGCCCACTTCGGCTCGGCGCAGCGCTGCGCTAGCTGAGCCAAACAACAGCCAATAGACAGCAAACGTGAGCGGTCACGCACTCAGTCCCACGCGCCGGCGCGCGCTCAAGCACGGGTCGCCGCCGACCTCGAACTCGGCGCAAGCACGCGGACGGTCTCGATAAATCGTGCAGCGATAGCCGGCTTCACTCTGAGTTAGGGCGACGCACAGGCCCTTGGGCCGCGCCAGGTACTCGCCGAAACGATCCTCGGATACCAGCTTCAAGTGCTTGCGCTTGACCACATCGCGCGCGCGCAGCTCCACGCGATCAAAGCCCTGCCGGCAGCACGCACCGCACGGCGCGCAGCTCGCGTCGGTCAGCCGCGGCTCGTGGCGCACGCACGCGCGATCGCTCGCGGCGATGACGCGCTCGGTGACGCCTTCGGCGTCGACGACGTTGCCGAACGCGACGTCGCGCGCCTTCGCCTGCCGACAGCGCGTCACGCGCTTGAGGGTGTGGCTCCACGCGCAGCTCGCGCAGGTCTGGTCGCTGTCGCCGATCGGGAAGCCGGCGCGGTGCATCGGCTTGGTCAGCGCCCACAAGCTGTCGTCCGCCGCGCCCGCGTCGCGCACCGTCGCTGCGAGCTGCGCGGTGCGCATCAGCGCGGTCTGAATCGCCGCGGCCCATGGCCCGCGATGCGCGCGCTCGAACGCGCTGCGGGCCGGCGTGACCGCGGGATCAGGATCGCCCACGCGCAACGGATCGATCGGCAGCGCATCCCAGTACGCACGCCACTCGGTCGTCACCGCGAACAGCGCCCTTAGCCCATGTTGGTCAGCGAGCGCCGCTTGCACGCGATGCGTCGCGTGCTCGAGCACGATGTCGCGCTGATCGGTGTTGCTGAGGCCCCAGTCTTCCCGCGCGGCGCCTTTCTTGCCCGCGACCAGGCCGTGACACAGCTCGTGCAGGATCATCTGCGCCAGGCTGTCGTCGGCGTCGAACGACGCGTCGCTGCACAAGCGCAGCGTGTGCTTGCCGTCGAACGACGCGTAGACCTCGTCGCTGCGCATGATGTCGAGCCCGATTTCGCGGGCGCACGCGATCCAAATCGCGTCCAGCGGGTCTTCGTAGCGGTGGGTGATCGCGCGCTGCATCGACGGTTTTCCGACGCGGGTGGTGCCACACTCGCCGGCCTTGCGCTATCAAGCGCCACCCGCCCCTCTGGCGGGTCAAGGAGAAGCCCCGTGCTCAAGCACAACACGTATTTCGAGGACAAGGTTCAGAGCGTCGGTTTCGAGCGCAACGGCATGCGCGCCACCGTCGGCGTCGTGGCGCCGGGCGAGTTTCACTTCGGCACCGATAAGGCCGAGCGCATGACCGTGGTGAGCGGCGAGCTGTGGGCCAAGCTGCCCGGCGAGGGCTCGTTCCGCGCGTTCCCGGCAGGCACGT
>Ga0193752_1003871_pt1 | contig 10008 bp, 6 predicted proteins | sample H1c1metaG_FD_144924 | JGI IMG/M metagenome (GOLD analysis project Ga0193752, IMG submission 144924) | Soil microbial communities from a riparian zone of the East river system, Colorado, United States - H1c1 | ecosystem: Environmental > Terrestrial > Soil > Riparian zone | place: USA: East River...
CGACGCAGATCGGCAAGTGCCTCTTCCGGGATATTCACACGAAACGGCCGGATCTCGGTTTGTCCTGCGTTCGTCTCATTTTCTGTCTGTGTAGCAGTGGTTGGGGTCATAACTATTCTCCTTTGAATTTTGGTTTTCGGTTAGCGGAGCGATCGAAACGTCGTTCTTAGCTCCTCGCTGAAAAATTGCGGCTATTCCCACGCCGGTTGGCCGCGCACATCGATAGGCGGCGTGTCGCTCACGGACGAACGCGGATGACCGTCTTCCCCGCGAGCCGCTCGGTCGAGTTGAAGGCGGCGACCGCTTTGTCGAGGGTCGTGACGTTGCCTATGTTCGTCCGCAGTCTTCCGTCCCGCACCCGCTGGACGATCTCACTAAGTTGGGTGCGATCGGACTCAACAACAAAGTCGACCGTCAGGCCGTCTACGGGCCGCCCCTCGGTCGGCCCGACGATGGACACCAGTGTTCCTCCGGCTCGAATCAGGCCCGCGGACCGCTTCTGGATGTCGCCGCCGATTACATCGAACACCAGATCGACGCCGTGGACGTCTTCCAGTGCGTCGTTGTCGAGATCGACGAACTCTTGCGCGCCGAAGTCGAGCGCCTTCTGACGGTCGGCCGCGCGTCCGCTGCCGATGACGTAGGCGCCCGCTAATCGTGCGAGTTGCGTCACCATCGACCCTACCGCGCCGGCCGCGCCGTGCGCGAGGACGCTCTGCCCCGCCTGAAGGCGGCCGTGCTGAAACAGTCCCTGCCACGCGGTTAGGCCCGATATTGGCAGGCTGGCGCCCACCGTGAAGTCGACGTCGCCTGGCAGCGGCGCGAGGTTGCGTGCCTCGATCGCAATATACTCGGCCAAGCTGCCGTCGCGATGCCAGTCGGCGAGGCCGTACACTCGCTGTCCTACCGACAGTCCCGTCGTGCCGTAGCCGAGAGCGGTGACGACTCCGGCCATCTCGTGTCCGGGGATCGACGGTGTTCGGTCACGGTCGAGGCGATCGGTCCAGGTCGAGGGCCACGCCAGCTCAGTCGGGACGAATCCCGACGCGTGAACCTGAACGACGACGTCGTTTATCGCTGCCTGCGGCTCGGGCCGCTCCACTAATTTCATCCCGGCCGTTCCCGCCGCCTGGTCCGTCACCACGATTGCCTTCATGATAATTTTCTCCTCGTTCATTTGCCTCTTTGCTGGATATGTTCAAGCGATAAATAGTTGTTCAACATGTAATGGTAAATTGATAGCGCAACGTTTACTTATTTTAGTAGTAAGCAGACGGTAGATAGTTACAATTCTGTAAATCTTGCATCCGTTATGTTCTTTCCTCACCTTTAGCTAACGCAGTGTTTTGAACGCCGCTCGAAGTTCGGCCGTAAAGAGTTCCGGCTGTTCCCATGCTGCGAAGTGCGTGCCTTTGGGTAACCGGTTGTAATAAATGAGTTTTGGATAGGCCTTCTCCGTCCAGCTTTTAGGCGCGGCGTATATCTCATTGGGATACGAGCTCACCGCGGTCGGAATAGGAATACCTTTGGGGGCGAAAAAGGGAAGCTTGCTCTCCCAGTAAAGCCGTGCCGAAGAAACCGCAGTGTTCGTCAGCCAGTAAAGCGAAATGTTTTCAACAAGGTCTTCCTTCGTCAGTCCCTCGCTCTTGCCGTCAAATACCCGAACGATCAGGTCGTAACTTTGCGAGTCATGGTCAAGTATCCAGGCGGCGAGGCCGACCGGCGAATCCGCGATACCGTAAAGCGTCTGCGGCCGAAGCGCCATCTCCTGGGCGTATCCAAGGCCCTTTTTATAGAAAAAATCGAGTTGTTCGTATGCATATTTCTCGTCGGTCGAAAGGCCTGCTGGAGCAGGACCGCCGGTAGCGAGCGCCTTGGCGATGTCATCAGGTATGGTCGCCGGCATGTTGGTGTGGATGCCGATCAAACCCGCCGGTTTCAGCAGGGCCATTTGTTCCGTGACAGCATTGCCCCAGTCGCCTCCCTGCGCCGTGTATTTTTTGTATCCGAGGCGGTCCATAAGCGTGATCCAAGCCTTTGCGGTGCGGATCGGGTCCCAACCGAGCTCGGTCGGCTTTCCTGAGAATCCGTAACCGGGCAGCGATGGGATCACGACGTCAAACGAGTCCGTCGCCTTCCCGCCATAAGCCGCGGGGTCGGTTAGCGGACCTATTATCTTCAATTGTTCGATTATGGATCCCGGCCAACCGTGGGTGATTATCACAGGTAGGGCATTCGGATTTTTTGAACGCACGTGGATAAAGTGAATGTCGAGACCGTCGATGTTCGTTATGAACTGCGGGTATGAATTGAGTTTGGCCTCGGTCTTTCGCCAATCGTAGTCCTTCGCCCAATAGCCGGCGAGTTTCTTCATCGTCGCGAGCTGTACGCCCTGCGTCGAATCGGCGACGAGTTCACGATCGGGCCATTGGGTTGCCGCAATACGGCGCTTAAGATCGGTCAGGGCCTCATCGGGTATGCTCACGTGGAACGGGCGTATCGCGTCCTTGCCCACCGTTTGCGCCTCGACCGGTATCGAAAATAATATAAAGCCGGTCGCAAATGTGGTCATAAACAAAATAGCATTGAGCAACAAATTGCTGGATCTCATGATTTCATCTCCTCAAAAACCTGGTTGTTATAATCTCGAACCATTCGAGTAAAACACATGTCGGCGGGCCGCGAATATTAGACGAAAGTATCGGTCGATACCTTCGTATAGGTTGCAATAAAAGGAGTTCCCGTTGGTGTCGGGCAATACCAAAGTATGATATACATTTGATATCGAAAAGAGGCATTCTATTTATTGGCTGGAGGGCTATAGATGAAAGGAGCTGGGATCGAACTCCATCGAATCGTCGATGAGCTTCCCGGATTAATTTGGACGGCCGGACCGGATGGTAAGGTCGATTTCCTGAATAAGCGCTGGAGTGAATACACTGGTTTGACCCTTGATGAAGCCTATGGCTTCGGTTGGCAAACAGTTATTCATACCGAAGACCTCCCCGGCCTTCTTGAAATTTTGAACGCCATATCTCCCACAAGTGACTCATTTGAAACGGAGGCGCGCTTCAGGCGCCGCGATGGAAAATACCGCTGGTTTCTGGTTCGCGTTTCCCCTGTTACGGACGAATCCGGTCGGGTCGTTAAATTGCATGGAATTAATACCGATATTGACGACCGGAAACGGGACCTCGAAGACTTGCAGGCGCTCGAAACAAATTTCAACCGAATAGTCGAGAGTGTGCCCGTCCCTGTCGCGGTTACGACTCCAACGGGCGAGGTAGAAGCCCTCAATCGTCCGACACTCGAATATTTCGGCAGGACCTTCGAGGAGTTAAAAGGTTGGAAGAGCTCCGATGTTGTTCATCCTGATGACCTGGAACGCACGGTCGCCGCACAAACAGCGGCGCATATTGCCGGAACCTCATTCAACGTCGAAAGCCGTCACCTTCGTCACGACGGTGTCTACCGTTGGTTTAACGTGCTTGGGTTACCGTTACGGGACAACACCGGGAACAATCTCCGATGGTTCATCCTGCAGATAGATATCGATGACCGTAAGCGGGCTGAGGAATTGTTACGTTCACGCGAAACCGATCTTTCGCAGATCATCAACACGATCCCTGCCCTCGCATGGTCGGCGCGCCCGGATGGTTCGGCCGAATTCTTCAATCAACACTATCTGGATTACATGGGCCTCTCCCGGGCGCGCCGGAAGGACTGGGGTTGGACAGCCGCGGTTCATCCTGATGATCTGCAGCGGCTTGGTGCTGACTGGCAGAGAATCCTGGCCTCCGAACAGCCGGGCGAGAGCGAAGCGCGCCTCCGTCGTAACGATGGTGAGTATGTATGGTTTATGTTTCGCGCTAACCCGCTGCGCGATAAAGCCGGCAATATTTCAAACTGGTACGGGATCAATATAGATATTGAGGACCGGAAGCAGAGCGAGAGATCGCTGGTGGAAAGCGAGCAAAAATTTAGGGCCATATTCGATGAAGCGGGCGCGGGCATTACGCTTTTAGACCTTAAGACGGAAGCCCCGATCGTTAACAATCGTGCAATGAAGTCCATGCTCAACAGCACGGATGATGAACTCCGGACGGTCGAGATGTTTACGGCTTTGACGGTAGAAAACGAGCGGGATTTGGACCTTGAGCTTTTCCGGGAGCTTCGGCGCGGAGAACGCGAGCACCTTAGGCAGGAAAAACATTTTATTTTGAAGGACGGCCGTTCGGTTTGGGCAAACGTGATCTTTACCCTTCTCCGGGATCCAAATGGAACACCCTGGTATGTGATCTCGATCCATGAAGACATAACGGAGCGTAAACTCGCCCTCGAAAAATTGCAGGAAAGGGACGAACTGCTCGACCTTGCACAAAAGGCGGCGCGCGCGATGGCTTTCGACTGGAACATTCGGGATGGGGTAAATACATGGTCCCCCGAGCAGGAAGCATTGTACGGGTTGTCTCCGGGTACGTTTGATGGAACGTACAAAAGTTGGAAGGAGCTGATTCATCCAAAAGACTGGCCCCAGGTTGTGAAGGCGTTAAAACACGCGCAGGAGACGGGCGACATCTCAGCCGAATTCCGCGTGGTCTGGCCGGATGGATCCACCCACTGGCTGTCGGCAAACGGCCAGATGTTCCTGGACGACGCCGGGCAGCCCTACCGAATGGTAGGATTTACCGCCGATGTGACGCGAAGAAAAGTGGTAGAGGAAGAATTGCGCAGGAGCGAGGCGTTTCTCGCGCAATCCCAGGCAGTCAATTCTACGGGGAGCTTTTTATGGCGCGTGGCGGCGGATGAAATAACCTGGTCTGACGAAGTCTATCGTATTTTCGAGTTTGAAATAGGCGAACCCGTTACGCTTGACCGGATCGGTTCAAGGGTTTACCCGGATGATATCCCAATGATGCAGGATATGGTCGGACGCGCGCGTAGCGACGATAGCGGGTTTGAATACGAGCATCGCCTGCTGATGCCTGATGGTTCGATCAAATATGTGCATCTGGTCGCCCACGGCATCACTGATGATGATGGCCAGGTGGAATACATAGGGGCTGTTCAGGATGTGACAGAGCGAAAGGTAGCAGAAGAGGCGCTCAGCCAGGTTCGTTCTGAACTTGCGCATGTTGCCAGGATTACGAGTCTCGGGGCGCTGACGGCGTCGATCGCCCACGAGGTCAGCCAACCGTTGTCCGGCATTATCACGAACGCAAGCACTTGCTTGCGCATGCTCTCCGCCGATCCGCCTAACGTCGAAGGGGCATTGGAAACGGTCAGGCGCACCCTGCGTGACGGTAATCGGGCATCCGATGTGATCACGCGATTACGCGCCTTGTTTAGCAAGAAGGAGTCGATAGCCGAGCTCGTAGATCTTAACCAGGCCACACGTGAAGTGATCGCACTCTCGATGGCGGAGCTCCAAAGAAGAAGTGTGATACTCCGGACGACGTTTGCCGACGACGTACCCACGATCACGGGTGACCGCATACAGCTTCAGCAGGTCATTCTTAACCTGGTCCTTAATGCCTCCGATGCGATGAGCGAGATCGAAGATCGCCCGAGGCACTTAACGATCAAAACCGAACGATACGAACCCGAAGGAGGCGTGTGCCTCACAGTGCAGGACGCCGGAGTAGGTATCGAATCTCAGGGTATCGATCAACTATTCGAGCCCTTTTACACTACCAAGAGCAAAGGTATGGGCATTGGTCTCTTTGTCAGCCGCTCTATCATCGAAAAGCACAACGGGCGGTTGTGGGCATCAAGTAACGATGGCCCCGGCGCAACTTTTGCCTTCTCTATTCCGCGCGGCCCGGAGGCCAAGAATGTGCCGGCTCACCCGGCCAGGTGATATATAATGTACACAGAAAAACGTCCACTAATATCGGTAGTCGATGACGACGAATCTGTTCGCGAGTCGTTGCCGGACTTGTTGAACGAACTCGGCTTCGACGTTGCCGCGTTCTCGTCAGCCGAAGAATTCCTCGGTTCGGATTCCGTTGGCCTGACGAAATGCCTTATCCTCGACATAAATATGCCGGGCATGACGGGCCCGGAGCTTCAGCAGGAGTTGATCGATAGGGAGTTGGAGATACCGATCGTTTTCATAACCGCCCTTCGTGATGACGCGCTTCGGGCGCGGATGCTGGAGTTGGGAGCGGTGGCATGTTTATTCAAGCCGTTCACCGAAAAGGAACTTCTCGAAGCGTTAAACGAAGCATTCGATATGATCTGACCCGAAGCGTTTATTTAGATAGCGTTTCCTTCCGCAAACGCGGGACATAGAAGAGGATTTTTCATATGCCGCAAGCTGCCCCCCTTGTTTTCGTGGTCGATGACGATATTTCCGTTCGCGAGTCGCTCGAATCGTTAATTCGTTTTGAAGGCCTCGAGCCCGAGATATTTGCGTCCGCCGAGGAATTTCTCGCGCGTAAACCGGCCCTGGTACCGTGCTGCCTTGTTCTCGACGTAACCTTACCGAACCTGACTGGCCTCGACCTCCAGAAGCTCGTTGCCGACCGCACCCACATGCCGATCATATTCATCACCGGCTATGGTGACGTTCCGATGACAGTCCAGGCTATGAAGGCCGGCGCGGCCGAATTCCTGACAAAGCCGTTCGATGACGAGGTTCTGATGAGCGCGATCCGGCACGCGATCGAGCGCAGCGTCGCCGCGCTTAGCGATACCGCCGAGCTGCAGGCCGTTCGCGACCGTTTCGAATCGCTCACTCCCCGCGAACGCGAGGTAATGACTATGGTCGTCTCCGGCATGCTTAACAAACAAGTCGGGCTAAAGCTCGGCATAAGCGAGATCACCGTAAAAGCGCACCGGGGAAAAATGATGCTCAAGATGGAGGCCGATTCACTTGCTGAACTGGTAAAAATGGTGATGAAACTAGGCCTCGCACCCGCAAAGAACCCATGGCACGTTCTAAGGGATGAATAAACTTCAGGACCATGAACAAACTGCAACCTTATATCAGTACTATCGACAAAATGTGTCGACTTATTTCAGGACGACACACCGGCCATTGACCGAAACGCACCCGCCCGCCTACACAGCGAAAAAACCATCATTCGCGGAAATGTAACGAAAGTATATTTTGTGGTTACGTCTCGTTAGGAAGTGCGCGCATCTAAAACATGTCCCCACCCGGTTGGATTGTGTTAAATTAATTTAAAGTTCTCATATAATAGATGCCGTCTGAATCGACGAAACAAGTTACGGAATTGCTGCAAAGCGGATGCTGGAGACCGCGAGACCCGCGAGGAACTAACGTCCGTGATCTATGCGGAACTGCATCGTATCGCGCGCCGGTACATGAGCCGGGAACGCGACGTCCATACTTGCAAACGACCGCCTTGGTGAATGAGGCTTAGACTGCCGGGTGTCTAGCTTGCGCCGCTCACCGTGATGCGGGAATGGCAAAAAAAGCGAAGGTTTGGCCATTTCGCGAGCCACCAAATCTGGGCAGCTAGGACCGTGATTCAATGAAAATAATATTTGTTTTTTCGATAACCTGCGTTTTAGCGTTGGGGTATGGATGTGTGGGTCACACCGATAAGGATGCGATAAAGGGCATGTGGCAGTTAACCGCGGTCCGGTTCGGCGGGAAGGAGTGGCCGGTACCGGATGAATTCAGGGATCTGATAACCGAGGTAAAAGACGCTAAATTTTCAACTAAGAACGTGAACGGCAAATTTCCGCCGGAAGAGCGGGGCGGCAGTTTTAGCCTCGATACGGCCACGTCGCCCCGGTCTCTGGATGTCGTGATGGATACCGGTCCCGATGCCAATAAACTCTTAAAGGCGATCTATAAATTGGAGGGTGATATGCTGACCGTTTGTTTCGACCCTCGCGCATCCGCAAGACCGGCGGATTTTGTTACAACCGACCAAAATACATTTATCGTAGCGATATTGAAACGGTTAAAATAACCATATATCTACAGGCGGGATTTCATATGGATTCGGTGCGTTGGCGACAAATTGACGACCTTCTCGATGCCGCGTTGGAATTGCCGGAGGCAGAGCGTGAGGTATTTATTCAGTCTCGCTGCAATGGTGATGATGAACTGCGTGATGAAGTCATGAGCTTACTCGGGGCCCAGGACTCTCCCGATAACTTTCTCGATCAATCGGTAATGAGGATAGCCGCCAGAAATATTGCGCCTGAAGAATCCGTTCGTCCCGGGACATATTTAGTCGATAAAACCATCGGAACATATAAAATCGAGCGGCTTCTGGGTGTGGGGGGAATGGGCGAGGTGTATCTCGCTCACGATAGGAAACTGGTGCGGAAGGTGGCGTTGAAGATATTACCGGGCGAATTTAGCTCGGATGATGAAAGATTGAAGCGTTTCGATATAGAAGCCCGCGCGATCTCCGCACTAAATCATCCGAATATCGTGACGATTTATGACGTCGGGAGTGTTGATGGAATTGACTACATAGCGACCGAGTTCGTCGAAGGACAAACCCTCCGGCAGCTTATCGGAAGCGCAATTGGAATTGAGGAGATCCTGTCGGTCATCACACAGGCGTGTGACGCTCTTAATGCGGCTCATTCCGCTGGGATCATTCACCGCGACATCAAGCCTGAAAATATAGTGGTGCGACCGGATGGCTATGTAAAAGTACTTGATTTTGGCCTTGCGAAGCTGTCTGAAAGCGGTTCAGCAACGGCGCCGTTTGACGGGGCGAAGACGGCGCAGGGAATCATTATCGGAACCCCGGCGTACATGTCGCCGGACCAGGTGACCGGTAAAACGGTCGATGAGCGAACCGATCTATGGAGTATCGCTGTTGTCCTTTACGAATTCTTAACAGGCAAACATCCTTTTAAGGCCGAAAACCGTCATGCCACGCTGAAATCCATTCTTATAAACGAGCCGGAGCCGCTGAGTTCATTCGATCTCCAGCTCCCCTCGGGACTGGACCAGATTCTCAAAAAAGGCTTGGAAAAAGACCCCGACCTCGGCTATCAGACGGCTTCGGATATGCGTGCGGACTTGAAGCGCATCAAGCGAGAGATAGACTCGTCGTCGCTTTCGTGGAGCCAGAGAAGTTTTGAACTCCGGCAAGAGATTTTAAAAAGGCGTGGCCGAAAAAAACTGGTCCTCGCGGGATTTGGGTTGTTTCTCGCTTTTATCGTGGCGGCAGGGTGGTATTTTCTCCGGCCCGGTTCGAAAACTTCAGCGGAGGCGACCGACTGGATTGGTGCGAAAAATATTCAGGTTACCGAAACCATCTGGGTAGAAGCATATCCCAGCCTATCACCCGACGGGAAGAATATCGCATTTTCAAGCGACAGTGATGACGATAGAAATATTTATTTGCAGCGAGTGGGTGGGAAAAATCCCATCAACCTTACTCCTAACTCCAAGGGTAACGATACGATGCCCGTTTTTTCACCCGACGGGAAATTTATCGCGTTTCGTTCGGAGCGCCAGTCGGGTGGGGTCTACATAATGGAGGAAACGGGTGAAAATGTTCGTCGAATTTCGGAATTCGGGTTTCATCCCTCCTGGTCTCCGGATGGGAAACAAATTGTCGTGAGCGATAGGCTCTCGGGCGTGCACACTGCGCATACGGTGCCGAATAGCTCACTGTGGGTGATCGATGTAGCCACGAGCGTAAAGCGTAAACTTGAAACGAAGGGGGACGCCATCATGCCGAGTTGGTCACCGAATGGGCATCGAATAACTTTCTGGCTTGTGTCCGATGGGAGGCAGGGAGATATTGCGAGTATTCCGGCAGCCGGCGGCGAACCGGTTGTTCTCGACCGCGACGAGGCCTCCGATTGGAATCCGGTTTGGTCGTCGGACGGAAGGTCCATTTATTTCGCGAGCGATCGCGGTGGAAACATGAGCTTTTGGCGTGTGGCAGCCGACGAGCAGACAGGCCTGGCTCTCGGAAAAGCGGAACCCGTTCCTACTCCGTCGAAATATGGCCGGCACCTGACCTTCTCGCGGGATGGGAAGACCCTGGCATATGT
>Ga0193752_1003872_pt1 | contig 10007 bp, 7 predicted proteins | sample H1c1metaG_FD_144924 | JGI IMG/M metagenome (GOLD analysis project Ga0193752, IMG submission 144924) | Soil microbial communities from a riparian zone of the East river system, Colorado, United States - H1c1 | ecosystem: Environmental > Terrestrial > Soil > Riparian zone | place: USA: East River...
ATAGGGCGGCACGACCTCGAGCTGGTCGTAGCGGCAGGCTTCGGGCGGCTTGTCGGGCCGCCAGCGGAGGAACGACGTCGCATGCCGGAAGCGGTCGCCCTGGAGGTGGTCGTAGCGAACCTCGCAGACCCGCTCGGGCCGCAAGGCCACCCAGGAGAGGTCCTTGCCGGCGCTCCAGCGGCTGGTCGCGCCCGGCAGGCGCTGCGGCGTGCCCGCGCCGGCGGGATCGACCGGCGCCGCTCCATCGCGCCAGGGGTGGCCGGCGAGGGCGTTGCGGCGCAGCGGCGCCAGCTCCTTCACCAGCGCCCGGCGCCGCTCCATGGTGAACGCGGCAGTGATGCCGACGTGGTGCAGCCGGCCGGCGTCGTCGTACAGGCCGAGGAGGAGCGAGCCGACCGCCTCGGGCCCGCCCTCGACGCTGCTCTTGTGCCAGCGCAGGCCGGCGACGACGCAGTCCGCGGTCCGCTGGTGCTTGATCTTCAGCATCGCCCGCTTGCCGGGCTGGTAGGGCGCCGCGAGCGGCTTGGCGACGACGCCGTCGAGACCCGCGCCCTCGAACTCGCGCAGCCACTCGACGGCGACCGCACGGTCGCGGGTCGCCGGCGTGAGGTAGAGCGGCGGCTCGGCCTTCGCCAGCAGCTTCTCGAGCGCCGCCCGCCGTTCCGCCTGGCTCGCCCCGAGCAGCGACCGGCCGCCTGCGGCCAGCAGGTCGAAGGCGACGAACGATGCCGGCGTCGCCAGCGCCAGCTTGGCAACCCGGGAGGCGGCCGGGTGCAGCCGCTGCTGCAGGGCGTCGAAGTCGAGCCCGCCGCGGCCGACGACCACGATCTCGCCGTCGACGATGCAGCCCGGCGGCAGACGCTCGGCCAGCGCGGCGTGCAGCTCGGGAAAGTAGCGGTCGAACGCGCGCAGATCGCGGCTCTGGATCGCCAGGCCGTTCTTGCCGGAGCGAAACACGATCGCCCGAAAGCCGTCCCATTTCGGCTCGAACAGGAACTCGCCCCCGGCCGGCAAGGCATCGGTCGCCTTGGCGAGCATCGGCTCGATCGGCGAGGGCGGCGCCGCCCCGGGCTTCGGCGAAGACATCGGCCGGTGCCGAGCAATCGGCGGGCCGGATCGACCGGCCGCCGCCGCGTGCCGCGGATCGGCCGTCAGGGCGCCGCGGCCGGCGCCGGATGCAGCGTCAGCCGGGCCTCGAAGCCGTGGCTCTCGCCCGCCGGCGGCGAGCTCAGCGCGAGGCGGCCTTCGTGCTTGTCGGCGATGGTGGCGACGATCGACAGGCCCAGTCCGTAGCCGGTGGCGTCGGCGGTCTGGCGAACGTGGCGGTGGCGCAGCGTCTCCAGCGTCGCGGCGGCGACCCCGGGCCCGTCGTCGCGCACGACCAGGGTGCAGGGCGCCACGACCTCGATCCGGACCCGCGCGTCGCCGCTGTAGCGCAGCGCGTTCTCGACCAGGTTGCGCAGCGCGATCGCCAGCGAATCGACATCGCCGCGCGCCGCCCGCACGCCGCTCTCGGCGATCTGCAGATCGAGCCGGCGCCGCACCGGCTCGGAGCTCCAGAACTCTTCGGCGACGGTCGCGGCCAGCTGCACCAGATCGACCGACTGCCGCGCCAGGGCGTCGGACGATTCGGCGCGCGACAGCTGCAGCAGCTTGTCGGCGCGATGGCCGAAGGTGGCGAGCGCGTCGAGCGCCGCCTGCACGTCCGTGCGCGACAGGTTCTGGTCGAGGGCCGTCTGCAGCCTGAGGCGCACCGCGGCCAGCGGCGTGCGCAGCTCGTGCGCTGCGTTGGCGGCGAGCGAGCGCTCGGTATCGAGCGCCCGCTCCAGCCGGCCCAGCAGCCGGTTGACGTGCTCGCCGACCGATTGCAGCTCGGCCGGCAGCGCGTCGAGAGCGATCGCGGTGAGGTCGCTGCCGCTGCGCCGGGCGATCTCGGTCTCGAGCTCGTGCAGCACCCGGAGCTCGCGCCGCGCGATCCGGCGCAGCAGCAGCGCCAGCAAGGGCAGCACCGCCACCAGCGGGATGAACAGGCCGAGCAGGGCGCGGTTGCGCGCCGCGCGCCGTTCGGCGAGCGGATCGGCGAGATGGAGAAAGAGCGGCCGGGTCGGATGCTTGACCGTGTAGACGCGCCAGGGACCGGTATCGGCGAAGCCGGTCGCCGGCGGCACCGCGAACCCCGCCGTCGGCGCTTCGCCCGAGCGCATCAGCATCCGTGCCGTCCCGTCGGCCAGCTGGAAGATCACCGGGTCGTCGTCGATGATCGGTTCCTTGGCGAGCAGCGGCAGGCGCCCCGGGTCGAGCTTGCCGCCTCCGGCGGCGCTGGCCTGATCGAGGTCGTGCACGGCGATGTCGACCATCCGGTGGGCGCTCTCGATCATCTCGTTGTCGAAGTTGTGATTGATCTCCCGGTCGACGTACCAGGTCGCGCCGACGATGCAGGCCAGCCAGATGCTGCCCACCCACAGCATCAGCGTGCGCGCCAGCCGGTCGGCAAGGCGGTGCCGCGGGCGCGCCGAGCCGGTCACGTCGGCGCGGCGAAGAAGGCGAGCCGGTAGCCGAGGCCGCGCAAGGTCTGGATGTGCTCGCGGCCGAGCTTGCGGCGCAGGCGGCTGACGAACACCTCGAGCGTGTTGCTGTCGGCCTCGTCGTCGAAGCCGTAGAGAGCGTTCTGCAGTGCGTCGCGGGTGTGGATCCGCTCCGGCCGCATCGCCATCACGCGCAGCAGCGCCCACTCCTTCTGCGTCAGCACCACCGGCACGCCGTCGCGCCGCACCATGTCGTGGGCCAGGTCGATCTGCAGCGAGCCGAGCTGCAGCACGGTCGAGTCGCCGCCGCCGGAGCGGCGCTGCACGGCGCGCAGGCGGGCGAGCAGCTCGCCGGGGTCGTAGGGCTTGGTCAGGTAGTCGTCGGCGCCGGCGTCGAGGCCGCGGATCCGGTCGCTCACCTGGTCGCGCGCGGTCAGCACGATCACCGCCGGCTGCTCCTTCAAGGCGCGTACCGCGGGCATCAGCGACAGGCCGTCGCCATCCTCGAGATGCAGGTCGAGCAGCACCGCGCTGTACGTGGTGGTGAGCAGGGCGCCGCGTGCCAGGTCGAGGCGGCCGACGACATCGACCACGAAGGCCTTGGCGCGGAGGTAGCCGCAGACCGCATCGGCCAGTTCGACGTCGTCTTCCACGAGGAGGATGCGCAAGCTCGGTGTCCTTTGTGACCGGAAACCGAGTCTAGTTTCGGTATCGGGCCCCAAGCTGAACGGAATCTGAGCGAAGTGTTCAGCCGGCTTTCAGACGCAGTTCATAGCCTTGGCGGATGGCCTACGGACTCGACGCCGCCACCCCCCTCGCCGGGCTCGACCCGGTCGCGGCGCCGCCGGTCGCCGCGGGCTCGGAGCTGCGTCGCGACTTGCTGGTGCTCGGTGCCGGCCTGGCGGCGCTGATCGTCTGGGACCGGCTCGGCCTCGACCTGCCGATTTCCCGTCTGTTCGCCGATGCCGCCGGCTTTCCCCTGCGCGACCAGTGGTTCGTCTCGGAGGTGCTGCATTCGGGCACGCGCTGGCTGGCCTGGGCGATCGCGCTCGTCCTGGTCGTCGGCATCTGGCGACCGCTGCCGTTCGCCCGCGGCCTGAGCCGCAGCGAACGTGTCGCCTGGGTCGGGGCGACGATCGCCTGCGCCCTGCTGATCCCGTTGCTGAAGCTGGCGAGCCTGACCAGCTGCCCCTGGTCGCTCGCCGAGTTCGGCGGCACGGCGACGCACGTCTCGCACTGGCTGCTCGGCCAGGCCGACGGTGGCCCCGGCCGATGCTTTCCGGCCGGCCACGCCACCGCCGCCTTTTGTTTCCTGCCGGGCTATTTCATCCTGCGCCGGGCGGCACCGGTGGCGGCGCGCCGCTGGCTGGTCGTGACCCTCGCCGCCGGCGCCGTGTTGACGATGGTGCAGGTGGTGCGCGGGGCGCACTACGTCAGCCATTCGCTGTGGACCGGTTGGTGCTGCTGCGTGCTCGGCGTGGTCTTGCTGCATGCGCTGCGCCACGCCGGGACGGTGCGGAGCAGAATCGCGTGAGACCGGCGCCATCACCCTTGCCCCTGGAACACGCCGACACCGCCAAACCGCCCACCGGGCCCGGGTCGATTGCCGCAGCGGCGCGCCGCGCCTGGTCGACGCCGCGCTCGCCGCAGGCGATCGTCCTCGTGCTCGCGGCGTGGCTCACGCTCGTCGGCAACCTCGCGCTCTGGCGCAGCGTCACCGCGATCGAGGCCGGCCCGCGCGGCATCTTCATCTCGCTCGGCGTCGCGGTGCTGCTGTTCGCCGCCGTGTCGACGCTGCTCGCGCTCACCGCCTGGGGCCGCTGGATGAAACCGGTGTGGCTCTTCCTGCTCGCCGGCGCCGCGGTGTCGCAGCACTTCATGCTGAATTTCGGCGCGGTCATCGACACGACGATGATGGCCAACGTCGTCGAGACCAACCCTCGCGAGGCGGCCGACCTGCTCACCTTGGGGCTGCTCGGCAACATCCTGCTCGTCGTCGGCTTGCCGGCGCTCTGGCTCGTCCCGCTGCGGGTAACGCGCGCTCGCGCCGTCGTCGCGTTGCTGCGCGTCGCGGTCCTGTTCGCCGCCGCCGTGGTCGTCGCCCTCGCTGCCACGACCGCGATGTACAGCGTGCTCGCGCCGCTCGTGCGCAACAACATGGGCCTGCGCTACCTGCCCAATCCGATCGTCCCGGTCTGGTCGACGGTCCGGGTCGTGACCCGGCCGCTCTGGAACCGGCCGAAGCCGCTCGTTGCGATCACGGCGGGCACGGTGCTCGGCCCGAGCCATGCGGCGTCGGCCAGGCCGCCGCTGCTCGTGCTGGTGGTGGGCGAGACCGCACGGTCCGATCACTTCGCCCTCAACGGCTATCCGCGCGACACGACGCCCGAGCTCGCGGCGCGCGGCGTGCTGAGCTTTCGCAACGTCTGGTCCTGCGGCACCAACACCCTCGCTTCCGTGCCGTGCATGTTCTCCGCGCTCGGCAAGGCGAAGTTCGAGGCGCGAAAAGCCGACCAGGAAAACCTTCTCGACGTCGTGCAGGCCGCAGGCATGGCGGTGCTCTGGCTCGACAACCAGGCCGGCTGCAAGTCGGTCTGCGCCCGCGTCGCCAGCGCCTCGACCACCGACATGGCCGGCACGCCGGCCGCGGCGCGGCTCTGCGCCGATGGCGAATGCCTCGACGAAGCGATGCTCGAGGGCCTGGACGCGCGCCTCGCCGCGCTGCCGCCCGAGCGGCGCAGCAAGGGCGTGCTGCTCGTCATGCACCAGATGGGCAGCCATGGACCGGCCTACGCGAGACGCTCGACCGCGCCGTTCAAGCGCTTCAAGCCGGAGTGCCGGACCACGACGCTCGGCGACTGCGTGCCCGGCGAGCTGATCAACGTCTACGACAACTCGATCGCCTACACCGACCATGTGCTCGCGCGCACCATCGACTGGGCCAAGGCGCAGGACCGCTACGCGCCCGCCTTGTTCTATGTGAGCGACCACGGCGAGTCGCTCGGCGAGTACGGCGTCTATCTGCACGGCGTGCCCTATCCGTTCGCGCCCGACGCGCAAAAGCACGTGCCGATGGTCGCCTGGCTCGGCGAGAGCATGGCCGGCCGCGCGCGGATCGACACCGGGTGCCTGCGCGGCCGGCTCGACGAACGCTTCTCGCACGACAACCTCTATCACAGCGTGCTCGGCCTGCTCGACATCGCCACGCCGACCTATGATCGGCGCCTCGACATCTGGAGCGCCTGCAAGCGGCGCGACGAAGGCTGAGCACCTCTTCCCCGAACGGCGAATTCAAGGGCGTGACTGGTTTGCGCAGGCTGGTCAATGCATGCGGCTACTCGGTCGCGGGTCTGCGCCATGCGATGCAGCGCGAAGCGGCGATCCGCCAGGAGCTGTTCGCCTGCCTCGTGCTGATTCCGGTCGCCGTGCTGCTGCCGGTGCCCGCGGTCGAGCGCCTGCTGATCATCCTGTCGATGCTGCTGGTCGTGCTGACCGAGTTCCTCAACTCGGCGATCGAGGCGGCGATCGACCGGATCTCGCTCGAGCGCCATCCGCTCTCGGGCCAGGCCAAGGACCTGGGGAGCGCAGCGGTCGCGGTGGCGCTGCTCATGTCGGCGCTCTGCTGGATCGTCATCGCCGGGCCGGTGGCGATGCGCTGGCTGACGGGCTAAGTGTCGCGGCCCGCGGCCTCGAGCGTCGCCTTCATGACCGCGGCGCCGCGCGTCATCATGTCGTCGATGTAGGGCGCGATCGCGTCGGGCAGGACGTCGACGATCCAGACGAAGCGGCAGCGCCCGTCGCCCTCGGCGAAGACCTGGGCGCTGGCGCTGTAGTGCGTCGCCTGGCCGCCGATGATCGCGTAGACCAGGCGGCGTGACGCGGCGTCGCGGCTCACCAGCGTCTCGCGCGCCGACGTGCCGTTGAAGAAGGTGAGGACGCGAACTGCCTCGCCCTCCATCGTCGTGTCGGTCACGAAGCCGGGCGCGAGACGGCGGTGCACGGCGCCGAAGTCGGCGAGCGCCGACCAGACCGGGTCGGCCGGGGCGGCGAGCGAGATTTCCTTGCGGAGCGAAGCCATGGCCGCATCCTGACAGCGCCGCCGCCCGGCGCCTCGCCGCTTCCGGACATCTTCATCCGGCCGGGGCGATTTCCTAAGGCGTCGCGCCGAGCATGACCGGGGCCGCCGAAGCGCGGGCCGGCGGCTGGCACTGCGCCGCCAGCGCCTGGGCCTCGGCAATCGCGTCCTCGGCAATCTGCACGTAAGGCCTGGCATGGCGCCACTGCTGCTGGTTGAGCTCGTTGCCGGCATGGACCAGCTCGACCTCGGCGCAAGCCGTCTTCTGCGCCGCGCAGACGAAGCCCGCACCCTGCTTCAGGGCGTGGACCCGCGCCCAGAGGTCGGGCCGCAGCCGCGCGGCGCCGTTGACCAGCGGCGTCTCGCTCGGCAACGGCTCGGCCCGCGCTTCCATCGCCGCGACCAGCTTTTCGCTCTCGCTCATCGCCGCCTGCGGGAAGGCGCTGCGGTCGTTGCGCGTGTACTCGTGAAAGCCGACGTCGAGCCAGCACTGCGCCTTCGAGAGGTGGTAGTCGGCGGCGCGCCGGCCGGCGTCGTTCAGGCCCTTGATGCGCGCCTGCAGCCGCTCGTAGGCGCCGTGGTCCTGCTGGATCGCGATGTCGCTGACGCGTTCGGCTGGCGGCGCGGGCGCCGCCGTGCCCTGCGCGCACGCGAGCAGGGGCAGGGCGAGGCCGGCGGCAAGAAGGTGCTGGAGGATGTTCATCGGTCGAGGCTCGGGTTGGCGGCCGGGTCGCGGCCCTTGAATAGCGTCTCGTCGAACTTGAAGCGCAGCCGCAGATAGAAGCCGCGCTGCACGTACTCGTAGCCGCTCAGGTCGCGGTCGCCCTTGAAGCCGCTGACGTTGAAGCCGGCCGAGAGCCAGAGGTTCTGCTGCAGCAGGTAGCCGACCTCGGCGCCGGTGGCGTACTGGGTCGCGCCGTTCTGGCCGAGCTGCGCGGCGGCGAGCAGGCCCACGTCCCAGTTCTCGGTCACGTCGTAGACGACGCGGCCCGAGACGAGCTGAGCATCGAAGCGGCTTCTGACGCCCTGCTCGAACCGGTCGCGCTGCCACTTGCCGGCGACGCGCCCGGTCAGCCACCACGGCCGCGACGGGTGCCAGTCGGCATGGGCGGAAAGGATCAGGGCGCGGGTCTTCAGCTCGCCGACCGCGGCATTGCTTGCGTCGCGCTCGTCCTTCCACTCGACCTTGGCGAGCGCGTTGACGCGGTTGGTGTCGGTGTCGCGGTAGGCGACGCCGAGCTGGGCCCGGTTCTGGACGATGTCGCCGCGGTCGGCGTAGTCGGTCTTCAGCAGGTAGTCGCGGCCGAGCAGGGTCCAGTCGCGGGCGAGCTTCCTCGCCACCATCAGCTGGCCGAGGATCGTCGTGAACTTCTCGTCGATCGCGCTCGTGTCGCCGATGTCGCCGGAGCGGCGCACCTCGATCCGGCTCGAGCCGCGCCAGAGCGGGTCGGCGCTGTAGTCGAGGCCGAGGCTGGCGGCGGTGGACGGCGCGGTGGCGCCGCTCCTCACGTCGATGCGCTCGAGCGCGGTGGTCAGGCGCAGCCCCTCCTTCACGTCCCAGAAGTTGCGCACGCCCGACGCGAGCTGCAGGTCGCGGCCGCTCATCGCATCGCGCAGCCGGTACTCGCTGAACACCTGGGTGTCCTTGATGAAGGTCGAGTCGACGCCGACGATGAAGGCGTTCGCGCTCGAGCCGGTCGTCGTCACGCCCTGCAGGTAGGCCCAGCCTTCCTGGCGCTCGTAGCGCGCGTAGAGCTTGCTGCGCTCGTCGATCTGGTAGTCGGCGCCGAACGCGTAGCGGCGCCGCGAATCGCCGCTCACGTCGTGCTCGACCTCGCCGCCGAGGGCGATCCGGTCGGTGAGCTTGTAGCCGATGCCGATCCGCGCCGTGTCGCTCTCGAGCTGCATGCCCGGCGGCAGGTTAGACACCGCGGGCGCGAGGCCGGTCGAGGGGGTGATGATCGGCAGGCCGGTCGCCGGGTCGAGCGGCTGGTTGCCGTAGCCGAGCGCGCCGCCGCCGGCGCCGGTGGCGATCGAGCCGGTGAGGCCGAGGGTCGAGCCGAACGGCGTGCTCGAGACGCCGTTGCCCTGGGTGCCGATCGTCTCGCGCGCGACCCGCAGGCCGATGTCGACCGTCAGCCGATCGCTCGCCGTCCAGCGCACGCCCGCGCCGCCGATCCGGCGCTCGCCGCCGCCCGGGTTGCGGTCTTCGCTCATCGCCGCCTCGCCGTAGACCTTGACGGTCTCGGTGATCCGGTAGGACGCGCGGGCCTGGCCTTCGCCGCGGCCGGCGTTGAGCGGCGCCGCCGGATTGTTGAACTCGGGGTCGCTCCGGCCGAGGAAGGCGCGGGCTTCGGTCTCGTCGCCTTCGTGCGCGAACTCGACGCGCCAGGCCTGGCCGGCCACGTCGCCGACCCGGCCGGCGAGCGCCGGCGTCGTCGACACGTTGCTCGGGTTGGTGTTGATCTCGGTCTCGCTGCGCGCCACCTCGACCACCAGGGCCGTCCTCGGCCCCATCTTCCAGGTCGCGTTGGCGCTGTAGAGCTTGTAGGCCGCGAGCTCGTTGGTGTCGTTGACGGCCGAGCCGCCGAGCTCGATCTCCGGCGAGAGCCTGATCTGCGCGTCGCCGCCGTAGACCCAGAACTTGTCGCCGCCCTGGTCGACCTCGTAGGTCACGCGCAGGGACACCGGATTCAGGTTCTCGTCGACCGAGGGCAGGAAGGTCGCGAGCAGGATCCGGCCGGAGAACGGCTCGAACGTGTAGTCGACCAGGCGCACCAGCGGCCGGACGCTGACGATCAGCGAGCTGTTCTGCCGGTCGCGGACGACGACCTCGAGCTTCTCGCTGCCTTCGAGCACGGCGTTGTTGCGCAGGCCGTAGGGCCCCGAGCCCTGGCTCGCGAACTCCTCGACCACCTGGCGCAGCGAGTCGTGGAACACGAAAGCGCTGGCGCTGAGGCGATCGCTCTCCTTGTGCGCGCGCAGGCCCGTGGCGGTGCGGTTGTAGTTGCCGAGGCTGCGCTGCTTCAGCGAAGCGACCGCGCCCTGGCCGATCGGCTGCGTGAAGCCGTCGCCGGTGACGAAGTCGCCGTAGAGCAGGTAGTCCTTGTCGCGATCGATGCGCACGTAGAGCCGCTCGGTCGAGCGTGCGTCGAAGCTGCGCAGCGAGGCGTCGCCGTAGACCGGATAGAGCTCGTCGGGCCGGATGTCGCGCAACAGGCGCGTGCGCGTGTCCTTGTCGGAGTCGTAGGCCGCGGTCAGCAGCAGGTCGCCGCGGATCGTGCCCTTCAGGAAGAAGGCGGTGCGCGCCGCGAGGTTCGACTTGCCGCCGTTGAACTCGCGCGACCAGGACTGGATCTCCTGCTCGAACACGTCGCCGGTGCGGGCCGGGCTCAGCGTCGTGCGGT
>Ga0193752_1003873_pt1 | contig 10005 bp, 11 predicted proteins | sample H1c1metaG_FD_144924 | JGI IMG/M metagenome (GOLD analysis project Ga0193752, IMG submission 144924) | Soil microbial communities from a riparian zone of the East river system, Colorado, United States - H1c1 | ecosystem: Environmental > Terrestrial > Soil > Riparian zone | place: USA: East River...
CAGAACCAGGCGACCGCGTTTCTCAAAACCGCGCATACGTCGGTGTTCAATACGTACGACAAGCTGCCGTATTTTTCGGCAGGTCACCTCGTCAACCCGTACTCGGATTCGTTCGGGACGTTTCACAACATCCTGACGGGCGGGTCGTCGGGCGCGTATCCGGGCGCCGTGCCGCTCGACGAGTCGGTGTCGCTCGACACCGCGATGCGCAACCTATCCAAGATCATGGGCTACATCGCCACGATCAAGATGCCCAACGGCGAGGATCCTCGGTTCCTTCGACCGAAGTTCATCTTGTGTTCACCGGCGTTGTATCCGCGCGTCGTGCAACTCACGAACGCGAAATTCTTCGGACAGGCGGTCGCGGGCGGCGGTGTTGCAACCGCTGACGTCGAGGCGTTGATCAAGGCACTCGGTTACGCGACGCCGATCATGGTCGACGAGCTCGCCGGGTTCGAGAATGACACGACGTACTTTGTCGCGTGCGAGAACGTGCAGTCGACGCAACTCGGCGCGATCATCTACACACAGCGCGAGCCGTACAAGATCAACTATTACGGCACGCAAGATCAGGCGATCCTCGATCGCGCGCAGGAACTCGAATGGCACGTGATCGGCCGTAACAAGGTCTCGGGCGGTCACCCGTTCTTGTTGTTCAAGTGCAAGGCAGCCTGAAAAATCCCCGCGCGACGCGCGCGACGTGACGGGCGGGACCCTGACACGTCGACGCGTCGCGCCGTAGTTGTGCGCGCGCACCATGGCATTACTAACCGTCGAGCGATTCAAGATCCTTTCGATCCTCCCGTCGTCATGGGTGGATCGCGTTGAGACTGATACGCCGGGCTTTACGCTCGCCGCGATCGAGTCATGGTCCGATCACATCTACACGCGGTTGCGGAAACGGTACGGCGGGACGTGGGGACAGAACGGCGCGCCCGTGCCGGGCATCATCGAGAAGTGGATCAATCACCTCGTCACGCTCGACGTCGATCTCAAACGCGGCGTGTCTCCGAACGACGAGCAATTCAAGATCGTAAAAGAGCGAGCCGACGCCGCGCTCGTTGAGATCACTGAGGCGGCGAATTCTGAAACCGGATTGCTCGACCTGCCGCTCGTCGACGACGGCTCGGTGTCGGGCATCTCGCAAGGCTCGCCGCGGTTCTATTCCGAGGCGTCGCCGTACGCCTGGACTGACGAGCAAGGGCGCGTCGGTCACCAACAAGATCGATCTCGCAACGGCGGGTCGGGTGTCACATGAACGGTGACGCTGCATTCGAAAAGATTTTGGCGACCGTGCGCTCGTTGCCTGAGTTGCCCGAGCTCGCCGCCGCCGACGTCGCCGACGCGATTCGTGCCGAGCTAGAGCGCACTATCGCCGCGGGCGCGACGCCCGAGGGCGCGGGCTGGAAGCCGACGCTCGCGGGCGGGCGCGCACTCAAGAATGCCGCCGCGTCGGTGCATTGCGCCGCGGTCGGGCGAACGATTTACGTGCGGATCGTCGGCATCGACGCGCGTCACCACATGGGTCACGGGCGAGGCGGCGTGCGTCGCCAAGTGATTCCGGACGGCGGGACGGTCCCGCCGCCTATGGCTGCAGCAATCCGTCGCGTGTTTGACCAACACTTCGCCGAGCTCGTCGAGAAGGGCGGCGCGTAATGGCCGACCGCGTCGTGCTCGCACTCGAGAAACTGTATGACGACGTCGTCGCGCGTTTCGTCGCCGAGGAAACCACGTGCGAGTTTGACTTTGGTTGGCGCACGCCCGCCGAGCAATCCAACGTCGTCAATCGGATCGTGTGGGTGCCCGGAGACGAGGCCGGCAACGTCGGCGCGACGGGCTCGGCAAAGTATCCGGGCCGCACGCCCGCGCGACCGATCGCGACGATCCTCGAACGCTTCTACGTCGTGATCTCGTCGCACGACCCGAGCGATCCCGAAAACGAGCGCAAGCAATACGCAACGACGCGGTTGCTATCGGACGCATGGGAACGAGCTTGTTACCTCGCGGCGCACGGCACATTCAAGATCGAGTCGCGTCGCTGGATTCAAACCAAAAACGAGCGACGCCTTGGCGCGGCGTTGCGGATCATTTGCACCGTCGAGGCAATGGTGCCCGACGAGCCGTACACCGCGGTGACTCTCGACACCGACGACGCGACCGCCGTTATCGACATGTCAGACGACACGGCGGTCATTGAAACACTGATTGTGTCAGGGGACGAAACATGAGCCTACCAGGAGTCACGATCACCGAAACGGACGGCGCGTTGGGCGTACTGCCGGCGAGCGAGGGCAAGTTGCTCGCGTTGATCGGCACGTCGACAGCTGGCCCGGTCAACACGCCGGCAACGTACGGTCGATCGAGCGACATCGTTGCGACGTTCGGCGCAGGTCCCCTCGTCGAGGCGGCGGCGACGTCGATCGATCGGTACGGCAAACCCGTCGTCGTCGTGCGCTCGGGCAACACGGTCGCGGGCACGGTAACGGAAGTTGTCAGCGACGCCGACGGCACAAGCGTCGTGACCTTGCATGCGTCACCGACGCCGAGCGACGATTTTGATCTCGCCGTCAAGTTCATTGTGGGCGGCACACGCGGCGTCGCGGGCGCGACCTATCAGACGAGCGCCGACGGCGGGCGCACTTGGGGGCCGGTCACAGCGCTCGGCACGGGCGTCGCGATCACGATCGCGGGCGCGGGCGGCGTTCAATTCGATCTCGCCGCGGGGACGTTCGTTGCGGGCGACCTGCATACTGCACGCGCGACCGCGCCAAACTTCAACGGCGCCGAGCTGCTGTCGGCGCTCGACGCGCTTGCGGCATCCACGGTGTCATGGGGCATCGTCGAGATCGCCGGCCCGATCGACGCGTCGACGTTCGACAACGTCGAGACGAAATTCAGCGGGCTTTTCAACTCGAAAAAATACCGCGCGTGGATTGGTCATGTTCGCATGCCGAACATCGGCGAGTCTGAGGCAACGTACCTCGGCGCGATGTCGGCGGCGTTCGCGTCGAAAGCAACCAAGTTCGGCGCGCTGTGTGCAGGCGCGTGCAAGCACACGTCGAGCGTTTCGGGTCGGAAGTATCGCCGCCCGATCTCGCACGCGGTCGCGGCGTTTCAAGCGTCGGTATCCGAGGAGATCGACATTGCTGACGTCAACCTCGGGTCGCTACCCGGCGTGTCGATCCGCGACATCAACGGCAACCCCGACGAGCATGACGAGGCGCTAAACCCGGGCCTCGACGACGCGCGGTTTCTGACCTTGCGCACGCATGAGGGATACGAGGGCGTGTACATCACGCGCCCGCGGTTGCTCGCCGCGTCGGGATCAGATTTCGACATCATCCCGCGTCGGCTCGTGTTGAATCTCGCCGACGAGGCACTCGCGATCTACATGCTCAAGCGGTTGCACCGCCCGATCATCGTCGCGAAAGCAACCGGCAAGATCCTCGAATCCGAGGCGCGCGATATCGAGGCGGGCGCAAAAGCTGTCATGCGCGCGCGCCTGATGTCGAAACCGAAAGCCTCGGACATCGATTTCGTTCTGTCACGTGTCGACAATCTGTTGACGACTAAAACTCTCAACGGCGACGCGTTCGTGCTGCCGCTCGCCTATCCCGAATTCATCAACCTCAAGGTCGGGTACACAAACCCGGCATTGCTCATTCAGGCGGTGTGACATGGCCGATCGCTATAACATCAACGGCAACGCCTACAGCTGGGCATCGATCGTCGTCAAGATCAACGACGAGCGGTATTGGGGTTTCACCGATCTCAACTACGGCGACAAGCGCGAACGCGTAAAGCTTTGGGGCATGGCCCGGCATCATGCGCCGCGCGGTCGCTCGCACGGCAAGTACTCGCCCGAGCCCGTAAAGCTCGGCGGCCCCAAGTCGTCGATCCACGCGTTGCGCACGGCGCTCGCCAAGCAATCGCCCGACAACGTGTCGTACGGCGACGTCGAGTTTCAGATCGTTGCGCAGTACATCGAGTCTGACGAGCTACCGCTTATCGTCGTGATCGAGCGGTGCGTGATCGTCGCCAACACATCCGGCGAGTCGGAGTCACCCGACCCGCTCAAAGAAGAGATCGAGATCGATCCGATGTACATCCGGCGCAACGACCTCGTGTTGTTCGACGCCAGTGAGGGACAGCCATGACTGACATCGCACTGAAGCTCGCGCCCGACGACGCGCCCAACCCGCACGCCGCCGAGCTCGCCGAGCTACGCATCAAACGCGCCGAGGTCGAGGCGCGCCGGCAACGCGCCGCCGACGCACGCGAGGGATCGGACGCGTTGATCCGCGAACGCCGCGCCCTCGCCGACGCCGAGGCTACCGAGCGTTTCGAAACCGAGGTCGGTCCCGACGGCGAAAAGATCCGCGTCGTCAAAACCGCACTCGGCTCGATCATCCTCCGTCGCGCGCACTCGGTTGCTTACAAGCGGTTTATGGATCTCAAAACCACGCGCGTCGAGGATTGCGAAAAGCTCGTACGACCGTGCGTGCTCTATCCGGACGGCGCCGAGCTCGACCGCATGACTGAAGCGTTGCCCGGCACGTGGTTGCGATTGACGGGCGCGATCACGTTGCTCGCCGGATACCGCGCCGAGGAGCAAGGGGAAAAATAGCAGCGTTGCGAGCACAAGCCCGCGACGATCTCGGTGTCGCGGCGGAGTGCTTGCTTGCAGCGCGTGGCTTCCGAGCAACCGACAACGACGAGCAAACAGCGCGCGCATACGTCGGCGCGATAGCCGAGGTCGAGGCATTCGAGAACGCCAAACTGTTGCGGCAAATGGTTGGTGCAGTCCTGAAAGGTCTAGCGCGTGGCAAATGACAACCAAAAAGCCGAGTGGACGCTAGGCATAAAAGACGAGCTGTCAGACGTCGCCAAGTCGGCGGCGTCGGCACTCGACGGTCTCAGGGACGGCATCGACGCGGATACGAAAGCACTCGCCGGCATGCAAAAGGCGATGCGCAATCTGCAGCTCGGGACGTCGGTCAACGTCGCGCAATTTCGCAAGCTGAAGCAATCGATCGACGAAAAGAAAGCCTCGATCGCTAAGGCGCAGTCGTCGTACCTCAACCTCGGCGGCACGTTTACGAAAACCGGCACGTCGGGTCGAGGGTTGATCGAGAAACTCACCGCGCTAACTAAGACGACGCAGGCCGTGCCGAAACCGGTCGACAGTCTCTCGACGAGCTTTAGCAAGCTCAAAAAAGTGATTGCCGGCAGTGTGATCGCAGGCGCGTTTTTGGCCATCGCGGCGGCGCTGCTCGCGATCGTTGCGGCGACCGCCTCGGCGATCGGCATGCTCGTTAAGTACGGGATCGCGCAAGCCGACGCGCGCCGGTCTGAGTTGTTGCGACTCGAGGGCCTCACCAAACTACGGTTTTGGTATCAGCGCATCCCGGGCAACGCGAAGGAAATGCAGACGTCGATCGATCGCGTGTCGGCGTCGGTTGCGTCGAGCCGTGACGAGGTCGAGGGCTACAACGATCATCTGTACCGACTCGGCTTGCGCGGTCAGAACCTGTCGACTGCACTCGAGGCATACGCGATCGCGCAAAGTGCGGGCGGCAAACAGGCGGCCGAATGGTTCGCCGGCATGGCTGCGACGGTGCAAATCGCGGGCGGGTCGGTCAAGAAACTCGCCGACGACATCAAAGGTCGATTCGGTGAGATCGCCGCGCGCCGCATGATGTCGCTCGACGTGCAGGCGAAAAAACTCAAAGAGTCGATGTCGGCACTGTTCGCCGATCTGAAGATCGAAAAGTTGCTCGCCGCATTCAAGTCGATCACTGACTTGCTCGGGCAGTCGACGGCGAGCGGTCGTGCGCTCAAACAGATCCTGACGGTCGTACTGCAACCGTTGATCGGTCAGATCACCGACGGCACGCCGCTCGTAAAGCGGTTTTTCCAAGGGGCGATCATCGCGACGCAAGATCTGATCATCGTCACGTTGAAAGCTCGGCTGTGGTTCAAACGCACGTTCGGCGATCTCGACACGTACAAGGGGCTCGAGAAAATGAAGTCGGCCGCCGAGCTCGGCAAAACGGCGGTGTTCGGCTTGCTCGCCGTGCTCGGCGGAGTCGCGGCGATCGGCGCGGGGATCGGCGTCGTCGTGTATGCGTTCGTTTCGCCGTTCATAAAGCTCTACCAAATCGCGCGCGTGTTCTGGGATTTCATGACGTCGCTGTCATGGGATGACATCAAGTTCGCGTCGGGCTTTACGTTGATCGAGGGCATCATCACGGGCTTGCGCGATGGCGCGGGCAAGTTGTTTGCGGTCGTCAACGACCTCGCGAACAACGTCGTCGACGCGTTCGCTAAGGCGCTCAAGATCTCGTCACCCTCCAAAGTGTTCGCCGAGCTCGGGATACAGATCCCGCGTGGCATCGCGATCGGCGTCGGCGAGGGCACGCCCGGCGCGCGGGCCGCGGTCGCCGACGTCATACCGCCGTCGCTCGACTCGCCGTCGATCCGACCGCCGATCCCGAGCATGCCGCCGCCGCCGCCGTCGACTGTCACGCCGCGCGTTGCGTCGACGCCCATTGCAGCGATACCCGCCGCGCCGCGATCGGCGCCGAGCGGCGGTGCGGGCGGCGGTAACACATTCAACTTTGGCGACATCGTGATCCACTCCGACAGCGACAAGCCCGACGAGCTCGCCGTCGACATCAGGCGCGAGATCGAACGCGTGTTCGAGGGCATCGCGTTGCAGCTCGGCGCGCCCGTGTCGGGTGCCACATGACGACGACGAGGGCTCGTCGCCCGACGAAAGCACGCGCGCCGTGGAATCCGATCCGCGAACCGCGTGACAAGATCTTGCTCGGCGGCGTCATGTCGGCGGGCATTTGCGAGCTCGTCGGCGTCGACTCGCCGCGCAATTATGAAGAGCGAGTCGGGCCGGGTTTGTCGGGCGCGATCCTCGTTTTTCGTGGCATCCGGCCCTCGCATTTTTCGGTGATCTTTCGTTGGACATCCGAAACCGATTGGCAGGATTGGGACGCATTCCAAAAGGTCGTGACGAAACCGCCGATCGGCAAGTTCCCGCGACCGCTCGACATCGTGCATCCGATCCTCGAACAGGTCGGCATACACACGGTCGTCGTCGAAAACGTGATCGCACCGACGCAAACCGACGACGGCGTGTGGCAAGCCGAATTCAAGTTGATTGAATCGCGGCGCCTCAAGCGTCAATTCTCAAAGCCCGAGGGCGGGCAACAAACGCCGGTCGATCCGTACGACGTGATTATCGAAAGCAAATACAGCGAGATCGACTCGTTGCAAAGTGAGCTCGCCGGGCCATGACTGACGAGAGTTACGTCACATGCAACGGCGAGCGGTTGACCGCACTGACGGTCAACGTCGCGAATATTGGACCTTGGCTCGCCGAGCTCGAATTCATCGACGCGCCCGCGCTGTCGGGCCGCGTCGAGATCAAGGTCGGCGAAACGCTGACGATGGTTGGCACCGTCGTTGCGGCGTACGACGGCACGCACCTCGAACAACGCCGGTGTCGCGTCGTCGGCGGTGCGGGCGGTTGGGGGCGACCACTCGCGCGCAAGCACTATCACAACGACCTCGGCGTCAAAACGCTGCAAGTCATCACCGACGCGGCACGCGAGGTCGGCGAAACGCTCGGCGAGGTCGCACTGCAATTCGACCGCGTCGGTCGTGACTACGTGCGGCAGGCTGGTAGCACCGCCGCGCGTGTACTCGAAAACGAAATCGGAAACGTTGCATGGTGGGTTGACTACGCGGGCGTGACGCACGTCGGGCCGCGCCCGTCCGCACCGCTCGACCGCGAGGGTTTCGATGTGCTGATGTACGACCCGCGATCGCGCCTACTGACGCTGTCGGTCGACGACCCGTCGATCATCGGGATCGGTGCGGTGATCTCGCAACCGCCACTCGAGGCGCCGCAAACTATTCGCGAGTACGACTTGCACGTCGACGGCGACACGACGCGCGTGGTCGCGTGGTGCGGCGGTGACGAGCAACATCGCGGGCGCCTCGCCGGGCTCATGCAAGCGATCGCGCGTCGGGTGACTGAGGGCACGTTGTTCGGCAAGTACCGATACCGCGTCGTCGCGATGCGAAGCGACGGGCGCGTCGAGTTGCAAGCCGTGCGCAAGGATGCCGGGTTGCCGGATATGCAACCCATCGCGCAATGGCCCGGCGTCGCCGGCACACACGCCGAGCTCGCGCTAGGTGCCGAGTGCCTCGTCGAGTTTATCGAGGGCGACCCGACGCAACCGATCGTCACGCACTACGCCGGCAAGGGCGGGCCGGGCTTTGTGCCCGTGACCCTGACACTCGGCGGCGACATCGGTGCGCCGTGCGCTCGGCAAGGCGACGCGGTCGAGGTGTTGCTACCGCCCGCTGTGTTCTCAGGAACCATCAGCGGCGCGCCCGCGTCGGGCGTGCTGACATTTCCGTTGATCAAAACGCTTGGGATCATCACCGCGGGCTCGTCGAAAGTTAAGGTTGCGACGTGATCGTGTACCTCGGCGAGCTGTCGATTGGTGCCGCCGTGCCGGGCGCGAACGCCGCCGTCGTCGCCGGGCTCGCCGGCATCAATCTCGCGTTGCCCGACATCCTCGCGCGCATCGCCGCGTTACAGGCGTTCGTGCCGACGCCCGTAGATTTCGGCGTGCAGCTGATACTCGCCCAACAAATGGTCACGTCGGTCGGCCTCGCGATCTCGCTCGGGTTGCCCGTGCCGTCGATCCTTCTGCAGATAGCTGCAATCGAGGCATTGATCCTCGCGTTGCTCGCCACGATCGAAGCGATCAACGGACAGCTTGACATCCTCGTCGACATCCAAACGCAGCTCGCGACGTCGGGGTTGCACGCGTATGCATACGCCGGCACGGTCGGCGCACTCGGCGGTGAGGTGACGGGCGCGTTGGCGAGTGGCCTACCGGGCGGGTCGAGCGGTGACGCGGCGCATGCACTTGTGTTCGTGACGACGACGCCGGCGACGTGGTCGGCGATGTCGCTCGTATTCAAGGTGTCGCCGTGAATCCGACTTTCTTAATCGTGTTCGACGCCGAGCTCGCCGGCCTCACGCCGATCGAAATGCCGGCCGTCGAACCGCTCGGCTATGGCATCGACCTCGATTGCTCGACCGATTGCACCGACGACTTTGCCGAGGTCGATCCGCAATCGCCGCGTGCGATCGTGCAAGCGTTGATCCGTCGGTACACGACGCGGCGCGGCACGATCGACGACAAAGAGTACGGGCTCGATGTGCGCGCGTTTTGCAACCGCGGCGTCACGCTCGACGAGCTGCGTAGCTTGTCGACCATGATGTCAGCCGAGGCGCGCAAAGACGATCGCGTTGAGTCGGCGCGCGTGACTGTCGAGTCGTCGCTCGTCACGCACCGCCTCGATTGCGTCGTCGTGATCGAGCCCGCCGATCCTCGGCTTGCCGAGTTTACTCTGACGTTCGCGGTCACTAGCGCGGGCGTGCTTGTCGACACGATTGGGATCACAGGGATCTAAATGCCGATCTTTTCATTCGACGAGCTCGTCACACCGCTTACCCGCGCTGAAATCCAGGCGTCGTTTTATCGCGTGTACGCAACGCTCGGGCTCAAAACGTCGTCTTGGAAAGGCGGCGCGGTTGTTCGCACGATGACTTGGGCGTCGTCGATCGTACTGTCGGGCTTTTCGGCGTTGCAGGCGTCGATCGCCAAGTCGGGTTTTTTGGAGCTCGCCGAGGGTCCTTGGCTCGACCTCGTTGCTTGGTACGTCTATCGGCAAAAGCGGGTCGCCGCGACGTTCGCGTCAGGCGTGCTCACGCTCAACAACAACGGCGGCGGCGTGTACGAGGCCGATCCCGACGATCTGATCTTCACAAACCCGGCAACCAATAAGCAGTATCGCAACACCGCCGCCGTATCGATCGGCTCGGGCGAGCAAAACGTGTTGGTCCCCGTGCGCGCGATCGAGGCGGGCTCGACGAGCTCACGGGGACCAACACGTTTTGCTCGCCCG
>Ga0193752_1003874_pt1 | contig 10004 bp, 8 predicted proteins | sample H1c1metaG_FD_144924 | JGI IMG/M metagenome (GOLD analysis project Ga0193752, IMG submission 144924) | Soil microbial communities from a riparian zone of the East river system, Colorado, United States - H1c1 | ecosystem: Environmental > Terrestrial > Soil > Riparian zone | place: USA: East River...
CATGAACTTGAAAACACCCATTATCTTAAGTTTATGATCATGCAGGTATTATAGAACTGGTAAACGTCTCTGTACAAAAGTCAGTAGAAGTCAACTAGTAGAAGTCAATTAGTAGAAGTCAACTATAAGAATGTATGTGGCTGGAAAAATATCAGGCTAAAATTAAACGGCTGTTGCACTATTTGGAGACCTGGAACTTGCCGCTGTCTACCAGTTTACCGAATTGGTCCTTTAACTGGAATACATAAATACCACGATAAAAATCACTCAGGTTCACGCTGGTTTTCTGATCAACTTTTGAAACTTCGTATACTTTTTTGCCGGTAAGACTAAAGATCTGGAAATTGTAAACCTTATCAACGTTTTTTTGAAAATCGAAATTGATAACCGAGGTTGCCGGGTTGGGATAAAACTTTACGATCCGGGTAACAGGCTCCTGCGCCGGGTTTTGCTTTTGGCGCTCCTGGCTTTTCGACTGAATTGAAACAATAAGGATTATGGACAGTAAGTAAAATTTCTTCATGCAAGACGATATTTTACATTTATGCCCCAAGATATTTCCATTTAATCAAAAGTACAAATGATTTGAGATATTAATGGACATAATAAGGGAAATATCTTACTATGTTACTAATTAACGCCTAGCTTCCTCCTCAGTGCTAAGATGTTGAAAATCAGGGCAATTTTGCCAAGGTTTCATTGATCTTTCCAAAATTGGGAACCTCTTTGGCAATATCGAGTACTTCTGCGTATTGAACTACTCCTTGTTTGTCAATTACAAAAGCCGCCCGTTTTGACACACCATGCATGTCCAGACCGAAGTTTTCATAAATAGCTTCGTATTTACCCGAGACCTCTTTGTTGAAGTCGCTCAGCAAATCGAAGTTAAAGTGTTGCTCTTCCTTAAATTTTGCAAGCGTGTAAGTTGAGTCGACACTGATACCAAATACTACGGCGTTTACAGAAGTATAGGCTGCCAGATTATCCCTGACACCACAAAGTTCCGCTGTACAGACACTCGTAAAAGCAAGTGGGAAAAATAATAAAAGAACGTTTTTTCCTTTTTGATCACTTAAGCTGATCTTCTTTTTGTCTGAATTGTACAATGAGAATTCAGGCGCTTTATCACCAATTGTAATAGCCATAATGTTGTTTATTTATTAAAAATTTGCAATTATAGTTAATGCCAGGCTATGGCTTCTGCCGTTATTAAAACTTTGGACATAGCATCTTATTCTTGCTGCTGTTATCGCGTTTTATAAATCCAATATACGAAACAGATATTTCAACACCACCGCGCCCCATACTCGCCGTTTTGAGTGGAGAAATATTGACATCATAACTAAGCGCAATGGACAGAGGATAGCGGTCTACTTTTATTACCGGAATGATCGCATCCTTCCATCTTAAGAATCCCCCGGCATGAACGGTATAAGTGGGATTAAGCGGATCTTCACCGAGTTTATATGAGAACAACGCGCCTGCAATTGTTTCATAATAATTTCCCTGTATGTTGTGGTCTGCCTGAATGTTGAAATACGAATAGTCGTCCACGTTTAATTTCACCCCGGCGGAGAACACATATTTCGCATTCAATTCGATTTCGGGATTGCGATAGAACGAGTTTTTAGGCCTGTTAAGATGGTGATATGCTGCCCCGACGAATAAAGTGTTGGCCTGTTCAGTGCCAAAGCTTGTATTAAAACTTAATCCCGCACTTGCGTCCCATGTGGTAAAATTCGGTGCAACAAAAGTTTCACCTGTGGGGCGCGACGGATCAAATCCTCCTGGTCCATACTGATTGTCCGTTGTCATTTTTGACATGTCAATGTTTTTTCTGATCATGCCACCCATTACACCAAAAGAAAGATACATCACTTTTTTATTGCTGAGAGACTTATGGTAATTCAAGGCAGGCAATAGTTGTGTAGTAGTTAGTCCTACAGTACCCGCCTTATCAAACAGCATCTGTACCCCGGTAGTTATAAAATCATCTCCTTTGCCAACGGGCATTTTGTATTCGGCATTCAACGAACCGGTGCGGTAAGCATTTGTAAAACTATTCCACTGATCGCGGTAAACTCCCTGCACCCGGACATCGCCGGTGAAGATGCCTGCCAGTGATGGATTTCTTAATAACGGAGCTTCAAAAAACTGGGAGAAGTGAAGGTCCTGACCCAGAGCCGGCTTGTTAAATACAATCAAAGTCATAAGCAGCCAGATGCCCATGTGTAAACTGATGCGGTATGGTAATATTTTTTTCATCTTATCAGTGTTACGTTTCCTTTAAAAGTTGTCACCTCCGAATTCTCACACACGATTTCCATAGTATAAACATATGTATCCTGAGGTGCAAGCCGTCCTTTATACGTACCGTTCCATCCGGATGACGCATCATTTGCGTTAAAATTAGCGCGTGCAAAAACGGTTTCCCCCCACCTGTTAAAGACTTGCAGTGATTTGATGGCAAACACCCCGGTGCCATGCGGATAAAATACATCGTTTGTGCCGTCTCCGTTCGGTGAGAAGGTATTTGGAATAAATAAATTGCGATCCGAACAAACCACAAAAATGGTAAGATCCGACGAGGCAACGCATCCATATCTGTCTGTGGCGGTGATATTATACTTTGTTGTTTTTACCGGATTCGCATATGGATTCGGACAATCATCACAGTCAAGTCGCTGTGAAGGAGTCCAACGGTAATCTGCAATTGCACCTGTATATACTGCAGGTATTGTGATGCCGGATCCCGAAATAATTTCAATATTCCCTCCCGTGGAAACAGTAGGTGCCGGCGGTACATAAATTCTTTTACTGGTATCACTGGCGCATCCGAATAAGACATTTGTTTTCAGATTCACTATATAATCCCCTACGGTATTATAAGTGAGTTGAGGGTTCTGTGCGTTAGACGCCTGTCCGTTACCGAAATTCCATTGCCAGTTGATCGTGGTGGTGTCCGCTACAGCCAGTTGTCCCTGAAACTGCAGGGGCGTATTGATACAGACCGTGTCGGGTATCCCGATGGTTGCAATTGGCGTGCGGTACGCCCTGATCGTATCAGTTAATGTATCTGTACATCCTTTTTGGGTAGTGACCTTCAGCGTCACGATGTTAACGCCGGGAGTGGAGTAATAATGTGACGGGTTGAACGCATTTGAAGTGCTTCCGTCGCCAAAAGACCAGTTATAGGAAACTACCGGATCATTGAAAATTGTGAAATTGGTGAATACAACATTGCCCGTATCACAGAATTGTTTTTTGTCTGCGCCGAATAATGGTTTAGCGCCTATAACGCGAATAGGTTGATAGTTCGTAAGACTTGCCTGGCAACCCGAACTGTCAGTTAAAAAGATTGACGGGTAAAAGAATGCAGGACCGCGGTAGAAATGACTGAATGCAGTATCCTGTGAAGTATTAGTGATGCCATCACCATAATAAAATGTATATCTTGAATACGGTGGCGGTTTCAGATCAAAATTAACGGTCAGTACATTGCAGGCTTCTAGCGGATTATAATTCAACCGGGTGCTATTGGGATCACTTGTCGTAACATGATGTATCGCCGAATCAACACATCCGCCATAGCCTTCTGCAACCAGCGTGACCGTATATACATTGTAGCCATTGTAAAAGTGCCTTGGATTCGGAACAGTGGTTTGTGATGAACCATCTCCGAAATCCCAGTAATACGATTTATAATCAGAAGCTTCAAGTGTAAATCTTGCCTCAAGAGGCGGGCAGAGGCCGGTAGTATCAACAGAGCTAAACTTTGCCTTTGGTGACCTGATCTTTATATAGGAAGCTTTTGTAACTGAATCTGAGCAACCAAATTCATCTGTTATTTTTAACGAAACAGAATAGTTGTTATCACCGATCGGATAAGGGCTGGATGGATTTGGCAAGGTGGATGTAAGACCGTTGCCAAAGTTCCAAAGATATTTGAGGTTTCTGCCTGATGAGGTATCAATAAAATTCAGATCAACACCCGGGCAATATATTGTATCAGCTATAAAGCCGACAGCCGGAGCGGTTACAATAACAGTATCTTCAATAAATTTCGAATCTTTACAACCGCGGTTGTCTGTCACCGTTAGCTTAACACCAAATACCCCTGTAGTCTGGTACCGGTGGCTGAATGGCGGAGCGGTATAATCGACAACCGATCCGTCTCCATATTCCCAGGTCCATTTCACAATTGGCGCCGATGTTATGGTTTTATCGGTGAAGGTTAAATTGATATTCGGACAGGTTCCTTTTGCATCGGGCACGAAATCGGGATCAGGTCCAACCACATTTATGTAATTGTTTTTTATAAGCACGTCACGACAGAAATTCGTATCGATGATCGCCAGTTGTACATTATAATTACCACCATCCGGCAAACGGTACTTAAGGCTTATGGCGGTATCAAGGATCGGAGGGTTATTGCCGATGGTCCACTCGTAAAATTTAATATTATTGGGATTTACCGGTGTGGCAGTAAGTGTGAATTCTTCATCTTTACACACCACTGTTTTGGAACTCATAAACGATGCTTTTTCATCGGTTAGAAATATTTCACCGTTGTATGTGAATGAACAGTTTGGACCATTGGTCACGGTGAGCGTTACAGGCTGTGGCCCAAATGCATTAAAAGTCCAGGACGGATTCTGCAGGTTTGAAGTTCCTTGCCCAGGACCGCTTCCAAAGGTCCAGCTATAAGTAACATTGCCAAGCAAAGGGTCGATGATAGAGCTATCCCTGAAATTAACCAGCAGTTTATTACTACAATCTACAGTATAAGCAAATCGTGCTATTGGTGGATTAACATGTATATATGCGGTTTTTACGTGGGGGGTGGCACAGCGGTTGTTGAATGCCGTTAGCGTGATTGTGACATATCCTGTATCCTCAAATACATGAAGAGGATTTCGTTCCGATGAATTACTACCGTCGCCAAAATCCCAAAGCCATTCATCAGCACCAACAGACAGGTCAGTGAACTGTACAGCCTGGGAAGCGCAAACTTCAAACTTATCTGCAACAAAATCTACTAATACAGGAGTGCCTGTCTTAACTCCGGCGGGATAAATGACTTCTTTTGTACACCCGGTATTTGTTGTGATTCTGAGTTTTATATCATAACTGCCGGTATTGTTATACAAATGTGATGGATTAGGGAGATTACTGGTAGTGCCATCGCCAAAATCCCATAGCCAGGTAGCAACTCCGTCAACTGCATTAACATCCGGTACAGGTGTAAAAGTATAGGGGATACAGCCGCCGTTGGGAATATTTGTAATTGCCACCGTTGGCTCAAGTACTTTGATAAAAATAGGTTTGGTTATCGTGTTCTGGCATCCGCCGTTAAAAGTAGCGGTCAGCGTAATATCATATTGGCCAAGGCTATTATAAGTATGTTTTGGATTCTTTTCTGTCGAAGTTGTGCCGTCGCCGAAATTCCAGAACCAGGCGGTTGAGTTTCCGGTCAGATCGGTGAAGTCTACGGTAAATGGTGCTTTGCAACTTGCACTGTTTACGACAGAAAAGTCGACCAGAGGTTTTGGGCCAATGGTTATTGTCCTGATAACCGAATCGGTACAATTGCCGTAATTATTTACAAGCTTTACTGTATAAACACCAACACTGTCATAAGTATATGAGGGGGAGCGTGAATTAGAAACACTTCCATCTCCAAATTCCCAGCGGCTTGAAACAGGTGAGGGGCTGGATGTATTGAGAAAATTTACACCGACATTTAAACATGCCGTGTCAGGAGCGTCGAACTGTGTGATATTGTCAGTAAGCACCAGGGCCTGCTGCACGGTATCCGAACATCCGTAATCACTATAAGTGATCAGTCTTACAGGGTAAGTTCCGGGAGTAGTATAAATTGTGGAAGGATGTTGAACAGTTGAAGAAGTTGAATTTCCCAGGTCCCAGGCATATGAAAGATTACCCGGACCTGAGCTCTGGTTACTGAACGAAACCGCATATGGAGCTTCACACGTGTTGGCAGCTACCGGAGCAAAGTTTGCAACCACACCGGCAACGATCCTGATATACCGCTGTCTTATGGTGGAAGCTTTACATCCTTCGCCACTTGTTACCTCCAACGCTACGTCATAAAATCCGGGAGTCTGATAAACATGCGTGGGGTTCTGTTCGGTCGATGTAGTACCATCGCCAAAGTTCCAAAGCCACCCGGTTATACTTCCGCCAGCAGCCGTGCTGAGATCTGTAAAATTTATACTATTTGGTGCGCAACCGGTGGTAGTACTGGTAGTGAAAGCTGGTGCAGGTGTCGGATATACCGTTATATAATCAGTTTTGACAAGTTGGGCAATCCCATTAGCGTTTCGGACTACAAGCTTTACTGTATAAACGCCGGGAATATTATAAACTACGACCGGGTTTCTAACATTGGAAAGCTGTCCGTTTCCAAGATCCCAATCCCAGTTTGTCGGATTACCGGTTGACTGATCGGTAAATGTAATAACAAGCGGTGCGCATCCCGTAAGTGGGGTAGCGGTATAGTTTACGACGGGATTCTGCGCTTCAAGAGCCTGGCAGACAAGAAGTAGAGTATAGATTAGCCACAATTTCCTCATTAGAACACAACTGCTTTTTAGTAGTTACAGGTCAGTAAAATTTTTCGAAAGGAAAATGGAACTTGCCGGGATAATAAGGAATTGATCAGGCCTCAGATAGATATTGTTTAATATACGTCGCGTACAACACTAACGTTGGATATCTTTCAAAGTAATGATTGAATCTGAAATTATTCAGGCGGATAATCAATATCAAATTTCAATCCGTGATTTTAAAAAATAACTTTTGTGAATTATTTCTTACGCAGATATAAAACTTTTCTAATGCCGGTAACTGATGATTCAGCTCTTACATAATCCCAGTCACTGTCAGTGAGTTTCCAGATACTGCTCAGTTTTTTCAAAGGATCAATTGCACCGGGAAAGTTGGTTGTAATAGTATATTGAGAAATATCGGGTTTCCATGTTCCTGGAAACGAAGAGCCCGTTTTAAGGGCATTAAGGGTTTCATCATCATTGAATTTGAACTCATATTCTGAATAATCACTTGTCATAACTGCACCGTCTTCAGAATAAAGTTCCACCCGCCAAAATCCACTGGTAATTGCGTCCATTACAATCTGTTCCTGCTTCCTTTCAATTGCCTTTTTACAGGAAAATGACAGGCAGCAAAGGAGAATAAATGGTAGCAGTTTCAGCATTGGTTAAGGGATTCTTACCTAAAAATTGTAAATTTTTCTGTATTTATCAAGTAAATACGATAAAAAATAATTGATATCCAATGTTTTCCCTGAAATAAGGTGACATAGGGCTTCGCTTGTATAAATTCTGCCGTGTTTGTGTACAGAAGAACGCAACCAGGTGAGCAATTTGTCATAATTTCCAGACCAGGCTTCAGTTGCGATTACATCATCTCCTTCAATAGCCGTTTGATAAAATTGAGCTGCATAAAAACTGCCAAGTGAATAAGTGGGGAAATATCCAAAACTGCCATGACTCCAGTGCACATCCTGGAGGCATCCCTGCCGGTGATCAGGTACCTTAACACCAAGATAATACTGATAATGTTCAGCCCAGTAAGCGGGTATATCTCGGGTTGAGATTGATCCTTCAATCAACTTCTTTTCGAGATCATATCTGATCATTACATGAAAATGATAGGTCAGTTCATCAGACTCAGTCCGGATCAGCGAAGGCTGTACTTTATTGATAGCCTTATAAAACTGCTCCACGGTTATGTTTGCCAACTGTTCCGGGAAATATTTTTTCAAAAGGGGGAAATACTGTTCAGAAAATGACTGGCTGCGACCCACATGATTTTCCCACAACCGTGATTGTGATTCGTGAATACTATAACTGGCAGCTTCGCCTGCCGGCAGTCCATACTGATCGTCCGGCAATCCCTGCTCATATAAAGCGTGTCCTAACTCGTGAATACAACTCCAGGTCATGGCTGCCAGGTCATTTTCATCGACCCGGGTGGTGATCCGCACATCTTTGTTATTAAAGCTCACACTGAAAGGATGTTCCGAAATATCCTGACGGCCAGCTTCGAAATCATATCCGAGTTTTTTCAATAGCTCCATACCAAATGCCCATTGTTTATCCTTCGGATAATGCAGACGCAGAAAAGAGTCATCCACCGCGGGAGCTGTCATAATCTTATCAAGCATATCTTTCAGGGGGCCTCTTACCTGATTAAAAATAGTATCGAGTAAATAAACATTTGTTCCTTTATCATGTTCATTTAGCAAGGCATCGTATGGGTGGTTAGAGTAGCCCAGATAACCGGCTTCCTGTTTTTTTAATTCCACCAGTTTGGCAAGATCATCCGCAAAAATGTTGAAATCATTTTGTTTGCGCGCTTCCACCCAACTGTGAAAACTATGATTCACCGTTTCAGACATCACCCGCACAAAATCTGCAGGAATTTTCTGTTGTCTTGAATAATCTTCGCGACTTAACTGCGCGTTTCTTTTAGGAATATGATCAAGACCATCCTGTTCGAGCAAATCGTCCAGCAGGGTACCGAGGCTGGTACTGGTAAATAATTCGTGCGCCATTTCAGCCAGCGTAGCAATTTGCTGACCTCTGAAAGCAGCTCCTTTAGGTGGAAGATAAGTTTCCTGATCCCATTGAAGTAAAGCGGAAGAATACCTGAGATCCGCAATACGGCTCATCTGGCCGGTATATTTCTTGTACAAAAGATCGGCGTTTGTATTATTCATGCGCAAAATACTTTATCTGAAAATTTAGCCACCCGTTGTTAATGCCTGTTCCTGCTTTTTTAATTGTGCATCGAAAATCCAGGTACCGAAAGGCAAGAATGCGGCCAGGATACCCAGGACAGTCTTCTTTAACGGCCACCTATAAGCGCTTTGTACTCGGTATAACTGAATCAGAAATGCTATAAATAAGAGGCCGTGTATCCACCCCACTATTTTTACGGGCATCGGTTCGCCTGCCATATATTTCAGAGGCATGGCAACTCCCAGCAATAAAAGCCAGGACAATCCTTCCGCAAAACCAATTTTTCTTAAAATACTTAATGATGACCTTGGTGTTCCATTCATACTGCAAAAATAACTATCAGTTCCGATGATGGAAATTTCAATTTCAGGACTATGTTGAAAATAAAAAGGCCAGCTAAATTCAACGCTTGATTACCGTAATCGTCTTTGTTGTTTTGTTAGGCTGTCCGATTGAATCATTATCGGTTTGCAGTGAATCAGGCAGACGTTGATTATAAGTGATCACAAAGGACCTGTACAAATTGCTCATCGGATTTCTGAAATTCAGAACACCGGCAGAACTTTGCGTTATTTTTCCTTTTACGATCATGGAATCCGCTGCGGGAATTAATTGAAAATCCATCTTATAAGACGCATTTGAATCAGGTTTAACTATGTCCATATCATAATACAAACGATCATCATATGTGAGTACAAGGGTTTTTTCTTTATAAGACTTGTTGATTGAATCGGTAGTCCTGTTATTCAGAATCTTCTGCAAAGGTGTCGAGTCCGGAAGACTCCATGTGCTATCACGATAATATACTTCAACCGGCCGGTCTGCAGTGAAAACTTTTATTTTTTGTAAAATTGAGTCGGGCGTGTTAGAAAAAGTAATGGTATCATACGCAGCCGGCTCACCCCTACCGGAAAAATAGAAATACATGCCAACTCCGGCAGCAATGGCAATCAGCAGAATGATCCAGGTGGTTCGCATATCGTGGTTTGAAGATTATGGTAAATCTAATCAATAATTACTACATCAAATCTGCGGCCAATGCGATCTGCTCTGACTCCTGGTTATTTGGAATATACAATACTGCAATCTTTTATCACCAGTTTTACTTTAAACCAAACCGTTTTAAAGTCCTTCTCCAGGTCTCCGTCAAAAACGCTGATATCTGCATTCGCATTTGCCTTTATGACACCGATCTGGTCAGTCTTTCCCAGAGCCTTT
>Ga0193752_1003875_pt1 | contig 10003 bp, 7 predicted proteins | sample H1c1metaG_FD_144924 | JGI IMG/M metagenome (GOLD analysis project Ga0193752, IMG submission 144924) | Soil microbial communities from a riparian zone of the East river system, Colorado, United States - H1c1 | ecosystem: Environmental > Terrestrial > Soil > Riparian zone | place: USA: East River...
GCTGGTAGCGGTTGGTGCCGGTCGGCCAGTTGTACGCGGCCAGAACGGTCGGCACCGCGATGGTCGAGATGCGCTCGCCCGGCTTGATCAGGGTCGGATAGTCGGCCGCCTCGAGCGTCGCGGGCAAATAGTAATCCTCGAATTTGCTATCGGAGGTCACCGGCAGGAATTTGAAGCCGGGCTCCCACTGTCCGCGCAGGAAGGCATCGACCGGCTTCGTCGTGATGAATACCACCGCCGCCATGTCGCCCTTCCGCATCTGCTGCAGCGCTACCGGGTGCGGAATGAAGGTCTTCTCGATATTGACGCCCAGGCGGCTGAAGATCAGCGGCCCGGAGTAGGCAGCGGCCGTGCCCAGGGTGTTGAAGTTCACTTTCTTGCCGGCGAGGTCCTGCAGGCTCTGGATCTCGGGCCGGACGAAGATATGCAGCTCCGATGGGAAGAGATTGAGCAGGTAGGTGACGTGGCGCCGGATTTCCGGAAACTGGATCTTGTATTCGTCCAGCGCGTCGGAGTTGATGATCGCCAGATCGACGCCGCGCAGATAGAGCAGGGAATTCAAATTCTCCGCCGGGCCGCGTGTGACGATCGGCAGGACGTGCAGGTTGTCCCCGTCATCGACGACCCGGGACATCTCCGCCGCCAGCCGCAACGGCGCGCCTTCGATCAGGCCGGCGGCGAGGCCAAGAGTCCAGGCGTTCATTTTTTCCTGCTGCTGCTCGTAGGTCAGCACGCGCCGCGCCGGCCCGGCTTCCCCCTGCGCTTCGGCCCGGGTCGCGTGCAACGCCAGGACGACCGGCGCCAGGATCGCGAGCACGCCCGTTATGCGTGCAGCAAACTTCATGATCATCGTTGAGCTCCCCTCGAGCGTTCGCTTCAAAGCACCCCTGAGCTGCCGGCCCCCCGGCCCCCTCCGCTAACGCAACTCGTTCAACCGCGCTTTCGCCTCCTGAACACCGCCAGCGAATGCCTTGGCATAAAGTTCCTGTGCCTTGCCCGCGTCGCCCAGCGTGCCGAAGGTTCCCCACGCCGCCAGGATGACCGGGTCGTACGTCTCTGCCAGCGCGAACAGCGCCGGCGCGCTGCCCATTTCGGCGGCGCGCTCGAGCACGGTCCGCGCCGCGCCGACATTGCCCTGGCTCAGCAGCAGGCTGGCGCGCGCCATCAGGCGGACCGCTTCCGGATTGCCTGGCGCCTCCGATGCCACAGGCCGCGCGGCGGCCGTGGCTGCCGGCTTGCCATCTGCAGGGGACGCCGCGACCGCCGGCTTGTCGGTCGCCGGCGCCGGCGTCGCGCCCGATGCATCGGGTAGGCTCGCCGTGACATTGCGGCCACGAGCCGGCGTGGCGTCCCGGCGCGCCGCAAGTTGCTGCTCGAGCCCTTGGCTGCGGGTGCGTTCCTGGGTCAGTGACGCCTGGTTCGCCGCCGCCGCCGCTTCGGCCTTCTGAAGCGCTTGCTGCAATTCGATCAGCTTCTGGTTCTGGGCCATCGTCTTGTCGTCAGCCTTGCTCAATGCCGCTGCCCGCGCCTCAAGCTCGAGCCGCGCCGCAGTCAGATCGCGGGCCAGCTTCTCGCCCTTGTCACGTTCCTGCGCCACTGATGTCTGGTTCGCCGCCGCTGCTGCTTCGGCCTTCTGAAGCGCTTGCTGCAATTCGGTCAGCTTCTGGTTCTGGGCCATCGTCTTGTCGTCAGCCTTGCTCAATGCCGCTACCCGCGCCTCAAGCTCGAGCCGCGCCGCAGTCAGATCGCGGGCCAGCTTCTCGCCCTTGTCACGTTCCTGCACCACTGATGTCTGGTTCGCCGCCGCTGCCGCTTCGGTCTTTTGAAGCGCTTGCTGCAATTCGGTCAGCTTCTGGCTCTGGGCCGCCATCTTGTCGTCGGCCTTGGTCAATGCCGTTGCCCGCGTCTGCAGCTCGAGCCGTGCCGCGGTCAGCTCGCGGGCCAGCTTCTCGGCCTTGTCATGTTCCCGCGCCATCGACGCCTGGTTCGCCGCCGCCGATGCTTCGGCCTGCTGCAGCGCCTGTCGTAGTGCGGCGAGCTGCTGATTCTGAGCCGTCTTGTCGCTGGCCTTGGCCAACGCCACAGCCTCCGCCTCCAGCGTACGCTGCGTTGTGGCCAGCTCTTGGGTCAGCTTCTCCGTCCTGTCGTGTTCCTGCTGCAGCGTCTGCTTGACCTCTGCCAGGTCACCGGCGGCCCGCGTTTCCGCGGCAATCATCATTTCCGCATGGCTGGCGACCTCGCCGCGGTAAAGCCACCAACCGGCAATCGCCGCAGCCAGGGAGACGGCGGTCGTGGCTGTCCGGGGCCACTGCCGCGCGCGCCGAATTTCGGCCGACGCCCCGGACAGCGGCGCCGTCGTCGCAGGCTTGTCACCCGCCGATGTCGCCGAAGACTGCGTCGGGTCAGAGGCATCCAGGGCAATCTGGGATGTCACGCTGGGCCGTGGCTGCAGCGCCGCGGCGAGCCTCGCCAGCCGCTCTTCGAGCCTCCGGTCGGGCATGCATTCCTGTGCCATCGGCCACGCCGCCATCGTCGCCGGCTTGTCGCCCGCCGACGTCACGGCTTGTCACGCATGTGGAGCGGGCCTGCCGCGGGCTTGGGAGTCGTCAACGGCACCAGCGTCGGAACAGGTGTTTCCGACTGGCGCGCCGTGACCTCGCGGCTACGTCCCGGCGTGCCGAACGGGCAAGTTCCGGTCATGCTGCAACAATGCAAAAGGGAGCTTTCGATAGGTTTCAACCTGCATCTTCACCCTCCTTCGTCCACCAGCCACTCTATATTATCTTTGAGATTAACCGTACCCGCAAGGGGATTTAACCCGCTGGATGCAAGTTGATTCCTGGTACAGCGCCTGGATTCTAAGGTTTCGGCGGTCGGCGCATTCATCAGCCGGTGCAGAAAAAGGACTGAAGCAGTGTCGTCACGCAGGCCCATGTTCGGCGTCATATATGGCTTGATCCTCGCGGTCGCCGCGCTGGCGGGAATCGAATTCCTGTCGTCATTCTACGCTCCGTCCTGGCCCGCGCGGGCGCTGCGCTCCGTGCCGCCGACAAATCCGGTCACCGCGGCGACCAAACCGTTTTCCGGCCAGCCCTGGATTGCCGACCTCTATAACGGTTGGGGCATGCGCGATTCGGAGCGGACAGTGGCGAAGCCGGAGGGCGGCGCGCCGCGCATCGTGTTCGTGGGCGACAGTTTCCTCGAATCGGCGTTCACGCCGTTATCACTCCCGGCTGCCGTCGCGCTTCGCGTGGCCGAGACAGGCGGCAAGATCGAGGCGATCAACCTCGGCGTATCGGGCACGAACCCGCGCAGTTACTATTACCGTATCCGCGACGTCGCGCTGACGCTCTCGCCCGATGCGCTCCTGCTTTTCATCTATGCGGGCAACGACTTCCTGGCGTCCGACAAAGGCTATTCGATCTGGCCATCGTTGGTCGACGAGTCACCGGGCGGTTCGCTGCTCGGCGCCGTCATGCCGCGCACCAATTGGCTTCTCGTGAACCGACTGAGGCTATCGGAATTCCTGCGCGGCCAACCGGCGCCCGCCGGCGAAAGCGAGATGCTCTACGACGACCTGCACGCGCCGCCGGCCGAGCGCATCGACCGCCTCGTCGCGCATGTCGAGAAGTACTATCACCCTGCCCTTTCCAGGGAAAAGATCCGCGAGATTCTATCGCGCGGCGACGGTCGGTTGTGGCGCGCGACGGAGGGAAGCCAGGGCGAGCAGGAGTATCTGATGGGGTGGATGCTCGACACTCTGATGAACTCGGAAATCACCGATCTCGATGTCGCCAGGAGCCGGCAGGACGCCGCACGTTTGGCTGGCGGCGGCGAGGTGGAGGCGACACTCTCCTGGATCGAGGCTGCCGACCGCGTGGCGCGCGAGCACAAGGTGCCGCTGCTGGTCTTTCTGGCCCCCGTCGCCAGCATCGATCCGGACTAAGCCGATTTCTGGAAGCCATGGCCGCGCATCTACGCCTGGAATTATCTGTGCGACGAATGGCAGTCCCGACTGGTGTCGGAGCTCGGCAAGACGAATATCCATTTCGTCGATCTGCGGCAGGACCTCGATGGCGTTGCCGGCGCCTATCGCAAGCTCGACGGTCACTGGAGCCAGAAAGGCGAGGCCATCGTGGCGGATCGGATCAAGAAAGAACTTGGCCCATTGGCGAATCGGCAGGCCGATCATTGAAGTTCATTTCGCCGCATGCGGCGCTTGCGGCTCATTGCTCCCTCTTCGTGCGAGGGAGCAATCCAGCAACCAAGCCATATGCGATAGCTGGTCCCGCAGGACAGAGGTCGCGACGCTGCACGCGTCGGCGATTCTATTTGCTGCTTGCCGAGCCGCGCGCAGTCGCGACCAGCACGGCATCGTCGCGCGCGCCGACGGTGCGCCTGACCTGCGCCTGGAAACGCGCGAGATCGGGACCACGGAGCTGCGTGCGCAGCGTCGCAGGATTGCCGATCGGGTTCTCCGCCTTGCCGTCCACCCAGACTTCGTAATGCAGATGCGGGCCGGTCGAATGGCCGGTATTGCCGACGAAGGCGATCACCTCGCCTTGCTTGACACGCGCGCCGGCCACCAGCCCGGGCGCAAAGCCCAGGAGATGAGCATAGCCGGTCGACACGTGGCCGCCGTCGTGATCGATCATCACCCAATTGCCATAACCGCCGCGTGCCTCGGCCTGGCGTACGATGCCGTCGCCGGCCGCCAGCACCGGCGCTCCCAGCGGTGCCGCCAGATCGACGCCTTCATGCATGAGGACCTGGCGGGCCAGCGGCGCGCGCACCACCGGCGCGGCGACGACGCGCTCGGACACTGGCGGCAAAGGCTCGACGCGGCCGGAAACCCGGCCATCCAGGCGGCCCGACGACGAATATGACGACACGGACGTCGAGCTGGGTCGAGCGGGCCGGGCGATCGCCGCCGGCAGTGGGCCCATGGGAAATCCCGGCCGGCTAAGGTCGGCGGTTGCTGTATTGCGCATGCCGAAGGGAGAGGAAATCGCTGCCCCCTCGACCGGCATCTGCAACCGCGGCGCCGAAGTGCTTCCACCGTCGGTCAGCCAGAATTGCTCGATGCCGCCATTGGGGCGAAAACGATGAACCGAGATTGCCGGCTTGTTTGCGGGTTGGAACGCCGCCCAAAGCAGCTTGGGCACGCCCACCGGATTGCCTGCGATGGTGAAGCCCTGCTCGTAACTGACATGGAGACGATCGCCATCCCGTGGGTCGCGAACGAGATCGACCGTTGTGCCAAAGGCGCGCTCCGCCTCGAGAAGCGTGGTCGCGGGAACGCCGGCGGCCGCGAACGAGGTACGCAGCGAACCCGCCACGACAACATCCCCGTCCACCTGCCGGGTGAAAGTCAGATAGTCGCGCTGCTGCGCCTCCTCATCGGCACTGCCGAGCATCCGCTCGGTGGCGTCGCGGGCGATCTCGGGGCTTGCCGCGGCAGCGGCAGGCTCCAGGTTGCCGGGCTGGTCGGCGCCGCGCGCAGGCGAAGCGACACCGCACAGGATCGTGCCCAGGGTTACGGCGACGAGCAGGCGCTGCGTCGTTGCTTGCCGCGAAATCTGCGCGGACTGACCGGAAGAAAGTATGTTGCCCAAAATAATTGCTCCACGGGAATGAATATCTCGTAAAAGAGCTAATTCTATATAAATGAAACGATGCCAATAAACAAGCACGCTGCCTAACAATTTTTGGGACAAGAATCGGGAGGGATCGCCGGAGGCTGAAATCCGGCTAGATGCCGGCGAGACGCTTGCCGGTTTGCGCGTCGAACAAGTGCAGGCGTTCGGGCGAGACGGCATAGCGCCGCTTCTCTCCCGGCTTGGCCAGGACATGGCCGGGCAGCCGCACGGTTGCGAGTTCGCGGGCATGCCCGAAGCGGCCATGCAGCAGCGTGTCGGCGCCCAGCGGCTCGGCGAGATCGATCTCCAGCTCCAGGGCGCCGTGATCGGTCGGCACGAAATGCTCGGGCCGCAGTCCCAAGGTCACCGGCGTGCCGGAAGGCACCGAGGCCGTCGAGAGAAGCTGTACCGAAACGCGCGTATCGCCGACCCCCACAAGATCGATCGAGCGCCCATTGGCGCCGACCTTGCCGGCAAGGAAATTCATCGCCGGCGAGCCGATGAAGCCGGCCACGAACGTCGAGGCCGGCCGGTCGTAGACATCCATCGGCGTGCCGATCTGGTCGGCGACGCCAGCATTCATCACGATCAGCCGGTCGGCCAGGGTCATCGCCTCGACCTGGTCGTGGGTGACGTAGATCGACGTGACGGCGAGCTCGCGCTGCAGGCGCTTGATCTCCAGCCGCATCTGCACACGCAGCTTGGCGTCGAGGTTGCTGAGCGGCTCGTCGAACAGGAAGACCGCGGGATCGCGCACGATGGCGCGGCCCATGGCGACGCGCTGACGCTGGCCGCCCGAGAGCTGGCGCGGCCGGCGCTGCAGCAGCGGTTCGAGCTCCAGGATCTTGGCGGCCTTGCGCACGCGGGTATTGATGTCGGCCTTGCTGAGCTTCCGGATCTTCAGGCCGTAGGCCATGTTCTCGTACACGCTCATATGCGGGTAGAGTGCGTAGTTCTGGAACACCATGGCGATGTCGCGGTCCTTGGGCTCCAGACGGTTGACCACGCGGTCGCCGATCGTGACCTCGCCACCGGTGATCTTCTCCAGCCCCGCCACCATGCGCAGCAGGGTGGACTTGCCGCAGCCCGAGGGCCCGACGATGACGATGAACTCGCCATGGGCGATGTCGACGTCGATGCCGTGGATGACCTCGAGCTTGTCGTAGCTCTTCTTGACGCCGCGCAGATGCACCACGGCCATGCTATTTCTCCGTCTCGACGAGGCCGCGCACGAACAGGCGCTGCATGAACACCACGACCAGCACCGGCGGCAGCATGGCGAGCATGGCCATGGCCATCAGCAGGTTCCAGCTCGGCACCGAGTCGACCACATTGGCCTGGCGCGAGACGGTCATGACCATGGTGTAGTAGCTCTCCTTGGTGGTGATCAGCAGCGGCCATAGATACTGGTTCCAGCCATAGATGAACTGGATCACGAACAATGCTGCGATCGTCGTCACCGACAGCGGCAGCAAGGTATCCCAGCAGAACCGGAACGGGCCCGCGCCGTCGATCCGCGCCGCTTCGGCAAGCTCGTCGGGAACGCTCAGGAAAAATTGCCGGAACAGGAAGGTGGCAGTGGCCGAGGCGATCACGGGAATGATCAGGCCGGCGTAGGAATCGAGCATGCCCAGGCTCGCCACCACGCCATAGGTCGGCACGATGCGAATCTCGACCGGCAGCATCAGCGTCACGAAGATCGCCCAGAAGAAAAACATCCTCGCCGGAAAGCGGAAATAGACGATGGCGAAGGCGGCGATGATCGAAATGGCGATTTTTCCGATGGCGACGCCCAACGCCATGATCATGCTGTTGATCAAGGTGTGCAGCATCGGGTTCGAGCCGAAGCGCTGGCCGTAGCCCTCGAGCAGCACCGTCCTGTAATTCTCGATCAGATGCGTGCCCGGCAGCAGCGGCACCGGCGCGCGCAGCATCGTCGCCTGGTCGTGGGTCGAGGCCACGAAGGTCATCCACACCGGAAAGAAGACGATCAGCACGCCGACGAGGACGATGAAATGGCTCAGGAAGGTGAAGAAGGGCCTGTTCTCGACCATCAGTAATGCACCCGCCGCTCGATGAAACGAAACTGCACGAAGGTGAGCAGGACGAGGACGATCATCATGAGCACCGACTGTGCGGCCGACCCTCCGAGATCCTGACCGCGGAAGCCGTCATTGTAGACCTTGTAGACCAGGATCTCGGTCGCCCGGCCGGGACCGCCCTGGGTCAGCGAGGAGATCACGCCGAAGGTGCCGATGAAGGCGTAGATGACGTTGATCACCAGCAGGAAGAAGCCGGTCGGCGAGAGCAGCGGGAAGACGATGTCCCAGAAGCGCCGCCCCGGACCCGCGCCATCGATGGCGGCGGCCTCGATCAGCGACCTCGGGATCGACTGCAGGCCGGCGAGGAAGAACAGGAAATTGTAGCTGAGCTGGGTCCACACCGAGGCGAGCACCACCAGGAGCAGCGCCTGATTGCCGTTGATGACGTAGTTGAACTCGATGCCGACGCCCTGCAGCATCCACGCGACGATGCCGATCGAGGGATTGAAGAGGAAGCCCCAGAGCACGCCGGCGACGGCCGGCGCCACGGCGTAGGGCCAGATCAGAAACGTCTTGTAGGTCTCGGCGCCGCGGATGACACGATCGGCCATGACCGCGAACAGCAGGGAAAGCGCAAGACCGAGCCCCGCCACCAGGAAGCTGAACACCACGGTGAGGCGCACCGAAGCATAGTAGCCCGGATCGTTGAACAGGCGCTCGAAATTCTCGAACCAGACAAAGCGCGAGTTGCCGCCGAAGGCGTCCTCGATCAGGACCGACTGCCAGATCGCCTGGGCGGTGGGCCAGAAGAAGAAGACCAGCGTGACGACGATCTGCGGCGCCAGCAGCAGATAAGGCAGCAGGCGATTGTCGAAGGTGACGCGCTTTTCCATTGGTCCGGAAGCTACGCCTCTTTCATGCCCCCTCTCCGCCGCGCTTGCGGGGGAGAGGGCTGGGGTGAGGTGGTCATTCTTTCAGAAGCGATGCGCGTCAAGTGAAGAAGACCCACCTCACCCCCAGTGCGGAGATTACTCCGCACGACCTCTCCCCCCACGATGACGCGGGCGGAGAGGGAGCCTGACGAGATGGGTTCCACGCTTCGGTTACTTGTTCGCAGAATCGAAGCGCTTCAGCAGCTCGTTGCCGCGCTTGACGGCGTCGTCGAGCGCGGTCTTGGCGTCTTTCTTGCCGGCCCACACGTTCTCGAGCTCCTCGTCGACGGCGTCGCGGATCTGCACGAAGTTGCCGATGCGCAGGCCCTTGGAATTCTCCGTCGGCGGGTTGAGCGTAAGCTGCTTCACCGCAATCTCGCGGCCCGGGAACTTCTTGTAGAAGCCCGACTTCTCCGTCTCCTCGGCCGCCGCCAGCGTGACCGGCACATAGCCTGTCTCCTGATGCCATTTGGCCTGGACCGGCGTGCTCGACAGGTATGTCAGGAACTTGGCGACACCCTTGTACTCGTCCTTGGGGCGACCCTGCAGGACCCACAGCGTGGCGCCGCCGATGATCGAGTTCTGCGGCTTGGGCGCGACATCGGGCGAATAGGGCATCATGGCGATGCCGAACTTGCCGGCGCCGAGCGCGGCCTGGATGGCCGAGGCCGAGCCCGACGAGGCGATGTGGAACACGCAGTCGCCCGCGTTGAACAACGCCGTCGATTTACCTTCACGACCGCCATAGACGAAGGTCTTGTCCTTGCTCCAGTCGGCCAGCATCTGGATGAACTTGATGCGGGCCGGGTCGTTGAATTTCAGCTCGATGTCGGTGCCGCCGAAGCCGTTCTCCTTGGTGGCGTAGGGCAGGTTGTGCCAGGCGCCGTAATTCTCGATCATGGTCCAGGTCTGCCACTGCGGCGTGAACCCGCATTTGGCGCCGGCGGCGACGGCCTTCTTGGCCATCTCGCCGAGTTCCGGCCAGGTCGTGGGCGGCTTGTCGGGATCGAAGCCGGCCTTGGCGAGCAGCTCCTTGTTCCAGTAGAGCACCGGAGTCGAGGAGTTGAACGGCATCGACAAAAGCTTGCCGTCGGTCGTGGCGTAATAGCCGTAGACCGGGCCGATGAAGGCCTTGGGATCGAACGGCTCCTTGGCGTCGGCCATCACCTGGTAGACCGGATAGACCGCGCCCTTGGCCGCCATCATGTTGGCCGTACCGACCTCGAAGACCTGCACGATATGCGGGCCCTGCTTGGCGCGGAACGCCGCCACCGCCGCCGTCAGGGTCTCGGTGTAGGAGCCCTTGAACACCGGGACGACCTTGTAGTCCTTCTGCGACTTGTTGAAGCCGTCGGCGAGCTGGTTGACCGTGTCGCAGAAGGACTACAAG
>Ga0193752_1003876_pt1 | contig 10002 bp, 7 predicted proteins | sample H1c1metaG_FD_144924 | JGI IMG/M metagenome (GOLD analysis project Ga0193752, IMG submission 144924) | Soil microbial communities from a riparian zone of the East river system, Colorado, United States - H1c1 | ecosystem: Environmental > Terrestrial > Soil > Riparian zone | place: USA: East River...
ATGCTGGGCACTAATGACAGTGCCATCAAAGGGCCAAATGGAGCTCCCGTAGCACCAGATGCTTACTATGATAATCTGAAAATTATTACTGACAGGCTGATAAAGGATTATCCCAACTGTAAGATCATCATTCAACAACCCATATGGTATAGCCCTAATACTTATAATGGCGCTCAATATCTTCAGGAAGGGCTGGACAGGCTGCAGAGTTACTTCCCGCAAATAAAAAAGCTGGTTAAAACCAACAAGCACCAAATATTTTTAGGCGACACCAAAGCGTTCGGTTATTTCAAAAATAATTACCAGGCAGGCCTTCAGGCAGAAAATGGGCACCAGGGGATTTTTTACCTGCACCCTAACCAGGCGGGAGCAGGAGCCTTAGGCGTCTTCTGGGCAAAAGCTATCTATAAGATCATCCATAAATAAAACAAGCCTCTCTTTTGGAGAAGCCTGTTCTGAAATTTTGTTTATACTTTTTTATAAAGATTAATGATGATCGTGTCCATGATCGCCACCGCCGCGATGCCCGTGATCGCCACCGCGTCCATGACCACCGCCCCTGTCATGACCTCGAACAAATCCGCCACGATCAATGCCCACAGCGCGCCCGTGATTGGCACGAGCTATCCCAATAGGACGTCCATGATCTCTGCCACGCCAATGATCGCGATATCTCACATCACGGCTATCACGGATGAAAGCCTGGCCACCATGGCCTCTGTAAGAAGCATACCTCGTTCTGTAAACATCATGACGTATCCATGGGCGTGGCTCATTTACCACAACTTTATAGCCATGATACATATCATAACCACGATATCTCGCGGGCAGATACGTCCTGTGCACCCATCCGCCACCGCTTAAATAAACATATTGATGTGCGGGAACATCATAGTAAGCATCCACATCAGGGATGTAATAATAATCAACATGATCATAACCAACAGGGCCCCATTCGGGCTGGCTGTTGATATTAACGCCCAAACTAACGTGTACCTGGGCAAAATTATCTTTTTCATACCCTATAGGACAAATAATACAGCTAAAAGTTTAATCTTTAATTGACAACACTATCTTGCCGATTATAATTTCAGCTATAAATTAAGCAAAACAGGCTTCCCTGGTTAGGGAAGCCTGTTATTACCTTCGATATTAATATTTAAATAATCTCTTAATGATGGTCATGTCCTTTATCACGTCCATGCCCTTTATCACCATGACCGCGACCCCTGTTTCCATTGTCGCCCTTCCAGTGGCTCTGATATTTTTGTTCGTGCGAATCGCGGATAACAACCTGGTCATGCCTTCCTTTATAAGTTGCATATTTCGTCCTGATCGTTCTGTTGCGTACCCACGGGGTGCGTTCATTTACTACAACTTTATAGCCATGATATACATCATAATTGCTATAACGTGGAGGCAGTGCAGCGGAGTGCACCCAAACCCTGTTACTATAATAAACATACTGATGCGCGTTAACATCATAATAGCTATTGATATCAGGCATATAATAATAGTCGGCATGGTCATAGCCTACCGGGCCCCAGTCAGGCTGGCTTCCTATGTTTATGCCCAGGCTCACATGTAGCTGCGCTTTGGCTAAGTTAAATGATAAACAGCTCAATAATATGGCTGCCATAAAGATGATCTTTTTCATAAATTGTTTTTTTGTTCAGGTATAAGACAATTATTAAAGCACAAAGTTTAAACTTTAATATCAGGTAAGTAAGTGTAAACCGCTTCAAATTGTGTAACAAGTTTATGTCACATTAGATAATGTTTAAGATATCCGGGGGTTTATGGAATAGAGACTTACGAAGTTTAACTCGATATTATTTGTTTTTCAAAGGCCTCGTTGAGGGCTACGCCGTTTTGAAACTTCGTAAGTCTTAAGGAGTTTCAAATAAAGTTTTTGAAACGGCAGCTGACTTATTGCTCGTCAGGATTTTCTTTTTCTTCGGCCTTTTTAGAAACCATAGCCAGTGGCTTGCCTATTATCTTATAATTGCCATCACCTTTTAGCACTGCAGCAACCTGGTTTCTGTCCTGCATTATTTTTACAGACTGAGCCAGTTCCTTATCATATTTAAAATTGGTTTCATAGCGGCCCTTATCATAATAATAGCGGGATGCTATTTCGTTTTCAAGCACCTGCCTTATCTCCTCCTTATACTGCTGCAGGTCATTCTTTTTACTGCTGGCCACTTTTGCCTTTAGCACATCATATTCAGCTTGTATATCTGCAAATTGTTTTTCCTTGGTAGCTTCTGTCTTTAAACCGCTTATTATTTTTTCTGTAGTGGTGGTATAACTATAATTTTTATCTGCAAGAAATTTTACAAAACTGCCATAGTCGGCATCTGAAAGATGAAATGATTTGGGGTCACTAATTTGCACATGTGTATTGCGGTAAAGCGTTGCATAATCAAACACCAGGAATTTGGATACCAGTGCCTGTGTAATATTTGCAAAGCGATCTTGTTTTACAAAAATATCGGGATAAACACCGCCGCCGTCGTATACAGAGCGCCCGTCCTTGGTTTTATATTCATGCATCATTGAATCGGCAACCTTTACTACGCTGCCATCATCCTTGCGGTGTGTATAGTCAAGCGCCTGCACACAGCGGCCTGATGGGATATAGTACTTAGCAATGGTAATCTTTACCAAACTGTTATAAGGCAAATTAAATGTTTGCTGTACCAGGCCCTTGCCATAGCTGCGTTGTCCTATAATTACTGCACGATCAAGATCCTGCAATGAGCCTGCCACAATTTCGGATGCGGAGGCTGAGCGGCCGTTTACCAGCACCACTAAGGGTAGGTTGGGTTCAAGCGGTGTGCTCTGTGTGCTATAGGTAAAGTTCTTTTCTTTTATCTTGCCTTTTTGCGATACTACTTCCACATTTTTCGGCACAAACAGGTTCACAATTTTTACAGCTTCTTGCAATATGCCGCCCCCGTTTGAGCGCAGGTCAAGGATAATTCCATTAGGATTATTCTTTTTAATATCGGTCAACGCGGTGGTTACTTCATCGGCCGAGTTTTCTAAAAACTTATCCAGCTTAATATAACCCATATTGCCGTCCACCATCCCATAATAGGTAACGTTGGGCTGCTTGATCTCATCGCGGATCAATTTCTTCTCAATAGGTTCCGCGTCATCACGCTTGATCTGCAGTTTAACAATTGCGCCTTTTGAACCCTTTAAAAGCTGGCTAACCTGGTCGTTATTTTTGCCATTAAGATCTACATCATTTATTTTTAACAGACGGTCGCCCGGCCTTATATCGGCTTTCTGAGCCGGAAATCCTTCAAATACATCAGAAACAAATACTTTATTATTCCTTACGAAGATACCCGCGCCAATACCACCATATTGCGTGCTTACGTAATGCAGCCTGTAATCTTCAATTTCCGATTCGGGAACAAACTCCGTATACGGGTCCAATCCCTCCAGCATGGCATCTACACCGGTTTTTATCATTTTTGAAGAGTTAATATCATCCACATAGTTAATATTAACCTCTTTGTAAACCGACGCAAAAACGTCCAGGTTTTTCGATATCATGAACAAATCATCATTAAACCCCCATACACCTACCGCCAACACCATTATGCCGGCAACAAAACCCCACTTTTTAAAATTTCTTTTCATCATTTCGCATTAGATATGAGCTGTTAGATTGAGACACCGAAAGAAAATCCAGACCAGAATCTAAAAATAGAATATAAAATTAAGTATTTGATTTGAAATACGATAACGCTTAGAAAGGTTTTACATTATATCGAAGAATCTCGAATTCGATCACTCAAATCTCCAAACCGTTTTACAGCCGGTTATTGTCTATATTCACCAAAGCTTTTTTTAGGGTGAACACTACATATTTACGGTCGCGGTTCACCAGTTCCATTACTTTACTGATCAGGCTGTCTTCCTGGCCCTCGCTATATTGCAATTGCTCATCGGTAAGATGATTATATTTCCGTTGTAGTTTGATCTTTACACGCTCCCAATCCTTGTTGCTGATACTGATCTCTGCCATTGTCAAATAATGTTTTAGCAAAAATAGAAAAAATCTGGTGTTGCGGGTTGTAATAATTTGGCCTGTAATTTGTTTAAACCCTTCTCAATGGTTTACATCTAACCTATTTATAAACTAAATTAATAACAAAAATGAAAAAGCTACTTTTAAGTGTCGCGTTACTGATCGCTATAAGCATCAGCGCGAAGGCACAATTCTCCGTGGGTATTAAAGGCGGGGTCAATTTTTCCAAGATCAATACCGATAACCTGAACAGCTCAACATTAACCGGCTACCAGGCAGGCGTATTCGCCCGCTTTGGAAGCGCGCTGTATTTACAGCCCGAAGTTTACCTGAGCAGCTCTGGCGGTAAGTTCACTTCAAGTGATAATGGTACTGATTACAGTGCTAAGGTCCGTTTTACCAACCTTAATGTGCCACTCCTGTTAGGCCATTCGTTTGGCGAAAAAGACCTTAATTTCAGGCTGATGGTTGGCCCGGTTTATACTTATAACCTTGATAAAAGCGCCAGTTTCTCCAACAATGTAAATGGTGCAATATCCGATTTCGGCGATTATAAGAACAGCACCTTAGGCTTCCAGGCTGGTGGTGGTATTGACATCGGCGCTATAACGGCTGATATACGTTATGAAGGCGGACTGACTAAAATAAGCGACAACTTCGGCCAGAAACAAAACTTGTGGGCCCTGAGTGTAGGCTTTAAGTTCTTCTAAAAAGCAGGATTTTAAACATTTTAAAAGGCCCCGGTGATCACCGGGGCCTTTTTTGTACGCTTAAACGGACAACCCTCAAACAAGGTGTATTTTATCCCGGTCTAAATCACCCTCAATTTTAATAATATGCCGGCTGTGCATTTTATTATTATATTGGGCTTACTAAACCTCATTAATTTGAAAATATTTTTTACACTGATCATCCTGTCTTTTGCAACATTGATCCTCAAAGGGCAAACTCAACCTTTTGGTAAAATTGATACTGCCGACCTTAAGTTAACCACATGTGATTTTGAAAAGGATGCCAATGCTATGGTGCTTTTTGACAAGGCCCAAGTTTACTATAAATACTCCACCATAATTATGCTGCGTCATAAAAGGATCAAGATATTTAATGATAATGGTAAAGATGCTGCTAAAGTACGTATCGAATTTGATGGGGCACACAATGATGAAAGCATATCAGACATTAAAGCCCAAACAATTAACCTTGAACATAACTCGATAACCTACATACCGGTAGATAAATCGCTTATTTATAAGCAGGACATAGATAAGGAAAGCAAAGCTATAATTTTCACTTTTCCAAATGTAAAACCAGGTTCAGTGATTGAGTTTTCCTATAAATGGTCAACACCATATGCAGGCAATTTCCCTAATTGGTTCTTCCAGTCGGATATACCAGCACGGTACAGCGAATTTCAGGGTGACTTTAATAATGATTACACATTTAAGATCATCAGAAAAGTTTACCAGAAATTGGCTAAAGACACATCCATTTTTTTAAATGGTAAAAATGATAACCAGGGTAAAAGGTTTATATGGGCCCTAAGCAATGTTCACACATTAAAGGAAGAACCTTATATGACTCCATTAAAGGAAAATATACAGGGTATATTATTCCAGGTATCACGCCGCGAGGCTACCTGGATCAACTTGATAAGGGGTTTGCTTAGGGATGAAGATTTCGGCTTGCAGTTGGATAGTACTATAAATTTGAATGACGAAGAGAAAATATTAACTGCGGCATATTTGCTGAAAACACGAGATGAAAAAATTTCCTACATTTTCAGCGCAGTAAAAGCCAATGTAAAATGGAATGACTTTAATGGCGTATTTACCAATGATGGAATAAAAAAGGCATGGAATAAAAAAACCGGCAATTCGGCCGAGCTGAATTTAATCTTATGTCACCTGCTAAAAAAAACCGGGATACCTGTTTACCCTTTGCTTGTAAATACACATGGCAAAATTGATGAGCGCTACGCTACTTTTGGCCAACTAAATAAAATAGTTGGCTATATCAGCATTGACAGCACAAAGAAATATGTTTTAGATGCCGCCGGGCCCTATAACAGATATAATGAAATACCTTTTTACCTGTTGAACTCAAACGGTTTAATGGTAGATCCCATATCAAAAGGGTCCAGGTTTCTTATTTTGCAAGATATGTCGCCATTAAGGAAAGTTGTTTTTGTGAACGCACAGATAATGGCTGATGGAAAAATGACCGGAACAACCCAGATCAATACCTTTGGCCATGATAAAATAGTGGCCCAGAAAAAATACAAAGATGACGGGGAAAAGAAATATATAGATTACCTGCGTGACGATGATAATAACCTAAAAATATCATCTTTAAAATTAGAGAACATGGAGGTTGATTCGTTGCCGCTAACACAAAATATTGAATTTAACCTGGAGTTGCCGGGATCTGATGATAATTATATTTATTTCAGCCCCAATTTATTTACGGGTCTTTATACCAACCCATTTTTAAGCGAAGACCGTATTTCTGATATTGATTTTAAGTATTGCAATAACTATACAATTAGCGGGAGATACAAGATACCCACTGGGTATAAATTAGATGCCTTACCGAAAAGTGCAAATATGTTTACCCCTGATAAAAGCATTGGATTTAAACGCGCAACTGCCGAAGAGGATGGATATGTTCTGGTGCATTATAGCATTACTTTTAAAAGATCCATTTACCCAAAGGACGAATATCCCGATATACATGCCTTTTATAAAAAAATGCACGAAATGCTGAATGAGCAGATCGTTCTGAAGAAAATGTAACAGAATGCAATAATTTAATGGCTATATATCCACGCTATCCTTATATTCGACTAGCCAAACTTTATCACATGAATAAAATTTTTACTCTCTTATTGATCAGCGTTGTTTGCTTAGCCGCTAACGCGCAAACTACTCCTCCCACACAGCCCTATGGGAAAATTGACATCGCCGATCTGCAAATGAAAGCCTGCGACTTTGAGCCGGATGCCAATGCCGAGATACTCTTCGACAAGGGCATCATGACCTCGAATGGGTTTGAGCGCCATGTGCGTGTTAAAGTTTTTAATGATTTCGGCAAAAATATAGCAAGCGTACGCCTGGAAAATGTATCCGTAAAAGATGTCCTGGGTGGAGAAACCTTCAATCTTAACGATGGGAAAATAGAAATTACGCCGCTTAATAAAAAGGATATCTACCTTGAAAAACTCGACAGGTTAAATTCTGTGGTCGTGTTTGCGTTACCTAATGTAAAGGCGGGGTCTGTTGTCGAATTTAAATACAGGGGGCCGTTCCGTGGGATATGGTTTTTTCAAAACAGCATACCAACCCGTTACAGCGAGATACAGACTGATTTCCCATCCACCGGTCATCCTTTCAGGTTTATACCGCATATCAAACAGGAGTATGCAAAAAATGTAGGCGAACCGGCTGATTTTAAACAGACCAAAGCTTTATCAAACGTCCGCTCGCTGCCTGATGAACCTTTTATGAGCGCCCGCCAGAGCAACCTGCAGCGCATGGAATATAACGGCCCTTTTTTTATTTATACTTCATGGCCGGCAATTGGTGAGCTTTTATCGAAACTTTTCGATATGGACCAAAACGTTGATGCGCGCATACCCGGCGAGAAGGCTATTCTTGACCAGGCAAAAAAATTGAGCACCAACGATGAAAAGATCGCATACATATTCGGGCAGGTTAAAAATTATATGAAATGGAATGATATGGTTAGTTTTTTTGCCGAAGACGGGGCTTCAACCGTGTGGAACAAAAAAACGGGAAACTCAGCCGAAATTAACTGGATCGTATACCATTTACTGAAAAAAGCCGGTATAAAATCACTGCCGATGATTGTGAGCACCAAAAGCCGGGGGAAGCTGAATCCCGCCATCCCCGATGTTTTCATGCTGGCTAACATGGTTGTTTACTTGCCTATAGATACTACCAAATATTACATTTTGGATGCCACCAGTAAATACAATCTTTTTAATGCCATTCCAACCGAGGAACTGAATACTTTCGGCCTGACACTGGACAGGGATAACAGTATTTTTGAAACGCCTTTTATCTATCGTCAAGAGCCTGTAATGCAATCGGTTTTTATGAATGCCGAAATTAAGCCGGATGGCAAAATGAATGGCAATGCTGAAATAACCAGTTATAGCTATAATAAAATAAATGCTGTAAAAAAATATAAAACCGATGGTGAAGAAAAATACATTAACTATTTGCGCAATGATGACAACAATTTGAAGATATCAGCCATTAAAATGGAAAATATGGAGGTTGACAGCCTGCCGCTTACCCAGAAAATAGATTTCGGACTTGAATTGAATAGCTCGAATGATAATTACATGTACTTTAATACCAACCTGTTTACCTTAATGGGTGCCAATCCTTTTATGAAAGAGACCCGTTTTTCGGATATCGATTTCGGCTACCGGGACAATTATTCTATCAGCGGGATGTATAAATTACCAACGGGATACAAAACCGATGCTTTACCTAAAAGCGTTACCATTGTGATGCCTGACGGTAGTATTGTATTTAAAAGAATTATAGCCGAAGAGGAGGGCGTGGTAACCGTGAGATTCGTACTTGACCACAAAAAGTCAATTTATTTTAGAGAAAATTACCAGGATATCCGCGGGTTTTATAAAAAAATGTATGAGTTGCTAAATGAGCAGATCGTATTAAAAAAATCTTAACCACATTTAAGCACCTCCCAGTTAAATAATTTAATTAGGCATACAATTTTTTTACAAAATTGTTTTGATTGTTTGAAAATATATTATATTCGGGGAAACCAAAGCCTTAATTACATGAATAAAATTTTTACTCTCTTATTACTGGTAGGCATCACAATTACTGTTAATGCACAAACAGTCCCTTCAGCGCAACTCTATGGAAAAGTGGACCAGGCCGACCTGGAAATGAAATCCTGCGATTTTGAAAAAGATGCCAATGCCATGGTGCTTTTTGATAAGGGCTCCGTTTATTATAGTAATGATCTTTATTCAGTAGTTGAGGAAGTTCACAGGCGCATTAAAATTTTTAATGATAACGGGAAAAAAGAAGCCGATGTGCGTATTGAGTTTTCGGGTGGCACCCGGTATGAATATGTCACGGGTATACAAGCCCAGACAATCAATTTAGTTGACGGCAAAGTGGAAATAACCAAACTCGACAAAAAATTGATTTACACCAAAACTATTGATAAAGTATCTTCCGAAATAACATTTACCTTCCCAAATGTAAAAGCCGGTTCAATAATCGAATATAAATATACGTTGACTACCAATAGCAATGTTCATATACCGAGCTGGGATTTCCAGGATAATATTCCGGTAAGATATAGTGAATACAGTACAGCAATACCTGATATTTTTTATTTCAGACCTCAGCCACATTTAACAATGCCTTTGTTAAAACATACCCATACAACGGATGGAAGAAGTTTGGTTGATGGAGCAAGTTCATATCCTTATAGCGACGAAACTGAAATAAGGGCAATGGCAAATATACCCTCATTGCCGGATGAGCCTTACATGTCGTCATTTTACGATAATGTGCAGTCAATTCGGTTCCAGATAGTTTCGATCAGGCCAATAGGTGGTTTTGCAAAAGTCGGTACCGATACATGGGCCAAGGTCGGCGGCAGACTTGCCGATGATGATGATTTTGGCGGCCAACTTAAAAGAAAACTAAATAATGAAGAAGCTATTATAAATAAAGCAAAAGCATTAAAAACAATTGATGAGAAAATCGCATACGTTTTTAATGAAGTAAAAACAGCGATGAAATGGAATGGTGTAGACCACTGGTATACTGTAGACGGTACTTCCCGTGCCTGGGAAAATAAATCGGGTAATTCTGCCGAAGTTAACCTGATACTTTATCATTTACTTAAACAAAGTGGGGTAAACGCATACCCTATGGTTG
>Ga0193752_1003877_pt1 | contig 10002 bp, 7 predicted proteins | sample H1c1metaG_FD_144924 | JGI IMG/M metagenome (GOLD analysis project Ga0193752, IMG submission 144924) | Soil microbial communities from a riparian zone of the East river system, Colorado, United States - H1c1 | ecosystem: Environmental > Terrestrial > Soil > Riparian zone | place: USA: East River...
GGAGAAATGCAGCGATCGCAAGAAGTCCATACAATGTTGGCGCATGAGCAGTACGTTGTCCGAAGCTGGCATAATCGGTATTAAAATGAACATCACTCAATGGCTGCAAACGGATGTCCATTGTGTTCTTTGCATCCTTGCGTGCGCCTGGACTATACTTTTGAAGGAGAGCATTCAATTGTTGCTCGACGGCCACTTTATCGTTGGCATCGGAAAGCTTAACCCAGGCTTTGGAATAGGCCATCCAGTCATTCCACTCATCCATCATAAAGTCATGACGGAACGAAGTTTCGAAGATGGTGGCATACGAAATAAACTCCCGGGAAGTGAAATCGGTGATCTCATCGAGATCCCTGACGATACCTGTAATCTCGGTGTCGAGATTGCCATTGTAGGTGAGCCTCCGACCTGGGATGTCAGTCATTGGCACGCCGGGGAAATATTGTTTTGCACGACTTTCTGTCAGCACGGCTGAGAATGGTTTGTCGAGTGCATTGGATGGAGAGCCGGCGATCCATTCGAATGGCACGAGTTCGAAATAGTCGTTGACTGTAAAAACGACGTCGGGTTGTTTCTTAAAGACTTCCAACCTGTTATTGCGTACGACCTCTACTTTGACATTGCTTTCGCCCTGGAATTGCATCACCGGCACGGTGGCGTCAACGCCGGTCACTTCATTCTTGATTGCATTAGGGATCGGGGCCGGAATGGCTGCGCCGTGCGCCGTGTCGCCATTGAACTTAAAGTCCATGACGATGCGATAGATGCGATCGCTGTTGTTCTCGAACTTGTCGAAACTCAGTTCATATTTGACTATGAGGAAGATGACGAGGGCGGCGCTGATGCCTATCGACAATCCGAATACGTGAATGAATGTGAAGAATTTGTTTCGCCAGATATTGCGGAAGGCAATGGTAAGGTGGTTCTTGAGCATGATCAAGACGGAGGTTTAGTATTGGTGCAAACCCAAATACTAAAGTAGTGCCAAAAAAATAGCCGTGTTAAGAGGAGTTTTGGGTGGTTTAAAAGAGCGTCCCGACCGCATACGAACAACGCTGGCCGGATGCGAGCGTATTGAAGAACTTAGACCTTATAATGCAACCTTCACACGCTGCTGGATTTTCTTCTTCGCGCGCGGTTTGCGGCACGTAGAATCCGAATTTCCTTGGCAGAAGAAACTATCGACCAGCTACCTAGTACGACACATGATAGCAAGGCCAGAAACCACAAAAAACTAATAATTACGTGTATCATAGACTGTCGTGTTGCCGTGTTTCGCCACCAGTATTCTGTTGTGGTAACGAGTGTTGTAATTCATCGTTCATCTTCGACTTCAACGTATCTTCAATGAAAGTTTGCACCATTATAATGACGAGCTGAAGCCCCGCCACATAGCTCAACCACTCAGTTATTTGTTCGAGGATCATGGGAATTGAATTTGTTATTTGACAATGAAACGATACGACATTCTGCCGTTAAACTAAGTGCTACAGAAAAGATCACCAGGATTAATACAATGGTTGCGGTTGCCGCGGAAAGCCCAGGATCCGAATACGCAGACTTGAGATTCATACATAACAGAATCATACAAATCATTGATCCAACAAAGACCTTATCTTTCAATTTCGCGCTTAACTTTGTTCGCCATGCGTTAAAATTTGAAATACATACCGAAAGTCCAATGAACATAACGTCAGTCATCTTAACATAAGCTTCCCAGGTTGTTGGCAACGGTCGCATATCCAAAGCGATCGATGCCGTAATAAGAAATGGCAACAACGCTGGAAGGATTGTAAAACCAAACCATTTCCAAACGTTACCCGCCTTATAAAAAACTTTATTGAAAACTGCATTGGTCGGACTGCTCGATTAAACAATCCTTACCCAACGCAATATGAAGATACGGCGTCGTTAACCCGTAACACGCTTCCACAACAATATCATGGCGAGATTGTCAGGAAAACCTGTGCAGGCTACGGCCGCTTTGAATGGAATATCGAACTTAACTAATTGAGAATCACGCTTGAACCGTACTATACGACTTAACGCTCTCCAATCCTCTCGATTCATTGACATAATCCTTGCATACCTGGCGTATGCCCTCCACTAATTCAATCCTGTGATACCATCCCAACTGGTTGATCTTGCTGGTATCCAACTGTTTCCTCGGCGTTCCATCCGGATAGGCTGAGTCAAAAACAATCTCTCCCTGAAAACCAACTTCATTCTTTATCATGTATGCCAGTTCACGGATCGAAAGATCTACCCCGGTCCCTACGTTAATGATTTCGGAACTGTCGTAGTGCTCCATCAGGAACACGCATGCATCGGCTAGGTCATCCACATGAAGGAACTCGCGCTTCGGCGAACCTGTACCCCACACTTTAACTTCCTGTGCGCCCTTGTCCTTCGCATCAAACATCTTACGGATCAACGCCGGCAGAACATGCGAGTTCTTCAGGTCATAGTTATCATTGGGACCGTACAGGTTAGTCGGCATAAGGCTGATGAAGTTACAACCATACTGGCTCCTGTATGCCTGGCACATCTTGATGCCGGCAATCTTAGCGATCGCATACGGTTCGTTGGTCGACTCCAGCAAGCCACTCAACAAGGATTCTTCCTTCAAAGGCTGCGGAGCAAACTTCGGATAAATACATGAAGAGCCCAGGAACAGCAGCTTCGACACACCATGTACGAATGACTGATGGATCACATTGGTCTGTATCATCATGTTATCGTAGATAAATTCGCCGCGATTGGTATTGTTTGCATGAATACCACCGACTTTTGCTGCCGACAGGAAAACATAGTCGGGTTGTTCCATTTCAAAGAACCGCGCTACCTGTGCCTGGTCGCGCAGATCGAGCTGGCTCGAGTTCCTTAAGATAAAATCATCGAAACCCAGCTCTTTTAATTTGCGATAGATAGCAGAGCCAACCATACCCTTATGACCGGCGATGAAAATCCGTGCGTGTTTTTCCATGATAGGTTATAATTAGAATTCACTGTTATATACTTCCATACCATTTTGAGCGAGCACCCTTTCGCGGCTCATGGCCTTGAGGTCGCTCTCCATCATATCTTTTACAAGGTCGTCGAGCGTATGGGTGGGCTCCCAACCCAATTTTCTCTTTGATTTTTCAGGATCACCGATCAGCAACTCCACTTCTGTTGGACGGAAGTATGCGGGATCGACTGCTACCACAACAGTACCTGGCTCTAAATCATATTCAGGGTTCGAGCAGCTCTCTACTTTTGCAATTTCTTCATTACCCGTTCCTTCGAAGCTTACGGTAATACCAACATGTTTGAAAGCCTTGTCGACAAAGTCGCGCACAGACGTTGTCACGCCGGTTGCGATCACAAAATCTTCCGCTGTTTCCTGCTGGAGGATCAGCCACATAGCTTTCACATAGTCTTTTGCATGACCCCAGTCGCGTTTGGCGCTCAGGTTACCGAGATACAGTTTGTCCTGCAAGCCCATTGCGATACGAGACACGGCGCGGGTGATCTTCCGGGTTACGAATGTTTCGCCGCGTAGCGGGGACTCATGGTTAAAGAGGATACCATTGCAAGCAAACATATTGTAGGCTTCGCGATAATTCACTGTGATCCAGTAAGCATAAAGCTTTGCAACGGCATAAGGTGAACGGGGATAGAACGGCGTTGTTTCTCTTTGAGGTATCTCCTGCACGAGACCATACAGCTCGGAGGTAGATGCCTGGTATATTTTTGTCTTCTTCGAGAGCCCAAGCAGTCGAACCGCTTCGAGGATACGAAGGGTACCGAGGCCGTCGGCATCTGCTGCATACTCGGGCATGTCGAAACTTACTTTAACATGCGACATCGCACCGAGGTTATAGATTTCGTCGGGTTGAACTTCCTGTATAATACGGATGAGATTGGATGAATCCGTCAGGTCACCGTAGTGAAGTTTGAAACGAACATCCTTTTCATGTGGGTCCTGGTACAGGTGGTCGATGCGCTGCGTGTTGATCGAACTGCTGCGCCGTTTGATGCCGTGTACCATATAGTCCTTTGATAAAAGGAGTTCGGCAAGATATGACCCATCCTGCCCTGTGATCCCTGTGATTAAAGCCGTCTTCCTCGTTGCCATTCTATTTTGCGTTTTTAAGTTTTTTAACTGTGATTAAGTATTCACAATTCTAGCGCTGGAAACGGCCCTCACGCAATCAGAAAAGTCTCATTTTCCCATGATTGTTATCATTGGTTAGCGGTGTTATTAGCAGCAAAATTGCATTGGATTCATAAAGAATTTTAACACTTGTTGGCTATGGAGGGCAGGAATCATTCGTCGATCGCTAAAGTGATGATATTTATCATCGACTGTTGGCTAATTCATCTCGCATTCGATCTGGTAAGGGTCCAGGGTATGGACCTGGGCATGCCAGAAATTCAGTTTACTACGTTCTACCTGGTTTTCAGTCTCACCTGGATCGCTTCCGGTTTCCTGAATAAAATATACAGGCTGGACTCTATCAGTATAGTACAGGTTATCAGCGTCAATTTGTTTAACGCATTCCTGACTCACGTCATTTTGATGATCCTGGTATTTTTCACGTTCAACGTATTTGCTATACACATCAGGACACTAATATGGTTATACGCCCTGTCGATAGCATTCATCACAGCTACGCGTATCGCCTACAAGCTGGTCCGTAAATATCTTGAGTTCTCAGGTTTCGAAACCCGTAACGTGGTGATCGTGGGTATCACAGGTTCTGGAAAGGCCCTTCACGAGTTCTTTGCACAAAATCCGTCGAACGGGTATCGTTTCAAAGGATTCTTCAGCGGCGAAGACGTCCCAGCTTACAAACACCTGACTGTCGGCGGCCTCGATAATATCAAAGAGTACTGCAACAAGAACGGCATCGACGAGATCTACTTCGCATTGCCACCTTCTCACCAGCACCTGCTGCGGGAACTTGCGCGCTACGCCGACGACCAGCTCATTCATTTCCGTATCGCTCCCGACTTCAGCAATATCGCCAGCAGAGGCAATACGTTCATGATGAACTCAGTGCCAGTACACACAACACGCCGCCAACCACTGGGTATGCTCGCAAACTCATACCTGAAGAGAACTTTTGATATCCTATTCTCCATGATTGTGATCTGTGTCGTGTTCCCGATCATATTCCCAATCATCGCAATGGCCATCCGCATCGATTCTGAAGGACCGATCTTCTTCAAACAGGTGCGACCCGGCAAACGAAACAAACTTTTCGAATGCTACAAGTTTCGCACCATGAAGGTCAACATCAATACCGAACTCCAGGCTTCAAAGAACGATTCGCGCATCACACGCGTGGGTGCTTTCCTCCGCAAGAGTAACCTCGACGAGCTTCCACAATTCTTCAATGTTCTCTTTGGCAACATGTCAGTTGTTGGTCCAAGACCAAACCTGGTTTGTCACCTGGAAGAATATTCAAAGAAGATCCAGGATTATAAGATCCGTCACTTTATCACACCGGGAATTACCGGTTATGCGCAAGTGAACGGCCTTCGCGGAGAAACCCGCGAACCGGGATCGATGGAGAAGCGCGTCGAATACGACGTTTCTTATCTCGAAAACTGGAGCCTGATCCTCGACCTGAAGATCATTTGGCTCACTGTGTGGAATATGGTTAGAGGGGACAAAAAAGCGTATTGAGATGAAAAGGATGTCAATTCTCGGTTCTGTGATCACGTTAGGATCATACGGCAGTATTCTCGATAAGATCATCGCACTGGCCGGTCAAAAAGTACCTTCATACGTGTGCTTCGCAAATGTTCACATGGTGGTTGAAGCGAACAATGATCCGGCTTTCCGTCGTGTGGTTAACCAGGCTACCATCGTAGCCCCCGATGGCAAGCCGCTTTCGGTCTTCTTAAAGTTATTTCACAACATCAACCAGGACCGGGTATGCGGTATGGACTTGCTTCCTGATCTTCTCCGGCGTGCAGAGGAGTCGGGCCGTTCCGTATTCTTTTACGGAGGCCAACAGAATGTCCTGGACATTATCGAAACCAAAGCGAGAAAAGAATTTCCGGATCTGAAGATAGCCGGGTTGTATTCGCCACCGTTCCGCCAGCTGACGGAACAGGAGAAAGCGGAAGATGTGGACCGTATCCGCCAGTCTGGAGCTGACCTCGTGTTTGTATCTCTTGGCTGCCCGCGACAGGAAAAATGGATGGCAGAGCATGTAAAGAAACTGAATGCATGTTTCCTCGGCCTTGGACAGGCATTCGTGGTGTATGCCGGCCTCGAAAAAAGACTTCCAGCGTGGATGCGTGCTCTGTGTCTTGAATGGGCGTACAGGTTGGTATTGGAGCCTCGCAGATTGTGGCGCCGGTATCTTTATACAAACACAGAATTCCTGAGGATGACCGCCAGGTATGCGATAACGAATTACAGAATGCGATCTTCCGTTCCGGCGAAGAACTAATCCTCCTCTTCAACTCTTTTCTACACTTTCAACGCTCACCATCCAGTAATCGTAGGGCCGGCGAATGAGCCGCTTGATGCGTCCACCTATAATAAAAGGGAATACTTTCACGTAGTGACTTAGGAGCACGGACGCGCAGCAGGTGACGGCAAGGAAAAACCTCGAGACGATGTTGACCCGCGAGTATTGTGGTGATAACATGAGGACCTCAGACATCGCGTGAAGGGCGATCGTAATGTGCGGGAAGTTTGCGGAGAACCAGGAGGCACCGATCACCTTTGCATAGTTCTTCATGCTGTGTGAGACCCCACCGAATTTCTTGTTGTAGCCGGTGATATCGAGATTCTTGATCTTGCCAGTAAAGGCAACTGAAGCAACGAAATGCCAGTCGTCGCCGATCCGGTTTCGCAAGGGAATGGATTGGGCGAGCCTGCGGTTCATGAGGCCGTAGAACATCGCACCGTGCATCACTTTGAAATAATAATTTACGACACGTACGTATGCCGAAGATTGATCCATGGTGAAATCCTTCTCGACGAGGACAAGCTTACTGCCCTGCCAGTATCTTACCTGGCCCGACACCAGTGAATATTCGGGGTTGGCCGTAAGGAAGTCTACATATTTTTTCAGGATACCGTTGGCCAGCGTATCGTCGTCGGCGAGCCACAGGAAATAATCGCCTGTAGCTTTTCCAAGCACATATTGATAATTCGCAACCACGCCACGGTTGACGGGCTGCCGGTAATACTTTATCACATCGGGATGTCGTTGACTCAATCCAATGCAAATCTCCTCTGTATCATCATCCGTAGAGCAATTGTCGGATATGATTATCTCCAGGTTGTCGTAGTCCTGGTTAAATACGGATGTAACTGCCTTCAGTATTTTTCGGCCGCCATTAAAAGTCGGCAGACCAATGCTCACTTTCGGTCTCTTCAACTCTTCCCCTCTGCCGTTTCTCCTCTTCATAAAACAAAGCCACGTTCACCCCGTGGCGCTTTCCATTTCGTGTATCAGTTTATCATTCCATTTACTGGGCGACGCATGTTTCAATGCAATCGCTTTGTTATAGATTGTCAACAAGAGATTATAATTCCTTTCTGGTGTAAAATACCGGAGATACGTGGCGCGGGCTTTCTCCGAGATTTGATCTACATCAACACGTTCCTGCCAGATGTCTTCGATACGCCGTACCAAATCGCGTTCGCGGCCAGGTTCAAAAAGCAAACCATTAACACCATCCTGGACGAGTTCCTGCATGGCGCCGTGATTGGTTGCAATCACCGGTGTTCCCGAAGAAAATGCCTCGATCATTGTAAGCGGAAGTCCTTCATACCAGAGCGACGGGAATACCAACGCCGCACATGCCTTCATGTGGCTGATCACTGTTGCTTTGTTCTGGGGACCGAGGTAAACGACGTTCGGATTTGCCTTTGTGTGTTCGATCACGTCATCCCGAAGCGGGCCGTCACCAATAATGATCAGGCGGAACGGAAGCATGAACGAAGCCTGTAAAAGGGTGCGAAGTCCTTTCTCTTCAACCAACCTCCCCACAAAAAGGAAATGGTCGCGACGACGTGCCTGTCCCATACCACAATCCTGTACGGAATTGGGTTTAACCAGGACTTTCTCCGCCGGCAGCGGCATTCGCGCATTTGTAAATTTGTCTTTCGCGAAACCCGTGAGCGCTATGTAGAAGTCTACCTTTTTTCTCCATGTGCCGATCAAATGATGAAAAGAAATTGCGACAGCCAGTATTGCCGTTTCAAGGATAGAATTCCTGTAGACACCTTTACAGATGGCATCGAATGGGAACACCGACTTCAAACTCTTTTCATAAATAAAATTCTTGTAGAACAATGTTGCACTCGGGCATATCAGCCGGAAGTTGTGCAACGTAAGGATCACTGGTATCTTATAGCGATCGGCAACCCAAAACACTGCCGGCGACACCAGGGGCACAAAGTTGTGTACGTGAATAACATCCGGCTTAAAACCCTCCACTTTCTTACGGATAACTTTTGCAGACACCGGGTTATACAACAACCGCAGGCCGTTCAAACATTTATTCCAGAAGCCATCGATAACGGAGTTGTCCAGGACGATCTCCTCTACCGTGTGCCCGAAGCCGGCCAGCAGATCACTTTCCGCCCTGAAGACGCCATCCTCGCCGCCGGGTTGCTTATACTTATTATGAATCAGTAAAATTTTCATCGATCAAATTGATTAAAGCCCTATCAGCAATTTCGCGTCGACGAGTTTGCGAATTGCCACATTCACTACACTATAGTCCAGCCCGGACCTTTCACATACGTCGAGTACCGTGTGCGATCCATCCGACATGTTCAACATCCAAAGCATTGCCATCTGCACATCCTTTCCCGAATGATCGCCACCGACATTACTGTACAATCCACGCTTTCCCAATTGCGGTTCGCACTTCGGATTTACATTCAGGTATCTCCGGTTAACGTCCAGCATTTGCAGGATCTTCGAATACATCTCCAGCGACCCCTGCATTGTCTCTGCTGTTACCAGGTTCAGATCATCTGCGGATGTGTGATACTCAGGATACTCCAGGTAGGTTGTTCTTGTAAGACAACCAACGGGTAGATTGAAACCGGGAGAACAAAATTGTCGCTCGTCATAACCATACGGAGTGAATGGACGCACCTCGTGTTCAACGCCGCTCATCCTCAGCACTTGTTGCACAACATGATCGATATCCGCGTTGCCCAGTCTCGATTTCTTATAAGTAAACGAACCCGGGCGTCCCAACAGGGAAGCAACGAGCCCGTGTTTTATATACTTGGTCCTTCTTTCATTTAATGAAAGCCATGTGATTGCGCCGATCGTTCCGGGTATGAACAAGAACCTGTAAGAATATCTATGGCGTTTTGCCGAAAGCTCACGGGCAAGGAATGCACTTACCGCGATACCCGAAAGATTATCGTTCGCGAGTGATGGATGACAGATGTGAGTCGTAATCAACACCTCGTCTGTCGTCTCGCCAGGAATGAGGTACTCACCAAAGGTCATGTAACCTTTTTCCAGGGTCGCATCGATAAACACTTCGTAGTTGTCTTCGGGAAGATCTTTAAACTGGTTGTGAGTTATACAGAATCCCCAGTTCTCTTCGTAATAAGACGTGCGATACGGAATAAGATCCGGTTGACCGGGTATCGTGTAAAGATGTTCCTTCAGTTCGTCGAGCGTAACAGTCTTATGAACACCGACACTGTAATTGAGGACATGAAGGTTTGAGTTGGCGAAGTCAAGGATCTTTTCGCCATTGCTGTTCCTGATCCATCCATCGCGGATATTCCACTCCCTGGGAACATCCCAATCAAAAACCTGGGTACCCGTGGGGATTTCATAGCGGTCGACGGGAATGATCTCTGAAATGATGTCCAGGGTGCGGCGGACGCCGTTTCCGGTTATACTGCGGCAGATCGGATAGAGCTTCGTTATGAGCTCCATCATTTTTTGTCCATCCGTGAGGGTTTTACCCTCTCGGGGGTTGTCCTGGTCTGCGTTGGCAGGACAACCC
>Ga0193752_1003879_pt1 | contig 9996 bp, 4 predicted proteins | sample H1c1metaG_FD_144924 | JGI IMG/M metagenome (GOLD analysis project Ga0193752, IMG submission 144924) | Soil microbial communities from a riparian zone of the East river system, Colorado, United States - H1c1 | ecosystem: Environmental > Terrestrial > Soil > Riparian zone | place: USA: East River...
GACGGGTCTGGGTCTGAAAGAAGCCAAGGATCTGGTCGATGGCGCACCGAAGCCCGTGAAAGAAGGCATACCCAAGGCCGATGCCGAGAAAATCCTCAAGGATTTGCTGGCTGCCGGCGCGAAAGCCGAACTGAAGTAACAACGGTCAGGAGTGCCGGTCGGCGCATTGTGATATGCGCCGGCCGCCCCCACCTCATTAATCCTATTGCAGAATTTTTTGAGCTACCCGCAAGCAAAGCCCTATGCATACCGGAATTTCCGGTGCGCAGGGTGGTCTGTGTGTAGTGATTCCCGTGTTTCCCGTCTTTTTTGTGCTTGTTTAGCTAGATAACCTCTCCGGAGTTCACATGGCCTACTCCTTTACCGAGAAAAAACGTATCCGCAAGAGTTTCGCCAAGCGCGACAACGTATTGCCCGTGCCGTACCTGCTGGCGACGCAGATCGCGTCGTTTGCGGCGTTTCTGCAGGAGCACACCGCGCCCGAAGCACGCAAGCCGGAAGGCTTGCAGGCGGCATTCAAGTCGATATTTCCGATCGAGAGCCATTCCAAGAACGCGCGTCTTGAGTACGTGAGTTATGTGCTCGGCGCGCCGCCGTTCGACGTCAAGGAGTGCCAGCAGCGCGGCCTCACTTACGCGGCGCCGCTGCGTGCCAAGGTGAAACTCATCATCATGGACAAAGAGGCCGCCAAGCCCGCGATCAAGGAAGTGAAGGAGCAAGAGGTTTACATGGGCGAAATTCCGCTGATGACGACCACCGGATCGTTTGTCATCAACGGCACCGAGCGTGTGATCGTGTCGCAGTTGCACCGTTCACCCGGCGTGTTCTTCGAACACGACCGCGGCAAGACGCATTCCTCGGGCAAGCTGTTGTTCTCCGCGCGCGTGATTCCCTACCGCGGCTCGTGGCTCGACTTCGAGTACGACGCGAAGGACTATCTGTATTTCCGCGTCGACCGTCGCCGCAAGATGCCGGTGACGATATTGTTGAAAGCGCTGGGCCACACGCCGGAGCAGATCCTCAAAGAGTTTTTTCTCTTTGACACCTTCCACGTGAGCAAGGACACCATTGAGTTCGAGTTGGTGCCGGAACGCATGCGCGGTGAAACCGCGCGCTTTGACATCGCCACCAAGGGCGGCAAGGTCATCATCGGCAAGGACAAGCGCATTACCGTGCGCCATGTGCGCGAACTGGAACAATCCGGCCTGAAGCAAATGATCGTGCCGGAAGATTTTTTCATCGGCCGTGCGCTGGCGACTAATGTGGTCGATACCAGCACCGGTGAAATCATCGCAAGTGCCAACGAGGAAATTACCGACGCCGTGCTCGCCAAGCTGCGCGAAGCGAACATCACCAGCGTGCAGACGGTTTATACCAACGATCTGGATCAGGGGTCGTACATTTCGGCGACCTTGCGCATCGATGAAACCACCGATCAAGTGGCCGCGCAAGTGGCGATTTACCGCATGATGCGCCCCGGCGAGCCGCCCACTGAAGAGGCTGTCAAGTCGCTGTTCAATGCACTGTTCTTCTCGGAAGACCGCTACGATTTGTCGGCAGTGGGCCGTATGAAATTTAACCGCCGTGTGGGCCGCACCGAGTTGACAGGTGCTACCACCTTGTCGCCCGAAGACATAGTCGCGTCGATCAAGATTCTGGTCGAATTACGCAACGGCAAGGGTGAAATCGATGACATCGATCACCTCGGCAATCGCCGTGTGCGCTCGGTGGGCGAGCTGGCGGAAAACCAGTTCCGTGCCGGTCTGGTGCGCGTGGAGCGCGCGGTTAAGGAGCGTTTATCGCAGGCGGAATCCGACAATCTGATGCCGCATGATTTGATCAACGCCAAGCCGGTATCGGCGGCGGTGCGCGAATTCTTCGGTTCCAGCCAGTTGTCGCAGTTCATGGATCAAACCAATCCGCTGTCGGAAATCACCCACAAGCGCCGCGTGTCCGCATTGGGACCGGGCGGCCTCACGCGCGAGCGCGCAGGCTTCGAGGTGCGCGATGTGCACCCGACGCACTATGGCCGCGTGTGCCCGATTGAAACGCCGGAAGGCCCGAACATCGGCCTCATCAATTCGCTGGCGATTTATGCGCGTACCAACGCGTATGGCTTTCTCGAAACGCCGTATCGCAAGGTGATCGATGGCAAGGTCACCCATCAGATCGATTACCTGTCGGCGATTGAAGAAGGCCGCTACATGATCGCGCAGGCGAATGCCGAGCTCGATAAAGAAGGCAGATTTACCGATGAGCTGGTGTCCTCGCGTAATCGCAACGAATTTACGCTGGCCACACCCGATCGCATTGAATACATGGACGTAGCGCCGGCGCAGGCGGTATCGGTGGCGGCTTCGTTAATTCCTTTCCTGGAACACGACGACGCTAACCGCGCGCTGATGGGCTCCAACATGCAGCGTCAGGCCGTGCCGTGTCTGCGTGCGGAAAAACCGCTGGTGGGTACTGGACTTGAACGCACGGTAGCAGTTGATTCTGGCACGGCGGTGCAGGCGCGTCGCGGTGGAACGGTGGATTACGTCGATGCGGCACGTATCGTGGTGCGGGTGAACGATGATGAAACGTCCGCGGGTGAAGTCGGCGTGGACATTTACAACCTGGTCAAGTATCAGCGTTCCAACCAGAACACCAACATCAACCAGCGTCCGCTGGTGAAAGTGGGCGACCGTATCGCCAAACTCGACGTAGTGGCCGACGGCGCATCGACCGATAAAGGAGAGCTCGCACTGGGGCAGAACATGCTGGTGGCGTTCATGCCCTGGAACGGTTACAACTTCGAAGACTCGATTTTGATCTCCGAGCGCGTGGTGGCCGACGACCGCTTTACGTCGATACACATCGAAGAATTGTCGGTGGTGGCGCGCGATACCAAGCTCGGGCCGGAAGAAATCACGCGTGATATTTCCAATTTGTCCGAAGGACAGTTGGGCAGTCTCGATGAGTCGGGTATTATTTATATCGGCGCCGAAGTTGAAGCCGGTGACGTGCTGGTCGGTAAGGTAACGCCGAAAGGCGAAACCCAGCTTACGCCCGAAGAAAAACTCCTGCGCGCGATTTTTGGCGAAAAAGCTTCCGACGTGAAAGACACCAGCCTGCGCGTACCGTCGGGCATGTCGGGCACGGTGATCGATGTGCAAGTGTTCACGCGCGAAGGCATCGAGCGCGACAAGCGTGCGCAACAGATCATCGACGACGAATTGAAGCGCTACAAGCAGGATCTGGCGGACCAGTTCCGTATCGTTGAAAACGATGCGTTCGAACGCCTGGAGCGTTTGCTTACCGGCAAGACCGCCAACGGCGGGCCCAAGAAGCTTGCCAAGGGTTCCAAGGTCACCAAGGCGTATTTGCAAGAGATCGACCGCCATCACTGGTTCGACGTGCGCCTGAGCAATGAAGACGCCGCGCAGCAAGTCGAGCAACTGCAGGAAAGCATCAAGCAGACCACGGTGTTGTTCGATAAGGCATTCGAAGAGAAAAAGAAAAAGCTCACCAGCGGCGACGAATTGCCGCCGGGCGTGCAAAAGATGGTCAAGGTGTATCTCGCTGTTAAGCGCCGTTTGCAACCGGGCGACAAAATGGCCGGCCGTCACGGCAACAAGGGCGTGGTATCCAAGATCACGCCGGTGGAAGACATGCCGTACATGGCCGATGGCACTACCGTGGATATCGTGTTGAATCCGCTGGGCGTGCCGTCGCGCATGAACGTGGGTCAGATCCTCGAAACGCACTTGGGCTGGGCTGCCAAAGGACTGGGTCATCGTATCAACAACATGCTGCGTCAACAGGCGGCGGTGGCTGATGTTCGCGCATTGCTCGACAAGGTCTACAACAACAGCGGCCGTGCCGAAAACCTGCAATCGTTGAACGATGACGAAATCAGAGAACTCGCTGGCAATCTGACGGCCGGCGTGCCTTTTGCGACGCCGGTGTTTGATGGTGCAACGGAAGTGGAAATTCGTCAGATGCTGGATCTGGCTTATCCCACAGACGATGCCAACACCAAGCGCGTCGGCTTTACGCCCGCCAAAACGCAGGTCACGCTGTATGACGGCCGTTCAGGTGAAGCGTTCGAGCGTCCGGTGACGGTGGGCTATATGCATATGCTGAAGTTGCACCACTTGGTGGATGACAAGATGCACGCGCGTTCCACCGGCCCATACAGCCTCGTTACACAACAGCCGCTGGGCGGCAAGGCGCAGTTCGGCGGTCAGCGTTTCGGCGAAATGGAAGTGTGGGCGCTTGAAGCGTACGGTGCAGCGTACGTGCTGCAGGAAATGCTCACGGTCAAATCAGACGACACCGAAGGCCGCCGCAAGGTCTACGAGTCCATCGTCAAGGGCGAACACAAGATCGAGGCGGGCATGCCCGAATCGTTCAACGTGCTGGTGAAGGAAATCCGCTCGCTGGCGATTGATATCGACTTGGACCACAAGCGGTATTGATGATCTTATCGGTAGCGAAATATTGTAAGTATTTGTTTTTGCAGGATAATCTGAACTCGACAGGAGTCACGGATGAAAGCATTACTGGATTTGTTCAAACAGGTTACGCAGGAAGAAGAGTTCGACGCGATCAAGATTGGCCTCGCGTCGCCGGAGAAAATCCGTTCATGGTCGTACGGTGAAGTTAAAAAGCCGGAGACCATCAACTATCGCACGTTCAAGCCGGAACGCGATGGTTTGTTCTGCGCGAAAATTTTCGGACCGGTAAAAGACTACGAATGCCTGTGCGGCAAGTACAAACGCCTGAAGCATCGCGGCGTGATCTGCGAAAAGTGTGGCGTTGAAGTCACGCTATCCAAAGTGCGTCGCGAGCGCATGGGCCACATCGAGTTGGCGAGCCCGACCGCGCACATTTGGTTTTTGAAATCGCTGCCGTCGCGACTGGGCATGGTGCTCGATATGACGTTGCGCGATATCGAACGCGTGCTGTATTTCGAAGCCTACGTGGTGACCGATCCGGGCATGACACCGTTGAAGCGCTGCCAGTTGTTGACCGAAGACGATTATCTCGCCAAGGTTGAAGAATTCGGCGACGATTTTTCCGCGCTCATGGGTGCGGAGGGTGTGCGCGAACTGCTGCGCAGCCTTGAGCTCAAGCGTGAAATCGAGACACTGCGTACTGATCTTGCTGCAACGAGTTCGGAAACCAAGATCAAGAAAATCGCCAAGCGCCTGAAGGTGCTGGATGCGTTCAACAAGTCCGGCATCAAGCCCGACTGGATGGTGATGGAAGTGCTGCCGGTGCTGCCGCCGGAACTGCGTCCGCTGGTGCCGCTGGACGGCGGCCGCTTTGCAACTTCCGACCTGAACGATTTGTACCGGCGCGTTATCAACCGCAACAACCGCTTGAAGCGTCTGCTGGAACTCAAAGCACCCGAAATCATCGTGCGCAATGAGAAGCGCATGCTGCAGGAAGCTGTCGATTCACTGCTCGATAACGGCCGTCGCGGCAAGGCGATGACCGGCGCCAACAAGCGGCCGCTGAAATCGTTGGCCGACATGATCAAGGGCAAGGGTGGCCGCTTCCGCCAGAACCTGCTAGGCAAGCGTGTCGATTACTCCGGCCGCTCGGTGATCGTGGTTGGTCCGCAATTGAAATTGCATCAGTGCGGGTTGCCGAAGAAGATGGCGCTCGAACTGTTCAAACCATTTATTTTCAACCGCCTCGAAGTGATGGGTTTGGCGACGACCATCAAGGCCGCCAAGCGCATGGTGGAGTCCGAAGAGCCGATCGTGTGGGACATCCTCGAAGAGGTGATCCGCGAACATCCGGTGATGCTGAATCGCGCGCCGACCTTGCACCGCCTGGGCATCCAGGCATTTGAGCCGGTGCTGATTGAAGGCAAGGCGATTCAACTGCATCCGTTGGTGTGCGCCGCGTTCAATGCCGACTTTGACGGCGACCAGATGGCGGTGCATGTGCCGTTGTCGCTGGAAGCGCAAATGGAGGCGCGCACGCTAATGCTGTCATCGAACAATATACTGTCACCCGCCAACGGCGATCCGATTATTGTGCCGTCGCAGGATATCGTGTTGGGGCTTTACTACACCACACGCCAGAAAATCGGCGCGCGCGGAGAAGGCTCCAATTTCATCAATGTCGCAGAAGCGCTGCGCGCTTACCAGACGGGACACGTGGAAATCGGCGCCAGCGTCAAGGTGCGCATTAAGGAATACTCCCTCAACGAACACGGCGAGAAAGTCGAGAAGGTGACACGCTACGACACGACCGTCGGTCGTGCCATGCTGTCGGAAATTCTGCCGGTGGGTCTGCCGTTCGAGTTCATTAATAAATCACTGAAGAAAAAAGAAATTTCACGGCTGATCAATGCGAGTTTCCGTCGATGCGGTCTGCGTGAGACGGTCATTTTTGCCGACAAGTTGATGTATAACGGGTTCACCATGGCAACGCGTGCGGGCCTGTCGATCGCGGTGAACGACATGCTGGTGCCGCCGGAAAAGGATCGGATCATCAGCGAGGCCGAAAAAGAAGTTCAGGAAATCGAAAAGCAGTACACCTCAGGTCTGGTGACTCAGGGCGAGCGCTACAACAAGGTTGTGGACATCTGGGGCCGTGCCGGCGACGTGGTCGCCAAGGCGATGATGGAGCAGCTTTCGGTCGAGCCGGTGCAGGATTGGGACGGCCGCAACAACACCTGGAAGCCGCGCCTGGACGACAAGGGCCAGCCGGTGATGCAGGAATCGCTTAATTCGATTTACATGATGGCGGACTCCGGCGCGCGCGGTTCGGCAGCACAAATTCGTCAGCTCGCGGGCATGCGCGGGCTGATGGCGAAACCTGACGGCTCGATTATCGAGACGCCGATTACGGCGAATTTCCGCGAAGGCTTGAACGTGTTGCAGTACTTTATTTCGACGCACGGTGCGCGCAAGGGCCTGGCCGATACTGCGTTGAAGACCGCGAACTCCGGTTACCTCACGCGCCGTCTGGTCGATGTGACGCAGGATCTGGTGGTGACCACCGACGATTGCGGCACGGAACAGGGTGTCGTGATGAAGGCGTTGATCGAGGGTGGTGAAGTGGTTGAATCGCTGCGTGAGCGTATTCTCGGACGCGTGGCGGCGGCTGATATCATCAATCCAGAATCCAATGCGACGGCATATGCCGCGGGCACTTTGCTCGACGAGGATGCGGTCGACGCCATTGAAGCGGCAGGCATCGATGAAGTCAAAGTGCGTACGCCGTTGACCTGCGAGACGCGTCATGGTCTGTGCGTGCAATGCTACGGGCGTGATTTGGGCCGCGGTTCCGTGGTGAACGTGGGTGAGGCAGTTGGCGTGATTGCAGCGCAATCCATCGGCGAGCCGGGCACGCAGTTGACCATGCGCACCTTCCACATCGGTGGTGCAGCCTCACGACAGGCGGTGGTGAGCCAGATCGAAAGCAAGTCCGCGGGCGTGCTGCGTTTCGCCGCTGGCATACGTTATGTCACCAACTCGCGCAATGAACTGGTGGTGATATCGCGCAACGGCGAAGTGGTGATTCACGATGACAACAACCGTGAACGTGAACGTCATAAGGTGCCCTACGGGGCTGTGCTCCTGGTGCGCGACGGCGAGACGCTCAAGGCAGGCCGCGTGCTCGCGACATGGGATCCGCATACGCGCCCGATCATTACCGAATACGCGGGCCGTGTGCGCTTCGAGAACGTCGAAGAGGGTGTTACCGTTGCGCGTCAGGTCGACGAAGTTACGGGGCTATCGACGTTGGTCGTGGTCGATCCCAAGCGCAAGAGCGGTTCGCAATCCAAGGGGCTGCGTCCACAAGTGAAGTTGCTGGACTCATCCGACAATGAAATCAAGATGGCGGGTTCGGAAACGTCGGTCGCGATTACTTTTCAGATCGGCTCCATCATCACCGTGCGTTCCGGGCAGGAAGTCGGCGTGGGCGAAGTACTGGCGCGTATTCCGCAAGAAACGTCGAAAACGCGCGACATTACCGGCGGTCTGCCGCGGGTGGCTGAGTTGTTCGAAGCGCGTTCGCCCAAAGATGCGGGTCTGCTAGCCGAGGTCACCGGCACGGTGTCATTTGGCAAGGACACCAAGGGCAAGCAGCGTCTGGTGATCACTGATCTGGAAGGCATTGCGCACGAATTCCTGATCACTAAAGATAAGCACGTGATGGCGCATGACGGCCAAGTGGTTAATCGCGGCGAAGTGATTGTCGACGGTCCGGCCGATCCGCACGACATACTGCGCTTGCTGGGTGTGGAAGCGCTGGCACGCTACATTTGTAACGAGGTGCAGGACGTGTACCGCTTGCAGGGTGTGAAGATCAACGACAAGCACATCGAAGTCATCGTGCGCCAGATGCTGCGGCGCGTCATGATCGTCGATCAGGGCGAGACACGTTTTATCACCGGTGAGCAGGTCGAGCGCGCGGAAGTGCTGGAAGAAAACGAAAAGACCGAACGCGAAGGCAAGAAGCCAGCCCTCTACGACTATATGTTGCTGGGCATTACCAAGGCGTCACTGTCGACGGATTCGTTCATTTCGGCGGCGTCGTTCCAGGAGACCACGCGCGTGCTGACAGAAGCGGCGATCATGGGCAAACGCGACGAACTGCGCGGGCTGAAGGAAAACGTGATTGTGGGACGTTTGATTCCGGCAGGTACCGGCCTTGCGTATCACAAAGTGCGCCGTGCGCAGGCAGCGGCTGCAGAGCAGGCAGCGGCCGAAGCAGCGTTGGCCGCTGCCACGCCTGCGGCAGAAGCAGAGGATCAAGAGCAGGTTGCTTGACATGGGGGCATTAACCCCATAAAATCGATAGTCTTTTTAGGTCGCGAACGGCCCGCAAACTGAAACAATAGCGGAGCGCAGCGCAGGAACTCTAAGCTGGGACGGTGCTGGAAAGAATCGAGCGCCGTCCTCGCCTTTTTGGATTCACCAAACACGCATTTACGCCGCTTTGGAGCCATTGATGCGGTGCATGCGTTTAATGATAAAAGGTTAATGGAAATAAAAGGTTATGCCTACAATTAGCCAGTTGGTACGGAAAGGACGTCAAGCGCCTGTCACCAAGAGCAAGGTGCCGGCACTGGGTGGATCGCCGCAACGCCGTGGCGTGTGCACTCGCGTCTACACCACGACCCCGAAAAAGCCGAACTCCGCGCTGCGCAAGGTCGCCAAGGTACGTCTGACCAACGGTTTTGAGGTCATCGGTTACATCGGAGGCGAAGGCCATAACTTGCAGGAGCACTCGGTGGTGCTGATACGCGGTGGCCGCGTCAAGGATTTGCCGGGCGTGCGTTACCACGTGGTGCGCGGCAGTTTGGATACCGCCGGCGTGAAGGACCGCAAGCAGAGCCGTTCCAAGTACGGCGCAAAAAAACCCAAAGCAGCGTAGTGTAGAGGATCGTAGAGATGCCCCGTCGTAGAGAGATACCCAAGCGCGTGATCCTGCCGGACCCGAAATACGGCAGCGAGGACATTGCCAAGTTTATGAATGTGGTGATGTTCGGTGGCAAAAAATCCGTCGCCGAGCGCATCATTTATGGTGCGCTGGAGCAGATCAAGAAAAAGGCCAACAAGGATCCGCTTGAGGTTTTTAACTTGGCCATGAATAACGTGAAGCCGGTGGTCGAGGTGAAAAGCCGCCGTGTCGGTGGCGCGAACTACCAGGTGCCGGTGGAAGTGCGTCCGGTGCGCCGTATGGCGCTGGCGATGCGTTGGATACGCGACGCAGCCCGCGGTCGCAGCGAAAAATCCATGCAAGGCCGACTGGCCAGTGAATTGGCGGAAGCTGCGGAAGGCCGCGGCGGCGCCATGAAAAAGCGTGAAGAAGTGCATCGCATGGCCGAAGCCAATAAGGCATTCTCGCATTACCGATTCTAAATTTTATTAATAAAAACAAATACTTACGGAATTACTCTCGTGGCACGCAAGACTCCTATTGAACGGTATCGCAACATCGGCATCTCGGCGCACATCGACGCCGGCAAGACCACGACCA